>WNFK01247860.1_pt2 | contig 12156 bp, 14 predicted proteins | sample 5400281 | NCBI WGS metagenome assembly WNFK01 (sample SAMN13153350, study PRJNA577476) | soil metagenome | isolation source: 20 cm soil on Douglas fir-dominated hillslope | place: USA:California | collected 2013-09-17
GTCACCCCGCCTGCGCATTGTCCTTGCAAGGTGAGGGTTGATTGGGCCATCACTGGCTCGATCGGGGGCTCATGCGCGGATCGCGCTCGCTTGCGAGTCGGACGCGCTGGCGTCGGCGGAGGGGTCATGCTGTGGGTCTACGTTCCGCGCGGCACATCGCTCGACCGCGTGCCGGTCACGCCGGATGTCGCCGTACCTGAGAGTGCGGTGTGGTTCGACCTGGTCAATCCCAACCACGAGGAGGACAAGCTCGTCGAGCGTCAAGCCGGGACGGCGGTTCCCACCCGCGAAGAAATGCAAGAGATCGAGGTCACGAGCCGCCTCTACTCCGAAAACGGCGCGCGTTACATGACCGCGACGCTGATGTGCCAGTCCGACACCGCCGTGCCGAAGACGACTCCGGTGACCTTCATCCTGTCCGGCCATCGGCTCATCACCGTGCGCTACGACGAGCCGCGCCCGTTCATGATCGTCGGTAACAAGCTTGCGCGCGTTTGCCCGCCGTCCGTGACCGGCGAATCGGTCTTGATGGACCTGCTGGATGCGGTGATCGATCGCACGGCCGACATTTTGGAGCGCATCGGTTCGGAGGACGATCAGATCTCGCACGACATTTTCGAGCCGCAGGCCGGCGGCGCCGATCGCACCCGAAGCTACAACGAAATATTGAAGACGATCGGCAAAAAAGGCGATCTCGCCTCCAAGGTCCGCGAGAGCCTGGTCTCGATCGGACGCCTGCTGCTTTACCTCGCAAACGAAGCCGACAGCATGCGCTGGGCGAAAGAGCCGCGCGCGCAACTTCGCGGCATGCAGCGCGACGTGCACTCGCTATCCGACCACGCCGCCTATCTTTCCAATAAGATTCAGTTCCTGCTCGACGCCATGTTGGGGGTCGTTACCATCGAGCAGAACAACGTGATCAAGATTTTTTCGGTCGCGGCCGTTGCGCTGATGCCGCCAACGCTGATCGCGTCGATCTACGGCATGAATTTCAAACACATGCCCGAGCTCGACTGGTCGCTCGGCTATCCTGTCGCCATCGTGCTGATGCTGCTTGCATCCGCGCTGCCCTATTTCTTTTTCAAATGGAAGAAATGGCTCTGAACTCAGCTGCGCTGCCGAAGCCGCAGGGGGGGCAAAATCGTCGCCGCGCGGGCGCGGCGCGCGCACAATTTTGCCCACATGGATAAGCCGAGAGACGCGCGCCTTTGCCCACCCTACCGCCGCTTCTTCTTCAAGTGGAAGAAGTGGCTCTGAGCTGAACGAATACGGGCCAGGGTAAACTCATATCCGCCGTCCGGGCTCTGCTGTCAGACGTGCTGGCCGCCGTTGATGTGGATCTCGGCGCCGTTCACGTAGGACGAGGTGTCGGTGCAGAGCACATAGATGATCTTGGCGACTTCATCGGGCGTGCCGAGGCGATGCATTGGAATCTGGTGGGCCACGATATCGGATGTCCCGGGCGAGAGAATCGCCGTGTCGATCTCGCCCGGAGCGATGGCATTGACGCGGATGCCGAGCGGACCGAAGTCGGCCGCCATCTCGCGAGTGAGCGCGGCAAGCGCCGCCTTTGACGTGGCGTATGCGGCGCCGGCGAAAGGATGCACGCGCGATCCCGCAATGGAGGTGACGTTGACGACGGAGCCTTTCGCGGTCTTGAGCTCTTCCACTAGTCCGCGCGCGAGCGTGATCGGCGCGAAGAAATTCACCCGGAAGACGTGATCCCACACATCGAGCGTCGTCTCGATCGAGGAGAGGCGCTTGCCCCCGTCGGCTTTGGGCGAGATCGCCGCGTTATTGACAAGAGCGTGCAGTTCGCCGTTCTCAAGCCGCTGCTTGACCTCGGAGATCGCACGCAGCGTATGCTCGGGATCGGCTAGATCGACCTGAATGTGATCCTCCGGCCCCATTTCCCAGGGGCAGTTCTCCGGAAAGGCATGGCGCGAGCAGGTGATGACGCGCCACCCGGCCGCCGAAAATCGCTTGACCGTGGCGTGACCGATGCCCCGGCTCGCTCCCGTGAGCAGGAGCGCGCGGCGTGGCTGGTTCGAGGGCGGCGTGGCCATGACGATCAATCCCGAAAACGTCGTAATGCCAGAGCGGTTTGCGGTCCGGTGAAACGGGTGCTCCGCGCGTGATGGCGTCCTCGCTGCTCGCCGGCGTGCGCTCGGGCGGAGAATGCATCAGGGATAGAGACGCGTCTTGCGCCAGGGCGCATCGAACGTTTCACGCCGGAATTCGAGCCGGTCATGCAGGCGGAACGGCCGCTCTTGCCAAAACTCGATGACGAGTGGTCGCAGGCGGTAGCCGGTCCAGTTCGGCGGTCGCGGAATCGTGCCGATTGCGAATTTCGCGGCGTATAGCGCGATCGCCTTCTCGAAGGCGTGGGGACTCTCGAGCGGCGCCGACTGTTTGCTGGCCCAGGCGCCGATCTGGGTGAGACGCGGCCGGGTGGCGAAATAAGCATCAGCGTCCGCATCTTCGATCCGCTCCACCGGGCCGCGCAGCCGCACCTGCCGATTGACCGATTTCCAATGAAAGAGCAGCGCGGCTTTGTGATCGCGATCGAGCTCGCGCCCCTTTTGGCTCTCGATGTTGGTGTAGAACACGAATCCGTCCTCGCCGAAGCCCTTCATCAGCACCATTCGCACGTTGGGCAAGCCGTCCGCATCGACGGTGGCCAGCGACATCGCGGTCGGATCGCGTGGCTCACTGCGGGTCGCTTGCTCGAACCAGGCGGCAAACAGCCGCAAAGGCTCATCGGCCTCGATAAGATCACCGCTCGTTAACCGGGCGAGGTTTTCTATTGGCGCCGATTCAGACATTCTGCGGAGTACTCGGGTGGTGGCGTCGTTGCCAAGCTCGCTGTTCAGGCAGCCCCCTTATAAAGGAACGTCGGGTCCCTCGCGCCAGAAACTTGCGGCACGGACAGGGCGAAAGGGCGAAAAATCTGCTTGCGGTGTTGCGACCGGCTTAGGAACGTGAAATCCGCGAAAGATCGGGCGGGGACCGCAGGCGCGCCCTCGTTGCGGTCTGCCGCCGCGCGCACCACATTGAATCGATGCGAATCGGGGCGATGCCCGGCGCGATAGATGGCGACCTGCCTGGGAGAGACTGAGGATGCGCGACCCCTATGAGGTCCTCGGGGTAACGAAGACTGCGAGCGCCGCGGACATCAAGAGCGCCTTCCGCCGGCAGGCGAAGAAGCTGCATCCGGACGCCAACAAGCACGACCCGCGAGCGGCCGCGCGTTTTGCCGAGCTGAATGCGGCTTACGAAATCCTGGGCGAGGAGGACAAGCGCAAGGCCTTCGATGGGGGCCAGATCGACGCCGAGGGAAAGCCGCGGTTCCAGGGCTTTGAAGGTTTTGGCCGTGGCCGCCGGCAAGGCGGCTTCAAGCCAGAGGACGTATTCGAAACCTTCAGCTGGGGGCGAGACGCTTTTCAACACACGCGTGGGCGTTCAGGGCAGGCCGGCGGCGGCTTCCGCTTCGAGCAGGAGCATCGCCCCGGTCAGGACATCAGTGCTGCGCTCACGATCACGCTGCCGGAAGCGGCCAAGGGAACGGACAAGCGCGTGCAGCTGCCGACCGGTCGCGAGGTCGACGTGAAGATCCCGGCCGGACTGAACGAGGGACAAGTCATCCGCCTGAAAGGGCAGGGGCTCGCCGGCTCCGGCGGCCGTGCGGGCGATCTTCTGATCACGGTCTCCGTTGCTCCGCATCCGCTGTTTGCGCGCAGCGGTGCCGATCTGCGTCTCGAGCTCCCGATCACGCTCTACGAGGCGGTACTCGGTGCCAAGGTGCGCGTGCCGACGCTCGACGGCGCAGTAGAGCTTGCGATCCCTGCCGGCACCAGTTCCGGGCGCACCTTCCGCCTCAAAGGCAAGGGCTTCCCTGCCAAACAGGGCACAGGCGATCTGCTCGCCACAGTGCGGATCGTGTTGCCCGAAGGAGGCGACTCCGACCTTGAAGAGCTGATGCGCAAGTGGCGCAAGCTCAAGCCCCATGATCCGAGACAGGGCATGGGGTGAGCGCGCGCATAGCCTGCCGTCGTGCGTTACCTCGGCTGCGGCGCGTTCTTGTCGATCTGGTCATACGCCGCCTGCGCCACGCTGAGCAGGCGCTCGCGGTCGGTTGGCCCGCTCACGACATAGGCAAGGCCGCGCTCGACCCAATAGACGGCGGCGAAGCGATCCGCTGAACGGTAGCGCATCGCCGTCTGCGGCGAATCCGTGCGCGCGTAGTAGATGGTAAAGCGCTCGCCGGAGTGCCCTTCATACATGCACAATGCCGCCGGGCCGAACGGGCCGGGCAGCAGACGTCCGCCGACGAGCTTCAATCCGATCGGTTCGAGATCGGGTATCTTGAGTTCGTAGTCGAGACGTCTCGACAGCCACTGGATCAAATGCGGCCGCTCGCCCCCCGTGACTTCGACGGGATGGCGCACCTCGACCACGTAGACCCCGTGGGCGTCGAGCGCTTGTGTGGTGAAGGTGTCGAAGCGGCTCGGCGCCGCGGCCGATGCGCCATGTGCCATCCACCCGACAGCCCCGCCCGCGAGAAATGCTACGACCACCGCGGCGGCGGCAATCGCACGCCAAGAGCGTGCGCCGCGGGCCAGTTTGTCGAGATCGAAGCGCGCCGGGACCGCCTCCGAGGCGAGCATGCCGAAGCGCGCGCGGATCGCTTCGGCCTGCGCGCGCCATTGGGCGACGCGGGCAGCATCTTCCGGATGCGAGGCAAGCCACGCCTCGACGGCGCCGCGGCGGTCGGCCGCAAGCTCGCCGTCGACATAGGCGTGCAGCTCTTCCTCCGTCACGGGTGCGTATCGATCGATCATTGTCTTCGCCCTCGATTTATTTGATGCGGCGGAGCGCGGGGCGCTCGCCGTCGAGATAGGCCTTAATCTGCATGCGCGCTCGCGCTAACCGCGACATCACGGTTCCGATGGGCACGCCCTGCACTTCAGCGACCTCGCGGTAGGTGAGGCCCTCGAGCACCACCAGAAGCAAGGCCGAGCGCTGGTCCTCGACCAGCGAGGCGAGCGCCCGCTCGATGTCGCGCGCTCCCGCCTCCGGTCCGGCGAGTTCCGCGGCGTCGTTGTCGTCGATCGCCTGCAGCGCCGGGCGCCGCGCCAACGCGCGCAGCCGGTTGCGATTGAGGTTCGTCAGAATCGTGTAGAGCCAGCTGCGAATGTCGCCACCGTGAAACAGATGTTCTGACCTCAGCGCCCGCACCAGGGTGTCCTGCACCAGATCGTCGGCCAGTTCGCCATTGCGCGTGAGCGCGCGCGCATAGCGTCGCAGTGCCGGTATCGCGGCCTCGATTGCTTGCCGGAATCCGACCAACGCCCTTTCCCTCCCAACTCCCCGCAAACGATGACCGCGGCGGCCGATATGCCGACAGCCTCGCAAGTCGTGACGAGGCGCCGATATCATCCGGACAAACACTTTGCCGCAAGCGATATTCCCGCGCCTTGATGGTGCGAGAATGGCGGTGCGTGGCCGCTGCTTGTGGGTCCTCTCCCCCTGTGTCATAGGGAAGCTCGCGGTCGGTCGCGAGCAGGGAAAATCATGCCGGAAACGTCAGGCCTCTTGCGCGGCAAACGGGGCCTGATCGTCGGTGTGGCCAACAACCGGTCGCTTGCGTGGGGTATTGCAAAAGCCTGCCACGCACAGGGCGCCGATCTCGCCTTCACTTACCAAGGAGAGGCATTCAAAAAACGCCTCGAGCCCCTCGCGCAAGAGGTCGATGGAATGGTGATTGGGCATTGCGACGTGACCGAGCCCGATACGATCGATACGGCTTTCGCGACGGTTGCGTCGAAATGGGGCGCGCTCGATTTTCTCGTGCACGCCATTGCCTTCTCCGACAAGGATCAGCTCTCCGGGCGCTACGTCGATACGACGACGGATAATTTTTCAAAGACGCTGCTGGTGAGTTGCTATTCGTTCACGGCGATGGCGCAACGTGCAGAGAGGCTGATGTCGGCCGGTGGTGCGCTGTTGACGCTCACCTACTACGGCGCCGAGAAATGGATGCCCCATTACAACGTGATGGGAGTTGCCAAGGCGGCGCTCGAGGCGTCCGTGCGCTACCTCGCCGCCGATTTGGGCGAGAAGAACATTCGCGTCAATGCCATCTCCTCCGGCCCGATCAAGACGCTGGCGGCGTCGGGCATCGGTGACTTCCGCTACATCCTCAAATGGAACGAGCACAACGCGCCGCTGCGCCGCAGCGTCACGATTGAGGAGGTCGGCGACACTGCGGTCTATTTCCTCTGCGACCTCTCTCGTGGCGTGACGGGCGAGATTCATCACGTCGATGCCGGCTACCACATCGTTGGAATGAAACATCCTGACGCGCCCGATATCGTCGTTGGCAAGGAATGACGAGGCTGACCGTTCAGGATAGCGCGCGACGCAGCACTGCCGGGGCGGTGTGGTCCGCGCATGACCGGGCCGCCCCGCGTCAGCGCCGACGGCCGGCTTCGGCCTGAGAGGCGGACCACGCGTGCCGCGACCCGTCATCTACTATATTCGCCACGGGCTCACCGATTGGAACGTCGAGCAACGGCTGCAGGGCCGCCACGACGTGCCGCTCAACGCGGCGGGCTGTACCCAGGCCGCCTGCTGTGCCGGGATCCTGCATGACCTCTTCCGCCGCGTGGGGCGCGCGCCGGAGAGCTTCGGCTACGTGTCGAGTCCGCTCGTGCGTGCGCGCAAGACCATGGAGATCGTGCGCGCGACGCTCGGGCTCAAACCCGCCGACTATGTCGTCGAAGGGAAGCTCGCCGAAATCGCATTCGGAGAATGGGAAGGGCTCACCTATGGGGAAGTCACGGCGCGGGACAAGCACCTCATCGCCGCGCGCGAATCCGACAAATGGGGCTTCGCGCCGCCTGGCGGTGAAAGCTATGCGCAGGTGGCCGTTCGGATCCGCCAATGGTACGAACGCCTCGAGCGGGATACCGTCGTTGCTGCCCATGGCGGCACCGCGCGCGCGTTGATCGCACATCTCGGGCTCGCCTCGCCGCCAGATGCCGCGCATCATTCCATCGATCAGGGCGTGGTCTATCTGTTCGTGGAGAAGGGCCTCACGCGGTACGCGTGATATGGGCTGGCCCGTCAAAGGCGCCTTGAGCGCCGTTTACGCATCCCGGCGCGGGGATTTGACCGCGACAGCCACGCGGGCTACCACACGCCCCGAGCGGAACTCTATGTCGTTCAACACTTTCGGTCACCTCTTCAGGGTCACAACCTTTGGCGAAAGCCACGGCCTCGCTATCGGTTGCGTGGTCGACGGTTGCCCGCCGCGCATCCCGCTGACCGAGGCGGACATCCAGCCTTATCTCGACAAGCGGCGGCCCGGTCAGTCGCGTTTCACGACGCAGCGCCACGAGCCGGACCAGGTGAAAATCCTCTCCGGCGTCTTTCGCGACGAAACGACCGGCCAGCAGGTGACCACGGGAACGCCGATTGCGCTCGTCATCGAGAATGTCGACCAGCGCGCGAAGGATTATTCCGAGATCAAAGACAAGTACCGGCCCGGGCACGCCGATTACACCTACGATGCCAAATACGGCATACGCGATTATCGCGGCGGGGGGCGTCAATCCGCGCGCGAGACCGCCATGCGGGTTGCTGCGGGCGCGATCGCGCGCAAAATCGTGCCGGGCCTTACGGTGCGCGGCGCGTTGATCCAGATGGGCAAACACAGCATCGAGCGCGCGCGGTGGAACTGGGACGAGATCGAGCGCAACCCGTTCTTCTGTCCGGATGCGGAGAAGGCAAAGTTCTTCGAGGGCTACCTCGACGACATTCGCAAGCGCGGCTGGGCATCAATGCCGTCAAGGGTGTTGAGATCGGCGCGGGATTTGCCGCGGCGGCGCTGAGCGGCGAAGAGAATGCCGATGAGATCCGCATAGGCAACGATGGCAGGCCGGTGTTTCTTTCCAATCATGCGGGCGGCGTTTTGGGCGGTATCTCGACCGGCCAGCCGATCGTCTGCCGTTTTGCGGTCAAGCCGACGTCGTCGATCCTCACCCCCCGGCGCACCGTTGATCGCTATGGTGCCGAGACCGACATCAGCACCAAAGGGCGGCACGACCCTTGTGTCGGCATTCGTGCGGTGCCGATCGGCGAGGCGATGGTGGCATGCGTCATCGCCGACCACTATCTACGTCAGCGCGGGCAAATCGGCGAAACGCCGGTATGGCCGTTCGCCCGTGCCTGAATGGAGTGAGCCAGACGTGCTCGGCAACCACCAGCGGGTGGAATTGGTGCTCGCGGCATTCGCCGCCGGAGGAATCGTGGTGGTCAGCGATGACGACGACCGCGAGAACGAAGGCGACCTCTTCGTCGCGGCCTCGCTGTGCACGCCCGAGAAGATGGCCTTCATCATCCGCTACACCTCGGGCATCGTCTGTGCGCCGCTTTCGCCCGAGGAGGCGAGGCGGCTGCATCTCGATCCCATGGTTGCGGCGAACGATGCGCCGCTCGGGACCGCGTTTACGGTTTCAGTCGATTTCCGGCACGGCCTCACCACCGGAATTTCGGCGGAGGAGCGCAGCAACACGGTGCGCGCGCTTGCCAACGGCAATGCCGGCGCGTCTGATTTCGTGCGGCCGGGCCATGTCTTCCCGCTGGTTGCCAAGGACGGCGGGGTGCTGATGCGCTCGGGGCATACCGAGGCCTGTGTCGATCTGTGCCGGCTCGCGGGGTTGCCGCCGGTCGGCGTGCTTGCCGAGCTGATGAACGACGACGGCACGGTGATGCGGGGGCCGGCGGTGACGGCCTTTGCCGAGCGCCACCATCTCAAGCAGATCTCGATCGCCGACCTCATCGCCTACCGGCAGGCACGCGACAAGCTGGTCAAGCGCATCGGTGAATTCCCGGTGCAAAGCGAGATCGGCACGCTCGCAGGTTACGCCTATGTCACCCCCTTCGACGCCATCCAGCACATGGCCTTCGCGTACGGCCGCATCGGCGACGGCAAGAACATATTGGCGCGCCTGCATCGCGCAGACATCATCCGCGATGTCTTCGGCGGCGCGCATCCGATCCAGTCCTCATTGCAGCGCTTCAAGCAGGAAGGGCGCGGCGTGATCGTCTTCCTGCGCGATGGCGCGGCGGGTGTGCCGACGCACGCCATCCCGCAGGCGGGCTCGACCGGGTCCGAAGTGGCGCGCTCGCGGCAATGGCGCGAGGTGGGCCTGGGCGCCCAGATTCTCAAGGACCTGGGCATCACATCGATCCGCTTGCTCACCTCCGCCAAGTTCACCTATGTCGGCCTTGCGGGGTTTGGCATCGAGATCGTGTCGACCGAGAGAATCGATGATAGAAAGCCACGGCACTAGAAATGCCATGCGTTCGCCCATCCCACGGGCTGAGCGCCGTTAAGCAGGAGCTAATGACCCGGGCATGGAGAGGCGGATGCTTGCAGCGCTGATCTCGTCCGTCACCGCGGGTGCTGCTGCGCTGCTGACGGTCACCGCGATCGCGGCGCCGAAACTGCTGTTCGTCGACAAAAGCCCGAACGCGGCACCCGTCGATGTCGAACTCGTGTTGGCCGTCGATGTTTCCTATTCGATGGACCCGGAAGAGCAGGCGCTGCAGCGCGAGGGCTATATGGCTGGCATCACTTCGCGCGACTTTATGCAGGCGCTGCGCGGCGGCCACCATGGCAAGGTGGCGGTGACCTATTTCGAGTGGGCGGGACCGTATGACCAAAAAATTGTCGTACCCTGGCGGCTGATCGATGGGCCGGAGGCCGCCGACGCCTTCGCCAGCGAGATTGGGCGCGCACCTTACCGGCGCGCCTCGCGCACCTCGATTTCGGGCGCGCTGAATTTTGCCAAGCCCCTGTTCGACGGCAGCGGCTATAGCGGCTTCCGCCGCGTGATCGACGTCTCCGGCGATGGCGCCAATAACAGCGGGACTTTCGTCACCATCGCACGCGACGACGTGCTCGCGGCCGCGATCACCATCAATGGCCTGCAGATCATGCTCAAGCGGCCGAACGCTTTCACTATGGATATCGACAACCTGGATGTCTATTACGAGGATTGCGTGATCGGCGGCCCCGGCGCTTTCGTCGTGCCGATTCGCGAGCGCGAGCAATTCAAGGAGGCGATCCGTACGAAGCTGGTGCTGGAGATCGCGCAGGGCATGCCGCCGCATCGTCTGCTCCCAGTGCAAGCAAGAGCGCCGCGCATCTCTTGCACCATCGGTGAGCAGATGTGGCGGGATCGCTGGGGGAACTAGTCTGCTCGGAGATCGCAGCGCCGCTTGGCAGGATAAAATGGGCAGCCGGGCTTATGAGCGGACCTCGAGATGTCCCTCACCCTGCAGCGTCGCAACATCGATTCGGGCGACGCAGGTTATCGCCACATAGTCAAGCTTCAGGTCTCCGACCAATCTGATTTCGCCAGACCCATTGCTGTCGTTCTCAATGGCCCCAAGATCACAGCGGCTTCGATCGAGCGGGATTACGAGCTCGGTACCTCCCCGCGTGTCGGTAAACTTGACAGGGACATAACCGAGCTTAACAGCATCCTTCAAAGCATCGCGCGTTTTTTTACGCACGCTCGCTTCCACCGGATGTTCACCTTTGCAGAGAAATTCGACTAACTCGCTCACCGGACCCCTCCTTGATCAGTCGCATATACGGTTCGTGACGGCACCCATTGTCGCGCCGTCTCCAATATGACAGCGATCGCATTGCCTTTGCAATTTTGCCGGCAAAAGCCGAACAAAGAACTTGAAGGATAGGGCCGCTGCCCCCGGGGCGTCAGCTTTCGTGCGCCCCGCGCATCAATTTAAGCGCTGCTTCGATGTGCCTCCAAGTTTCGGCCTGTTCGCTTTCGCCTTGCTGTTCCAAGGCGCGAGCCTTTTGAGCAGCCTCCACAACCGCCTTGTCGCCGTGGGCGTCCAACAACTGTCGCGCGTAGTCGTGGATGTCGATTTCTTGCATTCTCATGGCCTCGTGCTCCTCTTTGTCAGCGCGATTGCGATCGCGCCTGGGTGCGGTTAACGCCCGGAGCGTCCCCAAGCCCGGTAATGTGCATCTGGCGAGGTCGCGCTGGCAAGTGTTCTCGGTGCGCGGAAATGACGTCGCAAAATCACTTCTCGAAATGCGCGACCAGTTCCACGTGCCTGGAGAAAAGGAATTGATCGACCGGTGTCACCTGCGCGAGGCGATAACCGCCCTCGAGGAGGATGCGGGCGTCGCGCGCGAAGCTAGACGGATCGCAGGAGACGGCAGTCACTTTCGCAACGCCGGATGCTGCAAGCTCGCGCGCCTGCGCTTGTGCACCCTGCCGCGGCGGATCGAACACGACTGCCTCGAACGCTTTGAATTCGGCCCGCCCCAAAGGATACCGAAACAGATCACGCTGCTGCGCCGTGACCGGCTTTAGCCCCGCGCTTCCCGCCGCCCCGCGCCGCAGGGCCGCAAGCGCGTCCGCGTCGCTGTCGATGGCGGTGACGTGGGCGCGCTCGGCAAGGCGCAGCGCGAATGGTCCGACGCCGCAGAACAGGTCGACCACCCTGGCGGCGCCTCGACAGTGCGACGCCACCAGCCGTGCCAAAATGGCCTCGGCGGCAGTTGTCGCCTGCAGGAAAGCGCCCGGCGGAAGCACGACTTCGGCGCGGCCGATCGTGAGCACGGGCGGGGCGCGGTGCGCGACGATCTCGCCGTGGCGCGCGAGGCGGACAAGGTTGCGGCGCTCGGCGACCTGCGCCAGCGCCGCCGTCTGCGCGGCAGTCAACGGCCCCGATCCGCGCACATCTACATCGAGGCCGGCGTCCGTCGCCGTCGCCTGGATATCCAGCGGCTTGCGCGTTGACGCGAGCACTTCGGCAATGTCCCAGGCCGTTGGGAGCGCCCCGCTGAGCGCCGGCGCAAGCACCGGGCAGCGGTCGATCCCCACCACGTGGTGAGCCTTGAGCGCGGCAAACCCGACCTCGAGCACGTCACGCGCGCTCCGTCTGGCGTGAAATACGGCGCGGCGGCGCCCCTCGCCGTGGGCATCGATCAAATCGTCAACCGGTGCATCGACCCCGGCACGCGCCAGCGCTGTGACCACCAAACCGCGTTTCCAGTCCCGGTATCGCGCGCTCGCCAAATGCTGAAGCGCGCAGCCGCCGCAAACG
>WNFK01025427.1_pt1 | contig 12153 bp, 9 predicted proteins | sample 5400281 | NCBI WGS metagenome assembly WNFK01 (sample SAMN13153350, study PRJNA577476) | soil metagenome | isolation source: 20 cm soil on Douglas fir-dominated hillslope | place: USA:California | collected 2013-09-17
TATGGCGCTGGGGCTCGCCGGGACGACAGTCGATCCGTACCCCGCGCGACGACGAGCGCATGCAGCGGCTCGAGACGGCCGTCGACACGATCGCGATCGAGGTGGAGCGGATCTCCGAGGCACAGCGGTTCATGGTGGGGCTGCTCAGCGAGTCGCTCCCGGCGCGCCGGGCCGAGCTGGCCGCGCCGGAACAGCGAGCTGCTGCCCGAACGGCTGTCTAGCGCCAGATAGACGTGCCCGTCCCGGAAAGGGCACGATCGAGGAATGTCGCGGCGCTGATCAGCGCGAGATGCGTGAACGCCTGCGGGAAATTCCCGAGGGGTTCGCCACTCGATCCGAGCTGCTCGGAATAGAGCCCCAGGTGGTTCGCGTAGCCGAGCATCTTCTCGAAGAGCAGGCGCGCCCTGTCCGTCTGATGCGAACGGGCCAGGCACTCGATGAACCAGAACGAACAGGCCGTGAAGCTGCCTTCGGACCCACTCAGGCCGTCGACGGGCGAACCGACATTGTCGTACCGATACACGAGCGCGTCTTCCGTGAGGTACTTCTCGACGGCGTCCATGGTCGAGAGCCAACGCGGATCGGTCGGGCTGATGAAGCGCATCAGCGGCATCTGCAGCACCGAGGCATCGAGCGTGGTCGCGCCCTTGTATTGCACGAAGGCCTTGCGGTCTTCGTTCCAGAAATTCGCGTGGATGTCCTCGTTGATCGCGTCGCGGATCGCTTGCCATTGCTCCGTCGGGCCGGTGAGTGAGCGTTTCTCCGCCAACCGGGTCACTCGGTCGAACGCGACCCAGCACATCAGCCGCGAGTGCAGGAATTCCCGCGGCCCCCCGCGGACCTCCCAGATGCCTTGATCCGGGCGTTGCCAGTTCTTCGATAGCCATTCGATACTGCGCGTGACGTCGTTCCACCCCTCGTGGGAGATGCCGTCGTCATATTTGTTGGACAGGTAGATGGCGTCGGTCACCGCGCCGTAGATGTCGAGCTGGAGCTGCCGAGCCGCGGCATTGCCGATGCGCACCGGGCGCGAGTTCTCGTAGCCGGACAGGGAATCCAGGATCGTCTCATCCAGATCCTGCCGACCATCCGCGTGATACATCACCTGCAGCGGCCCATGCTCCGCATCGTCGCGCGTCCGGAGACGAATCCAGTCGGAGAACGCACGTGCTTCTTCCACGAAGCCGAGGCGCATGAAGGCGTACATGCTGAAGGCCGAATCACGGAGCCACGTATAGCGATAGTCCCAGTTCCTCACTCCTCCGGGTTCCTCGGGAAGGCCGAAGGTCGCCGCCGCCACCAGCGAACCATGCTTGGCGCTCCAGAGCAGCTTGAGCACGAGGGCCGATCGGTCCACCATCTCACGCCAACGTCCCGTGTAGTTCGATTGACTTATCCAGTCCCGCCAGAAGCGCAACGTTTCCTGAAAGCGCTCCTCGACGTTGTCGGGATCGAGCACCCCGGCGAGGCTGTCCTCCCTTTCGGCGGCCTCTCCGAACGCCATCGTCGCTTTCTCGCCGGCGCTCAGGAGGAACGACGCCTTGACGTCGGCGCCGTCGATCTGCAGCGGAAAGGTGGCGTGCAATGCCATGCTCGGGCATTCCGCGCAGTCTGGTATGAAGACAACCGAGTCGTGCTCCGCGTGCGTCCTGTGCCCCGAGCGGGCGTAGTCGAATCGCGGCGAGCAATGCATCTCGAAGCGCACCCGCCCCTTGATCACACGCACCATGCGGATGAGATGGTTGTCGTATCGGTGCGTCTTCGTGCCTTGGCCAATGGGCATGAAATCGGCGACTTCGGCCACGCCAGACTTCGACAGAAAGCGTGTGAGGAGAACATTCGTGTTCGGCAGATAGAGCTGCTTGACACGCATGTCCTCGAGATCCGGATTGAGCGCGAACGCACCGCCCCGTTCGGCGTCGAGAAGCGCCGCGAAGATCGTCGGCGAATCGAAATCGGGATAGCAGAGGAAATCGATCGAACCGTCGATACTCACGAGCGCAATCGATCGCATGTTGCCGATCACACCATGGTTCTCGATCGCCTGGACGCGCGTGGGCCTCTGAGTGCTTGCCATACCCCCACCGTTGAGGACGCATCGACGCCTGACGCGCGCCGACGCAGGCAGCGCGTGCACCCTTTGGTCCAGCAGCGCGGCGTCAACGGGGACTGCGGAGGGTGCAGGTCCTACTGTGCGAGAATGAGATTGGGAGAACGCGCGGGCATGGCCAAGCGCCACTGCGGTACGCGGGTGGGGGGAGACAGCCACTGCAGTACGCGGGTATACCAGTACCAGGTACTCGGACTGGCATACTGCCCCCAGGAATGCCGGGCCGCTTTTGGAGAGTCGGTCGCCGCCAGTTTGCGTCCGCGCATTCCTGGGGCCGGTATGCCAATCCTGGTACTGCGTACTGGTATACCCGCGTACTGCGGTGGCTGTCCCAGGTGCGGGTCCTTCCCTTCGGCTTCGCTCAGGGCAGGCAGGACGACGGGCATCAACCTTCGCAGGACTGGAAGAACGTCCGCAGATCCGTCGCGTCGAAGCCGCGCGCGTTCGCGGAGTACACGTTCTTGGCGCCCCAGCCCCGCAACTTCGCGGTCCACTCGGAGGCGCGCTCGGTCAGGAGCCGCGGATCGCGCGCCGAGGCCGGCGTCACCAGCGTGAAGGTCGCGACGCACGTGCCGCGCAGGTCGGGACGGCCGGGCGTTGCGCCCGGTTGCGTGTCTTCCTCGAGGTCGGTGATGAGGACGATGCCGCGCAGCGCCTTGCGCTTGCCCTGGAGCGACAGGCCGGCATTGACGAGCGCGCCGCTGATGTCGGTGTGCTGCTCCGGCTGAAGGCCGCGGAAATCGCGCTCGCACGCGCCCATGGCGCGCGTCGCCAGCACTGCGTTGTCATCCGCGCTGAACAGCGTCTGGGCCGCGACGTAGATGTCGCACCGCGGCGCGGCCTGGAGGCTCATCGCGCCGATCGTCGCGACGCGATGCCGCTGCGGCGAGAGCTCCTTCATCTCGCGAAGCGAGGCGAAGATGGGCTGGAGGAGCGAGATGCCCTCCAGGAACGCGCTTCCAGCGCCGACGTCCTTCGTCGACGCCGAGATGTCCACCAGATAGTAGAACTCGCCCACCGGCGGATCGGTTTGGCCGGCGGGCGCCGCGAGGTTCGGCGAGGCGGCCGGGCTCGAGTCCGGGACGGCCGCCGAATCCGCCGCGGCGGTCACGCGGTCCGTTGTGCCCGGATGACTGGACGGTCGCAGGAGCAGGATCGCCATCGTCGCCACGATGCCGATCGTCACCAGCGCCGGCACGGGCACCTTTCCAGTCCGCATGGCGGGCCTCATCGGACGACCGAGGCGCCGGGCACCAGGGCGCGACCGCGGAGCACGTCGCCGGGGATGGCGAGCAGGCGCACGACGACCCTGAGCATGAAGCACAGCAGCTCGAGCAGGCTGGCGACGCCCGCGAGCGCGAGCGCGCCGACGCGAATCGCGGCGAGCCACAGGAGATAGAGCAGGTGCAGGATCGCCACGGCCCCGCGATCGAGGAATCCGGCGAAGCCGATCAGGATGCTGGCCTGAAGCACCGCCAGCGCGCCATAAAGGAAGGGCAGCCGGCCGTACGTCGCGGCCACCGCGATGGCGACGAGGGTGATGGTGCCCGCGGCGCCGGCGATGAGCACGACCCACCAGAGCGCCGCCTGGCCCCGCCGCTCCGGCAGCGCGGCCGCCGGGTTCCCGTAGCGAAGCCCGCGCGCCAGGTTCCAGCCGAGCGCGCCGAGCCCGATCATCGTGAGCGGAGCGGCCGCTCCCGCCACCCAGGCGATCACGCCGGAGAGGACGGTCGTCGGCCCGCGCAGCCACAGGAGGGAAAAGACCTCCGAGGCGGTGAGCAGTCCGGCCAGCAGGAGCGTCAGGCCCAGCGTCGCCGACATGATCAGGTCGCCCCAGACCTGGCTCCGCGTGCGCACCATGCGGAGATACATGTGCTGCGGTTCCATCGGCACGGCCGCCTGCGGCGCGGTCCGGTCCGGTGCCGTCACCGCGCCGACGGTGAACTGCTCCACCAGGTGCAGCACCTGGTCGCGACGGGCGATGATCCCGAGCTGGCCCATGAAGTCGTCGGCGATGGTCGTCGGGAAATGGGTCGCCGTGTGCTTGATCTTCTCGATCAACTCGCGCAGGTGCTGGACCTGCGCGAGCGCGTCGTTCTTCCCCCGGCTCAGCGACCTGATGATCTGCCGCGCCAGCACCGAGCGGCGCCGCTCGGCGATGCCCTCGGCGATCGCGTGGCCGAGGTAGGCCAGCAGGAGCGTGAGCCCGATGCCGAGAAAGGAGAGAAAGTACTGGGCGACGGGATAGACCAGGCCGGCCGCGTCGAGGCGGAGCCGCTGGGCGAGGTTGACCCGCAGCGACAGCGTGGAGTACGCGGCCAGCTCGACGATGGCGAGAACCCCCAGCATCACCCAGGGGATGACGGCGAAGAACCCCGCCCCGGCGGCCTTGACGCGCTCGCTGCGCTTGGCGTCGCCGCTACGGTAGATGGCCCACCCCGTGGCCACCTCGGCGACGAAGATGATCAGCGCGATGAGGTTCGACGCCTGGAGGTCCGGCATGGGATAGGGCAGCACGCGGTAGCTCCCGATCACCTCGCGGAAGAAGATGGCGAGGAGGAAGGAGTTGACGGCGCCGATGGCGATCGTGAACAGGATGAGGAAGCCGAGGCTGAACAGCGAGGTGCCGCCGACGGATTCGATGAGCCGGTCGCGGTCGGAGGCGGCGTCGCTGCTCTGCGGCTGCTGGATGCTGCGCAGCGCGTTCAGGTGCATGCCGATCCGCCGCTCGGCATCGACGATCGCCTGTACCTGCGGTTCCCCGACGGACTCCAGGGCGTCGTTGAGGCGGGACAGCTCGGCGACGACGGGGGCGCGCGGCTCCAGCTCGCGGGCTGTCCAGAACGCGGCGAAGCGCTCGTCGACGAAGCGCTCGTTCCGCTCCAGCACGAAGGCCCGGAACGCCTGCGCGCGACGTCCCACGTCCGCGAACAGCGCATGGAAGGGCGACTGCGCGAACGAGAGGAAAAGGGCGACGCCGAGGAGGGCGACGGTGAGGAGGATGCCGCCCACGATCCGGTACGTCGTCGGCGAGAGCGAGAGGGATTCCAGGGGGGACTCCTTTGCGTCTATCTAATAATGACGCCCCGGCGGGACTGGCGGTCACTTGAGGGCCACGGCGCGGGCGGCGGGCCACCGACGGGCGGCGCGACCAACGCCGTCGACAGGAACTAACGCGTCGGCTCCGGCGACGTCGCCGGCGCCGCCGGCGCCGCCTGTTGCTGCATCGCCGCCGCGCCCAGCATCCCGCCCAACCCCATCTCCTGCACCGCGCTGCTCGGGACGATCATCAGCGCGCCCTTCTGCTTGATCCCCTCGAACAGGATGTTCATCGCCCGGAGCTGCAGCGCCGTCGGGTTTTTCTGGTAGACGTGCGACGCCTCCTCGAACAGGATCGCGATCTGCACCTCGGCCTCGCCGAGGATGATGCGCGCCCGCTTCTCGCGGGTCGCCTGTGCCTCGCGCGACATCGCGTCCTGGAGGTTGGCCGGGATGATGATGTCGCGCATCTCCACCGCCTGCACCGCGACGCCCCACGGCATGCAGCGCGCGTCGATCAGGTCCTGGAGCTCGCTCTCGATCCGCTCGCGCCCGTGCAGCAGGTCGGCGAGCGACGTGCGCCCGATGATGTCGCGCAGCGCGGTCTGCGCCGCCCAGCTCACGGCCTGCGGATAGTTCTGCACTTCCAGCGCGGCACGCTCGGGATCGTGCACCATCCAGAACAGCACCGCGTCGACGTTCACCGGCACGGTGTCGGACGTCAGCGTCTCCTCGGCGGCGAACGCCGTGGTGATGACGCGCTGATCGACCCAGGCGGTGACGTTGTCGACGAGCGGGATCCGCCAGAACAGTCCCGGACCCCGCAGGCCGTCGAAACGGCCGAGTCGCAGCACGACCGCTCGCTCCCACTGCTGGGCGACCTGCGGCGACATCCCGATCAGCAGCCCCAGTACGGTCGCGCCGACGATGCTGGAGACGCTGCCGGCGAGCAGCAGCCCGACGCCGCCGACGGCCGTGACGCCGAGGGTCAGGAGCACGGAGATGAAGTTCATCCGCGTGCCGCCCGGCACGACCGGATTGTTGATCTCAACGGGGAGCATCGCCATGGGACCTCCAGGCAGGATGGATCCCGACACTCGCTCCGCTCGTGCGGGATGACAAGGGGGATTCCGCTCGTGCCGGAAGACGGACGGTGGAGTCCGCTATGCCGTGAGGCGAGCGGCGTACGGCACTTAGTCACTGCGGAGGCCGAATCGGTCCTCCATCAATAGAGGAAGGGATGATGGAGGCGAGCTCCAGCCACGATGCCCTTCATCCCTTTGTCTTGAATGCCCATCTGCCCATTAAGGCTTCTTCGACCTGCTCGCGTCGATGGTTCGCATGTCTGCCGTACTACTCGTCGAGCGCTCTTCAAATCCGGTGGTATCGGTTGGCAACGGCACTTTGCGATAGCCTACGGCAACGAGCTGTGTACACGCCTTGGCATCGAACGAGAGTGTGCGGGTCTCGAGCGTTCCTCCGTCGGAGATGGTCAGCGGAGCCTCTGCGGCCATGTTCCACTGGCACCCCCCTTTGGCATTCGCACTACCGCGCCGCTCGAATCGGCGGACCTCGACGAAGGCCGTATCATCCGGGGCAGCGCTCGACGCGCGCGACGCCAAGCTTGCCTCACTGCCTCGCTGCGACGGTGGAATGGCCGGTGACGATCCGCCACCGCACGAGATGATGGCGAGCGACGCCAAGCCTGACATGACCATGCGGGTCTCGATCGTGCGCATACCGCCCTATCCTCCGGCGTGGGGAACATGCCTGCAGGATCCAACTCCTGAGATTGTCCCCAACATGCTGTTCCGGCAAGAAGGGGCATGAACCCATGTCGAGGTATGGATTCCAGGGCGGCTACCGGCCGCCACGGCGCATGCGTCGGGGCGCGCACGGCGTGCCCCTCGTTGTCGTCCTGAGCGAAGCTGAAGGGAAGGACCCGCACCTGGGACAGCCACTGCAGTACGCGGGTAGACCAGTACCAGGTACTTGGACTGGCATACGGCCCCCAGGAATGCGCGGACGCCAACTGGCGGCGACCGACTCTCCAAAAGCGACCCCGCATTCCTGGGGCTTGTATGCCAATCTCGGTACTGCGTACTGGTATACCCGCGTACTGCGGTGGCTGTCGCCCTCAGGACGACAGCATTCACGGGGTCAGAGTCGTTCTCACGCCTGCGACCTCGAAGCTGCCATCTCGATGCTGGTCTCGTCGTCAGACTCGAGATGCCAGACCGGCTACGCCAGAGCGAAGGTCTCTGATGTCTCGACCGGGACCGCGAGACCAGCATCGAGGTCTCAGCATCGAGTCGGCAGACGTGGGAACGGACTCGGACCTATAGCGCGGCGCGACCAATGCCGTCGCCCGCGACCGACTGCCGGCGCACCGAACGCAGGCGCATTCTGCATTGCAAAGGCGCCCGCGGACCTCCAACTTTGGAGCCATGCCACACGTCTCGAGAATCGCCCTCGCGCTGCTGCTCGTCGTGCGCCCGCTGGCCGCGCAGCACCACGAGCACGCGACAGGAAGCGAGCGCCTCGGCACCGTCCACTTCGCGACCTCGTGCGCGCACGCCGTCGCGCCGACCTTCGACCGCGGCGTCGCCCTCCTGCACTCGTTCGAGCTCGGCGCGTCGATCGGCGCGTTCAATGACGTGCTGGCCGCCGATTCCACCTGCGCGATGGCGTACTGGGGACTCGCGCTGAGCCGGTGGTCGAACCCGATGTCGGCCGGCATTCGCACGCCGAGTATGCTCGAGCCCGGCCGCCAGGCGGCCACTGCCGCGGCGCGACTCGCATCCGGCGCGACCGAACGCGAGCGCGGCTACATCGGCGCCGTCGGCCAGCTCTACGCCGACTACGAGCACCGCGACCAGCGGACGCGCATCGTCGCGTACGAGAAGGCGATGGCCGACGTCGTCGCCCGGCAGCCGGCCGACACCGAAGCGCGGATCTTCCACGCGCTCGCCCTCGTGGCCGCGGCGCCTCCGACCGACAAGACGTACGCCAACCAGATCGCGGCGGGGACGACGCTCGAGCAGCTGTGGGAACGGCGGCCCGATCATCCGGGGCTGCCGCACTACATCATCCACGCCTACGACGTGCCGGCGCTGGCGGAGCGCGCGCAGCTGGCGGCGGCGCGCTACGCGCGGATCGCGCCGTCGGCGGCGCACGCGCTGCACATGCCGTCGCACACCTTCACGCGCGTCGGCATGTGGCAGGAGTCGATCAACACGAACCGGCGCTCGAAGGACGAAGCGATGCGCACCGGCGCGCTCGCCGAAGCGCTGCACGCGTCCGACTATGCGACGTACGCGTATCTCCAGCTGCGGCGCGACTCGGCGGCGAAGGCGATCGTCGACAGTCTGCCAGCCTACGCGGCGCGCTTCGACGTCAACGCAGTCACCGGCGCCGCGCCAGGATCGGCCGGGGTGTTCGCGCTGGCGGCGATCCCGGCGCGCTACGCCCTGGAGCGGCGCGACTGGAAGATGGCGGCGTCGCTGCGCCCGAACGCGACAGCCTTTCCCTACGCCGAGGCGCTGACGTACTTCGCACGCTCGCTCGGCGCGTCGCACACCGGCAACGTCGCGGATGCGCGCGCGGGGATCGATTCACTCGGCGCGATCCGCGAGCGGCTGCTCGCGCAGAAGGAGAACTATTGGGCCGAGCAGGTGGCGATCCAGCGACTGGCGGCGCAGGGGTGGTTGGATCTGGCGGAGGGCCGGCGCGACTCGGCGCTGGCGCGGATGCGGGAGGCGTCGGCCCGCGAGGATGCGACGGAGAAGGCCGCGGTGACACCGGGTCCGCTCGCGCCGGCGCACGAGCTGACGGGGGATCTGCTGATGGAGCTCGGGCGTCCGGCGGACGCGCTGACGGAGTATCGCCTGACGCTGGCGAAAGAGCCGGGTCGTCTTCGTTCGCTCCTGGGCGCGATGAGCGCGGCCGGGAAGGCGGGCGATCGTCGGGCGGCATCGGCGTATGCGGCGCAGATCCCGGCGAAGTGATCGTTCCGTGCGCCGGGACAGCGAGACCAGCATCGAGGACTCAGGTTGTTTTTTTTCAGGTTCTTCGGGGAATATCGGGGGGTCAGCGTTGACCAGGACTGGCCCCTCAGTCGAAGGGGCGTACGGATCACACGGATGGAACGGATGGAACGGATCGATCTCGTGTCGTCCTGGGTCATCCGGGCGCGGGACGCCACGCCTCGATGCGGCGGGGCGAGTGCTCCGCGGCATGCCGAGGCCGCGACGAACAGCGAGCGGAGTCAGGACCGACTGCTCGAGGCGGGATTGCTCGGCAGGTCGGCCCAGCGCGAGGATGCCATCGCCGGATTGGCGAGCACCACCTCGAGCAGCGTACGGCGCCATCCGTAGCATCCGTTCCATCCGTCCGATCCGCACCCCCTTCGACTGAGGGGCCAGTCCTGAGGGACGTGCTTCGGTCCCGAATCCACGATATTTCCTGAAGAGCCTCATTTAAACGCGCAGCATCCAAGCTCCAACCGGGATCTACATGAAGAACCGAATGCCGTGCCTTCTTCTCGCCGCCGCCATCCTCGCCCCGCAGGTGGCACGAGCGCAGGATACCGGGCTCCCGCTCGGCACCGCGGCGCCGAGCGCGATGCTCCAGACGCTCGACGGCAAGACGGTGGACCTCGCGCAGGTGGCGAAGGGGCCGGCGGTGATCGAGTTCTGGGCGACATGGTGCGAGAACTGTGAGCACCTCCTTCCCGCGATGAAGAAGGCCGCGGCGACCTACGGCAAGCGCGTGACCTTCGTCGCCGTCGCGGTGAGCGTGAACCAGAGCCCGAAGCGGGTGCAGCTGCACGTCGCGAAGCACGGCGTGCCGGGCGTGCAGCTGTTCGACACGAAGGGGGAGGCGACGGGCAAGTGGGACGTGCCGGCGACGTCGCACGTGGTCGTGCTCGATCGTCGCGGACGCGTGGTGTACACCGGCGTCGGCGGAGATCAGGACATCGAGGCGGCGATCCGGAAAGCCCTGTGAAGCGGGCGGCGCCGGCTGCGCTGCCGCCGCCCTGGTCCTACCGGTTCACCGTCGCCATCCCGCTCTCCGGGTACCGCGTCCCCGCCGCCACGCCCTTTGGCGCGATCGCGTCGATACGACGAAGATCCTCGGGTGTCAGGACGACCTCGATCGCCCCGACGTTTTCCTCGAGGTACTTCACGCGCTTCGTCCCCGGGATCGGGATGATGTCGTCGCCCTGATGCAGCAGCCACGCGAGCGCGAGCTGCGACGGCGTGCACTTCTTCTGCCGCGCCATCTGCTCGAGCAGCTCGACGAGGTCGAGGTTCTTCTTGAAGTTCGCCCCCTGGAAGCGCGGCTGGTTGCGGCGGTAGTCGTCGGCCGGGAGGTCGTCGAAGCTCTTGAAGCGGCCGGTGAGGAAGCCGCGGCCGAGCGGGCTGTAGGGGACGAAGCCGATGCCGAGCTCGCGCACCGTCGGCAGGATCTCCTCCTCCGGCGTGCGTTCCCACAGTGAATACTCCGTCTGGAGCGCGGCGATGGGATGCACGGCCGCGGCGCGGCGGATCGTCGCCGGCGCTGCCTCGCTGAGACCGATGTGCTTCACCTTGCCCGCCTTCACCAGCTCGCCCATCGCGCCGACCGTCTCCTCGATCGGTACCGTGGTGTCGACCCGGTGCTGGTAGTACAGGTCGATGTGGTCGGTGTCGAGCCGCTTCAACGACGCGTCGCACGCCAGGTGCACGTACTCCGGCGTGCCCCTGATCCCGACGAACGTGCCGTCCTTCGTCCGCACGTTGCCGAACTTCGTTGCGAGCACGACCTCGTCACGCCGGCCTTTGATGGCGCGCCCCACCAGCACCTCGTTGATGAACGGGCCGTACATGTCGGCGGTGTCGAGGAAGTTCACACCGAGGTCGAGCGCGCGGTGGATGGTGCGGATCGATTCGTCGTCGTCGCGCCCGCTGTAGAAGTCGGACATCCCCATGCAGCCGAGGCCGATGGCGGAGACGGAGAGGCCGGACCGGCCGAGTTGGCGGAACTGCATGATTGCCTCGCGGGAAAGTGAGTCGGTGAACCGGTGAGTCCGCGGTAATGAGGCGGACTCACCGTCGCTCATCTCACGGAAACAACCCCTCGATAGACAAGTATCGTTCCCCCGTATCGTAGCAGAAGGCCAGCACGCGGCTCTTCGGCGGCAGCTCGGGCAGCTTCTGCGCTACGGCCGCGAGCACTGCGCCCGACGACGGGCCGATGAAGATCCCTTCCTCGCGCGCGGCGCGCTGGGCGTAGGTGAATGCGTCCTCTTCCGTGACCTGGATGAAGCCGTCGACGACGTCGCGGTGGAAGTTCGCCGGCACGAAGCCGGCGCCGATCCCCTGGATCTTGTGCGGCGTGTGCGTACCGCCGCTCAGCACCGTCGACTTGGCCGGCTCGACGGCAAAGGTCTTGAATCCCTTCATCGACTTCTTGAGCACTTCGCTCACGCCCGTGATGTGCCCGCCCGTGCCGACGCCGGTGATCAGATAGTCGAGCCCCTCGGGGAAGTCCTTCAGGATCTCCTGCGCCGTGGTCTTGCGATGGATCTCGATGTTGGCCGGATTCTCGAACTGCTGGGGCATCCACGACTTCGGCGTCGCGGCGAGGATCTCCTCGGCCTTCGCGATGGAGCCCTTGATCCCCTGCTCCCGCGGCGTCAGCACGAGCTCGGCGCCGTACGCCGTCATCACCCGGCGGCGCTCGACCGACATCGAGTCGGGCATGACGAGAATGCAGCGATAGCCCTTCACGGCGGCGGCCATGGCGAGCGCGATGCCGGTGTTGCCCGACGTCGGCTCGACGATGACGCTCCCCTTGCCGATGACGCCGCGTCGCTCGGCGTCCTCGAGCATGGCGACGCCGATGCGGTCCTTGATGCTGCCGCCCGGGTTGGCGCGCTCGAGCTTCAACCACACCTCGGCGCCGGGGCCGACGCCGGCGTAGAGGCGGTTGATGCGGACGTGCGGGGTGTTGCCGATCGT
>WNFK01123361.1_pt1 | contig 12153 bp, 10 predicted proteins | sample 5400281 | NCBI WGS metagenome assembly WNFK01 (sample SAMN13153350, study PRJNA577476) | soil metagenome | isolation source: 20 cm soil on Douglas fir-dominated hillslope | place: USA:California | collected 2013-09-17
TTTGTTGGCGAATTGATCCTATGGCTGATCGTCGCGCTGATCGTGATCGTCGTGGCGGTCTACGTCGTGAACTGGCTCTATCACCGATCCTCGAAGGAAGTGTCGTTTGTACGCACCGGTTTCCTCGGCGAGCAGGTGGTGATCAACGGCGGCGCGTTCGTGCTTCCTTTCATTCACGACTTCACGCCGGTCAACATGAATGTGCTGCCGATGCCGATCACTCGGTCGAAGCAGGACGCCGTCATCACCCGGGATCGCATGCGTATCGACATCGAAGCCGATTTCTACGTCCGCGTGCAGCCGACGCGCGAAGCGGTCTCGATCGCCGCGGCGACCCTCGGCCGGCGAACGCTGGAACCCGAAAAACTGCATGCGCTGCTCTCCGGCAAGTTCGTTTCCGCGATGCGCTCGGTGGCCTCGGAAATGACCATGGAGCAGATGCATGAGAAGCGCGGCGAATACGTCGCGCGCGTCAAGGCCGCTGCCGCCGAGGCGCTGGCGCAGAACGGCCTCGAGCTGGAATCGGTCGCGATCACCGATCTCGATCAAACCGACCTCGAATTCTTCAACCCGTCGAACCGGTTCGACGCGGAAGGCTTGACCCAGCTGATGGAAGAAATCGAGGCCAAGCGCAAACTGCGCAATGACATCGAACAGGATTCGATGATCAGGATCCGCGCCCGCAATCTCGAAGCCGAACGGCAGGCGCTCGAGATCGAACGCGAGAGCGAAACTGCGCGCCTGGAGCAGGAGCGTGACATCGAGGTTCGCCGGGCCCTGCAACGGACCGAAGTGGCGCGCGAACGCGCGTTGCGCGAGACCGAAGCCGAACAGGCGCAGATCTCGGCGCGCGAGACTATCGAAAAGGCGCGTATCGCCAACGAGCAGGCTATCGCGGAAGCGCGCATCGCCAACCAGCGCTCGGTCGACACCGCCCGCATCGCCAGTGAACGCGAGGTCCGGCAGAAGGAGATCGAGCGTGCCCGCACCGTCGAGGAAGCCGAGATCCAGGCGCGCGAATTCATCGAGAAGGCCCGTATCCAGCAGGACCGCGTCGTCACCGACGCCCGTATCGCCAACGAGGAGGAGACCCGCCGGCGCGAGATTGAACGCACAAGGGCGGTTGACGAAGCCGAGATTAGCGCCAAAGAAGCGACCGAGAAGGCGCGGATCGCACAGACCACCATCGTCAACGCCGAACGGATCGCCTCCGACGAGCAGACCCGCTCGCTGGAGATCCAGCAGGTCCGCGCTATCCAGGAAGCCGAGATCGCCGCGCAGCAGGCGGTGGAAGCCGCCCGCATCGCGCGCGAACGCGCGCTCGCCTCGAGCCGGATCGCCGCCGAGCAGAGCACCCGCAAGCTGGAGATCGACCGCAATCAGGCGCTCGAAGTCGCCGGCATCGCGGCGCGGGAGGCGACCGAAGCCACCCGCATCGCGCAGGAGGAACGCATTCGCGCGCTCGAAATCGCCCGTCATCGCGCAGTCGAGGAAGCCGACATCGCCTCGCGCGAGGCCATCGAGGCGGCGAGGATCGCCCAGGAAAAGAATATCGCTCTCGCCCGTATCATGAGCGAGCAAGAGACGAAGGAGCAGGACATCGAGCGTGGAGAGTCGATCGAAGCGGCCGAATTGAACCGGCGCGATGCGATCGAGCGTCTGCGTATCGGCGTCGAACTTGCGCTCGAGGCTGAGCGCATTGCCTCCAGCAAGAGGCGCGAAGTGCTCAACATCGACCAGAAGAAAGCGGTCGAACTCGCCGACGAGGACCGGGTCATCGCGTTGTCGGCGAAGCGCTCCGAGCGCATCGACGCCGATCGGCAGTTCAAGCAGGCCGAGATCGTCGCCCGCCGCGAGGTCGAGACCACCGAGGTGTCGAGGGAACAGGCGCTCGAAGCCGCCCGGCTGGAGCGCAGGCGCGTGATCGAGCAGCTCGAAGTCGCGCGCGTGCAGGCCTTGCAGGAAGCCGAGATTGCTGCCAACGAGGAAGTCCAGCGTGCGCGCATCGCGTCCGACCGTGGCCTCGACGAGGCCCGCATCGGGCGCGAGCGGGATTTGCGCAAGCTGGAGGTCAATCGCGAGAAGGAGGTCGAGACGGCGCTGATGGAGAAGGCGATTGTTCTCTATCAGAAGTCGCTTGAACATTCGGCCGCGCAGGCCGAGGCCGAGAACGCCAAGGCGCACGCGACCGAGGCGGCCGAGCGCGTGGTCACCGTTCGCGACAGCGAGATCGCCAAGCGGCGCAAGACGGTCGAAGTTCTGATCGCCGAAAAGGAAGCCGAGGAGAAGCGGATCGGTGCCGAGGCCGAACGCGTGCGCGCGGCGGTTGAGGCCGAGGCGCAGAAGCTGCTCAACGAGGCCGAGAACGTGCTCACCGACCAGGCGCGCTACTCGCTGTTCCGCCGCAAGCTGCTTGACCGCATCGAGGGCATCGTGCGCGAGAGCGTCAAGCCGATGGAGAAAATCGAGGGCATCCGCATCCTGCATGTCGACGGTCTGGCCGGTGGCAACGGCGGTAACGGGGGTGGGAGCGGACGCAGCGCAACCGATGAAGTGATCGATTCGGCCTTGCGTTATCGCGTTCAGGCCCCGCTGATCGACTCGATCCTCGCCGACATCGGCGTCGAGGGTGGCAGTCTGTCAAAAATGCCCGGCCTTATTCGCGAAGCCCGCGACATGCAGGGGATCCGCAAAGAGGCGGCGCCGAAGAAAGACAGTGATGCCGGGCCGGCCGCCCCGCCTGCCGCCGGCTCATCCCAGGGCGAGGCACGGCCTTCGCGCCCCGGCAAGAAGAGCTGAGGGCCCGCCATGGCTCGGGTCTATGTTTCGACCGTGGTCAATGTCCGCAACGATCGGGTCTGGGCAAGGGTGCGCGACTTCAACGGCCTGCCGAACTGGCACCCGGCGATTGCCGAGAGCCGGATCGAGGGCGGAGAGCCGGCGGACAAGATCGGCTGCGTGCGGGATTTCACCTTGCGCAATGGCGATCGCATTCGCGAAAAGCTTCTCGGCCTCTCGGACTTCGACATGTTCTGCACCTATTCGATCCTGGAATCGCCGATGGGCGTCGAGAATTACGTCGCGACCTTGCGCCTGACGCCGGTCACCGACGGTGAAAAAACCTTCCTGGAATGGTCGGCGGAATTCGACTGTGCGCCCGAGCGCGAGAGCGAACTCATCAACAGCATCGGAGCCGGCGTGTTTCAGGGTGGCTTCGATGCACTCAAGCGCGTGTTCGGAGGCTGAAGGCGTGCCGCACATTGTCAAGAGCACGATCATCGACGCGCCGACCGGCGTGGTCTGGAATGTGCTGCGCGATTTCAACGGCCATGACCGCTGGCATCCAGCCGTGGCGACCAGCACGATCGAGCGCGCGCAATCCGCAGACCGCATCGGCTGCGTGCGGCGGTTCAAACTGAAGGACGGCTCTGAATTGCGCGAGCAATTGCTGGCTCTCTCCGATCTCGAACAAACCTTCAGCTATTGTCTGCTGGATACGCCGATTCCGATGTTCAACTACGTCGCGCATGTCCGCCTGCTGCCGGTCACCGACGGTGACCGGACGTTTTGGCATTGGGAGTCGCGGTTCACGACCCGGCCGGCGCAAGCCGCGGAGATCACTGAAATGGTCGGCGAACAGATCTATCAGGCCGGCTTCGAGGCGATCCGCAGGCATCTGCGGGAGGCCGCATGAGAGCGGAGGCGAAATCATGCCCGTCACGGTGAAGACCTTCGCGACGTCAGGCGAAGCAGCGGCGGCGCTGTCGTCGGAGCGCGACGCGCGTTATCTCGGTGGTGGCACGCTCGTGATGCGCGCGCTCAACGAAGGCGCTCTCTCGGTTTCGACGGTGGTGCGGGCGACCGACCGCGCCCTGACGCACCTCGACATCGCCAGCTCCCGGATCACGATCGGCGCCGGCGTCACCTTCGCGCGCGTTCTCGCCGAACGCGAGCTCGCGTTCCTCCATCCCGTCGCAGGTTCGATCGGCGGGCCGGCTGTGCGCAACATGGGCACGATCGGTGGCAACCTGTTCGCGCCAACGCCGTTCGGTGATTTCGCCGTTGCGCTGCTCGCGCTCGACGCGACTGTTTCGGTGCAGGGCGGCTATGGCGCGCGCGAAGCGCCGATCGAGGAGTTCCTCGCCGGGCGCGACCGGCTGCCGGGCGGCCTCGTCCTCTCCATCTCCTGCCAGCGCCCGTCCAGCGCCGACGCGTTTCGCTATCGCAAAATCGCGCGGATCAAGCCGAAAGGCGGCTCCGTGGTGACGCTCGCCGCGTATCTGCCGATGAGCGGCGGCCGCATCGTCGGCGCGCGCATCGCGCTCGGCGCGATGGCGGCGACGCCGGTTCGCGCCAAGGCGGCCGAGCGCGCGCTCGAAGGGCGCGTGCTCGACGCGGCGAGCGCCGCCGCCGCGGTCGCCGCCGCGGCGGAAGGAACTTCGCCGCTCAACGATTCGCTCGCCAGCGCCTGGTACCGGCGCGAGGTTGTCGGCGTCCATCTGCGCCGCCTGCTTACCGGCCAGGATTGAGGAAAGCCCAAGGAAAAGTCGATGGCCAAGACCGCCCTGCAATTCCGTCATAACGGCCGCGATGTCGCTGTCTTCGTCGATGGCGGCGTCAATCTGCTGACGACCTTGCGCGATCTCGTCGGCGATATGACTCCCAAGTTCGGTTGCGGGCAGGGGGGATGCGGCGCCTGCACGGTGCTGATCGACGGCGACGCACACCTCGCATGCCTGACGCTGGCCGAGAGCGTGGAAGGCCGCTCCGTGGAAACGCTTGACGGCCTCAAGGACGGGCCGAATTTGCATCCGCTGCAACGCGCCTTCATGGAGCATTTCGCAGCGCAGTGCGGCTATTGCACGCCGGGCATGCTGATGGCGGCAAAGGCCCTGCTCGACCACAACCCATCGCCCTCCCGCGACGAGGTCGTCAACGCGATCGCGGGCAATATCTGCCGCTGTACCGGATACGAACCCATCATCAACGCCGTGCTCGCCGCCGCCTCGGGCGGACGCGCGCGCGCCTGAAGGACCGCACCATGCTGGAATTACGCAAGGACATTTTTGCCGACGAGCGTGACGACAATCTCAACGAGATTGGCAAGGGCACCCAGCGCCAGGACATGCTCGGTCATGTCACCGGCGCTTCTACCTATTTCAACGACCACAAATTGCAGGGCATGCTGCATCTGAAGGTGCTGCGCAGCCCGCACGCCCACGCGCGGATCCGTCGCATCGATACCGGCGAGGCCGAGCGCAGCCCCGGGGTTCGCCGCATCATTCGCGGCGCAGACGTGCCGCGCAACCTCAATACGTTGCTCAGCCTCATCAATTTCGGCAAGGACGACGAGCCGACACTCGCGGTCGACAAGGTGCGCTACAAGGGCGAGTCGGTCGTGGCTGTTGTCGCCGACAGCGACCGTGAGGCCTTTGAGGCCCTCGCAAGGGTCCGCGTCGATTATGAGCCGTTGCCCACGGTGTTCGACGTCGAGGAAGCGCTGAAGGCCGGCGCGCCAGTCGTCAACGAAACCTATCCGAAGAACACCTTCACCTATCACGACATCTACGATCATCAGAAGCTGCGCTTCGGCGACGTCGAGCGCGGCTTCGCGAGCGCGGACCACGTGCTCGAGCAGCGCTATCAGATGTCGCCGATCGAGCACGCGCCAACCGAGACCAACGGCTCGATCGCCGCACCCGACACCAACGGACGCTATGTCGTCTACACCTCGACGCAGGCGCTGTTCTTCTCGCTCGACACCTGTGCCAAGATTCTCGATGTGCCCTCGAATAATTTTCATTTTATCGGCGGCACGGTGGGCGGCGGCTTCGGCGGCAAGGTCGATACCCTGACCGAGCCGCTTGCCATCTTAGGCGCGATGTTGACAGGCCGCCCCGTGCGCTACGTCTTCGGTCGCGAGGAGGAGATGCAATTCGGTCCGCCGCGCGGCGCCGAACGCATCTATCTGAAGGACGGCGTCATGCGCGACGGCCGCATCGTTGCGCGCAAGGTGCGCGCCTATTTCGACAGCGGCGCCTATACAAGGTTGTCGAGCTACGCCGTGGTCAAATGTGCGGCGCATCTGCCCGGGCCCTATACGATCCCGAACGTTTATGGCGACATCTATTGCGTCTTCACTAACCGCACGCCGGCGACCGCAATGCGTGGCTTCGGCGTCACCGCGATGGATTTCGCGATCGAATGCCAGATGGACAAGCTCGCCCATCTGGTCGGCATGGACCCGATGGAGTTCCGCATCCTCAACGCCTATCGCGACGGCGACATGAAGGCGCACCGGCGCGAAGCCAAGAACACCGCGCTGATCGAATGCGTGCAGGTCGCCGCCGAAAAAGCCAAATGGCCGCTGCGCGAGGAATTCAAGCGGATGTCCTCGCGCAAGGACGGCGGTGGCGCACGCGCTGCGGTTCCCGCGACCGCACCCGACCCGCTCGCGCCGGCGCGCCCCGCCGCGCAGCAGCGCACGCCATATGATCGCGCACCGCAACCGGCCGCCGGGCCCGAGCCGCCGCGTCCGACGGCGCCGCCTCCGGTTCCGCCGCCGCCCGCGCCGCAGCCCGCAGCGCACGGCGCGATCCGATTTTCCTCCGTGTTTGGCTCGAGGAGGCGCTGACCATGGCCAGGCATCGCGGACGCGGCATCGCGTCGATCAATTATCCCATCGGCATGAACCTCGGCGGCGATCCGAGTCAGGCGCTGGTGCATTCCAATCCGAGCGGCAAGTTCACGGTGTCGCTGTCCTCGATCGATCTCGGTCAGGGCATGAAGTCGGTGACCAGGCAGATCTGCGCCGAGACGCTCGGCGTCCCGGTCGAGGATGTCTATGTCGACACCGCCGATTCCGACACCGGGCCGCATTGCATGGGCAGTTTCGCCTCGCGCGGCACCCATCGCGTCGGCAACGCGGTAATGGCGGCTGCGAAGGAAGCGCGCGGGGTGATGATGGAGGCGGCGGCCGAGGAACTTGAGGTTAATGCCGCCGACCTCGAAACCGACGGGCGCGGCAACATTCAAGTCAGGGGCGCGCCGCATCGATCGATCTCGACCAAGGACGTCGCGATCGCCGCGCAATTCAAGCAAGGCAAGACCATCTCCGGGCGCGGCATCTTCCTGGTGCCGCTCTCCGCCGTCGATCCCGAGACCGGCGAAATGTCGCCGGCGACCTGCTACGCGCACGCCTGCATGGTCGCCGAGGTCGAGGTGGACGACGAGACCGGCGAAGTGGCGATGGTGCGCATGGACAGCGCCTACGAGCTCGGTCGCGCGCTCAATCCGCGGCTGGTCGAACAGCAGCTGGTCGGCGGCGCCTGGATGGGGGTCAGTCACGCGCTGTTTGAGACCACGGAACCCTATTATCCCGATCCGAGCCACGGCCCGCGCGATTTTGTCGAATATCTGATGCCGGGTCCCGGCGATGTCTGCCCGCACGACATCGCGGTGCTGGAGCGCCCGGCGGCGGATGGTCCGTTCGGCGCCAAGGGACCGGGCGAGATGTGCGCCAATCCGGTGATGCCAGCGGTCGCCAACGCGATTTTCAATGCGGTCGGCGTGCGCGTCGACGAACTGCCGATCACGCCGGAGAAAGTGCTGCGCGCGATCAAGGCGCAGGGTGGCGCGCGGCCGCAGGCGCGGCGCTGATGGTGGTTCGCGGAACCATTGGCGGTATCGACAGCCCGGAGGCGCTGGAGAAAGCGCTGCGCGCGGCCTATTACCTCGCCGACCAGGGCATCGCGACGGCATCTTATTTGGCGCTCGCGCTGGGCAAGCCGCTGCTGCTCGAAGGCGCTCGCCGGCTCATACGCCTGCAGTGCTACGAGGGTATCGACGCTTCCGCCGCGCTCTACGAATGGAACTACCCGCGGCAGATGCTGGCGATCCGCCAGGCGGGCGATGAGACCATCGACATTTACGGCGAGACCTTCCTGATTGAGCGGCCGATGCTGGCGGCGTTGCGCGCGCCGGATTCGACGGTGCTGCTGATCGACGAGATCGATCGCTCCGATCAGGAGTTCGAAGCGTTTCTGCTCGAATTCCTCTCCGACTTCCAGATTTCGATCCCCGAGCGCGGTACCATCCGGGCGGCCGAGCGGCCGGTGGTGGTGCTCACCTCCAACCGCACGCGCGATCTGCACGAGGCACTCCGGCGGCGCTGCGTCTATCACTGGATCGATTATCCGAGCGCCGAACGCGAGGCGAGAATAGTAATGTTGCGCGCCTCCAGCGTTGCCGAGGTGACCGCGCGCGCGGTTGTCGCCGCCGTCGGCAAACTGCGGCGCGAGCCGCTGAGCAAGGCGCCCGGCATCGCCGAGGCGGTCGATTGGGCCGAGGCGGCGACGTTGCTCAACAAGGGCGGCGCGCGCTGGCCGGATGCGTTCAAGCGCTCGATCGGCGTTGCGCTAAAGGATGAGGAGGACCTCGCCTTTATCTCGCCCCGGCTCGACGCGCTGATCGCGGAGGCGGCCGCGTGAGCCAAGCGCCGCAACTGCCACGCGCCGCACGCGCCTTTGTTTCGTTCGTGACGTTGTTGCGCGCCAACGGTTTTGCCATCGCGCCCGAGCAGACAGTCGCGTTCCTGCAAGCGATCACGCTGCTCGGTCCGCGCGGGACTGAGGACATCCGGCAGGCGGGGCTGGCGACGCTGGCGCCGCCGCCCGAGCGGCGCGCCGCCTATGACATGCTGTTCCGAATCCACTTCCTCGGCGGGCAAGAAATTCTGGGCGACGAGGGCGAGGACGAAGAGGTCGTACGGCTGCAGGAGGAGGGACGCGGCGACGAGAAGCCGCTGCTCGCCGACGAAACCAACAAATCCGGCGAAATGGCGGTGCGTGCCGAAGCACTCGCAGAGCGCCGCCTCAGTCCGGGCGGGCCGAGCGACGCGCTGCGCCGTCTCGCGCGCGAAGCGCCCAGGCGCCTGCCGCGCCGGCGCGGCCATCGACGCATGCGCGCACGGCGCGGGCCCTGGGCGGATTTGCGGCGAACCTTGCGTGAAACCGTGCGTAACGACGGCGAGGTGATGCGGCTCGGGCGACTGAAGCGGCGGGCGCGGCCGCGCAAAATGCTGCTGCTGATCGACGTCTCGGGCTCAATGAAATTGCGCTCCGAGGACAATCTCCGCCTTGCGCATACGCTGGTGCAGGTGACGCCGAATATCGAAGTCTTCACGTTTGGCACGCGCCTGACGCATCTGACGCGCGCGCTGCGGCTCAAGCGGCGCGAGCAGGCGCTCGCCGCCGCCGCGCATCTCGTCAGCGACTGGGACGGCGGCACCCGCATCGGCGACGCGCTGCAGGCGTTTCTCGCCGTGCCGCGGTTCGGCGGCTACGCCCGCGGCGCCGCGGTCGTCATCCTGTCCGACGGACTGGAACGCGGCGATCTCTCCGCCTTGCGCGACGCGGTCGCCAAATTGTCGCGGCGCGCCTGGCGTCTGAGCTGGTTGACGCCGCTCGCGGTTGGCTTCGGCTTCGTGCCACAGACCGAGGCGCTGATCGCCATTCGCCGCTTCGTCGACGACATGGCCGACGGAGGATCGAGCGCGGCGGTGGTCGCGCATGTGCTTTCGCTCCGACAAAGGAGAGCCGCGTGATCGGCGTCGTCGACGCGCATCATCACATCTGGCGCCAGGCCGATCTGCCCTGGCTGGTCGGACCGATGCAGCCGCGCATATTTGGTCCCTATGAAGCGATCCGCCGTGACTATCCGATCGGCGAATATCTCGACGACCTCGCCGGCAATGGCGTCGTCAAATCGGTCTATGTCCAGACCAACTGGGCCAATGAACGGTTCGAGGATGAGACGGCCTGGGTGCAACGCACTGCCGAAGAAACCGGCTGGCCGCACGCGATCGTCGCCTATGCGGATTTCGGCGCGGACGACGTCCGCCCGCAGCTCGACCGGCTCCAGCGCTATTCGCTCGTGCGTGGCGTGCGGATGCAGCTGCACTGGCACGACAACCCGCTCTATCGTTTTGCCGCGCGCGCCGATCTGTGCGCTGACTTAACCATCCACCGCAACGTCGCGCGGCTGGCCGACTACGGTTGGAGTTTTGAGCTGCAGGTGTTCGTGCCGCAGATGCCGCATGCGGCCGGCCTTGCCGAAGCCTGTCCGGGCGTCACCTTCGTCCTGCAGCACGCCGGAATGCTGGAGGACCTTTCCTCTGCCGGCCGCGCGGCCTGGCGCGCCGGCATGGCGCGGCTCTCGGCGTGTCCGAACATCGTCTGCAAGCTCTCGGGGCTCGGCACCTTCATTCATCGCAACGATCCCGGGCACATCGCCAGTATCCTTGCCGATTCAGTGGCGATCTTCGGGGCCGATCGCTGCCTGTTCGGCTCGAATTTTCCGATCGAGAAGCTGTGGACCAGCTATCGCGATCTCGTCCACGCCTATTTCGACGCCTTCAAATCGTACCCGCACCACCGCGAGGCCATCCTGCGCGACACGGCGATGCGGGTCTATCGTCTCGCGCCCTAGCCTTGCCGGGGAAAACAATCGAAGGGAACGGAGCCAAAACATGGCGTTGGAAATCAAGATCCTTGACTATGGCGACATCGAGCTGGAATCGAGTTTTCTCGTGCTCGGCCGCGATTGCGGGCGCACGCGCCGCGTGCTGACGCTGGGCTTTCTCATCACCGGAGGTCCCTATCCGATTGTCATCGACACCGGCTACCGCTCCAACCAGATCATGGAAACGCTCGGCATGCGCGGCCTGCAGTTCCACGAGAACATGATCGAGAACCAGCTCGCGCGTCACGGCGTGCGCATGGGCGACGTCCGCTTCGTTTGTCACACTCATCTGCACATCGACCACGCCGGCAAGGACGACCTGTTTCCAATGAACACGACGGTCGTCGTCAATCGCAAGGAGCTTGAATATTCCGTCTCGGGCCTGATGCACCCGCAATATCCGGCGCCCGACATCAAGCATCTGATCGATCGGCTGCACACCAAGAGCGCGCTGCGCTTCCTCGATCTCGAAGTCACCGGCCCGGTTGAGCTGATCCCGGGCGTCTATTGCGAGGCGGCGAACGCGCATACCGAAGGGTCGATGAATGTGCACGTTCACACCGCAGACGGCATCGCGACGATCTGCGGCGATGTGCTCTACGACATCAACGATCAGCTCGTGGAGCCTTTTCGCGAGATCCACGACGCCGAACCACGCACTACCGGCAATCACGGCACGTCAAAACGCGCGGAAAAGGCGGCCATCAAGAAGCTCGTCAACAGCTCGCGCTTTCTACTGCCGGTGCACGACCGTCCATGCAGGATCGAAGGCGGCAATGTCGTCGGGCGGCTGCAGGACCAGGTGCCGGGCCCGATTGTTCAGTCGCTGCCCAAGCGCAACTGGTTCCCGGCCTGACGTCAAGCGAAGGGATCGCCCATGACCCACGCCACGCTGCGCTCCGAATTCGAGGACCTGATCGATCCCTATGCGCCCGTTGGTCAGCTCGGTACTGGTTTTACCTTCACCGAGGGGCCGATCTGGCATCCCCTCGGTCACTATCTCCTGTTTTCGGATATGCCCGCCGATGTCCGCCGTCGCTGGGACGCCACGCGCGGCGTCGTCGAGGTCAAGCGCCCTTCGAACAAATGCAATGGCATGACCTATGACGCCGACCTCAATTTGATCGTCTGCGAGCACGCGACGTCGTCGCTGATCCGCGAGCGCCCCGACGGCCGTCGCGAAGTCATCGCCTCGCACTTCGAGAACCAGGAACTCAACAGCCCGAATGACGTCTGCGTGCATTCGAGCGGCGCGATCTATTTCTCCGATCCCTGGTATGGCCGCATGCCGGTCTATGGCGTCGAGCGGCCGCGCCAGCTCGGCTTCCAGGGCGTCTATCGCGTGCCTGCCGGCAGGGGCGCGCCACAGCTGTTGGTCGACCGCCACCTGTTCGACCAGCCGAACGGTCTCTGCTTCTCGCCGGACGAAAAGCGGCTCTACGTCAACGACACCGTGCAGGCGCTGATCCGCGTCTTCGACGTCGCCCCCGACGGTTCGCTTGCCAACGCCCGCGTTTTCGCCAGCGGCATCCGCTCGGAACTCGAGCCCGGCCTGCCTGACGGCATGAAATGCGATCAGCTCGGCAATATCTGGGTGACGGCGCCGGGCGGCGTGTGGGTCTATGCGATGAG
>WNFK01002893.1_pt1 | contig 12152 bp, 9 predicted proteins | sample 5400281 | NCBI WGS metagenome assembly WNFK01 (sample SAMN13153350, study PRJNA577476) | soil metagenome | isolation source: 20 cm soil on Douglas fir-dominated hillslope | place: USA:California | collected 2013-09-17
CCCGGACGCGGTCTCGTTCACGAGGAGGTCGAGCGAGACGACGGTAGCCTCGCGCGGAAGGGTGACCTGGGCCTGGAGCGCGTAGCCGGCGTCCGTCGGCCGCCAGCTCGCCCGCACAGCCAGTCCGCGTGGCCAGCCTTCGACCTCGCGCACCGCCACGCGGTCGCTCCCGACGGTGGGGACGAGCAGCCAGCCGCCGGCCAACGCACCGGCCGAGAGGTAGAGCTGCACGCCATCGCCATTGATCCCCGCCGGCTCGTTGTCGAGCGCGTTCACCGCGTCGGCAGGCACGAACAGCCGCTTCGACGGCTCGACCGTGACGGCAATCGTCAGCACGTGCGCTTCGTCGACCGAGAGCGCGACGTCGGCGCGCGGAGCTCCGGCTTCCGCCCAACTCTCTTCGGAGCGGCGGTAGTGGCGCGCGCCGAGCGAGAGGTGCGCGGGCAGCGCGATGGGCGCACGGTCCGGAGTCGCAGCCGACCGGCCCTCGCGAGCCGCGGCACGCGCCCTGGCCGCGAGCCCGCCCAGCACGAGGCTCTCCCGCGCCGCGCCGTCGAGATCGATGCGCCAGCCCCCCGTGACCACCGAGTGGACGTCGCGACGTCCGTCGCGACGGTTGACGATCACCTGCTCTCCCTGCACCGCGACATCGGCCACGGCGTCGCGCCAGCTCCACACCGAGAGGATGCCGCCGCGCCGCCCGGAATGGCGCGCGAGCAGCATCGGCACGGCCACCGGATTCGACGGCACGCCCGGAGCGTCGGCGCTCCACCAGGTCGTGCCTCTCTCGGCGCGGATCCAGCCCCGGAGCGACCGGGTCGTCCCGTCAGGCGTCGGCGCGACGGTGAGCACGCGCGCGAACGGCGCATTTCCGACCGACACCCGGCAGGTGTGTGTGAGAAAGGCGAAGCCGTCCTCGGCCGCGTCGCCGCCAGCGATGGCTTCCGCGACACGGGCGAGTGCCCGATCGCGCTCATCCACCAGATCGACGCCGTGCAGGGGAAGCGCGACCTCGTGGTCGGCGTCGCCATCCCACTGGAGCAGATCGACGAGATAGTCCTCGAGCACGACGAGCGAGCGGCGGAGGTGCAGACCCGGCACGAGCTCCGCGTCGGCGCACACCCAGCCCGCCTTGCCCCGATCCTCGAAGGCGACGAGGGTGCCGTGCACCCTCGGCTGCGAGCGTCCGTCCACGAGCGGGGCGGTGTGCGCCAGCGTGCTGCGGTACCAATGCAGCGAGGGATCGACGTAGGAGCCGGTGCCCGGGTCGTCGAACCAGCGCGTCGCGCCGTCCATCAGCAGCACGTTCAGGCGATCGGGATGTCCGTGGCCGCCTCCGGAGTGCCCGTAGTCGAGCGCGGCGTACACCTCGCCCTGCTCGCGACGCAGGATCGCGAAGCCCTGCGCCGGCAGCAGGTCCGAGCGCAGGGGCAGGGACTCGAGCGGAGGGAGCGTATCGCGGCCTACGAGCAACGTCCGCCAGGACAGGTCGGCTCGACTCAATCCGGTACCCGGCAGGTTGCGCTCCACGTCGGCCGACGACGCTGACCGCCCGGTCTCGCGGCGCGGCACGGCCGGGTCATACAGCCGGGCGAGCATGCCGGCGAGTCGCGCATCATCGGCGCGGGCGAGCCCCAGCTCGCACGACTCCGCGAAGCGCGGCTGGCGCACGCTCACCGCGTACTGCGAATCGCGACGCGACGGATAGGTCAGATCGGGCAGGATGGTGCGGAAGGGCGCGGCGAAGCCCTCGCTGAACCGGGCCGCGAGCGCGGCGGGGAGCACGTGGCCCGCGTGCTCGGCGAGCTGCACCCCATACCAGAGGCCACGATGCGCGAACAGATGGTAGTTCTCCCCCTCGTACCAGCTGCCGTCGGCGAGCAACGCCGCGTCGAGGTGCGCGTGCAACCCCGACGGGCCGGTGATCGCGCGCTCGCGCATCGGCTCGTCGCCCAACAGTCGACCCGCAGCGGCGAGCGCCGCGTTGTTCCAGACCTGGCGGTTCGACATCCCCTCGTCGTACGACGCGATCAGCGCCGCGCTCGGAGCGATCAGCGTGTCGCGCACACGAGCGCCAAGCGCCGTCACAGCGGCTGTCGGTGCGCTCGTCTCCAGGAGATCGAGCGCGATGGAGAGCTGCAGAAGCCAGATGGACTCCAGGTACGTGCTGAAGAAGGGACGCGACGGTCCCAGCACGTTGTCGCGATTGGGATACTGGAGATACCGCGCGGCGTAACCGTCGAGCAGATCCACGGCGAGGGTCGTGCACGGCGCGTCGTCGAGCAGGGCGCCGAGCAGGGCGCCGTGCACCGCCCGCTCGGCGAGCCAGAGATGGTGCCAGTAGAGGCGAAAGCGGTCGTGCTCCACACCGGCGAGCTCGCGACCACACTTCGCGCAGCGATGCCGCGCATCGAAGGGATCGTAGACGAGTAACGTCCCATCGCAGTCGCAGCGGCCCCCGGCGCGCGACAGCATCGCCTTCTCCGCCGGTACCTCGTGGCTGCCGGCGATCAGCGGCTCGAGCTCGCGCCGCAGTCCGCCGGCCAGCGCGGACAGGGGACCGCGCGCCACGGCACGCCGGGCGGCGAGTGCATCGGTCGAGATCAGAAGCGTCATCGGGCGAACGCCGACCGCGTCGCCAGGGTCCAGTCGTGAACGGCCACCAGCTCGCCACGCAGGTCCATCCGTACATCCTGCACGCGACGAGCGATCCCCTGCACGCCGCGCGAGTGATAGAGCCAGGTCGCGGGCGCGAGGGTGTCGAGCGCGACCTGCACGCGCTCCCATGCCGCGCGCGCCGGCGCGCCGGGCGGCGCCATGGTGGCATCGGTGAGCAGCGCGTCCAGGGTGGCGCTGTGAAAGCCCGTGTAGTCGAGCGTGCCGCCCCGCTGCGCGGAGGAGAAGAGCGCGCTGATGTAGGACAGCGCGAGGTCGCCGGGAACTCCGGCGAGCAGCAGGTCGAACCGTTTCTGCGGGGCCCGGGCGGTCGTGAGGAAGGTGCCCATCTCCGTCTGCCGCACCCGCAGCACGATGCCGCGGGCGGCGAGGTCGGCCTGCACGAGCTGCTCGGCGACGTTGTCGCCGCTTCCGACGGACAGGAGCTCGATCTCCAGGCGGTGGCCGCCGCGAACGCGTACTCCGTCAGCACCGCGCCGCCAGCCAGCCACGTCGAGCAGGCTGTCCGCCTCCGCCGTGTCGCGCTGCGCCGTCCCATGCCACGCGAGGGGACTGTCGGGAGGAACCGGGCTCGCCGCCGGCTGCGCATAGCCGGCGAGCGCGACGTCGACGATCCGCTGCCGGTCGATCGAGCGCGCCACGGCACGGCGCACGCGTGCGTCGTCGAACGGCGTCCGTGTGGTGTTGTAGAACAGTCCCGTACCGAACAGCACCGGATAGCTCAGCACCCGAAGCGTCGCGTCACGGTCGGCCAGCGACGCCATGGCGGGCGCGATGCCGGCGACGTCGAGCTCTCCGCTGGCGAGGCCGGCGAACTTCGTCGTCGCTTCGTCCACCACAGCGATCACGAGGCCGCGTAGCGCGGGCGGGCCGCCCATTGACGCGGGAAAGGCTTCGTTCCGCACGAAGCTCCAGCGAGCGCCGCGGCGCCGTTCGACGAACCGAAAGGGGCCGTTGCCCACGGGCGCATCGTTGAACGATGCGGTCCGCAAGTCGGCGCGCGGCACCGATGCCAGGAGATGTCGCGGTACGAGCGGCAACTCGGCGAGCAGGGGCGGGAGCTGCGGGGGCGCGCGACGAAATCGAAGGACGAGGGTTGTGTCGTCGACCGCCATCGCCGTGTCCAGCGACGCGAGCTCGGCGGCGCGCGGGAAGCCGGTCGCCGGATCGCGCGCCGCGAGGAGGGTGAACACCGCGTCGTCGGCCGTCGTCGGCACGCCGTCATGCCAGCGCAGGTCGGGGACGAGCGTCATCGTCAGGGTCCGGCCTTCGTCGCTCCAGTGCCACCGTCGCGCGAAGTACGGTTGCGGCACGAGGCTGGAATCGTAGCGCACGAGCGTGACGAACAGGGCGTACCGCTGGACCTGCCGTGACAGCGGATGCGTGGTCACGAGCGGGTTCGCCGACTCGAGATCGGCGCCGGACGCGAGGACGACCACGTCGTCGGGACGCTGTGGCGCGATGCACCCCGCCACGAGGAGCGCCGCGAGCGCCGTTGACGCGACCCGGCACCGATGCGATATCAACCCGTGCCCTCCCTTGCTCTCCTTCGCGTCGTCGTGCGGACCGCCGTGCTGTACTGGTGCGTGCTCTCGCTCACGTTCGCGCTCCTTCGTCTCGCCCCCGGCGATCCGGCGACCTTTCTGCTTCCACCTGGCGCGTCCGCGGCGGACGCCTCACGACTGCGTGCGCACCTGGGACTCGACCAACCGATCGTTGTGCAATATGCACGATGGGTGCGCGGCACGCTGCGCGCGGACCTGGGGACGAGCTTCACGGACGGGAGGCCGGTGGTGCAGGTCATTCTCGACGCCCTTCCGGTCTCACTGGCGCTCGGTCTCGCGTCGCTGCTGCTCTCCTTCCTCGTCGGCACGGCGATGGGCCTCGTACAGGCGGCCCGTCGCGGAACGCTCACTGACTACGGCACTACCGCCATCTCGGTCGTCCTCATCGCGTCGCCGGCCTACTGGCTGGGGCTCGGCGCCATCGCCTGCTTCACCTACCTCGCGTCGTCGCTCAGTCTGCCCCTCTGGATGCGACTCCCGGCGGTGGGAATGACCACACCGGGGGTCGAGCTGCACGGGCTGCCGCATGTCGCCGACCTGCTGCGTCATTCGATCCTTCCGGTGGGCCTGCTCGCCGCGATCGGCGCCGCCGGGGTGGCGCGCTACGTCCGGACGAGCGCGCTGGACGTGATGAGTGCCGACTGGGTGCGCACCGCGCGCGCGAAGGGATTGCCCGAACGCCGCGTGCTGAGCCGGCACGTCGTGGCAAACCTGCGCGCGCCGCTCATCACCCTGTTCGCGCTGGCACTTCCGGGGATCGTAGCGGGCTCCGTCTTCATCGAGACCATCTTCGGCTGGCCGGGGATGGGGCGATTGATGGTGACGGCGATCGTCGCCCGCGACTACCCCGTGGTACTCGGCTGCGCCGCCGCCTACGCGGCGGTGGTGATCGTCGCCAACCTCACGGCCGAGTCCCTGCTCAGCTGGGCCGACCCGCGCATCGCGGCATGAGGGCGCCCGGACGACCACGGTGGCGTTGGAGCGCGGCAGACGCGGCGCTCGTGGCCCTCGTGCTCCTCGTGGCAGCGGTTCTACTGGTGCCGGCGCTGGCGCAGCGCGATCCGCTGCGAATCGAGGACGTGCTGGCGCGCCGGCTCGTGCCGCCGTTCGGGCGCGACGCGGGAGGCGCCTTTCATCTGCTGGGCACGGACCGATTCGGCCGCGACCTTTTCGTGCGCATGATGCTCGCGGGACGGCTCTCGCTCCTCGTCGGCGTGGCAGGTGCGGGGCTCGCGGGCCTGCTCGGGACCTCGGTTGGTGCAGCCGCCGGCTGGAGAGGTGGCGTGGTGGACCACGCACTCATGGCCGGCGCGGATTTCCTCCTCGCACTGCCTCGGCTCGTCCTGTTGCTCGTCGGCGTCGCGCTCTGGCAGCCGGGTCTCCGAACCATTCTCGTCGTGCTGGTGCTCACGGGGTGGATGGGAATCGCACGGCTCGTGCGGGCCGAGGTGATCGCGGTGCGCGCGCGCCCGTTCGTCCCCGCGGCGGAGGCGCTCGGTGCGCGCCCACTGCACGTGCTCGCGCGACACGTGCTGCCGAACGCCATCGGACCGGCGCTCGTGGCCACCACGCTCGGCGTCGGGAACGCGATCCTGCTCGAGAGCGGTCTCTCCTTTCTCGGACTCGGGATCCAGCCGCCGACGCCGAGCTGGGGGAACATGATCGCCGGTGGGCGCGACCTGCTGGTCGTGGCCCCCTGGGTGGCGCTGGCGCCGGGCCTCGCGCTCGTGGCGACGGTGCTCGCGGTCACGGTGCTCGGTGACGCGTGGCGAGACCGCCTGGCGGGAGCGGCACGCGTGGCGAGACTACCGCAATAGAACCGTCACGATCTCACGCGGCGCCGCCTCGAACACCACCGAATGGCCGTCGATCGTCAGCGTGTCGAGCGGCGTCTCATCGAGGCGAGCCCGCGTCGCCTCAGCGATCGGGCGGCCGATCGTCCACCGGCCGCGCACAGCCACGTCGCGGCGATTGACGCAGCGGAGCATCGTCCATCCCTCGCGCTGCGCCGGCGCCGCGGCGCTGAACGCCAGTCCGTCGCCGCGCAGCTCGAGCCCGAACCTTTCCTGAGGCTCGCCGAGACCGGAGCGGAGTGTCTCACCCGTGAGGGGGAGCAGGATGTCGTCGGCGAGACGCTCGACCGCGTCGCGCTGGGCGGGAGTGTCAGGCCCGTGAAGGGCGAGCGCGAGCCGGGCGGCGAACGGCCCGATCGACTGCGCGCCCGGGGTGTCGGCCGGCCATCCGGCATGACCCGGCCGCTCGGGGAGATCGTGGCGCGACAGGACGCCGACGGCACGAAGGAGCGTCACCGCCACCGCCCCGTCGGCGAGCGCCTCGTACTCCGCGAGGCCATCGGAGATCAGCGTCGCTCCCGCGTCGGATCCAAAGCGCGCGACCCAGCGGTGCAGCGGCGCCGTGGGCACGACGCGCTCCATGAGCGCGTCGCGCTCCGGGATCACGAGCGGCGCCCGCGCCACGGGATGGAAGGCGGCGTCGGCGAGCGTCGTCGCGCCGGCGAGCCCGGTCGCGATGCGTACGCGCAGGCGATGGCCGCCGGAGCGACTATGGCCGTCGATGGAGATGCGCAGCGCGGGAAGATCGGCGTCGAGCTGCAGCGCGACGCGACAGCGGCTGCCTCGCCCACCAGCTGGTGCCGACAGCTCGTAGTCGATCGCCAGCTCGCCACGCAGGGGGCCTCGATGCACGAGACGCACGCGGCGCGCGCGCGGCGCGGGCAGCACGTCGCGGACGGCCGGCGTGTAGAGGTCACCCTCCTCGCGTGTCTGCTCGAGGGCAACGACGCCGCTCACTGCACGGCCGGTCGCGAGATCGGTGAGGTGTACCGCGCCCGCCTCGCTCACCTCCACCTTCAGCAATCCGTTGTCGAGCGCTCGACTGGATGCACGCACCGGATTGCGTGGCGCCGCGCCGACGCCGCGTCGCTGCTCACGCGTGGCAATCCCGTAGGCGGGCACCGCGTCCACCCATCCGAGCGCCCGCACCTCGGCCACCCGATCGGCGTCGGGATAGGCACGCGGCGACTCGGTGAGCGCGACGCGCTCGCGCCGCTGGAGGAGCTGAAGGGATACGCCGTCCACTTTCCACAGCGGGACGCGCCGAGCCGCACCCTGGCGCGTCCCCGAGCCCGGACCGACGGCTACGTCGGCGATCGTGGCCGCGAGCGTGAGCTCGGCGACGCCTCCGCGCGCCCGCGCCGCCGGATTGCGCAGCACGACCGTCGGGCGCCACGCCGCCGTCGATGCGCGCGCCACCTCGCGATCGTGGCCGAGATGCGCGAGCAGTGCGTCCTCACGCAGTCCCGTCGCCTGCACCTCGGCGGACGCGAGCCGGCCGTCCATCGCCTCGGCCACCTCGTCGATCGACGTGCCACAGAGCGTGTCGTGTGGGTGCGCCTGCAACAGGGTGCGCCACGCCGCGCGCAGCAGGGCGCGCGACGCTGGGTCGCTCGCGGACGGGAGGAGCGCCATCCAGGGCTCGACGTCGCGCACCAGCATTCGCTCGACTCGCGCGTTGCGGCGCTTCTGACCGGCGCGCGCGGCGAGCGTCCCCTGCAATGTCCAGGTGTAGCCGTATGAATCGCGGAGCTCGCCCTCCACGACCGGCAGGGCGATCCGCGAGGCAGCTTCCGCGATCGACGACGCGGCGTCGCGCAGCGTGGTGGCGCGCACGCGCACCGGTGCCGCGGCCCTCATCAGCGCGGCGACGGCGTCGCGTTGACTGCGCTGCCGGGCGTGGTGGTCCGCACCGTTCAACAGCAGCGCGGCGCCCGTGACCGCACGTGGCGCGAGCACGGATCCGATGCGTGCCCACCGGGCGTTCGCCTCCTCCGGCACGACGGGCAGCGAGCTGCCGAACTCGTAGCCGTCCGGCGGCAGGTGGTAGAGCACCACCTCGGCGCCCGATGGCCCGCGCCAGCGCACCGTGTCGCCCGCCGGCCATCGCTCGCCGCCGTAGCCGCGCCACAGCACGACGACCGCACAGCCGAAGCCGTTGGCCAACTCGGGCAGCACGGACGGATGGCCGAACGAATCGGGGCAGTAGAGCACGGGCGACGGCTCACCGCGCAGCCGGCGCACCGTCTGACGCCCCAGGAGCAGATTGCGGACGAGGGCCTCGCCGCCGGGGATGAGCTCGTCGGCCAGCACGTACCAGGGACCCGCCTCGAGCCGCCCATCGCGCAGGAGCGCCGAGAGCTCCGCGGCGCGCTCGGGTCGCACGGCGAGATAGTCGTCCAGCAGGACCGCCTGCCCGTCCAGCAGGAAGCTCTCGCCCTCCGCCGGCGGCTCGTCCAGCAACTCGTCCACGAGGGCGACGAGGCGCTGCCGGAAGCGCTCGGCGGGAAGGTACCACTCGCGATCCCAGTGCGTGTGGACGACGACGAGGACGTCGAGGAGTCGGGCCATGGGTGCAACAACCAACGGGCTCGTCGTCGCCGCGTCAACGCCTCTTTGCGCGAACGACGAAAGGCGGCTCGCGATGCGAGCCGCCCCTCCGGGGATCGTTCCGCGTCAGACGACCCTTCGGCCGGTGACCAGGCGGTAGACGATCACGATCAACGCGATCACCAGCAGCAGGTGAATGAGTCCGCCGCCGACCGGCATGACGAAGGCGCCCAGCGCCCAGAGGATCAGCAGGATGATCGCGATGGTGAAGAGCATGAGGTCGATCCTCGATTAGGTGTGAGTATCACGGAATCGACCCCATGCATGGCAACGATCATACCGAGCCGGGCGTTGTCGGCGGTCCTCCGGGCGTCGTGACCCCATTCGCCGGCTCGCGGCGCACGGGACCGGCGAGCGCATGCGTCTGGCGCGCAAGTAGGATGCGGGCCGCGCGTACGTCGTGACCGACGTCGATGAGGAGGATGGCGAGGTCGCCCACTCCCCACAACAGGCCGGCGAGCACGATGAGTCGGCTCGCTTCACCGAGCAGCGTGGGGATCGCCGCCGAGCCCTGGGCGACAATGCCGGTGACGATCTCGGCGACGAGCAGCAGGCCGAGGATCACGCCCATCAGCTTGAACAGCTTGGAGAGATAGCGGAGGCCGACGTACGGCTCGAGGTCGGATTGCCGGATGTCCGGAATCTCCACCGGTTCGCCATCGGGCTTGAGCGCGTCGCCAAGCCGATCGATGGGGCTCTTCACAGGTGCAACGGTCTTGTCTCGTTCCCGCCGATGTTCGCTCATTATCCTCCTCCTGGTCCACCGACCCAGCGGGCGCGATAGCCTCGCGTGTCGATGTGAATGAAAGGACCGTGCCCAGCCGCCGCTGGATAGATGCCCGCTCCCCCGACCAGCTCGGGGTGCGCTGCTTCCACTCGATCCACCGCCTGCTGCACGACCCGGCTGTCAGCGATCGTGATCCTGCCGTCGTGATTGAGATCGTCCATCACGCCGTCCTTGTTGCTGTCGATGTAGATGTCCGCTGCGTCGCCGTACATGTGCCGACTCAAGCCGGCGCGCCCGGCGGTGTTGCCCCCTCCCTTGTTGTACTGCGGCGTCCGGAAGCCGCTCAGCACCTTCACTCCGCTCACGTCCACGCCGCGGCTCGCGAGGTCGGAGAGTACGAGCTCCATCTTGTCGACGTTGCGGAGGTCGAGCACGAGGTACTTCGGCCACACGTTCGCCTGATCGTGCGTGAGGAAGTCGCGCAGCTTGAAGTGCTCCGACACCTTCGTGTCGGCGTTCTCCGGCGTGACCTCGATGAAGCCCGACGGCGGTTGGTAGCGCGCGACCGGCGCGGCCTTCGGCGCCGCGACGCGACCGCCGCTCTCGCCGGGCCAGCTGCCGAGGAGGTAGAGCCCGACGCGGCCATTCTGCTTGTCGCTGCGCGGACGGATGCTGATCAGGTTGAAATCGGTGACGGGTTTGATGGCGTTCCCGATCGCGACGGCCACCTTCCAGATGCCCGCCTTCGGCGCCGCGTCCGAGCCGCTGGCCTCGGGCGATTCCAGCTGCAGATGGGCGCCGGCAGGAAGTGAATCCGCCTCCAGCGGCGCGCCGATGGGGCTGATCTGCGCGCGCAACTTGCCGCTCGCGCCGCGGAGCTCCCCCGTGAGGCCGTCGGACCGTCGGCGCTCGTCAGCGACGCGGCAATCGACGCCGGGGTCGCGACGCCGCCGTCCAGCCGGCCCATCCCCGCCATGATGATCGTCCACGTCCACCCCACCGCGAGCACCAGAACGAGGGCATAGCCGCCGAGCTCCAGCCACCGCTCGGTCCGCGACGTCACGCCGGCGCGGTGCCATCGGCTCGTCGGTTGCTCCGGAAGCTGCAATGCGCGCTCGGCGACATCGAGCATCTCGTCGAACAGCCCGGTTGCCCCATGGTGAGCGCCTGTCGAACTTCCCTCGCTCGTCCCGCCTCTCACCTCACGGCCCGAATGCAGACTCTTGTCGATCTCTTCCATCAGCTCACGGACGTCCAGCATCTCGTCCAGGTGGGCGGATATGTCGGGCTCACCGCGATCATCTTCGCCGAGACGGGGCTGCTGATCGGCTTCTTCCTGCCCGGCGACTCGCTGCTCGTGACAGCCGGGCTGCTGTCGGCGCAGCCCCAGTTCGGGCTCAACGTGTGGCTGCTGGGCCTGCTGCTGACGGTGGCGGCCATCCTTGGCAACTCTCTCGGGTATGCGATCGGCCGCTACAGCGGCCCGCGACTGTTCACGCGCGACGATTCCCTGCTGTTCAAGAAGAAACACCTGTTCCGCGCGCAGGAGTTCTACCAGAAGCACGGGGGCAAGACGCTGGTCATTGCGCGTTTCATGCCTATCGTACGCACTTTCGTCCCGGTCGTGGCCGGAATGGCGCAAATGAATCTGCGTGTCTACACGGCCTACAACGTGCTGGGGGCGGTGATGTGGATCTGGTCGATGCTGTTCGTCGGCTACTTCCTCGGCCGTTTCATCCCCGGGGTGGACCAGCATATCGAGAAGGTCATCATCGTCGTGATCTTCGTGTCGCTGCTGCCAGGCCTCATCTCCTGGTGGCGCGAACGCAAGCGGCCCGCCGCTGATTCGTCGGTACGTCCGACGACTGACGCCTGAACCAGAACGGAGAGACCAGCATGCCGCACACGCTTCCCCCCCTGCCCTATCCAACGAACGCGCTCGAGCCGCACATCGACGCGCAGACGATGGAGATCCATCATGGAAAGCATCACCAGGCCTACGTCACCAACCTGAACGCGGCGCTGGAGAAGGCGCCCGAGCTGGCAAACAAGCCACTCGACGAGCTCCTCAAGAATCTGAATGCCGTGCCGGAGGCGATCCGGGCCGCGGTGCGGAACAACGGCGGTGGACACTGGAACCACTCGTTGTTCTGGCCGACGATGAGCCCCAACGGCGGCGGTGCGCCGACGGGCAAGCTGGCGGATGCGATCAACGTCGCGTTCGGCGACTTCGAGAAGTTCAAGGAGCAGTTCAACGCCGCCGGGGTCGCCCGGTTCGGATCGGGGTGGGTGTGGCTGGTGAAGGATGGCGGGAAGCTCGCCATCACGAGCACCCCGAACCAGGACAACCCGATCATGGACGGCAAGCCGGCGCCGATCTTCGGCAACGACGTCTGGGAGCACGCCTACTATCTCAAGTACCAGAACCGCCGGCCGGACTACCTGAAGGCGTGGTGGAACACGGTCAATTGGACCGAGGTGGCGAAGAGATTCGTGTAGGGCGCCTTCGGCGCGTGATCCGCGAACGGTGATCCGTAACGACGAGGGCACACCGGACTGAGTCTGGTGTGCCCTTCTTGTCGTCCTGAGCGAAGCGAAGGACCCGTACGTACGGGTCCTTCGCTTCGCTCAGGACGACATTGGCGGCTCACGGATCACGGTTCGGTTCCTCACGGCACTGGCTTCGCCTTCGGCTCGATCTTCACTACCCACAATCCGCTG
>WNFK01216558.1_pt1 | contig 12142 bp, 12 predicted proteins | sample 5400281 | NCBI WGS metagenome assembly WNFK01 (sample SAMN13153350, study PRJNA577476) | soil metagenome | isolation source: 20 cm soil on Douglas fir-dominated hillslope | place: USA:California | collected 2013-09-17
TCTGCAGAAGGCCAAGGCGGTGGTCGTTTGCGCGAACGGTGCGGAGACGCCGCGGCTGCTGTTGCTCTCCGCCAACAAGCAATTTCCCAACGGGCTGGCCAACTCCAGCGGTATTGTCGGTAAATACCTGATGTTCAATACCTACACGCCTGTGATGGGCGTGTACGAGCATCCCCTCAACGAGTACAAGGGATTCGCCGTCAGCCGCGTGCTGCACGATTTTTACGAGCTCGATCCGCAAAAGATGGGCTTCTATGGTGGAGGCGGGCTTGACGCGCGAATCGATTTCACACCCATGGGCTTTGCATTTGGAAGCCTGCCGCCCGGAACGGCGAGGTGGGGCAAGGACTTCAAAGCCGCACTGGCGCACGATTTCACGCGCACGATGGAAGTTTCCACGCATGGCACTTCGTTGCCGGTGGAGAACAACAGCTTCTCGTTGGATCCAGAATTGAAAGATGCCTGGGGCCTGCCGGCGCTTCGGGTGACCTACAAAGATCATCCGGATGATTTGAAGTTCACCAACTGGCTGATCGAGCGGGCGCATGAAGTCCACGAAGCCGCCGGCGCGCAGAAAAAATGGAGTTTTCCGGCGCAGGAACAGCAATTTGGCGTGCACCTTCTCGGCACCTGCCGCATGGGGAACGATCCGAAGACGTCGGTGATCAATGCGGACCACCGTACACACGATGTAAAAAATCTTTTCCTATGCGACGGGAGCAGCCTGGTGACCTCCGGCCGCGGGCAGCCCACTATGACGATTGAAGCGCTGGCGTTCCGTGCCGCCGACCGCATCACGGCACTTGCGAAACGCGGTGAAATTAGCGCGTGAGCTTTGGCACTTTCCCAAAAGATTTCGTGGCGGTTGAAACCACTCCGGGTTTTCTGTCGTCACATCACCCGCGAGGACAACAATCGTGAATAGGAATTTTAAGAATTTCTGTTTTGCCTTGTGCGGGACGTCGCTGGGCGTTTTATTTGCGATTGGGACGGCAGGGGCGCAGTCGGCTGCACCGCCAGCGCCTGCGTCGGGCGGTCCTGCGCCTAAACTCGCCGAAGAGTGCCGAGCAAGTGATTCCTGCGATGCAGTTTATTGCGGCTTCGCTTGGAGTGGAATGCGAATACTGCCACGTCGAGCATGCCAACGAAAAGGACGACAAGAAGACCAAAGTAACCGCGCGCAAGATGATCAACATGATGATGGCAATCAATAAAGAAAACTTCGAGGGGCATCGCGAGGTCACCTGCTATTCCTGCCATCGCGGCTCAGCGCAACCTGTGGGCACCCCCATTATCGCTGCCGAAGAGCCAAGGCCGGCGGCGGATGAAGCGAAAAAGCCCGGCGAGGCAAAAGCCTCATTGCCGGCGGCCGAGCAGCTTCTCGACAAATATCTTGCGGCCATCGGCGGCGCGGAAGCGCTCCAGAAGATTACGAGCAGGGTGCAAGAGGGGACGCTGACCGCGTTCGGCGGACAACATTTCCCCATGGATGTTTACTCGAAGGCGCCGGACAAGCGCTTCTCGGTGATGCATCTGCAGGGCGGGGACAGTGTCACGGCGTTCGATGGGAAGCAGGGCTGGCTGAGCGTTCCGGGGCGTGTGCATATGATGTCGGCGGCGGAAAATGCCGCGGCGCGCATCGATGCTGATCTCTATTTTCCGGCGCATGTAAAGACGCTCTACCAGAAATTCCGTGTGGACGCCGGAGAAAAGATCGATGGTCATGAGACGTACCTGGTGGTGGGGAGCAGCGAAGGCCTGCCGCCTATGCGGTTGTTCCTCGACAGAGAATCGGGCTTGCTGTTGCGCCTGATTCGCTATGCGGAAACTCCTCTTGGACGCAACCCTACCCAGATCGACTATGCGGATTATCGCGACACGAATGGCGTGAAAATTCCGTTCCGATGGACGCTCGCGCGCCCGGGGAACCGCTTCACCATTCAGGTCGAGCAGGTACAACAAAATGTTCCCGTGGACGACGCCAAATTTGTGGCACCTCCGCCCCCGGCAGCACCGCCGAAGCCCGCCAATCCGTGAAAGTTGGACAAAGGATGTTGTGGAAATTGGAATCGCAGCAAGATGGAGTTCCGCTAAGTTTTTGCGCGGGAATCTTTTGGACAGCTAGGGCTTTGCGGGTTTGGACTCTGCAGGCTTGGACTCCGCAGGCTTGGACTCCGTAGGCTTTGCACCGGGCCCTTCGGGTTTAGCTCCAGGGCCGGCCGGTTTGGTTTCCGGAGTTTGGCCGGATTTGCGTACCGCCAGCTCCGGCTTCTTTTCAAGGTACTGAACGATGAGGGAGATTCGGCGATTCGAAGGGTCAAGAGGATCTCCAGGATTGCGTAAACGCTGGTCCGCAAAACCGCGGACTTGTGTTATCTGGTCGGCACGAATGCCCTCATGCTGCATCAAACGGCGCGCCGCATTTGCGCGGTCGGAAGAGAGTTCCCAATTTCCGTAATTGCTGCCTTCAGCGTACGGTTTCGAATCGGTATGGCCTTCGAGGGCCAATTTATTCGGCAGTTTTCCGAGTTCTTGCGCCAATAGGACCAACATGGCGCCCCCGTCGGCGCTGATCTTGGGGCTGCCACTGTCAAAGAAGGTCCCCGCTTCCGTTTCTGTCAGCTCGATGCGCAAACCCTCATTGGTGACGGTCATGTCGATCTGATTCTTCAGCTTGTCGAACTTGGGAACTTCCTTGATGGCTTTTTGGAGTTGCTCCTTTAATTGCTCCATGTTGTCTTTGGAGACGACAAAATTTTCACCCTGGCCGACCATGTCGCTGCCGACCTGTTTTGCGGTGCCAGTGGGGTCCTTGAAGTATCCGCCGACGGCTTCCTGAATCTGCTTGCTGCTGTTCATCAGCCAGAGAACGATGAACAATGCCATCATGGCGGTAACAAAATCGGCATAAGCCACTTTCCACGCGCCGCCATGATGTCCTCCGTGGCGGCCTTTCTTCTTGATAACAATGATGGGACGAGCGCCGGCCATAATGGAGTGCCGCCGTTATGCGGCGGCTTCCGCCGGCGGCGTCTCGCCACCGCTAGCGCCACCCTTAATGCTCTTTTCCACTTCCTGGAATGTCGGCCGGACATGGCCCGGAATGGCCCTGCGCGCGAATTCCACCGCGATGGTCGGAGGGGTGCCTTTCATGAAGCTGACCATCACGACGCGAAGGACGTGGTAGTAGGCATGTTCTTCCTCGCTACTCTTGGCCATATTTGCGGCGAGGGGGCCGATAAACCCGTAACAGAGCAAGATGCCCAGAAATGTCCCCACCAGAGCGGCGGCTACCTTGTGGCCGATTTCTTCGGGCGGCCCGCCGAGGGCGCCCATGGTGATGACGACGCCGAGCACGGCGGCGACGATGCCGAGACCGGGGAGGGCATCGGCCATGGTCGAAAGAGCGGCAATCGGTTGTGAAGTATCGTGATGGTGCACGTCCATGTCCAGCTCCATCATTTGATCAACGTCGAAGGGCTCGACGCCGCCGCCGGAGGCCATGCGAATGGTGTCGCAAACGAAGGCGAGAGCGTGGTGGTCTTTCAGGAATTTAGGGTACTTGGAGAAAACGGGGCTTTTCTCCGGGTCGTCGCTATCAGCTTCCAGAGCCATGAGACCTTCTTTACGAGCGCGCGTGAAAAGCTCGTACATCATTTTTAGAGTTTCGAGATATTTTTCTTTGCCGAACTTCGAGCCGCCAAAAGCTCCCGCAACGCCACCGGCAATGGCTTTCAGGATGTGCAGGGGATTGGCGATCAAGACGGTCCCAATCGCAGCGCCGCCGATAATGAGCAGCTCCGCGGGCTGAATAAGCACCCTCAGGTTGCCGTGCTCCATCAGGTAGCCACCGACGATCGCGGCGATCACCAGAACGATCCCAATGATTACGAACATAGTGCCTCAACCCTCGACTGCTTCCCGGTACTCACCGTTGGCGCAGGACCAGGCCGTTCCCGCCCTGCTTGACGCAATCGCGCAAGCCGTCTTCCGCGCGGCGCAACATGAGTTCCGCACTGTCCGCGGTTCTGGCGGATGTCGCGCCCATCGAGACGGTTACCTCGAGGTTGTCGCCCCACCACTCGACCTTGCACTGGTTCACCATTTTGCGCAGCCGCTCGCCCACTCTGGTCACTTCGTCGTCGCTGCATTCTGTCAACACGGCCAGGAACTCGTTTTCCATCCATCGCCCAAGGAAATCCGTCGGGCGCAAGCTGTTCTCAAGAGTTTGCCCGGCCACGCGAATCATGGCAGTGACGGCTCCACCACCGTAGCGTGATTTGATCGCGTCCAGCCGGTCGATGCCAATACAGAGAATGGAGAAGGGAACGCGATGGTCTGCAAAGGAGGCAAGAGCTTCGCGAACATGCGTTTGCAGCATGCCGTGGTTCAATACGCCGGAATCCTCATCGAGGCATCCGTAGGCTGCAAGTTTATTCTGGCGCTCGGCGAAGGCTGCGGTCGAGACAACCTCCTCGAAGTTTTCCATCGCCCCAATCAGTGTCCCGTGGGCATCCCGGATGGGAGCAGCATGAAGCCGCACGAGGAGCCGGTGGCCGGATTTATGTCTCAGAGAAACCAGTGCATCACTGGCCTTGCCTTCGCGCAGGACGCTAGAAACCGGAAGCGCGTCCTTGGCGATGGCATTGTTTTGGCCGTCCAGGTGGCCGAGAACGTCTTCCAGGGAGGAGTGACCGACGATGTCTTGACGCAAATAGCCGGTAATCCGTTCCGCGCCGGCGTTCCAGAACATGATCTTTCCAGAGCGGTCGACGAGGTACACTCCTGCCGTCACGTTTTCCAGCGCCGCGCGGTAGACCTCGGGATCGTCAAGAGGGAGCATCGGATGCTTTATTGAAAACCTCGGCTTTTCTACCGCACCTTTAGTTCCACGCCTCTCCGTGCGGAGGACGTGTAAATCATTCCGCTTAAGAGCTTCGATGCGGCGCCGATGTGTGGTTCTCGGGCAAGTTTGGGAAAGACCCATTCCGTTTTGGGACAAATGCGTATCGAATTCCGAACGACCAGCAAATCCAATTTTTCAGTTGCATGGCCTGCCGATATCCACGAGACTCGGTGCCAATCCACTTGAGCTTGGGAGGCGGAATGAGTCCAGCTTGTAGGATTTTGATTGTCGTAGCAGTGTGCACATCATTTCCCGCGATGGCGCAATCTCCCCGCGCACACGCTGCCCAGAAGAATGCCTCGAGTGCCCCCGCGGAAAAGCCCCAGGCAGTAGCCCCACCTGGGGCATCGCACGCGCTTGAGAAGACCGACCTTGAGGCATTTTTTGATGGCATCGTTCCATTGCAATTGGAGCGTAGCGATGTCGCCGGTGCCACCGTTCTAGTGATGAAAGATGGCAAGGATTTGCTGAGGAAGGGCTACGGCTTTTCGGACGTCGCGAAGAAAAAACCGGTTGATCCCGAAACGACGATGTTTCGTTTGGCTTCGATCTCCAAATTGTTCACTTGGATTTCGATTATGCAATTGGCGGAACAAGGTAAGTTGGACATCGACGCGGATGTAAACAAGTATCTCGATTTTGAAATCGCGCCGGCTTTCGGCAAGCCCATCAGCTTGCGGAACCTGATGACCCACACCGGCGACCGACCCAAAGCAGGCGACGCCACTCCGAGACTTCCTGATCGCGAACCAGCCACGGAGGATCTTTCCGCCGGGCGAAGTGCCGGCCTATTCGAACTATGGGGTAGGACTCGGAGGGTACATCGTACAGCGTGTGAGCGGCGAGCCCTTCGAGCAGTACGTCGCGGAACATATTTTTCAGCCGCTGGGGATGAAACACTCCAGCTTTAAGCAGCCGCTTGCAGAAGACCTATTGCCGTTCCCTTCGGACGGCTACCGGAACAATACGGAAAAACCGGCCGTCGGCTTTGAGATTTTCAATCCTGCTCCGGCAGGAGGTGTTTCCTCGACGGCGTCCGATATGGGGCGATTCGCCCAGGCGCTCCTGAATGGAGGCGAGTGGGAGGGCCACCGAATTCTGAAGCCCGAAACACTGAGCTCGATGTGGACGAAGCAGTTCGGTACGTCTGACGCATTGCCCGCGATGTGCATGGGTTTTTACCAGACTTGGCGGAACGGGCTGCGGTTCGTCGGGCACGGTGGCGACCTCATCGCTTTTCACAGCTTATTTCTCCTTGAGCCCAAGGAAAAACTGGTGATTTTCATCTCCTATAATTCGGCCGGTTCAGCAAACAAGACGCGCACCGAACTATTGACGGCCTTCGCTGACCGCTATTATCCGTACTCGCAAAAGCCCGACTTTCAGAAAGGCGCAAACGATGATCTCAAGGCCATCGCAGGAACTTTCCAAGCAACTCGTCGGTCCGAGAGCAACAAGTTAAAGATTGGGAGCCTCCTCGGGCAGAGCGAAGCCACTGTGGACAAGGATGGCGTACTAAAGGTAGATGATTTCAAGGATTTGCGTGGACACACAAGGCAATGGAAACCCATTGGAAAGGATTTGTGGCAAGAGGCCGAGGATCAGGGGCGGATGGTTGCGATTCGTGATAGCTCGGGAAAGATCATACGGATCGCGGTGAGCTTTCCGAGCGTGCAGTTCGAGCGCGTCCCCTGGTATGAAAACAGCCAGACGATTCTGTCCATTCTGATGGGCAGCCTGGTGGTGTTGGCGGCGGTGGTTGTAGCTTCTTTGCTACGCCTGGGGCGCAGGATTTTTCTTTCGAAGAGGCCTCCGCTTAAGCAGCAGCCTGGGAGCGTGCGGCTCACGCTGGGGTCCAAGCTGTCCGCCGCGACGTGGATTGTCCTGACTATCGGAATCGGCGTACTCATGTCGCGTTTGGAAAATGAGACGATGCTGCCGACTCATGCCCTGGACAAATACTTTGTAATGATGAATATCGTGACGGGAATAGCGATCTTGCTTAGCCTGTTTGCGATATTCGCAGGATTGCGCGTCTGGAGGCGCTCCGACATCCGCTTCATCTCCAAGCTGAAGTTTTCCCGCTTCTGAGAGAATAAATGGACGACATCCTCCTGATGCGGAAAAGAGATTCATGCGCGCAGTGATGAATGGAAGAATTTGAAGAGTCTTCCGTGCAAAATGGTGGGCCTGGGTGGACTTGAACCACCGACCTCGCCCTTATCAGGGGCGCGCTCTAGCCACCTGAGCTACAGGCCCAAATCGAGGAACAACTTTAAAATTCTAACAGGCGGACAAGGCCGGGCACAACTGCAACCTCGCTACCGGATGCTTTCTGCTGAAAAGGCCAGCCGCTACTGGACAAAACCGACGTTCGGCGGCGGGGTGCTTCCCTCCGGGGATTCTTTGATATTGCCAAATTGCGCTTCGTACCGCGCAAGATTCTCGCCCATGGCGCGCCAGATGCGTTTCGCGTGTCCCGGGCTGAGGATCATGCTATTTAGCAGCTTTCCTTGCGCGCCGTTCGGAAAAATATAGATAAAGTTCATGGTGAACTCTTCCAGATTGTGGTGAATCATCACCAGGTTGCTGTATTGCCCCTGCAGCTCTTTTTCGTCCGCTTTGATCTGCACCTGGCCTTGTGCTGGCTGCTCTTGATCCATTTCGTTTTTCTCCCGGAAGGCAGACTCGAACTTACCACAAGCACCGGCGGTTCGCATGATAGGCGACGATTCGGAGGTCCGAGCATCATCTGTTGGCAAACACGAGGCGGAGTCCCATTGACAAGCGATTCTATTAAGTGTAGTTTAGGAATGTTATTTAGCATAGTTAACTTCAAATATGGCACGCACGGTCCCGCCACAACTCGAAACCGAGCCAATCGTCGCTGGCGAAACTTCCGGCGGCCTTCGCTCGCCGTCGGCGATTCACACACGAGCAGCTCTGCCTTCCTTGCCTGAATCGCATCGCACCATTGCATTTTCTTCGGGGGCCACCTGGTTCCGCAAAATGCTGGCTTTTGCCGGCCCGGGGTACCTCGTCGCGGTTGGCTACATGGACCCGGGAAACTGGGCCACGGACATCGGCGGCGGATCGAAATTCGGCTACACGCTTCTGAGCGTCATCCTGATCAGCAACTTGATGGCGATGTTTTTGCAGGCACTGTCCGCAAAGCTCGGAATTGCCACCGGGCGTGATTTAGCTCAGGCCTGCCAAGAACACTATTCGCGACGCACCGGTGTTTTTCTTTGGGTGGTTTGCGAGATCGCTATCGCTGCCTGTGATCTTGCCGAGGTGCTGGGCTCGGCTGTCGCACTAAAACTCCTCTTTGGCCTCCCGCTGCTCGCCGGCGTTCTGATCACTGCTTTGGACGTTCTCATTGTTCTGGCACTGCAAGGACGCGGGTTCCGGCTAGTCGAAGCTTTCGTTGTCACGCTGATTGCTTCGATTGCCGCCTGTTTCGCGTACGAAATCTTTTTTGCACATCCGCTTTGGCGCGAAGCGGCGATTGGCTTCATTCCGCGCGCTGAAATCCTCCGCAACCGCGAAATGCTTTACATTGCCATTGGCATTCTTGGCGCGACGGTCATGCCGCACAATCTCTATCTGCACTCCAGCATCGTACAGACGCGCGCCTTCGGTGCTTCCACCCGCGACCGCCGCGAAGCCGTGCGCTACGCAATCTTCGATTCCACTCTGGCCCTGGGCTTCGCGCTGTTCATCAATGCCGCGATTCTGGTGCTCGGCGCCGCGGCTTTCCACACTCGCGGACTACATGACGTCGCGGAAATCGCCGACGCCTACAAACTTCTCAGCCCCGTGCTCGGCGCGAGCTTTGCCAGCACTCTTTTCGCGTGCGCGCTCCTGGCGTCCGGCCAAAACTCCACGCTCACCGGTACCCTGGCCGGGCAGATCGTGATGGAGGGCTTCCTCGACATTCGGCTCAAGCCCTGGCTCCGGCGCCTCATCACGCGCTCGATCGCGATTATTCCTGCCGCCTTCGTGATTGGTTTTGCGGGCGAAAACAAAGTCACCTCACTGCTCATTCTCAGCCAGGTGATTCTCAGCTTTCAGTTGCCGTTCGCGGTCATTCCGCTGATCCAATTTACGGGCGACCGCTCCAAGATGGGTGAATTCACAAATTCGCGGCTCACCACGGTGGTCGCCTGGGTTGTTGCCGCCGCCATCCTATTCTTTAACGCCGAGCTGATCTGGCTGATCTTCCGTCCCAAATAGGAGCACGGCGCGGCAACTCCGTTGCCGGGTTTGCTTTCGTTGACCTGCGCGATGTGCGAGAATTTTCTTGGTGCCTATGTCCCCCGACGCGCAGCTCAATCTCAAGACGCGCAAAATTCTTTTCGCCTTGCTTCTAGCCCTAATTTGCGTCGCACTCGTTTACACCATCTTCCAACGTGAAAAGCCATGGGTTGTCCCTGAGGAGGTCAAAAAGATGAAAAATCCACTGGCGCCCTCAGCGACCACTCTGAAGGCTGCCCGGGGAATTTACATGGATGAATGCGCCCAGTGCCATGGCGAACGCGGCAAGGGCGATGGCCCGGAGGCTGCGATGCACAGTCCGGCTCCCTCCGATATCACCGACGTCAGGCACATGAACACAGTGACTGACGGCGAGCTCTTTTATCAGATCAGCGAGGGCCGAAAGCCCATGCCCTCGTTTAAGAAACGGTTGACCTGGGACCAGCGTTGGGGACTTGTACTTTTCGTGCGTGATCTTTCCGGTTCTGCCGCGCCGCTCATTCCAGAGACGAAGCCGGACATCACCAAAAGGGCGTCGGCGCCCCCGAAGAATTGACCACTCGGTCTTAACTCTTTCTTTCCAGTTTCAATTTGTCGCCAATTTATGTCATCAGAAGAAGGTGGGCTCCGCGTAGGTCGGGGCCCGCTTTCTTTGTTTTGCGTTTCTGCCTATCGATGGCGAACCTGCTTCTTATGCCGTGGCTGTTTTCACCTGACCTAGTGCACTCGCAACTTCATTCAAGTCCGGCACCACTGGAATGTCGTAGTTCTTGAACCACGCTACTTTGCCGGCTTTATTGACGATGGCGATGGCCCGGCCGGTAATTCCTTTGTCCGCCATATACACGCCATACTTTTCGCTCATCGCTCCCCGGGGATGAAAATCCGCCAGCAGCGAGTAGTGGATTCCCATTTTCTCCGCGAACGCCTTGTGCGACCACACGCTATCGACGCTGACGCCAAGCACTTCCGCGTCCAGCGTTTCAAAGGCCTTCATTTCGTTCACGAAGCAGACATGCTCGTTAGTGCAGGTCGGGCTCCAGTCCAGCGGATACCACACAAGTACGACATTCTTTTTCCCTGCGAAATCCGAGAGTTTCACTTCCTTCTTTTTCTGATTCAACAGCGTAAAATCGGGCGCCGTTTGTCCCACCGCGATGCTCATACACTTTCCTCCTAGGTCTCGCACAACTCACCCTGCATCTTACCCAATCCTTGTGTTTCGCACCAAGTGCCAGTCCTCAGGAATCGGGCGGTTCCGGATCCGGCTTTCGTTCCTTGGCAGATTCTCCTCCGGGTTATTTTCGTTAATTTCTTTCCTCACTCTTGCGAGCCGAAGTACACTCTGCTGAGGAGAACTCCATGAGCGCTGAAGCTGCTGGCCGCGCTCCCATTATGACCCTTCGCGATCTGGTCCGCTTATATCTCGCCAAGGCCGGTAAATTTGGTGAGCCAGTTGCGCTTTCTGCCTTTGGATTGGAGAAGTCCGAAGCCGAAAGGCTGTTCTCCGGTTACGACGAGGACTATCACATCAGCCGCTTCTTTCAATTCCTGGAAGGTTCTGGCCAGAAATTCTCTATCAACGGCGTGCCGGCCACGCATGTCACCTTCGACGCGGAAATCCAATCCATTCTCTGAACGAACACAATTAGGAGTAGCTTGAAGTGGCATCTCAAACGATTGTTCTTGACCTCTCCCGGTGCATGTCTGAGTATTAGGCTCCCAAACGGGAGGTCCCATGGGACACCCACTAAAGTCTATCTCCAAGGCCGGAATTCCAGAGGCCATCGCCAAAGCAGAACTCTATCGTTACCTGAACGAGCCTGAGGAAACCGAATCCATCTGCCGGGACATCCTCGCCATTGAACCCGGGCATCAGCTCGCTCTCCGCATGCTCGGCCTCTCCTTGACCGACCAATTTATCGGCGCTGCCAGCGATCGCTATATGGAGGTGCAGTCCCTGTTCCAGGGGTTGCGCGATCCTTACGAGCAGCTCTACTACACGGGAATATTGTACGAGCGCCGCGCCAGGACGCAGCTTCTCGTCGGCTATCCCCCGCACACTCTGCGGCCTTTCGTGGAAGAAGCCATGCGCTGCTTTGAGGAAGCGGAAAAGATTCGGCCGGCGGGCAATGACGACAGCATTCTTCGCTGGAATCGCTGCGTCCGATTGTTGGAAAGCCGGGACGATTTTCACTTCGAGCGGGCGCTCGGAGCGATGGATGCCGAGGACATGCCGCCCATCAACTCGACTGCGCGCCGCGCAGGCCGGCTGAACTAGTTTCCTGAGAGAAAATTTACGCGCTGACCACGCGCTGGAATCTTCGCGCTAGTTTTTCTTGTTCTTCGCCGATTTGCCGCGGCAGGCGCGCCCCGAATTTCGCAAGGAATTGCTTGGAATCTTCCATCTCCAGTTCCCAATCTTCCGGATTCACGCGCAGCATCTCGTTGACAGCTTCGTCTGAAATTTTCATTCCATCCATCGTGAGTCCATTCTTTGCCGGGACATAGCCGATGGGTGTTTCCTGCGCCGCCCCACGGCCTTCCACGCGTTCCAGTATCCATTTCAATACGCGCACGTTTTCGCCGTATCCCGGCCACAGAAACTTTCCATCCGCACCCTTGCGGAACCAGTTCACGTGAAAAATCCTGGGCGGTTTTGGGATTTTCTTACCCATCTCCAGCCAGTGCCCAAAATAATCCGCCATGTTGTAGCCGCAGAAAGGCAGCATGGCCATTGGATCGCGCCGCGTGACGCCCACCTCGCCGGTCGCCGCCGCCGTTGTTTCCGAAGCCATGGTTGCGCCCACGAATACTCCATGCTGCCAGTCGAAGGATTCGTAAACTAGTGGCGCCACTCGGGCCCTTCGCCCTCCAAAGATAAACGCGGAAATCGGCACGCCCTCCGGAGACTCCCATTTTGGCGAGATGCTTGGCGATTGCTGCGCGGGCACGGTATATCGCGCATTCGGGTGAGCT
>WNFK01004799.1_pt1 | contig 12141 bp, 12 predicted proteins | sample 5400281 | NCBI WGS metagenome assembly WNFK01 (sample SAMN13153350, study PRJNA577476) | soil metagenome | isolation source: 20 cm soil on Douglas fir-dominated hillslope | place: USA:California | collected 2013-09-17
TACACTCGAGATCTGGCCCGACATGATCCATGCCTGGCCGATGTGGAATGCCCATCTCGAGCCGGGCCGGCATGCGCTTTCAAACGCCGGCGAATTTATTCGCCGCCACCTCTGAATTCCGTTAGCGCATTTTGCGGTTCGGTGGCTTCATCCTTCGAGACGCATCGCTTCACGATCTGGTCGGCGGTCCCGGTCGTACAATGTTTCCAGCGTGAAGCTTTTCCTCGGACCGGATACCTCATGGCGTATGAGGAATGTTCCATCTGCCAAAAACACATAACGGCTGCGATAGAGGTCCTCTTTGCATAGATGGGAAGCCTCGCTCATCATCCCTCCATGCGCCTCTTCCAGCCTTATCTCGTGAAAAAGGCGAGCGGGCTCCTCAAAAAAGAAAACCGCAAATCCGCCCGGGCTTGCGCGGTATAGGTATCTACGTTCAGCCTCGAACTCTTGACCATCTGCCAAATGAACCCGGCCACGTTCGTGGTAGGTAAGACTTCCGTCGCCATTCGCGCTGAAGGTCGCGATCCCTTTTAGCAGATGTTGTCCGTCAACATGGCGAACGATCGTCCAATCCCCCTCCAATCGCGCCAACACATCGGTAGGCGCGCCCCAGTTTGCAGTCGACGTTTTCATTCCGTCTTCAAAGTCCAATCCGTTTGCAGGATGAGGTCTAACTCTGTTGAAACACAACAACCTCATGCTGAGGAGCGAGCGACGCGTGCATCTCGAAGCATGGGCAGCAAGCGGCTCACCGATCTCTCGCCGTCAGTACCAGGCTGCCTGCCGGCACGACGCCTCAGGCCAGCGCCCGCAGCGCCGCCCTGCCCGCATATTTGGCCTGGCTTCCCAATTCCTGCTCGATGCGCAGCAACTGGTTGTACTTGGCGGTGCGGTCGGAACGCGCCAGCGAGCCGGTTTTGATCTGACCGCAATTGGTGGCGACCGCGAGGTCGGCGATGGTGGAATCCTCGGTCTCGCCGGAGCGATGCGACATCACGGCGGTGTAGCCGGCCTTGTGCGCCATCTCGACCGCAGCCAGCGCTTCGGTCAGCGTGCCGATCTGGTTGACTTTGACCAAAATGGAATTGCCGAGACCACGTTTGATGCCGTCGGAAAGCCGGGTCACATTGGTGACGAACAAATCATCGCCGACCAGTTGACACTTGTTCCCGATCAAATCGGTAACACGCTTCCAGCCCTCGAAATCGTCCTCCGCCATGCCGTCCTCGATCGAAACGATGGGGTAACGGGAGACGAGTTCGGCAAGGTATTTTGCCTGCTCTTCAATGGAGCGCGTTTTTCCTTCGCCTTCATAGACGTAAGCGCCGTTCTTGAAGAACTCGGTGGAGGCCGGATCAAGCGCCAGCGCGACGTCCTGACCGGGCTTGTAACCGGCGGCCTCGATCGATCGCATGACAAAGCTGAGTGCTTCGTCGGCCGATTTGAGATTGGGCGCGAAGCCGCCTTCGTCGCCGACATTGGTGTTGTGGCCGGCGTCGTGCAGCGCCTTCTTCAGCGTCTGGAACACTTCGACGCCCATGCGGAGCCCTTCCGAAAACGTCGGAGCGCCGACCGGCATGATCATGAATTCCTGAAAATCGATCGGGTTGTCGGCGTGCACGCCGCCATTGATGATGTTCATCATCGGCACCGGCAGCGTCCGCGCCGAGGTGCCGCCGACATAGCGATACAGCGGCATGTCGAAGGATTCCGCCGCCGCCTTGGCGCAGGCCAGCGAGACGCCGAGGATGGCATTGGCGCCGAGCCGGCTCTTGTTCGGCGTGCCGTCGAGATCGATCATGATCTGGTCGATCTGAACCTGCTCCTCGACGGCCATGTCGCTCAAGGCCTCGAAGATTTCACCGTTGACGGCCGCAATCGCCTTCTGCACCCCCTTGCCGAGATAGCGCGCCTTGTCGCCGTCGCGCAGTTCCACCGCCTCATGCGCGCCGGTCGAGGCGCCCGACGGCACCGCCGCGCGGCCAATCGAGCCGTCTTCGAGCACCACATCGACCTCGACGGTGGGATTGCCGCGGCTATCGAGAATTTCGCGGCCGATGATATCGACAATGGCTGTCATGATCTTGCACTTCCCTGCGTTGGCTGCCCGTTTGGGTGCGTCTTACACGGCGCGCAAGGAAATGTGAACGCTTAGGCCATCGGCCCTGCCCTGACGCAACCACACGGTCGGGCTATGCTCCTCAAAGGTTGATCTTCGCGTCCAAACCTTCTTCTCATAGAGCTGGGGTAACGCAATGAATCGCCGCCACGCCGGCGCACAGGAAGGCCCGTTCCGGATAAAATATTATCCGGTTGCCTCCGCAACTGGCCCGCATGACGTCACGCCCGCCCCCGATGGCACAATTTGGTTCACCGGCCAGCGCAACGGCACGCTGGGCCGGCTCGATCCGCGGGACGGCTCGTTCAAACTCGTCGACCTCGGCAAGGGCGCGGCGCCCCATAATGTCATTATCGGGCCCGACGGCGCGCCATGGGTAACCGAAGGCGGGCAGAATGCGATCGCGCGTGTCGACCCCGGGGATCATAAGGTCGCCCTGTTCCGCCTGCCCGAACAGGCGGCCTACGCCAACCTCAACACCGCCGTCTTCGACAAGAGCGGAATCTATTGGTTTACTGGCAACTCCGGCATTTACGGCCGGCTCGATCCGAAGTCAGGTGACATCAGGGTGTTCAGGGCGCCGCGGGGACGCGGACCTTACGGCATGACGGTCACGCCGAAGGGCGACGTCTGGTACGCGTCGCTGGCCGGCAATCATATTGCGAAGATCGATCTCGCGACCGGCAATGCGACGGTAGTCGAGCCGCCCACACCCAAGCAGGGCGCGCGGCGGGTCTGGTCGGATTCCAAAGGCCGCATCTGGGTCAGCGAATGGGACAGCGGCAATGTATCGGTGCACGATCCCGCCGACGGCTCCTGGAAGGCATGGAAGCTGCCGGGCGACAGCCCGCGCACCTATGCGGTCTATGTCGATGACAAGGACAAGGTCTGGCTCACCGATTTCTCGGCCAACGCGATCGTGCGCTTTGATCCGCTGACGGAGAAATTCAAAATCTTCCCCAGCGACAGGCCTGGCGCGAATGTGCGGCAGCTCGACGGCAAACCCGGCGAAACCTGGGGCGCCGAGTCCGGCACCGACCGCCTGGTCGTGATACAGACTGTCGCGCCTGCGTGAGATTTTTAGCGGCCTCATTGTTGCTCTTCATTTTGACGGCCGCTCCGTCAGCCGCAGCGGAAGACGGCACGCGTTTATTCGCGCCCTGCCGCGCCTGCCACAGTCTCGACCCAGCCGAGCGAGGCCTCCCGGGCCCCAATCTCGCTGGGATAATCGGACGCAAGGTCGGCGGCGATGCCGCCTTCGATTATTCGCCGGTGCTGCGCAAGGCGCGAGATGACGGTCTGCGCTGGGACGTGCGGCGCCTCGAAACCTTCCTCGCCGATCCCGCCGACATGTTTCCGGGTCTCTGGATGTCGATACGCGGCATCGAGGATGCGGCCGAGCGCCGATCATTGGTGCGCTTCCTGGCAGATCCTTTGTCCCGTTGACGGTTGACGACGATGCCCGCTTGCGTCCATGTCACCGCTTGCACAGGGATATAACGATGGCTCGAAAATCATTGCAGCTCGGCCGCGCCGTGGAATGGCCCGACAGCCCCGAAAAGGCAACGCTCGACAGCGTGCCCAATCCGCAAAAGGATACGAACTACCTGGTGCGGTTCACCGCGCCGGAATTCACCTCACTCTGCCCGGTCACGGGACAGCCGGATTTCGCACATCTCGTGATCGACTATGTGCCGGGGCAATGGCTGCTGGAATCGAAATCCCTGAAACTATATGTCGCGAGTTTTCGCAATCACGGCGCGTTCCACGAGGACTGCACGGTCATGATCGGCAAGCGGATCGCAGCCGAGATCAAGCCGAAATGGCTGCGCATCGGCGGCTACTGGTATCCGCGCGGCGGCATCCCGATCGACGTGTTCTGGCAGACCGGCAAATTGCCAAAGGGCATGTGGATTCCCGACCAGGGCGTCGCGCCCTATCGCGGGCGGGGGTGATCACGCCGGCCATCAAGGCGTGAACGATAGCCAATGTTGACGTGAATGCGCCGGACAACGTCCGCCCGCGCGGGTCTGTCTTGGCGAACGCGCAAAGCTCACGTCGCGATGAGGCTACGACTTCAGCGTGTGATCGTTGACGGACATCGGCGCGTTCAGCATGAAGCAACGCCGGTATCATCTTGCTTGACGCGGGTGAGATTCCTGTTGACTTGGACGATGTTACTCTGGTTCGCTTCAAGACAAGTATTTGAGTTTAAAGGAGTTTGCCATGCAAAAATGGTTTCGTCAGGCGATATTCGTAGTGATTGCCTCGGTATCGCTGATCTCAACAGCTTCTGCAGTTGACAAGAAAACGCAGGGTTCTGAAAAACCTCATCGTGTCGCCATTCAAGTCGATCAGAACGATGCGGCGCTGATGAACCTTGCGCTGAACAACGCCACCAACGTCATCGAATATTACCGCGCCAAGGGCCAGGACGTAGACGTGGATGTCGTCACCTACGGCCCTGGCCTGCACATGCTGCGTGCCGATACGTCGCCGGTAAAGGACCGCATCAAGAGTTTGAAGGATGCTGCATTTCCCAGCAAGATTCAGTTCTCCGCCTGCAACAACACCAAGGAAGGCATGGAGAAAAAAGAGGGCCAGCCGGTCAATGTACTCTCCGAGGCCGTCCTCGTTCCGTCAGGCGTCGTCCGGTTGATGGAGCTGCAGGAGAAGGGCTGGAGCTACGTCCGGCCGTAAACAGACGTACCGAGCGCTAGAGCCTTTTCCGTTCCGATTGAATCGGAACGGGACTCTATTTCTTTTTTGACGCGTTTTCTTCACGCGAACCGGCATCCACTTCGCTGGAAAACGCTCTAAGCCTGCCGACCGCCAAGCCTGGAATGTCGATTTCGACAATCCCGGCTTAGCGTTTCTCCGATGACTTCTTGTTGGCTGCTGGCGGCCACTTGCACGCCGCTGCAATTTTTTCTCGAACGGCATCCAGTCCGGCGAGCGGGAACGTCGCTTCGTAGCTGGTATCCGGCCCATCGAGCACATTGATCTTCAGTCGCGCGCCTTCCGGCAGCGATTGCAGAAGCCCGACCGCATCGTCCTTGTAAATCGCGGTCTTTCCGTCAGCAGACGCGGCCCAAGCCAGCCTGACAGCGGGCTGGTCGTTGATTTGATATTCGATTTGGACTTCCCTGGCGCGCGACACCCGCCATGTTCCTCCCGTGCGGACCAGGAGTTCGGTGTGTCCTCCACGACATCGAACAGCGAGCGTGTTCGGCGTGTGTTTCAAGCTGGCCGGCAAGCGGGTCATGGCCGTGAGCAGAGGCGTATAATCCACCGGTGAGGTCGTTTCACTGACGAGCCAATTGGTGTCCGGTGGTTTTGACGGGACATTAACGGCCCTGGTAGGCACGTCTGGCGAGACCGCTCCAGTCGCCACGTCAGATGGAACTGTTGCTTGAGACGAACTCGGCGCGGCGGCGCTGGTGGGCTTGTCCGGCGAGACGGCTGCCGAGGGCATTTCCGGCGCGCCACTCCCGGCGGGCTTGTTCGGCGAGACAGCCGCTGAGGGCATTTCCGGCGCGCCGGTTCCTGCGGACTTTTCCGCCGGTGCAGATTCAGCAGACATTCCTCGGGAAACATGATCCAGGCATTCAAGCTGGGATGTGCGGGCCTTTCGCAGGCAATCCAGGCGCTCCGCCGCACCATTTTTCGGGTCGGAGCAAATCGCGTCCGCGGCGCGAGCTAATTGAAAGCAAGCTTCCAGGTCCTTGACCACATCGCTCACAGGCTGAGCGCAAACGGCACCGCCGACACCCGAGAGAACGATGGCGATCAGCGGCGCCCGCATCACGGATTCCCACTTTGCTTGGTAGAATTCGCACGATCGAGCCACTCCTGAGCGGCTCGAAAGCGCTCCAGGCCCGGGGCTCGTGCGGTCAGATTGACGTCCTTCCATTTGGCGTCGAAGCCGGGCGACTGCAGTTTGTTGGATCGACTGAAGAGCTCCTCGACAAAGCGCGACACACGGCGATAGCGCGGCGAGCCAGGGCGCCAGTTATACGAAGCAAGAATCGTGGGAACCGCAATCGTGGCGATCCGCTCGCCTTTGGCGACAAGGTTGGGATAATCCGCCGGGTCAAGATACGAGGGCAGATAATAGTCTTCGAATTTCGAACCGTACTCGACCGGCAGGAATTTGAAGCCCTCCTCCCATTTTCCCTTGACGAACGCGTCCACCGGCTTCGACGTCACAAAGACGACGCCGGCAATCTCTCCGCGCTTCATTTGCTCAGGCGGCTGAAAATCAGGGGACCGGAATAGGCGGCGGCGGTGCCCTGCGTATTGAAGTTGACTTTCTTGCCGGCCAGGTCCGCAAGCGATTTAATCTCCGGCCGAACGAAGATGTGCAATTCGGAGGGAAACAGATTCAGCAAATAAACAATGCGCTGCTGAATTTGCGGCACCTGAGACTTGTACTCTTCGAGTGAGTCACTGTTGATGACGGCCGCATCGACCCCCCTGAGATACAGAAGATCATTGACGTTTTCGGTGGGGCCGCGGGTTACGATTGGAAGAACATGCATGGTGCCGCCGTCATTCACGACGCGCGCAATGTCTGTCGCGAAACGGATGGGTGCACCTTCCAGAAGACCCCCGGCCAGACCAATCGTCCAGGCATTGAGCTTTTCCCGGAGCTGCGCCTCTGAAGGCAGCGCTTCGTTCCGCGTTCGACGCGATTGCGCGAAACTTAGATCGCAGAGCGCAAGCGTCGCCATCAATACGGCTGCAAGCCTTGTCACGAATGTCGTCATCGTAATTCCACTTGGATGAAAAGCTATGTTTCGCGCGGATGATCTGACGTCTTCGACGTTGAGACCCCCGGCCGGCCGCGCATTTCCGCTTGAAATAGCGGGAGATAGTAGCACGATTTGCCAATCTAATTTGGGCCAAGGCAAATAACGGCTGTAATGGTTACTGGCGAAAGCCCGCCGCCATCCGTCCTATGTTACCTTCGCATCTGGCAGCCAACGCGTGCAGGCAATGCATTCGAAGAGGTCGAACGAGCGCGCGGATGATCCTGCCCAAATAATCGGAACAGCTAATACGCGCTGAGGAGATCGACCTTGGCGTTTGCAAGGATCAGACGCCGCGCCAACAGCGCGGAAAGATTGCGCATGATCTGCAGCGCGATCTGGGGGCGGAGCTTGCGGTAGTCGGCAAAGGCATCGAGCGGCAGTTCCAGGCATTTGACCGGCGTATCGGCCCAGACATCCGCGCTGCGCTTGTGCTCGAGGATGGCCATTTCGCCAAATTCCATTCCGGGCCCGAGCGACGCGAGACGCACGCCGCTCGGCAATTTGACGCTGACCATGCCGCTCTGGAGAAAGAACAGTGAATTGGCCGGCTCGCCGGCGCTGATGATGCGCTGGCCCGCTTCATAGCGGCGCGCGGTTGAAAGTTCGGCCAATGCCGCGATCTCATCCGCGGACAGTTCCGCCAGCAGCGCCTGCTCGCCGAGATGCGAGGTCTCCTTCAAGGGCGTGAAGCCGCCGTGCCGGTAGATCACCTGATCCTCGGCCCATTCGATGGCGTCATCCAGAAGCGCGAAGCGTCGCAGCCTTCGCGGTTCGTCGGTTTGCGCGCGGACCGCCTCCCACACCGGCGACGCCGCCTCGAAACCTGTCAGGATCGCCGTGATGCCGTTATTGCCGAGGATCGTGAGGTTCTCACCCAACAGCCGCGCACCCGCCGCGGTGATGTCCGGCACGCGGCGGAAATCGAGAATGAGGAGCGGCGCGTTCGGCGGCTCGCCGGAGAGCCTTCGCGTGACGTAGTCGATCGCCGCGAAATTGAGCGCGCCCACCAGTTCAATGACTCGGATGTCGCTGTGATGCTCGTCGAGGATCTGCTGTTCGTGAGGCTGGCGGCTGCGGCGCGAGGAAATGCCGAAAACATCGTAATCCGCGATGATGCAGGTGCGAACATCGGCGCTGCGGTTGAGCATATGGAGATCGAACCGCGCCGACAGCGCCTCGCATACCCTAAGCCCGCGCACGCTGTTGCCATGGCTGTCGAGACACGGCGAGAAGGTACCAAGCCCGATCTGCGACGGTAGCGCTGCGACGATGCCGCCGCCGACGCCGCTCTTGGCCGGAATGCCGACACGATAAATCCATTCGCCGGCGTAGTCATACATCCCCGAACTCGTCATCACCGAAAGCGTGCGGGCAACGACATGCGGCGTGATCACCTGAACGCCGGTAACCGGATTGACGCCGCGGTTGGCCAATGTCGCCGCCATGACCGCGAGATCGCGCGCGGTGACCAGCACGGCACATTGCCGGAAGTAAGTATCCAGCACGGCATCGACGTCGCCCAGCACGACAGAATAGTTCCGCAGTAGCCAGGCGATCGCCCGATTGCGATTGCCGGTGGTAACTTCGGAAGCATGTACGGCGTCGTCGACGCCGAGCTCGCGGCCGGCGAATTCACTCAGCTTCTCCCGGATGCGCTCGAACGCCGCCGCGCCGTCGACCTGATGGATCAGTCCGGAACATGCGATCGCGCCCGCATTGACCATGGGATTGAACGGCCGATTGTCGTTGGTGAGCCGGATCGAATTGAAGGCCTCACCGCTGGGCTCAACTCCGATCGCAGCCGCGACGCGCTCTTCCCCTACCAGCTCCAGCGCAAGGGCAAACACGAAGGCCTTGGAAACCGACTGAATGGTAAAAGGCACGGCGCTGTCGCCGACCTCATAAATATGCCCGTCGATGGTGACGAGGCCGATCCCGAAATGCGCCGGATTGGCTCGCTTCAGCTCGGGGATATAGTCGGCGACGGCGCCGGAATCGTCTGCCCTGAATTCTTCGTAGCAGCGGGTCAGGAAGCGCTGCAGCGGAGGTTGCGTGGCGTAACCGGTATTTCTGGCCTTGGCGCTGGTTGCCATGGGTGCAGCCAAATGATGCGCTGCCACGCGTATATGCGTCATCCTGACGCTATTCACCTATTTCGCTTGCCACTGGCACCCGAATTGCTTCGATATCGTGATCGCTTGCTCGGGGAAACCCGAAGTTCATTTCTGAACCAACGCCCTGCAGCGGATACGGGCCATCAAATGGCAATCAAGAAGGCCAGAGAACCGTCACCCTTATGGGTGTGGCTCGCGTTCGCGCTGTTGGCTTTTGGCGCCATCGCCTACGTGACGGTCGTCTCGATCATCGAATATCTCATGGCAGCCACCACCTGATACCGACTTACGAATATCGGCATCATGTTGCAGCCGCATCCGCAGGTTTGGTCTGGCGCAGCAACCGCGCGCAGACGAAGCCCAGCGCGGTGATAATGACCGCGCTCGTCAGCAAGGTCGGTAGCTTGCCGGCATGCAGGATGCCAAACCCGTACGCGATCGGACCTACGGTCTGGCCCATGAAAAAGAAAAACGAATGCAGCGACAGCGCGGTGGCGCGGGCTTCCACCGAGAGTTCGCTGGCAAACACCTGCAGCGATCCGTGGATCATGTAGAAGCCCCAGCCCATCAGGATGAAGTTGCCGGCCTGAAGCTGCCAGGGCGGGCCGAAGGCAATGCCGTTGACGCCGAGCCGCGGCAGAAACCGCGACACGCTCAAGGTGTAGAACAGTCCGCCGACCGCAAAACCGGCGATCACGAGCCCGCTGATGGAAAGGCTGGTGACGCCCTGTTCGAACAGAAACGACGCGACATAGGGAAACAGGCCGAGCACGCAGCAGCCTTCGATAAACACCGCCGAGTAGCAGATTTTCGCGTTCGGATTGGCAAAGATGGTGCGATAGCCATGCCGGAGCATCGATAGATCGACCTTTGCCGGCGCCCGCTTCAATGCGCCGCCGCGAAAGCCGATGGCGACGGCGACCGACGCGATGATCGCCAGCGAGCCGAGGACGGCGAGCACACCGCGCCAGCCGAGGAAATCGCCGATCAGGCCCGACAGCGATGCTCCGAGCAGGTTGCCGGTCATCGCGCCCGCCAGCGTGCGGCCGATCGCAACCTGACGCTTGTCCGGCGCAATCAGGTCGCTGGTCAACCCAAGTGCGATCGGAAATACGCCGCCGGCGCCGATCCCCGCGAGAATCCGCGTCGAGAACAACAGCGAAAACGACGACGACAGCGCGCCGAGAATGTTGGCGAGGCCAAGCAGCACCAGACATACGATGATGAGGCGCGCCTTGCCGAACAAATCCGCCGCGGCGCCCAGCACCGGCTGGATGACGGCGAAGGTGAATGCAAACACCGAGGCGAAACCCGCCGCCGCGGCAATGCTGACGTTGAAATCGCTGGCGACATGCGGCAGCACCGGATCGAGCGCCCGCGCCGACAGGCTCGCCGCGAACGTCGCAAGCGCAATGATATTCAGGACCGGCGGCATACGCGGCTCAGCGAGGCCGCAGCCCTAGTTGGCGACATCAGCGCGCTACATTCTTAGCCAGCGCATCGAACGCCATCAGTGTCTTTACCAGGTCTTCGAACTCGCGCAGCGGCACCATGTTGGGACCATCCGACGGCGCGTGATCGGGATCGGGATGGGTTTCGATGAAGACGCCGGCGACGCCGACCGCGACGGCGGCGCGCGCCAGCACCGGCACGAACTCGCGCTCGCCGCCGGAGGACGTGCCCTTGCCGCCGGGCTGCTGCACCGAATGGGTGGCGTCGAAGATCACCGGCGCACCGGTGGTGCGCGCCAGGATCGGCAGCGCCCGCATGTCCGACACCAGCGTGTTGTAGCCGAACGATGCGCCGCGCTCGGTGACCAGCACATCGCGATTGCCGGCGCCGGTGATCTTGGCGACGACATTCGCCATGTCCCACGGCGCCAGGAACTGCCCCTTCTTGACATTGACGACCTTGCCGGTCGCCGCCGCCGCCAACAGCAGATCTGTCTGCCGGCACAGGAACGCCGGGATCTGCAGCACATCCACCGCCTGCGCGACCTCGGCGCATTGCGCGGCCTCGTGGACATCGGTCAACACCGGCAATCCCAGCGATGAGCGTATCTCGGCAAAGATCGGCAACGCCTGCGCAAGACCGATGCCGCGCGCGGCAGATACGCTGGTGCGGTTGGCCTTGTCGAACGACGTCTTGTAGACGAGGCCGATTTTCAGCCGCGCCGCGATCTCCTTCAGGGCGGATGCGACTTCGAGCGCATGCGCGCGGCTCTCGAGTTGGCATGGGCCGGCGATGATCGAAATCGGCAGATCATTGCCGAATTTGACCGATCCCACGGGTACAATTGCCGCGGCCGAGGTTTTGTCGTTCAAGGCATTTTCCTTATTTTCCTGCCCGACCATGCCGGGCTGAGCCAGCCGGATCAACCCGCTTTGGACGTTTCGAATATGAGGGTTGCGCCAACGGCTGTATCCGGCGGAACGACAATATTGCCGTCGCGTTCGACAACGGCGATGTCACCCTTTTTGAGCGTGGACATGGCTTTCGCCTTGTCGCCGGCCATGAAACGTATCGCTGCAAGACGCGCCCCACGCGTCAGCTTGGGCGGCTCGGTTCCGGCATACGCCCTGTAGGCCGACGGATTCATGACCTGAATTTCACCGCGCTCGGTCCGGACGGAAATTCCGCTCGCGGTCGACATCACTTCTCCTACACTGGAAAACGCGCCGAGGAAGTGGCGATGGTCTTCCGGTTTCTCGGAGACCAGGATGACACCTGCGATCCCCGTCACGCCATTTGGATGCGCCTGGAATGCCGGATTCCAGAAATTCTCCGGATAATGCTGCTGGCACGTGAAATATCCGGTGTCCGGCGCCTTCGCGTCGGCCGCGAACGCCAGCGAGAACGCGACCTTCACGGTCGAGCCGTCCGGACGCCTGGCCTGACGTTCGAAGTCGAACACGTCGAAATCGCCGATGCCGGCGGCACGGAACGCTGCGGCATCCGCGGTCGCGCCCCTGCCCTCCAGCACCAGCATCGCCAACCCCTCGTCGCGCGCGAGGAAGTCGCGTGTAAAGCCGCCGAATGAAAACGAACCCGGCCCGCCTGTCGTAATCAGTTCGGGCTCACCGACATTGAC
>WNFK01221710.1_pt1 | contig 12140 bp, 8 predicted proteins | sample 5400281 | NCBI WGS metagenome assembly WNFK01 (sample SAMN13153350, study PRJNA577476) | soil metagenome | isolation source: 20 cm soil on Douglas fir-dominated hillslope | place: USA:California | collected 2013-09-17
TTTCTCGAGCGCGCGATCGCCGTTCTCGGCTTCGGTAACGCCGTAGCCCTCTTCGCGGAAGGCCTTACTCAGGAAGCGCCGCAGGTCGCGGTCGTCTTCCACAAGAAGAATCTGCACGCGCTAACCTACGACGGGCGGCCGGGTGGGAGCAATGTGAATCGAATGAGAAACCTCTAAGAATGCGCCGCCACACTTCCGCCGGGTGGGTGGGGTCGGCAGATTCAGCGCATGAGTATCGCACTCGTGGTAGCATTGTCCCTGGTGGCGGCACCCGCCCCCCCCGACACCGCGACGTTCGCCGGCGGCTGCTTCTGGACGATGGAGCACGCGTACGACGACCTGCCCGGCGTGATCTCGGCGACGTCCGGGTTCATGGGCGGCACGACGAAGAACCCCTCCTACATCGCGGTCGTGGAGGGCAACACCGGCCACCTCGAGTCGGTGCAGGTCGTCTACGATCCCGCCAAGATCAGGTACGAGACGCTGCTCTGGACCTTCTGGCACAACATCAACCCGTTCCAGGCGGACGGGCAAGCGTGTGACACGGGCCCCAACTATCACACCGCGGTCTTTGTCCGCGGCGCCGAGCAGCGGCGGGCCGCGAGCGCGGCGCGCCAGCAGATCATCGACCACTTTCATCGCGATGTCGCCACGCAGATACTCACGGCCGGCCCGTTCTATGCGGCGGAGGAGTATCATCAGGACTACGCCAAGAAGAATCCCGTCAGGTACGGGCTATATCGGACCGGCTGCGGTCGTGACCGGATCCTGAAGCAGATCTGGGGCAGCGATACGACGCACGCGGAAGGGGAGGGAGCTTCCATGACGGAACCGAGGATCGCGCCGAAGCCGAGCGATGCGGAGCTGCGGCAGCGGTTGACGCCATTGCAGTATGAAGTGACGCAGCACGAGGTGACCGAGCGGCCGTTCCAGAACGAGTTCTGGGACAACCACAAGGCGGGGATCTACGTCGACGTGGTCTCCGGTGAGGCGCTCTTCAGCTCGCTCGACAAGTTCGAGTCCGGCACGGGCTGGCCGAGTTTCACGCGGCCGCTCGAGACCGACAACGTCACGGAGAAGAGCGACCGTTCGCTCTTCATGGTGCGTACCGAAGTGCGCTCGGCCCACGCCGACTCACATCTGGGGCATCTCTTCGACGACGGCCCCGCTCCCACGCACATGCGCTACTGCATCAACTCGGCGTCGCTGCGGTTCATCCCGGTCGAGCGCCTGAACGAAGAGGGGTACGGGAAGTACCTGCGCATCTTCCAGACGGCGAAACGGGACTGAGCCACACTGAAACCCGCCACGAAGTTCCGCTGGGACGACATGCCCAAGGAGCAGCTCAACGAGCTGCTCTCCCGCCGCCTCGTCACCGGCGAGCGGGGGATGCTGGCGCACGTCTATTTGAAGAAGGGCTGCGTCGTTCCCAAGCATCACCACGAGAATGAGCAGTTCACCTACATCCTCGAGGGGGCCCTCGAGTTCCTGATCGGCGAGGACGGGGGGCGTAAGGAGATCATTCGGGCCGGCGAAGTGCTCCACCTGCCATCGAATGTCCCCCACTCAGCGAAAGCGCTGGAAGACACCCTCGACTTGGACATCTTCTGCCCCCCGCGCCAAGACTGGCTCGACAAAACGGACAGCTACCTGCGCAAATAGACTACGGCCGCCGCGGCGCTGGCTTCGGCGGATTCCAGAATGCCGGATCGGTGGCACGCGTCTCCGCGGAGACGTAGCTCTGACCGGGATCGAGCCGGAAGCGATTCGTTTCCCCGTTGAGCAACGCATCGGTCGAGAACTTCTGCAATGCGGCGCGCTCGTCCACGCTCGCGCCTCCCATCGTCTTCATGCCGTTGGCGAACATCTCGTCGAACTGTCCGTACGCGGAAACCGACGAGAAGATGAGGTACGTCGGGGTGAGCCCACCGGCGATCACTTCGTACGTCCGGAACGAGGTCGTCGGGGCCGAACGTGTGGCGGCCGCGATGTACGCCTTGGCTGCGGCGTCGAACTCGCCCTCGTGGCCGGGACGGACGCGGAACGTCGTGATCTCCCAGAACCGTTGGCGCGCGAGGTCGGGGTAGGTCCCCATGCTCAGCTCGGGCCTGCCCACGGCCATGATCGTACGCAGGTTGTTGAGGACTTCACCGTCGGCGCGCTGCAGACGCGCCAGCTCGGCGCTGAGGATCGGATCCGCCGCGTCGCGCTTCATCGACTCCCCAATGGCCGCGTTGTTGGCGGAGGGAGAGATGTACCAAGCCTCGCTTGGGCCCGTCACCGAGACCATCGCGAGATAGTAGTCGGGGGACTTGGCGCGGGCGTAGGCGGCCGGCCAACCCGCCTCGATGCGCGCGTGTTCACCGGCCCGCCCGACCTTCACTTCTTCGCGCACGATCGTAACCAGCGACGGCTGTGACGTCGGCAAGCCCTGGGTCTGGGCGAAAGCCGATCCTGCACTGGCGCAGAACAGCGCCAGCAGCACGAGTTGCTGCAGCTTTTTCATGTGGTTCCTCTAGGGCACTGCGAGAGATACCGTCTCGGCTCAGGAGGGAATCGAGAGACCCCGTTGGATGCGGGGCTGGCGGCGCACCAAGGTACGTTTCGCCAGCCCGCGCCGTAAGACTGCGCAGCATGTGCAGTTGCCCGACTGCGCGACTACGGTAGGACGTCCACCTCCACACTCGATGGATACCGCGCCGTGCGGTACACCCGGTGCACCTGCGCCCGATACGCTTCGGGCCCCGCCGTAAAGATGTTGGGCACGAACGTTTGCGGGTTGCGGTCGTACAACGGGAACCAGCTGCTCTGGACCTGCACCATGATGCGGTGGCCCCGCCTAAACGTGTAGGCTTGCTGATGCAGGTCCACGGTGAACGGCAGCACGGCGTTCCGCCTGATCGGTGCGGGGTGCTCCCAGCTCTGGCGGTACCGCCCGCGCATGATCTCGCCCGTCACCATCAGCTCGTAGCCGCCCATGCCGGGGCGGTCGGGGATCGTGTCCGGGTACACGTCGATCAGTTTCGCCACCCAGTCGGCGTCCGAACCGGTGGTCGACGCGAACAGGTGTGCGACCACGTTCCCCGCAACGGTCACGTCCTCGGTGAGCGGCGCCGTCTGCCAGGTGAGCACGTCCTGCCGCCCGTCCACGAAACGCTGGTCCTCCGTCTCCCAGCGCCGCCAGCGAGATGTCGGCGAGTAGGTGCGCTCCACCGGCCGCGGCCGGTAGGGAACGGGACGCGCCGGATCGGAGACGAACCAGTCACTACCTGCGGTGTCGGCCGGCGCCGTAAACGACAACGAGCCGTTGGCGCCGAAATAGAGATGCCGGTGCATGGCGGTCGCGGGCGGCCAGCTATCGAACTCCCGCCACGTGTTCGTGCCCGCGTCGAACAGCGTCGCCTCGGCGACCTTCCCGTCCCCCTCGCCCTTGAGCCAGTAGCCGAACCACTTCGACTGCAGCGCCCGATAGTCGACGCCCGTCGCGCGGCCGAAGCGCACGTTGCCGAGCGCGGTGCCGGAGTCGCCGGACCACTGGCCATGGTACCACGGTCCCATGACGAGATGATTGATCCCGGCCGTATCAGTCCGCTCCAGGACCTTGTAGCTGGCGAGCGGTCCGAACTCGTCTTCCTGATCCCACCAGCCGCCGACGGTGAGCGTCGGGACGGTCGTGTGGGTGAAGTAGCGGGGCAGGGAGCGGGCCTGCCATGCCGTGTCGTACGCGGGATGCGCGACGAAGCGACGCCAGCTCGGCCATGCATCGGCGCCGACCGCGCGCGCCAACGCGCCGAGGGTCGGGTACGACAGATACCACTCGAACGTGTCGTAGCGTGCCGGCGACGGCGTGATACTGAGGTCGGTCGACGCCTCCATCATCCAGGCATACTCGAGTCCGTACGTGAGTCGAAACGCGCCTTGATGAAAGAAGTCGTCTCCCATCCACGTATCCCCCATCGGAGCCTGGGGACTGATCGCCTTGAGCGCCGGGTGGGCGCCGATACCGGCAACCGCCGTGAGCCAGCCGGGATACGACACGCCGTAAATGCCGACGCGGCCGTTGTTGTTCGGCACGTTCTTTATGAGCCAGTCGATCGTGTCGTAGGTGTCGGTGCTCTCATCGGTGCCCGCATGACCGGAGCGTGGGGGACGGTTCATATCGAACGTCCCCTCGGAGCGGAACCGGCCGCGGATATCCTGGAAGACGAGGATGTAGCCGCCCAGACCTAACTCATTGGCGCGCTGCGCCATCCCGGCGTTACCGCTGGCCTCGTATGGGGTCCGCGTCATCAGGATCGGGAGCGGTCCTTGGGCGCCGCGTGGGACGACGATCACAGTGAACAGGTGTATTCCGTCACGCATCGGGATGAGCGTATCGGAGCGGACCCAGTCTTGGGCGGCCGCGGGGCCGGCGAAAAAAGCGAAACCGGCAAAAACCAAAGTCGACAAGCTGAGAGTGTGATAGCGCATGGAAGTAACGGTGCGGTCTCGGGGGCGCCGACGCAATGTTGCTGTGTTGTGACCGCAATCACGACGAAATCCGAGGCGTTGCAGTACGTTCTTCCCCGTCCCTAGCTCCCCAAAAGAACTCCCCGCGCCCTCGAGGAGAATCGGAGTCACATGAAGGCCATCCGTTTCCTGATGGTCGCTTTGGTCGTCTGCGTGATCGCCTCCTGCAGCGACCGTGCGCCCACCGCCCCGGCGACACCGTCGGCACCAGACGCGTCGCTCATCGGCGGCCTGCTCGGGCCGACCGGTTTGCTCAAGTGCTCGGCTCTGCCCGCGGCCTCGACCACGCAGACGATCGGACCTGCCGGCGGGACCATGACCATCGGGCCGCACGTTCTGCGGATTCCGTCGGGTGCTCTCGCCCAGCCGACCACCATCACCGGCACGTTAGACACGGGTCGGGGCGTCAACGGCATTCGCTTCCAGCCCGAAGGGCTGCGGTTCGCATCGCCCGCGTCTCTGACGATGAGCTACGCGAACTGCAGCCTGCTGGGAAGCCTGCTGCCCAAGCGGATCGCGTACACGACGAATCTCTTGGACGTGGTCGAGTATCTCCTCTCGCTCGACAACCTGTTCACGAAGAAGGTCACTGGACGCGTACCCCACTTCTCGGAGTACGTCATCTCGTGGTGACGGCGCGGTGACTGCTTCACTGCAGCCGCGCGCCGCGGCAGACTTGCTGCACGAGGCGCGCACGCGCGAGCGCGCCGCCTGCATTCCCGAGGCAATCGCCTGTTACGAGGCGGCCATCACCACCGCCGAACGCGCCGGCGAGCGAGTGGTGCTGGCGGAGGCGCTGCGGCGGCTAGCGGTCGTGCGCCACCACCGAAACGAGTCGGCGGTCGCGCGCGCCCTATGCGACCGGAGCTTTGCCGTCGCTCGCGAGGTGGGAAACGACTTGCTAGCCGCCGAGGCGTTGAATACGCTGGGCGGCCTCGATCTCGCGGGGGGCGCTCTCGCCGGGGCCCGCCAGCGCTTCCTCGAGGCGGTGGAGCTGGGACGTCAGAGCCGCGAGCTGGGCGCGCGCGTCGAACGCAACCTCGGCATCGTGGCCAACATCCAGGGGAACTTCGACGCAGCGCTCGGCCACTACGAGCACTCGCTCGAGGAGTGCCGCGCGGCGAACGACGAACACGGCTGCGCGATCGCCTACGCCAACCTGGGCATCGTCAGCACTGACCGCGGGGAGTTCGACCGCGCCGACGGCTATTTCACCGCGTGCTACGAGATCGCAGCGCGCGCGGGGGACGTGCACCTCGAGGGACAGTGTCTCGTGAATCACGCCGAGGTGCACATCGCGCGCGGCCGCTACGAAGACGCGCGGCGCAACGCCGAAGCCGCTCTCGCGTTGTTCGATCAGCTGGACGCCCGCAGCAGCAAGGCCGAGGCGTACCGGGTGCTCGGCATGGTGTATCGCGAGACCGGCCGCAGCGCGCTCGCCGAGTCGCGGCTGCGCTCGGCGATCGAGCTGGCCGTGAGCGCCGGCGCGGTGCTGGCGGAGGCGGAGGCATCGCGCGAGCTCGCGATCCTCTATCAGGCGAACGGCCGCAACCAGGAGGCCCTGGGCCTCCTCAACGCCGCGCATCGACTCTTCGCCCGTCTCGAAGCGCGCCTGGATCTGGTGTACGTCGGCGGGAAGATGGCCGACCTCGAGGCCACCTACCTGGCGGTCGTCCGGGAGTGGGGGCAATCGATCGAGTCGAGTGACATGTACACCTTCGGTCATTGCGAACGCGTGGCGCAGCATGCCGTCGCCGTCGCGCGCGTGCTCGGTTTGGAGGAGGAAGTCTCAACCGCTATCCAAATGGGCGCCTACCTGCACGACGTCGGGAAAGTGCGCGTCCCCCACGAAATCCTGAACAAGCCGGGACCGCTGACCCGCGACGAGTATGAGGTCGTCCAGATGCATCCCATCTGGGGGATCGAGCTGCTCGCCAAGGTGGAGTTCCCCTGGGACCTGAAACCGATCATCCGCTGGCACCACGAGCGCTACGACGGCACCGGCTACCCCGACCGCCTGCGCGGGGACGAGATTCCCGTTTCGGCCCAGGTCGTTGGGATCGTGGACGTGTATGACGCGCTGACGACCTCGCGCCCGTATCGCAAGGCGATGACCCACGAGGCGGCGATGGCGGAGATCACCCGCTGTCGGGCTTGGTGGTCGGATCCGGTCTACATCGCGTTCGTGGAAGCCGTGACTGAAGCTCGCGAAATGCGGCAGTCCGCCGGTGGTGCCGCGGCCTGATCGTCGGCCGTAACTCGCCATTGTAAAGCGACTTACGTCTCGAACCCCCGGTTGGCCCCATCTTTGCCTTAGTTGAGTGACTATGGCCGCCAGCTGGCAGGGTTCCTGGACGTTCCGAATCGTCGATCAGGACACGGGGGCAGCCGTTCCCGGTGTCCCGGTCAGCGTGTTGCAGGAGGGGGGCCGCGGCGGCGGCTATTGGGTCAGCGACCCGGACGGTCTCGTGCGGATCCCCAAGCACGACTACGCGCGCCTCCGTCTGCGCGTCGGACTGCGCAACGAAGAGACGATCGAGTTCGACGCCCGCTCGCTCCCCGACGATCCCATTCCGCTCACGGCCCCGCGCGACTTGCCGCTCGTCCGCGCGGGCGGCGTCACTACCCCCGAGGCCCCGCCTGCTGCCGCCGCGCCTCCGTCATCGGCGCAGCCGCCGCCGGGTCACCAGGTACGGTTTGCCCGCATCGGCGTGTTGCCTCAGGACCGGGAGATTACCGGTGCCCCCGACGCGGCATACATCGTCGCGCCGCCGCCCGATCCCACCACGATGCGCTACGGGGTCGTACTCGAGCTCGAGCTGATCTGGCAGTCGCTCGGCCCGCAGGCGGGGGATACGCTGTACAGTGTCTCGCTCGGGCCGGGTGAGGAAGTAAAAGTCGCTGTGTCGGACGGGCGCTGGCGCAAGAAACCCATCGCGCATGACCGCCCGCTCCAGATCGTCGCCAAGATGGTGGGCGCGCGTCAGCTCGGTGATGGCGTGGACGCTGTGCCGCTCGAGCCCTGCGTCGCCTCGGATCTGGCAGGTGCTGCGACGGATACGGTTCGGCTCCTGGCCGAGCGCACGGCGAAGATGTCGGAAGCCCTGCGCCGCCGTCCCCTCGGCGTCACCGAGCTGGATGGCGACAAGGCGGCAGGGTCTTCGGTGCGCACTCTGCGGAACATGCGGGCCGAGGGTGTCCTGACGTATCACTTCGTGGAGCCCGTCGAGCGCTACCGCGTCATCGTGCGGACGCCCCGACTCTCGGCCTGTCTCCTCGTGCCGTTCCGGTTGCCGAACATCACGACGCGCGACGTCGTACGCCGCTTTGGGTATGCGTTGAAACGCAGCCTGCTCGAGCGGTCTCTGGCTGCCGATGTGGACCAGATCCTCGGCGCGGACGAGCCACCGGAGGCCGTGGAGCGGCGCGTGTACGCCCATATCGCCGCGCATCTTCCGTATTACTCGGCGACCATCATCGCCGCGGGCGATCCGGCTGAGCGCTTCTTCGCCCTCGCCAAGCTTCGCGATCCGCGGGGCCGGCCCCTGACCGACGTCATCGAGAACCTGGTCATGGGTCGCGTGGGCAACTACGTGGCGTTCCCGCTCCGCTCCGACGATTTCACCACGCCCGACCTCCGTGCCGCCCTCGCGGCCGCGGGACGGGCCCAGATCCGGCCATCGCAGGAGATCCACGTGACCCTGCCGATCCCGGGCGTTTGGCTGCGATCGGAGCTGTTCCCAGCTCAGGTAGCGGCCGACGAGGAGTCGAGCTCCGAACGGAACCCTGACACGGGGCGGGTAGAGCGGCGCAAGCGGGGGTAGGTAGAGTGAGGAGGCGGAAACGCAACCCTTTCCCTACACGTAGCATCCAACGTAGGGTCCTCACTCTCGGGTGCCTCCATGGCCGCATTGGCGTCGCTTTCCGTCGTAGTGCTCGCCCTTCAGGCCACGGGGTCTCCTGCGCCCGAGAGTCGCTCGGCTGCCGCGACCGTCCAAGCGACGCGGGCCACGACGCCGCCCGTGATCGATGGGCGCGACATCGATGAGGTCTGGCGACGTGCCCTTGCGATCACGGCCTTCCGGCAGTTCCGGCCCGTCGAGGATGGAGAGCCGCGGTTCGCCACTGAGACCAAGGTCGCCTACGACTCCCGCAACTTCTACGTCTTCATTCGGGCCTTCGACCCGCACCCCGACAGCATCCTCAAGCTGCTCGCGCGGCGCGACGTGCGGACGGCATCCGACCAACTCAAGATCATCGTCGATTCCTACCACGACCGCCGCACCGGCTACGAATTCGCCGTCAACCCGGCTGGGGTGAAGCGCGATTACGCGGTGTACGACGACGGCAACGAGGACGACGCATGGGACGGTGTGTGGGAGGTGGGAACTCAGGTCGACTCGCTCGGATGGACCGCGGAGTTTCGCATCCCGCTCTCGCAGATGCGGTACGCGCCCGGGCCGACCAACACGTTCGGGTTCGCCGTGTGGCGGGATATCGACCGCTACACCGAGCGGGTGAGCTGGCCGTTGTACCGCGTCACCCGCCCTGGTCTCATGTCGCAGATCGGGGAAGTCACGGGACTCGACGGGCTCGACGCGCCGCGGCGCATCGAGGTCATTCCCTACTTCGTGACGAAGAACGTGCCGGAGGGGAGCGGCGGGTTCGACCGATCGCAAAAGGTCGACGGCGGCGCCGACATCAAGTACGGCCTCACGTCGAACATCACGATCGACGCCACGGTGAACCCCGACTTCGGTCAGGTCGAAGCGGACCCGTCGGTACTCAACCTCGGGCCCTTCGAGACGTTCTACCAGGAGCGGCGGCCGTTCTTCATCGAGGGGACGGGCATCTTCCAGTTCGGCGTCAATTGCAGCGTCGTGAATTGCAGCGGGGAGGGGCTCTTCTATTCGCGGCGCGTGGGCAGTGCGTCCCGGATCCTCGGCGCCGCCAAAGTCACCGGGCGGCTGCCTAGCGGGCTGACGCTCGGGGTCGTCGATGCCGTCACCAACGACGTCACGATCGCCGGGGATACGACGATCGAGCCGCGCACGAACTACGGGGCGGTGCGGCTGACGCAGGACTTCCGCAAGGGTGAGAGCGGCATCGGCATCATGCTGACCGCGGTGAACCGGGGGGTCGACCAGTTCACCGAGGACCGCCTGAGAAAGAGCGCGTATGTCGGGGCCTTCAACTTCCGCCACCGGTTCCGCGGCGGGAAGTACTCGCTCAACGGTTCGCTCGATTTCAGCCGCGTCGCCGGCACGCCCGCGGTGATCGCCAGAACGCAGCGCACCTCCGTGCACGCCTACCAGCGGCCCGACGACCAGCTGGCCCTCGACACCACGCGCACGAGCCTGACGGGCGATGCCGAAGAGATCCTGTTTGGGAAGACGGCGGGGTTCATCCGGTTCGAGACGAGCTACCTGCGCCGGTCCCCGGGGTTCGAGGCGAATGACTTCGGGTTCTTGCGCCGCGCCGACCAGCAGAGCTGGAACACCTGGGGCGCAATGAACTTCACCAAGCCGACCAAGCTCTTCATGCAGGGATTCTGGAATTTCAACTGGTGGCAGTTCTGGACGACGGAGGGGCTCCCGACGGAGCGCGCGGCCAACACGAACGCGCACTTCCAGCTCAACAATCGGTACTGGGCCCACTTCGGGGGCACGGTCGGCCAGCTCGGCGGCACGTTCGACGACCGCGTGTCTCGCGGCGGGCCTGCGGTTCGCACGGACCGTTACCTCGCCCCCTGGTTCGGGTTCGAGGGCGACCAGCGCCGGCCCGTCATTCCCTACCTGTTCTTCAACCTCTTCCGTGGGGACGGCGGCCGGTCGACGAGCTTCAACGTCAATCCGAGCTTCGACCTGCGCATGTCTACGCAGTTCCGGGCATCGCTCGGGCTCAGCATCTCCCATGACATCAACGACTGGCAGTTCGTCGGCACCGATACCGCCGGGGGCACGACCCACTATCTGTTCGCGCACCTCGATCAGAAGACCGCGTCGATAAACTTCCGCTTGGACTACACGGCGAGTCCGACGCTCACCGTGCAGGCGTACGCATCCCCGTTCGTGAGCAAGGGGCCGTTCTCCAACGTCCGCGAGTTGACGAACGCGCGCGCCGACCGCTACCAGGACCGGTTCGCGCCGTACGCGGCCACACCAGGCTTCGTGAACTTCAAGGCCTTCAACTCGAATCTGGTGCTGCGGTGGGAGTATCGGCCCGGCTCGACGCTGTTCGTGGTCTGGAGTCAGGGGCGTGTGGATGACAGCGATCTCGATGTCACGCGTCCCATGCCGCGCGACTTCCGCCGGCTCTTCGACCAGCACCCCAAGAACACCTTCCTGGTGAAGATGTCCTACTGGCTGAGCCGCTGATCGGCTAAGGCAACGGGCACCGCAGCGAGAGCGCGGTGGAGAGGTAGCGCCACGAAGGGCTCGTGGCGACTTCGCCGGCGCCGGGCGAGTCTTCGGCCTCGACCTCGAGCCACAGTTGGGTCCGGCCCCCGAGGGGCAGCCCCAGCATGGCGTAGCCCCGCAGCGCCGGGCGCCACGGCCCGAGCGGCGCTCCCTGTGCGGCGACGCGTGCCACCCCCGCTCCCACGTCGAGCGCGAGTGTGAGCTCCCGCGCGGTCTCCACTTCCAGGTACGATCCCGCTTGGATCACCTGGACCAGCCGCGGAGCGAAGTACCCCGCCGTGCTCGCGTGCGCATGCCGGAGTTCGGTGTACTGCCCCGACAGTTCGCCGCCGGGCAGCACCGCGAGTACCAGCGCACCGCCGACCGTAGTCCGCCAGTTTGACGCGAGGGAGTCTCGCAGCACGGCGGCCCGTCCGATGCCGCGGATCCTGAGCGCCCCGACTAGGGGCACGTTCAGGACGCCACCCAGCTCCGAACGCGCGACTCGGTTCGCGACGAGCTGGGGCGTGCCGTCGAGGATCCCGCGCCGTGCTCGGAGGTCGAGGGCGAGCCCGTTCCCCCCGGAAGCCGGTCGCCAGCGGACGCGCACTTGCCCGCTCGGGGCGAGGCTCCCCGCCGTGCGTACGAGGCCCGCGGAGGCGTCGACGCTCGATCCTTTCCCGGGCCGCCACCCACCGCGCAAGGCGATCTCATCGAGCCCCGCGGCGCTCAGGCCGTCCGTCACACGCGCGTGACTTGCGGTCACTCCGAAGCGCGTGGTGCCGGAGGGTGTGAGGTCGACCGTGGTGCCTACGCGGAACGTGACGTTGCCGTCCGAGTCCCTGCTTCCGGTCACCTGTCCTGAAATGGTGCTCTGCGCCGCCGTGCGTCCCGCAAACAACGCCATGCCGAGCGCGAGTAGGGTGATCGCGCGGCGCCGCCGCCGCGCGCTCCACGCCATGCAGAACCGCAGCACCTCGACGCCACCGAGCACGGCGGCGAGCGTTCCAACGGTGAGGGCCAGTGTCGCCGTGCGCAGCACGTTGGCCGCGGGCGCGCCGCCGATCGTCCCGAGGGGGTGAGCGGCGTGGAGCGCGAGCCCCAACAACCAGCCCGCCCCCCACATGGCCGCGACGATTCCCACTGCAAGGCCCGCTTGCCCGGCGACGAACCGCCAGCGTGTGCGTGGACCGCGCCGTGTGACTCGGCGATAGACCTCGCGCAGCGGCATCG
>WNFK01221821.1_pt1 | contig 12139 bp, 9 predicted proteins | sample 5400281 | NCBI WGS metagenome assembly WNFK01 (sample SAMN13153350, study PRJNA577476) | soil metagenome | isolation source: 20 cm soil on Douglas fir-dominated hillslope | place: USA:California | collected 2013-09-17
GGGCGCCTTCCAGCCGGTGAAGATCGACGTGCGACGGAATACCGGACGTTATGAGGAGGCAAATGTCTGGATGAAGCACCCGCTCCACATCCCTCCAGCCTGAGGCTAGGCAGACCGCGACACGATCTGGCAAAATGCACGTGCAGACCAATGCCGCCACGCCTACCATCAGGATGGTCGTGTCGGCTCGAGCCATTCCTGTCCCGTAGCCAATCGCCTCGAGGGGAGAAGCATGAGCGTAGATGACACAACGTCTGGTCTCCGCGCTGGCCCGGTCGAGCCCCGAGCTGGGCGGGAGGGAGCGGCGTGAGCCGCGACCAGCCTGACCACCCTTCCGCCATTCGCATCGAGGCGGAGAACGAGTGGGCGTGGTGCGGGGAGCGGCGGCTGGAGCTGGCGCCTCGAGCGTTCGCGGTTCTCCGCCATCTCGTCCAGTCCCCAGGACGCCTGATCACGAAGGAGGAGCTCCTCACCACGGTCTGGCGCGACGCCATCGTGAGCGATGCCGCCCTCTCGAGCTGTATTCGCGATCTTCGCAAGGCGCTCGGGGACTCGTCAGGCGCGCCGCGATACATCCAGACCGTGCACCGACGAGGATTCCGGTTCATTGGCCCGGTGGCCCCGCCGACCCTAGTGGTTTCCCCCGAGGGTTCCCCCGCTCCGGAACTCGAGTCTCACCCTCAGTCAGCCGCGGGCATCGCCGCCCCGCCGCGCAGGATCTCCACGCTGGTGGGCCGGGAGGCGGAGCTGGCCCACCTGCACGCGGGGCTGGCCGCGGCACTGAATGGGCAGCGGCAGCTCGTGTTCGTGACCGGAGAGGCGGGGATCGGCAAGACGGCGCTGGTGGAAAAGTTCCTGGCGGAAGTCGGCGAAGCGAACGCGCTGCGCATCGGCTGGGGACAATGTGTCGAACAGTACGGCGCCGGGGAAGCGTATCTCCCCGTGCTGGAAGCCCTCGGGCGATTGGGGCGCGCAGCGGGGGGCGAGCGCCTGGTGCAGATCCTCAAGCAACATGCCCCGACCTGGCTGGAGCAGCTGCCGGGACTCCTGAGCGATCGCGATGTGGAGACGGTACAGCGCCGGGCGCAGGGAGCCACCCGCGACCGCATGCTGCGAGAGCTGGTGGAGGCGCTGGATGCCCTGGCCCTCGACGCGCCGCTCGTGCTGCTCCTCGAAGACCTGCACTGGAGCGACTCGGCCACCATCGATCTGCTCCGCATGCTGGCCCGGCGAAGGGAAGCATCGCGCCTGCTCGTGATCGGCACCTACCGGCCCGCCGACGTGGCCTCCGCCAGCGCGCATCCCCTGAGGTGGGTCAAGCACGAGCTCCAGGTGCACGGGCACTGTTACGAGATCCCCTTGGAGTTCCTGAGCGTGACCGCGGTGGACCAATACCTCTCCCGGCGCTTTCCCGGACACGGCCTGCCCTCGGAGCTGGCTTCCGTGCTCCACCGGAACACGGATGGCAATCCCCTGTTTCTCGTGAACACGATCGACTACCTCATCGGTCAGGGACAGCTCCAGCAGGAGGTCGACGGCCGGTGGCGCCTCTCGGGCCCGCCGGAGGACATCGCGTCGCGCGCGCCGGAGACGTTGTGGCAGCTCGTCGAAAAGCAGGTGGAGGCCCTCGCCGCGGACGAGCAGGCGGTACTGGTGGCGGCCAGCGTGGCCGGGGTCGAGTTTTCCGCGGCGATCACGGCGGCCGCGGGAATCGAGCCCCCGCAGAGCGAGCTCCGGTGCGAGGCGCTGGCGCGACGCGGTCAGTTTCTTCGGCGGGTCGGCGTCGCGGAGTGGCCGGACGGGACAGTGGCCGGACGGTATGCGTTCATTCACGCCCTGTACCAGCAGGTGCTCTACGGACGCGTCTCCATCGGAGAACGGGTGAATCTGCACCTGCGAACGGCCGAGTGTCTCGAGCGCGGCTACGGCGAGCGGGCGGGTGAGATCGCGAGCGAGCTCGCCGTGCACTTCGAGCACGGGCGGGATTTCGAGCGGGCCGTGCGGTACCGGAGACAGGCGGGCGAGCATGCCCTGCACCAGCACGCCTACGGTGAGGCCGCCGATCATGCGACCCGAGCCCTCGACTTGCTCCGGAGCTTGCCGAACTCGAGGGAACTGGACCAGCAGGCCCTGGCTCTCCAGGTCACGCTGGGAACGGCACTGACGGCGACCCAGGGCTATGCGGCCCCCGAGGTGGCGAGCACGTACGCGCGGGCCTGGGAGCTGTGCACCCAGATGGGAGAGACACCGCAGCTCCTTCCCGTGCTGCTGGGCATCGGGCGATTCTATACTGTCCGGGGTGAGTTCAAGACGGCCCGCGACGTGGGCACCTACCTGCTGGCGATGGCGGAGGCGTCGGGAGACCCTGCCCTGCTCTTGGCCGCGCACAATGCGCTGGGCATCGTGTCCCTCTATTCCGGCGACTTCGAGGTGGCCCTCGACCATCTCGAGCGGGGGACGGAGTCGAACGCTTCGGAGAAGCGCGATACCGGCGGAGCACGCGCGTTCCGTCTCGTTCCCCCCGTGGTCACCTGCGCGATCCATGCTGCGTGGACGCTCTGGATACTCGGCTACCCAGACCGGGCGGCCGCCCGCGCCCGGGAGGCGCTCGCCCTCGCCCGCGCCCTCGATCACCCGTTTGGCCTGTCGTACGCCTGTCACCTCGCCGCGGGACTGCACCATTGGCGACGAGAGCACCAGACGGTGCACGAGCTGGAAGACGAGGCTTTGGCGTACGACACCGAGCACGGCTTCGGCCTCCTGCTCACCGTCGGCGTCGTCCAGCGCGGCTGGCTGCTCGCGGAGCGAGGCGAGAGCGAGCGGGGTCTGGCCCAGATGCAGGAGGGACTGGCGGCGCACCGGGAGATTGGAGCCGAGGTCCTCGTTCCCGCCTTCCTGGGCTTGGTGGCGGAGGCGTGCCAGAAGCTCGGTCGCCCCACGGAAGGCTTGGCCGCAGTGACCGAGGCGTTGACGGTCGCCCAGCGGTCCGAACAGCACTACTGGGAGGCGGAGCTGCATCGGCTGCTAGGCTTGCTGACGCTTCAGGAACCCCGCCGCGCCGCCGAGTCACATTTCCTCCGGGCCATCGAGATTGCGCACCGGCAGCGCGCGCGGTCGCTGGAGCTGCGCGCCACGATGAACCTCAGCCGGCTGTGGGCTGACGAGGGGAAGGTCGGGGAGGCGCGGGCCCTGCTGTCGAGCATGTACGCTTGGTTCACGGAAGGGTTCGATACCGCCGACCTGCGCGAGGCGAAATCGCTGCTCGCGGAGCTCGAGTCCCGCGGTCCACGAGAGAAGGCCGGCCCGGCGCCCCGCGGAGACGGAGACGAGAAGGGCGCGAGCGACCGCAGCAGGTAGCCGACGCTGAACGCCGCGGCGGCGCTTAGCGCTGCTGCGCTTCCCGTACCTTCGCCTGCGCCTGTTCGTCTCCCGCCGCCAGCTGTCCGGCGATGTGGAGGCTCTGCTCAACCACCGCGCGATCACCAAGCTGCCGGAACGCCTCCGCGCTGCGGAGGGCGCCGTCGACCGAGTGATCGCGGCGGGCCCGGATCAAGGCGGTCAAGTACGCTTCGCGCGCGTTCATACGCGCGCCCCGGGGGGTGCCCGAGGCGCGGCCGATACTCATGAACGCGTCGCCGACGGCGATCATGCTTTCCCAGCTCCCGCTTTCCAGCGCCGCGCCATACGCGTCGTGCCACATGCGAACGGCCACATCGATGTGGCCCTGCTCGAGCTCTTTCCCGACGAGGTCGAGGTAGGCGCGCCAGAGGGTGTTGTCCCGAACCCGCCCGGCCGGTACCACGCTCTCCAGCCGCTCGAGCTCGCCGTGGACCGCCGCCCGTTCGCCTCGGAGGGTCGTTCGCTCCGTCTTCGGGACGGCCAGGCTTCCCCCGTGGGTCAGAAGCTCCACGGCGATGGCGCACAGACCAAGCAGTCCGGCGGCGAGGACGAACTGTCTCATGGACATCATGGCAATCTTCTCCATTTGCGACGAAACCGCCGCGAGGGTCGTGAGCGTCGTGGATGCCGCCACTTCGTCGCGCCTCTCCGAAGCGCGCGCTGTCCGTAGAGGCGCCGAGGAACGACGGAGGAACACGAGCCAGCTCGCGACCGTCGCCCTCTTGTCCGTCATGGGAGACAGACTTACTGCGGCGGCGGGACGGAGTCTTGGGCGAAGCTAGGGTTTACTTGGGGAATACTGAGGGGAGGAAGACTGCCGGGACGCTTTCAGTGAGTCATGGACTTCCGTGGGCCTCAAGGAGGGAACTGCGCCCCTCACCCTGCCCTCTCCCCTGAGGGGAGAGGGAGAACTAGGCGGACTGCTCTTTGGGCTCCGAGATGAGGATGGGGCGTTCCTTGTTGACGATGACCTCGCGGGTGATGATGCACTCCTTCAGTCCCTGGATGGACGGCAGCTCGTACATCACCTCGAGCATGACCTCCTCCAGCACCGCGCGCAGCCCGCGCGCTCCCGTTCCCCGCTTCATGGCCTCGCGGGCCACCGCGGCCACCGCGTCGTCGGTGAACTTGAGCCGCACCTTCTCGAGGTCGAAGTACTTCTGGTACTGCTTGATGATCGCGTTCTTCGGCTCTCTCAGGATGCGCACGAGGGCCATCTCGTCCAGATCGTGGAGAGTGGCCACGATGGGCAGCCGCCCCACGAACTCGGGGATGAGGCCGTACTTGAGCATGTCTTCCGGCTGCACCATGGCGAGGAGATCGCCCACCCGCCGGTCGTCCCGGCTCTTGATCTCGGCTCCGAAGCCCATGCCCGTCTTGCCCACGCGGCTTTCCACCATCTTGTCGAGGCCCACGAAGGCGCCCCCGCAGATGAAGAGCACGTTCGAGGTGTCGACCTGGATGAATTCCTGGTGCGGATGCTTGCGCCCGCCCTGGGGCGGCACGTTGGCCACCGTGCCTTCGAGGATCTTCAGGAGCGCCTGCTGGACGCCTTCGCCCGAGACGTCGCGCGTGATCGACGGGTTCTCGCTCTTCCGCGCGATCTTGTCGATCTCGTCGATGTACACGATGCCGCGCTGCGCCCGGTCCACGTCGTAGTCGGCGGCCTGGAGCAGGCGGAGAATGATGTTCTCCACGTCCTCCCCGACATAGCCGGCCTCGGTGAGGGTAGTCGCATCGGCGATGGTGAAGGGCACGTGGAGCATCTTGGCCAGGGTCTGCGCGAGGAGGGTCTTGCCGGAGCCGGTGGGACCGATGAGAAGGATATTGGCCTTCTGGAGCTCGACCTCGCCCGCCTCGCTGCCCGCCTCGATGCGCTTGTAGTGGTTGTGCACGGCCACGGCGAGGATCTTCTTGGCCCGGTCCTGCCCGACCACGTACTGGTCGAGCACGGTCTTGATCTCCGAAGGCTTGGGGAGGCTACGGATCTCCTTACTCTTCTCCTCCTCCCACTCCTCCGCGATGATGTCGTTGCAGAGCTCGATGCATTCGTCGCAGATGTACACGGTGGGACCCGCGATGAGCTTGCGGACGTCGTTCTGGCTCTTGCCGCAGAACGAGCACTTCAGCGTCCCTCCGCCCTCGCGCGACCGGGCCGCCACTCGTCTACCCTACCGTCCGGCCGCCGCCACGGCTGGGGCTTCCGTCACCGACCGCGTGGTGGGCTTGGAGGCGATGACCTCGTCGACGATCTTGTATTCCTTGGCCTGCTCCGCGGTCATGAAGAAGTCGCGGTCGGTATCGCGCTGGATCTTCTCCATGCTCTGGCCGGTATGGTGAATCAGGATGCGGTTCAGCTCCTCCCGCATGCGGAGGATCTCACGGGCCTGGATGTCGATGTCGGTGGCCTGCCCCTGCACTCCGCCCAGCGGCTGGTGAATCATGATGCGGGCGTGGGGCAGCGCGAACCGCTTGCCCTTGGCCCCCGCGCACAGGAGCAGGGCGCCCATGGAAGCCGCCTGGCCCATGCAGATGGTCGAGATGGCGGGCTTGACGTACTGCATCGTGTCGTAGATGGCCATGCCGGCGGTAACCGAACCGCCGGGCGAATTGATGTACAGCGAGATGTCCTTGTCCGGATCGTCCGCCTCGAGGAAGAGCATCTGGGCGATGACGAGATTCGCGATCTCGTCCTCGATATAGGTCGGAAGGAAGATGATCCGCTCCTTGAGCAGACGCGAGAAGATGTCGAACGCCCGCTCACCGCGGGGCGTCTGCTCCACCACCATTGGAACCAAACCCATGGGCCGTCTCCTGGTTGCCATGCGGCCAGTGTACCCTAGGCGGCCACGCTGGACTTAGCGATGAGAAATTCGAGCGTTCGCGACTCGCGGAGGGTGTGCCGTAGCCCCTCCAGATCGCCATTTTCCGTCATGATCCGCCTCACGGCGGGGGCGGGCCGATTGTTGGCCACCGCGATCTTCTCCACCTCGGCATCGATGTCGGCGTCGGTGGGAGTCAACCCTTCCTTCTCCGCGATGGCCTCCAGAACGAGGGACCGGCGGACGGCCTTTTCGGCTCCCGGCTTGAGCTCTTCCAGCAACTTACCGTAGTCCCACGGCAGCTTGTCAGGGTCTATGCCCTGGCGCCGCACGCGCTCCCGGGTATGCTCGATGAGGTGCCCCACCTGGCGCAGGACGAGGGCCTCGGGGACCTCGATCTGGTGCCCGGCCAGCACGGCCTCGGTCACGGCATCCTCCAGGGCGCGCCGGTTCTCGGTGTCGCGGCGGGACTGGAGCCCCTTCCGCACCTCGTCCTTGAGCGCGGCCAGCGTGTCGAACTGGCCCACCGTCTTGGCCAGCTCGTCGTCGAGGGGCGGCAGGATTTTCTCCTTGACCTCGCTCACCTTGACCGTGGCCACCCCCGACTTGCCGCGCAGCGACTCGTTCCGCTGGTCGTCGGGGAAGCGGACATTGGCCGTGCGCTCGCCCCCCGCGCTGAGCCCGATCACCGCCTCCTCGACCTCGCGCATGACCGCGCCCGAGCCGATGAGGAAGCTGTAGCCCGTCTCCGTGCGCGCGTCCATGCCCTCGGGAGTGAGAGTGTAGTCCATGATCACGAGGTCGTTGATGTCGGCCGCGCGCTCCACCGTGCGGAACTCGGCGTGCTGCTCGCGCAGCTGCTCGATGGCCTCATCCACCTCGCGCTCCTCGAACGGCTTGGGCGCGTGCTGGACGCTGAGGCCCGTGTACTGACCCAGCTCGATGGCCGGCTTGATCTCAACGAGCGCTTCGAACTTGAGGGCCGAGCCTTCCTCGAGCGTCACTTCCTTGAGATCGGGCTCCTCCACCGGCTTGAGCTGGGTCTCCTGCAGCGCCTGACGGTACACGTCGGGAATAAGGTGGCGGGCCACTTCCTGACGGACATCGTCGGAGAAGTGGAGCTTGACCATGCCTCGCGGCACCTTGCCCTTGCGGAAGCCGGGAAGCTTGGCTTCCTTCTGGACGCGGGTGAAGGCTTTCTCCCACGCCTTGCTCACGACATCCGGGTCTTCCTCGACCTGCAGACGGCGCTTGCAGGCGCCAATCTCTTCAACGGCGACTTTCATGCCGGCTCCTGATTTTGAAAGGCTGGTGCGAGAGGGGGGAGTTGAACCCCCACGGGTGTGACCCTCTGGATCCTAAGTCCAGCGCGTCTGCCAGTTCCGCCACTCTCGCGGATGTGAAGGTGAGGATACCACAATGCCGGAGCGGCTCAGGGGCGTTGCGTCAGTCGCGGCGGGGGGTTATGTCAACCGCGGCCCCGGGCTAGCCACGGGGTCGAGCGAGCGCGGAAACGGGGATGGCCGTCCAGCTGATCGCCGAATCGAGCCAGCCGAGATCGCGCGCGCTGAACGGAGGCGCGTGGGGATCTCGAGCCTGGAGCCAGCGCTGGACATAGAGGGCCCCGACCAGGAGCTTGCGGAAGTCTTGCGCACGGTCGCGGAGGGTCTGGCCCTCGTGAAGCAGGAGGCTCGCCGCGAGCAGGTGATAGAGCAGGTCGGCGACAGGCTTGGCCTCGAGCTCCGCCTCCTCGCGGGAGAGGGCACCCCAGCCGTCGAGGCGACGCCGGAGGGACTCGACGGCCTGGACGACCACGTCGACCCACGGCTTGGCCGCGGGCTCCGTCACCTGCTGGAGGCGGCCAGTGATGAAGGCGAAGAGGGGCTCGTGGCACTGCTCGCGCATGATCGCCCGCTGGACGTCCAGGGCCACGATGGGCGTGGCGCCCTCCCAGATCGAGCCCAGATACGCGTCGCGCACGAGACGCGCGTTGACCCATTCCTCGATATAGCCGTTGCCGCCCCGCACGTTCATGGCTTCGCTCGTCACCGTGCGGGCCCGAGCGGTGATCCAGCACTTGGCGACCGGGGTCAGGATGCGAAAGAGCTTGCGATCCTCGGCCGAGCCGCCGTTCCAGCGGTCGAAGACGGCGGCGGAATTGAAGACCACGGAAGCGGCGGCCTCCACGTCGAGCAGCATCTCCATCACGCTCGCGCGGAGCAGAGGCAGGGCGAGGAGGGATGCCCCGAAGGCGGCGCGGCCGCGCGCGTGCACCAGCGACTCGAGCAGGGCGCGCCGCATGATGCCCGCCGCGCGCATGGCGTTCGAGAGCCGCGAGAGATTGACCATCTCCATCATCTGCTTGAAGCCGCTGCCCACCTCGCCCACCACGTAGGCCACGGCGCCCTCGTAGGTCACCTCGCCCGAGGCCATGGAGCGCGAGCCGAACTTGTCCTTGAGGCGATTGATGATCCAGCCGTTCTTGGCGCCGTCGGGCAGGCGCTTGGGCACGAGGAACATGGCGAGGCCGCGCGTGCCCGCGGGCGCCCCTTCCGGCCGGGCCAGGGTGAGCGCCACGTCGGTGTTGGCGTTGGAGCAGAACCATTTGTCGCCCCACAGCCGCCAGACTCCGTCGTCGCCCTTGCGCGCGAGGGTCGTCGCGGCGCCCACGTCGGAGCCGCCCGTCTTCTCGGTCATCCACTGGGTGCCCTGCCGTAGCTGATCGAAGTCGGTGGTGGTCAGCCGCGGAATCCACGCCGCTTTGAGCTCGGCGCTGCCGTAGTGCTCGAGCATGCGCGCCGTCGAGTCCGTCATGTTCACCGGGCAGAGCAGGCCGAACTCCGACTGGGCGAAGAGATAGGAGAGCGCGTATTTCACCGTCTGCGGCACCCGGCCCGGCCAGCCCAGCATGCCGTCGTGATGGGAGAGGGCGGCGAGGCCGAAGCGGCTGAACGCGATGCGCTCCATCGCATGGTAAGACGGATGGAAGACCACCTCGTCCACGCGCCGGCCCGCGCTGTCGAAGGCACGAAGGGTGGGCGGATTCTTGTCGGCCTGGGGCGCCAGCTCGTCGAGCTCGCCCCCCGCCACCGCGCCCATCTCGGCGAGGAGCGGCCGCGCCCGCTCGAAGGCGGCGGCGCCCATGAGCGTCTCGCAGAGGAACTGGAGATTCCTGTCCTCCTCGTAGAAGTTCAGGCCCCGCGTGCTCGGCATGGCGTCCTGCGCGGGCTGGGGAGCGGGGCTGCTGAGGCTCACGACTTGTCACCTCCGGGAAGAGGGGCGCCATCCATGCCGTCCCAGGGCAGCCCCAGGTGGGCGAGGACGGTGGGGGCGATGCTCACGTGGGAGACGGACGCGGACACCTCCGCGCCGTCGCGATCGCCGGGGCCGCTCGCGTAGAGAAACGGGCGCTGCTCGTTGGGGCCGACGCCGCCGTGCTGGCCGAAGCCCGTGAACTCGCGGCCGTCGAGATCGGCGGCGATGTCGCCATAGCCCCACCCTCCGAACTCGTTGGGCCGGTTCTCGGCGCGCAGCGAGACGGCGGCGACCACGGGCCCGCCCACGGGTAGGGCGACCTCGGCGAGGGCCGCTCCCATGAAGAGCCGCCCCACCCAGTCCTGCCTCTCGAGGAAGCGTCGCAGATCATCCGCGCTCACTTTGGCGTCACGCGCGCGGTAGATCATGGTGGCGGTACCGTTGGGCGCCGTCACCACGTCGCTCGAGTCGGGACCGGCCTTGAGCCCCGCCTCGATCAGGACATCGTCGACGGCAATAGTGCGCGCGGTGGTCTCCATGCCGTGGTCCGAGCAGATGACGAGCAACGTGTCTTCGCCAAGCTCCCGGACCGTATCGATGACGCGCTTCACGCACCGGTCGGCCGCGCGAATGGCCGCGAGATGCTTGGGCGAGCCAAGGGGCGACTTGTGCCCCGTGTTGTCGGGCTCGGACAGCCAGAGCACGCCGAGGGCGGGCCGGCGCTCTCGCAGCACCTCGTCGCAGAAGCGGGCGGTCATGACCGCGTCGCCCGCCTCGCCCTTCTGGATGTCGAGATGGTCGGCGGCGGGAACGGGAACCAGCCCCGGCCCGAAGGAGCCCGCGCTGTGGTAGACGTAGCCGAAGCCGTCGGGGTCCTGGAAATACGCGGCGCCCGCCGACACGTTGGACATGACGATGCTGCCACCGTGACCGGCCAGCCGCTCGGCGAGAGTGGGAGCGAGCAGGGTGCGTCCTGTCGCCTTGCGCATGCGCTCGCGGAACTCGGGCTTCGCCACGGACAGGCACACCAGCCCCGCACCCTCGTCCAGCACCATGGTGTTCCCGAGGAGACCGTGGCGTCCGGGATGACAGCCGGTGGCGATGGAGGCCGAGGTGACACGCGTCACCGACGGGAAGACGCCGCGACAGCCCGCGTAGCGCTTGACGGTGCCGGGCAGGGCGGCGAGGGTCGGCGCCGTGTCGGGTCGGATCATGTCCGCCCGCAGGCTGTCGCACACCACGATGACCGCTCGTCGTCCGGGTGAAGGCACGGGGAAAGCCTACCAGACTTTAGGTGTGCAGCGGGGGGCGCCGGGGGTGCGGCGCCCGTACGGCGGGAGGAACGGCGGGAGCGCTCGACAAGCGGCCACGCCGTCACTACTATGCGGCAGTGACTCACCTCCCGCGACCTGCCCACAGAAGGAGCGCTGCATGACGAGGATCGTTTTCACCGTGGCCGTCGCGCTGCTCATGGCGGCGACGCCCGCGCGCGCCGCCGACACCCCCGCACAGGAACAGAACAAGAAGACGGTGGTCGAGTTCTACGAGAAGGCCCAGATCTTTCTCCAGTTCCTGAAGGAGAAGTTCCCCGCCTCCCGAAGCGAGATCAAGCGGGTGTTCGCCGACGGCGACTACGTCATCCTCCACGTGCACGCGGTGCGGGAGCCGGGCACGCGCGGCAACGCCATCGTGGATATCTTCAAGCTCGAGAACGGCAAGATCGTCGAGCACTGGGACGTCGTCCAGCCCATTCCGGAAAAGGCGGCCAACGCCAACGGCATGTTCTCAAGCACTCTCTGAACCACTCCCACTCCTGAACCACTTAATGTCCGGCGCGGAGAGGCGGGGCACGCTCAGCCTGATGCTGGGCTCCCTCACCGCGCTCGGGCCGCTGTCCATCGACATGTACCTGCCTAGCTTTCAGGCCATCGCCCGCGATCTCGCGGCGAGCCCCGCCCAGGTCCAGCTCACCCTCGCCGTGTTCTTCGTAGCTCTCGGCATTGGGCAGGCCTTCTACGGTCCGATTTCGGATCGCTTCGGGCGCCGGCGCCCGCTCTGCTTTGGCCTCGGGCTCTACGTGCTCGCGTCGGCCGGCTGCGCCTCCGCCCGCTCCATCGAGGCCCTGGTGGCCTGGCGCTTCGCCCAGGCTCTCGGGGGATGCGCGGGCATGGTGATCGCCCGCGCGGTGGTGCGCGACCGCTTCGACGAGCGCGAGGCGGCGCGGTTCTTCTCGCTCCTCATCCTGGTCACGGGCCTCGCGCCAATCCTCGCCCCGTCCATCGGCGGGCAGATCCTGGTCTTCTTCTCGTGGCGAGCCATCTTCTGGGCACTCGCCGGCTTCGCCCTCGTGGGGTTCATCACCGCCACCTTCCTGTTGCCCGAGTCCCTCCCTCCGGAGCGGCGGACGGAGGGCGGCGTGGGCACCGCCCTCTATGTCTACGCGCGGCTTCTCCGTGATCGCGCCTTCATGCGCTACGCCCTGTCCGGCGCCCTCGTCATCTCCGGCATGTTCGCCTACATCTTCGGCTCGCCCTTCGTCTTCATGCAGATCTACGGGTGCGGCCGGAGCGCTTCGGCTGGATCTTCGGCTTCATCGCCTTCGGCCTGATCAGCGCCTCGCAGCTCAACCGGGTCGTGCTCGCGCGGGTGGCGGGCGCCCGCAT
>WNFK01221932.1_pt1 | contig 12138 bp, 11 predicted proteins | sample 5400281 | NCBI WGS metagenome assembly WNFK01 (sample SAMN13153350, study PRJNA577476) | soil metagenome | isolation source: 20 cm soil on Douglas fir-dominated hillslope | place: USA:California | collected 2013-09-17
TGCCGCCTTCGAAAGGCTCGGCCGAATCTTAGTTACTATTAAACTGGCAGGGGGGTCATCGAGAATATAGGTCCATCTTAACTGGAATTGCAAGAGCAACCTGCTTGCCGACGACGGTCCGAAATTAAGAGTCCTATAACCAGGTGGATTCTGAGGTAACTTTCGTGCACTCAGCATCGCATAGCTTGTTGCGCCGATGCTGAAATCGGGTTAGCTTTCCTGTTTCTGAAACGAGAAGACTTATTTGTTACCGCGAGCAGAAGCAATCATTACTGCGGACCTGAGACCCGACCTGTTTTCCGAGCGATGCGTGCTTCTCTAGAATCGCGGTCATTATGGGAGCGCTCTCCAGGTTTTAGACCATCATCTAATTTAGAGTCGTTATTTCATTTCAAATCCTTGATGACACAGATGAACGGGCTACCAGTGCGCTGTTTGATGAAGCCTTTCGAGTCTAGACGTACTACTGATCGGCGAATCGAGTCGCTTTCATTGCCGCCGATGCAGAACGCAAAGCCGCCCTCAGCGTCTTGTCCGATCTCGATCACGATGACAGAGTGGGATTCATATTGTGTATGAGTCTTGGCGAAAGCAAAGTTAAACTTGTTGTTTCTGCGATTGTTCTGAATGATGTCGCCAACGCTCGGCGTTTGAGCGCTGATCTCAAAGCCCTTGAAGACACCTGTGCCATTGAGGGCGTTCTTGATTGCCTGGTTAACGAATACCGAGTGTGACATCGCAAACTTGAACTCCGATTTGTCAGCACCAGCCTGTTGGACGCACCACGAAATGAAGACAGCAGACCACGCTACTTTCGTACAGCTAGTAAATCCGAATCCAATGTCTTCGGTCCACTTCTTAATCTGCTTACAAAGCGTTGGGTCTGCCTCATTTGTGAATTGGAATTTGGCATGCTGAGCTTGCGCGATTGAGGCGAGTTTCTTAGCAAATACTGAGGGTGTAGGCATTCATGTTCTCCATTTGACTGTATCTGCTGCTATTGTTGTGAGCACGAACCTGCTTCCGACTATCAGTGGCAAGATCGGCTGAAACATTTCTCGCGGCTGGGTGTAGGAGCGGGGTAAGATTAACGAAGGAGGTCCGCGTGTAAGTTTGAATGCAGAGTGAGCATCCGACCTGGGAGTGCCGAGCCTACGGAGGTAGAAGGATCAACGGTACCTTCCCAAACCCAAACACGGAAGAGCTGTCACTATTTCCTCACGATCCTGAAAGAATAATCGGCGACGTCCTCATAACCTCCGTCCTTTCGTTCTCCGCTTAGCAGCAGGACGTAGTCGCCGGGGGGGAGGTTTCTATTTGGCACTGAAGGTAGCGCAACCATCAATCCAGTCGCGGTTATATTGTTTGGCTTGATTGAGTTCCAACGCCACACTTCGCGCCCGTCAGCACTTTGCATTACCGCTTGGTACCTAACATAAGAGTGTCCTTCGACGACCAGTCGCAACCCTACGGCAGCCACTCTATTCGGCATCGAAAGTGTTGTAGGTCCGCTCCCTCTAACGAGTCCGGGAGTTAGGGTGAAGGACAGCATCGAAGGACGTATCTTATTCCCGTTTTTCTGGTCCTGCTGAGCATTCGTGTCTTCAAGTTGGGCGGCTAGTTGTCGGTTCCGAGTCTCTTGTGCGGAGGTTGCTTGCTCCAACTCCTTTACCCTCCTCGTAAGCTCTGTGCGACTCTGCTCTGAGCGCCGCAGCTCGTCGTTCATTTTACTTCGCTCAATGATGAGAGATGAGCTTACCAGGATGCCTATTACGATAACTGCAGCGAATGCGAACCGGGAGGGAGTCACCTGCGCTTTCAGAGCAGCGAAGAAACCACCTGGGCGCCCAGGCGCAGCACCGGGTACAGACAGCGGTGATTGTGAGGCAGCACTCGCTAGAGCGCGGGCAAATCTAAGGCGCTGCTGTCCCTGAGGCGAACTAAGGAGCATCTCACTAAGCCGCTCATCCTTCGAGTCCATCTCTCCCTGGGCATAGGAGTCAATCAGCTGCTCCTCGGCAATGAGGACCTGCTCGAAGGCATAGTCGTCTGTGAAATAGGCCTCCTCGATTTGTTTTCGCTCGGACTCAGAAATCTCGCCCAGCAAATACCGGGTCAAGTGTGCCTCCTCATTGTCCTTATTTCCCAACGACTTCCTCCTCACATCCTCATACATTAATGGCCGAAAACGAATTCGATTTCATGCCCTCCTGCCCTGAGCACTTTGTCACACAAGCTTCGAGAGTAAGCCGGATGCGATGGGCGCGTATCCTCAACGCGTTCAGGGGTATGCCGAGTCTCGCGGCGAGATCCTTGCGGGATGCGATCTTTCGTTTCGACTCGTACAGATAGTATGCCATGATGAGTTCGCGATTCTCTCCGGAGAGACTCAGAATGCAATCGTCGAGGCAGTCGCGAACTTTGGTTGCAGTTTCGTCGTCTTCCGTCGGGGTTAAGAGTTGCTGTGGCTCCTTACTTAGAGCTTCGCGCTCACGTTCCTTCGTCTTCAGGGATTCAACGAACACCAGCCGAGCCACACCATAGAAATAGGCATTTAAGTTGTGAATTTCTGCACCCTCGTTGATCTTTCTGGCGACGCGATTGATAGTCTCGTCGGCCTCGACATCCGGGGAGGTGGCACGCCGCCACTCAAAGTATTTAACTAGCTTGTAACGCATTCGCTCGTATTTCTCGCCCGCACTATTGCGATCCGCGTCAAAGCTGTTCAGCAGGCGGTCAAACGCCTGCTGCGTCAAAACCCACTCCTTTTTCCCGTACTTTAATGAATCCATGTCCCCACGGTCCATCACGAGTCAACGAGAGTCGTGTTCGCGCCTTATTTCCTTTGCAACTCTATCGGAAACGGAAGACAAAGAACGATTGAGATGGTCAATGTAGCAGGTTCTACTTCCACTCGCCCTGCAATGTGAACGCAGCCCAGAAGTATGGCGAGCGCCAGCGAGGCTGCTGCCACATATGTATCTGCGCTACTCGAAGCGCTGCTGACGGCTCCAGTCCGTTAACGAGTACGGCCTTGTAAAACTCCTTCATTATTTCTGCTGTTGCCGCGTCGTCAACCTTCCAGAGACTCGCTACGACTCGCTTCGCGCCCGCATACATGAAGCCGCGGGTTAGGCCGATGAGCCCTTCACCTCTTACGTCCTTTCCAAGCGCGCTCTGGCATGCTGAAAGAACAACTAACTCTGCCGGAAGGTCAAGGTTGTAGATCTCGTTCAATCCCAGAAAACCCTCCTGATCCCGTCCAGTCTCGTCAAGGAGAGACAGAACGATGCCTGAGAGTTCCGGGTGTTCCCCATTCAGCAAGCCGTGCGTGGCAAAATGGATGATTCGATACTTCGGGATCTCACTGCCAGTGGCCATAGCGCGATTGGCGCTGAAGCCAAGAGCTAGAAGTCCCTCACCCGGCGTAGTAAGAGCCATTATTGTGCGCGCCTCACGCCCCGAAAAGACAAGCCGAGCAAACCCCCGCGCGCCTCCTTCGTCGAAACTCCTCATAGACTTCCGAATCTCTGAGTTCGGCTTCTGCCCCCGAGAACCAGCCAAGGCCCCTACTGTCCCGTCGCGAGAATTACGCGCGGACCGCGCCGAAAGCGCCACACTTAACCTCTGATCGTCCTTATCGAATACGGGATCGGCTAAAACTGCCACGGCTTTTGGCGCAGCCTGACGGTCTCCGACCTCTTGCCGCATGAGCGCCAGTACTGACGCCGACGGTAGGCTTAGAACCTCATGGTCAACCACTAGCGCCTGTTGCTGCGCGGCATCAGTCCGAGCGGGGTCAGGGAGTGCGGCAAAGGGGAGATACTGCAGCGCTCCATCGGCCACTACGACTATTCGCTTCGAGCGGAGTTCCGCAGCCACCGGACCTAAGACAATACGAGCCAGAGCTGCCGCAGCTTCGTTGTATTCAGACTCGCTCCGCGAAAGTCGATCTTTCCGTTGGGCAACGCTCTCCTTCTGAATGTTTTGGTTGCGCGCTGTCAATAGATCATATACGCGGCGCGCCGACTGTTCGATCACGGCGCGCGGCGGGAGCCGAAAGTACTTTAGCGAATCGTTGGCTACAACCCAGACGAAACTGTTCTCGTCGCCGAGGAAGTATTCGAGGAGCAGCGTATCCTCGTCGAGCACTCGCTTTTGAATCTCAGTCGAGTTCAGCGGCTCAGGTTGAACCAGCGCTGCGTAGCGTGGGCTCGAAGTCCTGATCTCTCCCTGCACCTGTCGGTATTCTGTGATCAGCGATTGTAGCCCTCGCTCTGCTGTGGCCAACTCTTGTTGGGAACCTTTCTGCGCCAAGAGTCGAACTCGAAGCGCGGCCTTGCCTTCAATCTGACGAGCAAGCGCACGCTCTCGTACCAGCAGTGAGTGCTCGGCTCCCAGCCTGATGTTGGCACGCGTCTCAGCTAACGCCTCCAGAAGAGATCGAGCGCGGCTTCGTTCACTTGCCTCGAATGCTGCCATCACAGCTTGCTGTCCGCCGGAACGTGCGGCCAGGGCCATTAGTACGTCGATGTAGAGGCCGAACTGTTGGTGCACTGACGCGAAATATGATGCACGCAGTTCATGGCTGCTTATATTCGAGCGTAGCGCCTCGCTAATCTTGATGGATGCCTCAATCGCGGTGCGTGCGCCGCTGAGATCGCCGGTATGAATGCGTGCGTGCGAGATGTTGTAGAGGGTAGTTGCTTCAGCGGCCTGATCGCCTGCGAGTCTGCAAAGAGGTAACGACCTCTCATAGTTTTCGAGAGCCTTCTGCTTCTGGCCCAACGCTTCGAAGTACAAGCCAATGTTGTTAAGGGTGGTTGACTGACCACGTAAATGACCAGCCTGCTCATATATCTTGAGGGCTTTCTGGAAATAATCGTAAGCTTCCGTGGCTCTTCCGAGTGAGTAGGAAATGGCGCCCAAGCGATCTAGCGCATCCGCTTCCAGCAGTACATTCTTTACCTGGCGACTCCCGGCGAGACTTTGCTGGTAGCAGGCGAGCGCCTCGAATGTCCTGCCTGAGAGTTCGTGGATACCGCCGACGTATTGCAGTGTCAGCGACTGACCAACGACGAGCCCAATCTGCTGATAGATATCGAGTGCGCGCTGGTAGTTTTCGAACGCTGGGTCGTAATCGCCTAGCATCTGGTAGATGTACCCGATGTTATTGTATGAGGCGGCCTCACCAACGCGATCGCCCATCGCTACTAGCAGAGGCAGTGCCTGCTCGCTTAGGATGGAGAGGGCACGCTGTCGATCACCGAGAAGCGTGTATGCAAGTCCGATTGAGGTGAACGTGCTGGCCTCGCCGCCGCGATGGTTCGCTTCCCTCCAGAGCGGGAGCGCTTGGTTATAATAACTTAACGCTTCCTCGAGTTCGCCTACATCACCGTGAACATATCCCGTATTAAGTAGGATCTGCGCAGTGCCGACCACATCGCCGGCTTGCCGCGCGATAGGTAATGCGCGCACGTAGTTGTCGAGAGCTTCCGCTGTATTGCCGCGTAAATAGTTGAGCATGCCAGCGCTCGTAAGTGCATGGGCCAGGGCAAGCGCCTGGCCTGACGTAGTAGCCGCCGAGACGGCCTCGCGGGCCGCTAGTGCTGCCTCATCAGTCAGTCCGAGATAGGTTAATGAGAGTGTGAGATCGCTCAGAGACTCGGCCAACTCAGCATTGTCGCCAGCGACAAGCAGCAACTTGACGGCCGCATCGAAGTTGGTCCGAGCTTCCTGGTATTCCCCGAGCGTAAGACGGGCTTCGCCGGCCGCTCGCAGGGCTCGGGCTTCCTGGTTGCGGCTACCAGCATTCCGCCAGCACTCCGCCGCCTCCTCATATTTGCTGATTGCCTCTCTGAGGGAAGCCACCTTCCACTGGTGGCGGAGTTGTTCGGCCTGAGCGAAGAGCAATTCTGGAGAGTCACATTTCGCGTTCGCCGCAAAGAAGCTCGTGTAGCAGGAGAGCATCAAGATGGACCCAGCTACAAGGAAACGCGAGCGACAGAACAGACTGAGGGCAAGGGCTAATACCTTAGCGACCTGTGTTGCCGGCGTGCACTGACCTTTTGAGAGGACTAAATTCTCCCTTTCGTGAATGATTTTAGTAGGAGGGTTCTTGTGCTCGGCCTGCGCACGTTTAACCTGAGCCTTGCTGCGCATACTGATACCACGGGGGACGCGTGGCTCAATCAAGATCCCTCCTGCTGTTTCGTCAAATGACACTATCTCTTCTTTGCGGGCGGGCGCCCTAACTTGCTTCCAGTGGAGCCTGGCCCATACAGCTTACCGCCCTTGGCGGCTTTCTTGCGCGTCCCGTGTCCAAGCTTACTGCCGCCACTTCCCGCCCCACCCAGCGTGCCCCCCTTTTTGCTGCTCTTCCGTGATGGAGACTTTTGCGCGGACTTACCGGTCGTGGTTTTCTTGGTTGCCATGTTGATTGGTCCTTTTCGAGAGTTTCCTAGAGCTATGGAGCTTGAGTATTGAAAGATCGCTTTACGGCTTCTGCCTATCTCTATCTCGCGGTTATTTTGGATTTGATTCCCATTCCAATGGGTACACCTTGTAGGGCCTTTATGAATTCAACTGAGGTAACCCGCTGGAATGGTGTTAGAGTTAAGTCGGTGCGTGCCGTCACCACCAGCAATTCACTATCGTTCACGGTCGTGTCACCCCTGGGTAGGAACCAGAGAGCCTCCACCTGGTACGCCGGCGCGGTTAATAGTACCGCGATGGCATCTTGGGAAAACAACGCATCAGCGCGTTCAATAGCCTGATCAAGTGTCTCGGCAAGTGGAGTAACATATATTTCATCAACTATCCATCCTCCCTTTTGGTTGCCTGAACGTGCGAAGGCTGCGACACCGCCGTCAAGCTTGATCTGATGGTGCCAGCGCCCGGTCCGCGTGGCGAGTGACCTGAGATCGCCCCCCTCCTGGCTAAATTTGTCTACCGCCGCAGGAGTAAGCCTCCACAACTCGAAGGTTTCACCCATATCCAGGGTTGAAGTGGAAGGTGAGCCCCGCTCGTTGAGAGAAGTGAATGAAAAGACCAGCTTGTCGCCATCTGAAACGACGAGACGCCTGCTGATCTGGAGGGCGATTTGTTCGAGTACTTCTGCTGACGGAGCGTTAGTTTCTGCCATAGCCTACTTCCTTCGGATTGAGGTCCATGTGTGCTTCCAAACACCATCCAATCCGTCGTCGTCGGGCCCATAGTAGCTTTTCAACCTTGCGAATGAGACGTCGCCTCTTCCGTACCAAGGATCGTTAACTTTGACGAATGGTTTGCCATCGAACATCCTCCAGCCTTTAACGATGATGATGTGGCCACCCCTCTCCTTTTTGGTCGGCGTGAACCAGAGGAGGGCAACTGCAATGGGTCGTTGGCCTTCATTAATCTCCTTCTGAATTGTTCCGAATTGGACGGTGCTTGCGCGGCGTGTGCATTCGACGCTCAGATCAGGATTGGCGAAGATGCGCTTCACGTCTTCCGGATCACAGCCGAAGTTGAAGCTGTCTGGTTGCGAGCAACTGTCATCTTCGAAAAACAAGCTCGCCACGTGGCACTGGTCTACTGAAGTTTGATTGAAGTAGTGCATAACCATCTGTATGCACGCTGCCCAGCACCAATTCGTTTCCTCCTGCTCGAAAAATGGAACAGGCAGGGTAGTTGGGGCCGGCTGAAGATTCGGTAGGAGCAACGCAGGCGATGGCTCACTCGTGTTGTCCAGCGTCTTCGACGCTAAATCCAAAGCCGCAGCACGCGGCCAAATCCTGATTCCACCATGATTCCTAAGGGGCATGAGGCCACGTCTCCACGAGGGCGGAATTAATTTGATGCTTCGCTACCCGCGACGAGGGCGGTTCAGCTTAATGCTAAGACTAGCAACCAAAGTCCGATTCGGAACGCTCTTCTTCTCTACTAACTTTAATGAGTGGAATGGTCGTGGATTTCCTACCGACCATACCTCAGGAGAGATTACAGCACGTTCGTTCGGCGACTCTATTACAAACTTTTGAAAAGTCAAGACGAATCTCTGAAGGAGGGCATTCGCTCCCGCGAGCTCGAGGACGCGCGAAATGTTTTTGTCGTCGCCGCCACAAATATACGAGAGGGCCACTAGCACGCAAGGACCAATCAGGTAAGCGCAAGCGCTGACCCAAGATTCCAACACATCCTTGCATGCCTTGAGCCGATAGCCCCGGTTCCGCAGCAGAAGTAGGCCGGTCAAACTAAACGGTATCTCAATCCCCTTCAAGGAGACGCAAACATGCCTGTCAATCAAGCTACTTTGAAAGCCACCGGTGATATTCCCCAAGTAGAGATCGTGGTCGGTTTCGCGCACTTTGCCAAGTATGAGTTTTTCCTCTATGACCAGAATGGCCAGAATCCTCAGAAATTTGCGGAAGGGGTTAATAGCGACACAATACTCGATATTTTCCCTCTTCCTTTGCCGGTCGCAAATCTTCATAAGCGGACGTTGTTTTGGCAGGCCGCCATTGCTTCTCCTACCGGTGCGCCAAACGAACAGTTTTCAGTTCTAATCCGTGTTACTCAGGACGACAAAGTCGTAGGCACCGACACCAAGACAGGACCAATGAGTGCTCCACTTCCTTTTGGTTTCATACGTTTCAGCGTGGAGTAACCCATGAAAACAAAAAGACACTCGCTATCGTTCGCCTGCGTCCTTGTCGCCTTCTTTGCACAAGTCGTGTGGGGACAGCAGGCCCTATCCGTAAACCACAGCAGCGGGCCGCGGTCACCGGCTACCGTGACGTTCTCATTTCGTGATGCCTCAGTCGACTATACCGCCTTCGCAAGCGATGACGGCGAGGGTCATTACTATATCCAAGTGCCGGCGGAAAATGTCCCATCGTACAAAATCTCCAACGCGCCTGGTTTAAAACTAATGGTGGACAATGAGAAGACAGACGAGGGCCATTTGGTTTTTTTGATACCCGTGCAGCCGGGCACAGTACCGCGCCTTGAACGTAAGAACGCCAATCTTGTCCTGACCTTTCTCCCACCGTGGCCGCCGACCACGTTAGCCGCTCAGCCTCGCCCCACCGACGCCAACCCTCCAACCGCTGGTCTTTCCTCTCCTCCCACAACGGTTGGAGGGTCGTCTTCACTGCCAGGTACGCCAACCCTGGCGCCGGTGTCGAAGGCCATGGTTGACGATCAGCCGGTCACACTGTCGGATGCAGACCTTGCTCCGCCGGAGTCGCCCGGTTTCACGGTGTTGGGGTTGACTCCACAAACGGTCGTGCGTCCGATGAGTCCTAGAGCCTTTGCTTCATCGCTGCTGAGCGGTGTCGATCAAAATGGCAACTTCCAATCCGGTGTTGCACTCGACACTGCCCCGTATCTGGTGTTCGCTGGTCCAGCACTGACTCTCAAAAAATACAACGAGAGTTATCCAACACGGTTTCTCGCGCGTACGCAGTTTTCGTTTGCTACCACAAAAGGGGCCAGTGACGACGACAAGGCGACTCGCCTGGCCCTGGGTCTGCGCATGACCTTATGGGATGCGGGAGATCCTCACGCTGATAGTGTTCTGATCAAATGTTTCGTCGATAACCTCAGGCTGCCGCCGCCGCCAACTCAAATCGATCCCAACAATCCGACTCTCAGTGCTGCTGACCAAGAGATGCGAACTAAGTTCATCGCCGATAATATCCAAGCCGCCGATACGTGTCGGGAAGATGGGCGTAAGAGAAATTGGAACAGGTCGAGTTGGATCATTGCTGCTGCTCCGAGTTGGATTAGCACGACGGGCCAGACGAAGGATTTCAAATGGAATGGCGCCGGATTTTGGACATCGCTGGCTTACGGCTTCGAGGGCATTCCCGCGCTGGAAAACAATTCGCAGTTCATTCTCCATGCCCGCTATCGCAATCTCGAGGTGGTACCGGACACTGTCGACACAGGCAAGTTCCTGGTCCAGGACAGCTTCTTCCTCGGTGGGCGATGGCGCTACGGCAATGAGAATGCTTCGGCCAATTTCGAGGGCGTCTTCCAGCGCACACGACCAAAAGGCAAAATTTGGGACTCCTCGGCTCGCTACTCCCTCGGGCTAGAAAGGCGCGTAGCGGAGAACATGTGGTTTGCGTTGTCTTTTGGAAGCCAGCAAGGACGCTCGGATGGGAAGAACAGTGGGTTCGTGCTTAGTTCATTCCGTTGGGGTTTCTCTCAGAAGCGCAAGATAACCATCCCAGGCTTGGATGAAGGCGCCGGTACAAGTCACTAATCAAGCTTGCCGCAGAAAGGAATGTATATGTCGACAACAACAATGGAATTGTCAAACCTTTCAGCAGTCTCGAATCAGAATAGTCTCTCGCGGTCGGAACTTGTTTCCATAATCACCACTGTAGTGCTGGCGATTGCTTTGGGCGCTTTCGCAGCCCTTAGCGCCCACAATCATTGGCTGCTTTGCTTGGCGGCGACCGTTGGCGGTCTGGGTGGACTCACCCATGAATTCGCGCAAAGCGGTGGAAAGATTCTCTTCTTCGAGAGGAAACTGGACGGAATTTACATCGGCTCGCTCGCGGGAATGGTGCTGGGGGCGGCGGTGGGATTACTCGCTATTCGGGGGTTCCTGATAGATCCCAAAGCCATTGCCGACCTGAACATCACACAGGTGTCATATGAAGTATTCATGGCAGGGCTGGGGATGAAAGGATTAGTGGAGGCCGTCGGGGGACAGTCAATCACTCCGGCTGGCCCAAGCCCTTTAAAGGATTTGAATCTCCCCGCGCCCCCGAGTGTTGTCCCCAATCAATAGCACGTCAAGGCAACCGAGGCTACGCATTAATTCCCAACGTGTTGACAAACAAATTGGGACTAAAGTTGGCATTGATAAAAAGTCCCCACGTTAGCTGAACCGACAGATCTGTGTGTGAAATGATTTTTGGCCTGAAGTCTGTAGGCTACGAAGTTCTCTCAAAAGCACGATTCAACACGGGCAGATCCTCGTCAACCAAGCAGACTTGGGTCATTCTTTCGGACAATGGTTCTGAGGGTGTTGTCAGGTTAAAGCGCTGAAAGGTTTTCAACGAGAAGGGTGTTAAGTTCTCTCGCTAGTTGTACCTGACGATCCGTCTCACATCTAGGCTGAATTCTCACGAGTCTCTGCTGCTACTCGCACACTCGCAAAGGGCGCTAACGAGGTGGGCCCGCGACCATTGCCGCTGATCAAAAAGCCCTAGCGGACGGATGTTTCGATGTCAAATTCAAGTTTGGCCCCATTGCCTCCATTGGACAGTTCCGAATGACGAGCTTCCGGCGTAAGTTGAGTTGGTCTTCCATTCAGCTCATTGTATCTTAAAACAAGGTATTGACAGGATTTTGGTAGGCGAAGCCAGGGCCTCTCGGTCTGGATCTATGCCGATGGATTTGGTCCTTGATGATCAAACGGCAATTCCGAGGCAGCGTATTGAGGAGCAGCCAGTTCGACATCGGCGACTTCCGTTACAACGACCACCCAGTGTCCGGTTGGAGTCTCCCGCAAAAGCACCAGTCTCGCGCGTGGTCCCAAAGCATTCCGAGTTGGGACCAAATCATTGTCGCGCTGCGCGAGATGGAAACTCTCCGCAAAACAGTCGGCTAGCCTCAAGAGCGGGGATTCTTCTCGCAAGCTACGTACAGGGGAAGACTCCCCTGATTTATTGGAATCCTGATAAATCGGTTTTTTTAGCGCGTTGCTCTTCATGATGTAGAATGTCCACCACTCAGAGCCGTCTATGTTGCTCGAGAATTTATTAGGCGTGTCATCCTACATGGATGCCAATGGTGATAGGAGGGAATAGCTTGATGGAACGTGAACGCCAAAAGCGAGGCACAGCGTTGTGCTTGGCTGCATTTGGGATTCTTTTGTGGTCCAGCCCAGTTGACGCTGTCTGCGGTTCGTTTCAGGATCTACCGTCAGTTACAAAACGCAATCAGAAGCAAGCTGCAACGACAGTAAAATCTGGTGTCTTGGAAGAACAATTCTCGTTTTTGATCAAGGAGTTCAAGATTGACCATCAAGGTGAAAATAATAATTTGAATATCACCATTTGGTATCGCTATAAACCGAATCTTTCCAATGCGGAATATCCGAATTTTATGTTGATCGCCAAGGATATCGAAACACTT
>WNFK01198862.1_pt1 | contig 12134 bp, 12 predicted proteins | sample 5400281 | NCBI WGS metagenome assembly WNFK01 (sample SAMN13153350, study PRJNA577476) | soil metagenome | isolation source: 20 cm soil on Douglas fir-dominated hillslope | place: USA:California | collected 2013-09-17
ATCTCAAACCCCGGATAACCAGGCCCTCGAGCGGTCCCAGCCGATCCTGCCGATGCGGCCCGGGATCCCCGGGCGGCAGACCCACGACTAAGCCCGGCACGGCGTCACCAGCCTGTTCGCCGCGCTCAACGCCGCCACCGGCCAGGTCACCGACGCCTGCTACCCGAAGCACCGGCACCAGGAGTTCCTGCGCTTCCTGAAAAAGGCCGCCGCCGCCTACCCGGGTACCGAACTGCACGTCGTCTGCGACAACTACGCCACGCACAAGCACGCCGAGGTCAAGGCCTGGCTGGCGAAGAACCCGCGCGTGACGCTGCATTTCACGCCCGCCAGCTGCTCGTGGATCAACCTCGTCCCCGTTAACCGGCCCTCGGCTGGGGGACACGCCGGGACTGTCTGAGGTCCCCCGCCTGGGTGCTGGCTGGGAGCAGACTCGCGGCAGCTATCCGGGGGATGGGTGCGATGCTGCGTGTTGTCCTGGCCAGCGACGGTCACCGGGTCGAGGGGTGCGGCCCGGACGGTGAGCTGGTCAATTAGTTTCCTGGCGCATCTGGGGTCGCGGGCGTTCTCGCCGGCCACAGTGCGTGCTTATGCCTACGATCTGCTGAACTTCCTGCGGTTCCTGGCTGTTCGGAATGCCCGGCTGGCCGATGTCGTGGCCACCGACTTGTTCGATTACCTGGACTGGCAGCAACGTCCGGCGGGGCCGGCTGGCCGGACGGTGGTCAGGCTCGGTGCCGGCCGTGGCGCGATGCCAGCCACGATGAACCGGCGGATCGCGGCTGCCCGCGGCCTGTTCGAGTTCGCGGTGATGGCCGGGGCTCGCGCGGACAACCCGGTGCCGGCGGCGCGGCGGTCCAGCGGGCTGCGGGCCAGCCGCCGTGGCCTGCTCGGCCACATCGGCCCCGGCCGGCCCCGCGCCGGGGGCCGGCTGGTGCGCCAGCCTCAACGGCTGCCCGAGTCGCTCGAGCCCGGCGACGTCACCGCTTTCCTGGTGAACCTGCGGACCTCCCGGGACCGGGCGATCACGCTGGCGATGCTGCTGGGCGGGCTGCGCGCCGCCGAGGTCAGGTCCCTGCGCCTAGCCGACGTGGACATGGGCATGCGCCGCCTGCGGGTGACCGGGAAGGGCGGCAAGGAACGCGTCGTCCCGGTGGATGGCGCGTTCTTCGCCGAACTGGCCGCCTACCTGCGTAACGAACGTCCCGCCGGGTGCCGCACGCCGGAATGCTTCGTCGTACTGCGCGGCCCGACCGCCGGGCAGCCGCTCACCGAGGCCGGGCTGCGGCGGGTCTTCCGCACCCACCGGCTGGCTTCGGGGGCGCTGCGAGTACGGCCGCACCGGCTGCGCCATACCTACGGAACCGAACTCGCGTGCGCGGGCATCGATCTGCTGGCGTTGCGGGAGCTGATGGGGCACGCCAACCCGGAGACCACGGCCCCAGTACACCTGTCACCGGAGACGCTGGCGGCCGAGTACACGGGCCAGGGCAGCGGCCCGGTGAACGCCCCGGCCGCGATCACGCTGCGCCGCCAAGGCGCCCCGGACCTGCTCATCGCCTACGCCGACGCGGTCGCGGCAATGCCGGTCAACCCCGATGCACGCCGCATCCGGCGCAACGCCGCCGCTCGCCTGCTTGAGATGTATCCGCATCTGAGAGAGTGGCTGAGCCGGCCCACTCCCGCCCGGCTGGCCGACCTCAAGCGCACCCGGGCGTGGCCGTTCCTGAGCTGGTGCTTCGCCGAAGGGCACTTGACGCCGGACCTGGACCTGCTGCTCGCCAAGGACCCCGGCGACCTGGTGGCACACCGGTTCGGCTGGAGCGCGAACTGGACCCGGGACGTGTCCCGCGGCGGGCTCGCCCTGATCTGCCTGACCGCGGGCAAAACCCTGCGTCAGCTCGGCGACGAGGACTTCGCCGAGTTCGCCCGCGCCCTGGCGCAGGCACCAGCGCCGGCCACCACAGCTGGGTGCACAACTCCGCCCGCGCGTTCAGCCTGCACCAGGCCTGCTACGAGCTGCGGATCTGCCAGCAGCCGCCGCGGATGGCCCGGCCCGGCCAGGCGACCCTGGACCAGCGCGTCCAGGCGATCAGCCAGCCCGAGATCCGCAAGGCCGCGCTGCGCTACCTGACCACCGTTGCCGCGACGCTCCGGCTCTCGACCGTCGGCCTGCGGGCCGACAGCCTGATCGTCTTCACCGAGTACCTGGCCGCCGCCCACCCGGACGTCCGCAGCCTCACCCAGCTCACCCGCGAGCACGTCGAGGGATTCCTGGCCCGCAACCACAAGCGGCCCTGGCGCGGCCGGGTCGCCCGCGACCAGCCCGTCGCCCCGTCGGTCAGCAAGCGGACCGTCATCGACTTGCGCTGCTTCCTCGACGACCTGGCCCTGTGGGGCTGGGCCGAGCGGCCGCCCGCCCGGCTGCTGTTCCCCGCCGACATCCCCCGGCTGGACAAGCCGCTGCCCCGCGCCCTGCCACCCGACGCCGACCGGGACCTGATGGCCGCCATCGGCAATCTTGCCGACCCGTTCGCCCGCATCGGGCTGACCCTGCTGCGCGGCACCGGCATCCGGCTCGGCGAGCTGCTCGACCTCGAACTGGACTGCGTCTGGGATACCGGCAGCCACGGCAGCTGGCTGAAAGTGCCGCTCGGCAAGCTCGGCACCGAGCGCACCGTCCCGCTCCACGAGACCACCCTGGCCGCCCTGGACGAATGGATCGCCCGGCGCGGGCCGCAGCGGGCCCTGCCGCATCCCCGGCTGAACCGGCCAGCCGACTTCCTGTTCACCGAACGCGGCCAGCGCCTGTCGGCCTACCGGCTACGGCACGGCCTCGACGACGCCGCCACTGCCGCAGGCCTCCGCGGCCGGGACGGCCACCCCCTGCACCCCACCCCGCACCAGCTCAGGCACACCTACGCCACCAGCCTGATCAACGCGGGCATGTCGCTGCAGGCGCTGATGGCGCTCCTCGGCCACGTGTCCGCCGAGATGACCCTTCGTTATGCCCCGCTGGCCTCGCCCGCCATCCGCGCCGCCTACGAGGAGGCGATGAACAAGGCCAGGGCCAGGATGATGCTGCCCATCGCGCCGGCCGGCCAGCCCATCATCCCCGGCCGGATCGGCTGGCTGCGCGCCGAGATGCTCAAAACCCGGGTCGCCCACGGCTACTGCTCCCGCCAGCTCGCCGCCGAGGCCTGCCCCTACGCCAACATCTGCGAGCAATGCGACAACTACGTCACCGCCCCGGAGTTCATCCCGCAGCTCCAGGCCCAGCTCGCCGACACCACCGCGCTCCGCGACGACGCAGCCGAACGCGGCTGGCACACCGAAGTCACCCGGCACTCACGCGTCATAGCCAGCATCCAGAACCACCTGCAACGACTCACGTCAGACGCGCCGAAGCCAGGGACCTCCAAACTGCCCCCGAGGGCCGGTTAATCGAAATCTTCTTCGGGATCACCCGCCAGGCCATCCGCCGCATCACTGGAACGACCACCCAATCCCGTTCACCTGGACCAAGGACGCCGACCAGCTCCTCGGCAAGATCGCACGCGCGAAGACTGAAACAATCGGTCTTACAGACTACCAGGTTGTATCACAGCTAGGCAGTCGTGAATCTTATGTGCTGGAAGTATCGACTTACCGCATGACTCAGGCGGCGGTGGTATCAATGAAGGCATCCTTGAAATTCATGAACCTGCGTCGAATGTCAAAGCTGAGATTATGCCCTCAGGTAAGGATACGGCTCGCTATCTGGTACTCAATGGCGCTCCTGATAGCTTCGGGTCGTCCCATCTGACGATCTGAACCTACAAGGAGAGGTAAGGAGCGAGATCTACCGTGCATGCTTACGTCATCAACTTGGCTCGTTCACTCGATCGGCGGGCACACATCACTAATGAGTTGAAGAAGACTGGCCTGGACTACGAAATCGTGACAGCCGTCGATGGGCGCGATTTGGACCTAAGCGACCGTACTATCGTCGATCCTGCCCTAACTTACATGACTCAATTCCTGGCAGGCACAGCCGGGGCCGCCTTGAGTCACCTGAGTGATGAAGCGCTGGTGCTAGAGGACGATGTCACGTTGCCTGCTGACCTGGGGAGCCTGGGCGATGCTGTGGCCGGTCAACTGGCCGGTGCGGAAGTGGCGCTTCTCAGCTACGGCAGTTATGGCTCGTGTAAGCTGAGCCGAGAAGGTTCGGTAAACCTTCCATCCTCGCGACTGCTCGCACTGCCCATCGAGATTCGCATGGTAAATAGTGGAGGCGCCTACATAATCACACGGGAGGCATGCGAGCGTATGATTAAATGCGTGCTGCCGGTGCGAGTAAACCCTGACGACTGGTGGTACTTCTACAGAGAAGGCGTTCTTGACCGGGTGCGATGCGTCATGCCCCTGCCAGTTCTCAAGAATCCCAAACTCAATTCAACTCTGGGATCTTATTTGCTTGGGAAGAGCCTTAGCGGCCGCCTGGCCTGGCCACTTGTGCGCCTCAAGATCCCGCTCTTGCATCAAGCACTTAGCTATAGAAGGCAGCGCATTTACCGTCAATGGAGTCAGCAAGAACTTGTAGACATGCCATTTATAGAGAAGCCGTCCAGGTTGGAATAGCTTGAGCTCGCGGCGCGGGGTGCGTGGATCATGCTGCTGGCGGCCCAGGGCCTGTCGCACCGATGTCCTGAGCGGGCCAGCGTGGCGTGCCGCTGGCCCGCGAGGCGCGCGCCCCGTATCCGGCCCTCACCTCGGTGTGGGCCGACTTGCGGCTGTATTCCCGGTGGATGCGGCGCCCTACACCCGACCCGGCATTTAGCACGGCCACCAGGACCAGTTCGGTCAAGAAGGCATTCGCCGTATCATCACAGCACGTTCGGCGCTCTCATATACCGGAGTCTCTGGGCCGACGCTCCAAATAGCCAGCAATGTGAGGTGTCACAGGTGAATACCGCAGTGACCAATCCTGACGATGTCGCAACGGTGACGGCCGTGCCGACCGGGCCGCCCCACGGGTCGTAAACTGGTGTCGGTAATCGCACTCCGGCGCCGTCCGGGCGTACGGTCGCTGGACTTGGCAGAGGCGCGGGATCGCTCGGTCCGGCGCAGGGTCTGTGCGGCGTGGGCGCTGCTGTACTTCAACACCCTGACCTACATCCCCGGGTCCGTCCTGCACATCCCGTCCATCGTCGGCAAAGGGCTCGCGCAGAGTGCCTTGCCGCTAGCGATCCTGGTGGCACTGACCGTGAACCCCAAGGTCAGGCTGCGCCCGAACGTGTTCCTCTGTCTCATGTGCCTGCTGGTCGCAGAGACGGTGATCACCAGCACATCAGCACTGCACCTTGGTACCATGTTCCGGACCTTCCGGCTCGCCGAGTTCGTGACCGTGCTCTGGCTGCTGACGCCGTGGTGGGGCCGAGACGACATGCTGCTGCTTCGGTGTCATCTTCGCTGCCTCTTCGTAGCGCTCGGCTCGGTGCTGCTCGGTCTCCTGATCGTCCCGGGTAAGGCCCTCGCCTATGGCAGGCTCTCCGGGGTGATCTGGCCGATGGGGGCCACGCAGGTGGCCCAATACGCAGCGGTCGCGGCTGGGCTGATTGTTGTACTCTGGCTCGCCCGCCTGCTGAGAGGGCCGGTCACCCTGGTTGGCGTGACGGTCGCCGTAACGATCCTTGTCCTCACGCACACGAGGACCGCGCTGGTGGGCTTGGTGGCGGGCATCCTGGTCGCTGGCCTGAGCCTCTTTACCGTCAACGCGCGGGTGCGGAAGTTCTTCGCGGCGGGTGTGGCCGCCGTGTCGATCGGAGTCATCACAGCGGGCGGAGTTGTGAGCACCTGGCTAGCACGTGGCCAGAACGCAGAAGGATTGGCAACCCTGTCCGGCCGGACCAATTTTTGGGCACTAGTGCTCAATCAGCCGCGCACCAAATTCCAGGAGATCTTCGGATTCGGCTTGTCCAACGCAAGCATCTATGGCCTCCCCATCGACAGCAACTGGCTCGCCGCCTACGTGCAGGAAGGGCTCTTCGGGGTGGCCGTCTGCGCCATGATCCTGCTGGTCCTGTTCGTGACCGCCTTTTTCCAGCCGCCTGGCGTACGGCGCGCACTCGCCCTGTTCATCCTGGTGTACTGCATGCTGGCCTCATTTACCGAGGACACTTTCAGCGACGCCTCGACATACGTTCTCCATCTCACCGTGGCCGCGTCGCTCCTCATCGCGCCTTTTACGCGCCAGGTGATTTTCACGCCACGTCTGCGTCCCCTGGGGAGTCAGCGGGGCTAACGGAAACTCATGTTGGTCCACTGAGCGCGAGAGCTTCGATCGGTCAGCGAGCAGGCGCCAGATGATGTCCAAGATGGAGCGGGCGGGCGTCAGCTCCAGATATCGCGCATCACGTTGTCAGCTAGGCTCTCGCGTACAGCGCGCTGCCGTTCCAGGGGACAGATCGCCAGCAGGAATCCGCCACCGCCAGCACCGGTCAGCTTCGCGCCCGTCGCGCCCGCTTCGAGCGCACGAGCAACCGCCCGGTCGATCTGATCGTTAGACACCCCAGATGCCAGCTTGCGCTTGGCCTCCCAGCCCTCGCGGACCGCGGGGCCCAATGCGTCAATCTCGCCGCATCGCAGCCTGCCGACGGCCAGGCCAGCGAGGTCACGCAGGAGATCAAGCTGGGGACGGATGATTTCGACGTTCGCGTTCTGCTCCGCAAGGATGACGTCTGCACTGCGCGTGACGCCCGTGTAGAACAACATGATCTGCTGCTGGAGGGCCCGGCGATCGCCGGCGGAGAGCACGAGCTCGTCGGCCACAACATCTTCGCCTGGCCCGAATCGGAGATCGCGGATCCCGCCGAGTGCTGCGATGTACTGGTCCTGCTTGCCGATGGGCTTACCGCAGTAGTCGATCTCGATCGCGCACGCGCGCTCAGCAAGCTCATAGGCGGATACCTGAATGCCCTGGTAAGCGAACAGAGCATGGAGCAGGCCGACGGTGACGGCGGACGACGAACCAAGTCCAGAGCCAGCCGACGGGATGTCGGCCAAGGTGGTGATCTCGACGCCGCTGAGGACGCCGGTCATCTTCATGGCCTCACGGACCAGCTCGTGCTCGAGGTCATCGACACGCGAGACGATCTCCTTCCTGGAGTAGTTGACGTATATGTCGTCATCGAAACGCTGCTTGACGATGACGTAGACGTACTTGTCGAGCGCGCAGTTGAGGACTCGTCCGCCGTGCAGCCTGTAGTAGTCGGGGAGGTCTGTTCCCCCGCCGAGCAGGCCGATGCGCAAAGGGGTCTGGGTGATGATCATCGCAAGGCCCGCAAGGGCCACTCCTCCCTAGCTCGTCGATACGCTTCGGCGGTGCCGATGTCGCGGAAGTAGCCGTGGATAGGAATCCCGCGTGCCCTGCCTACCAGCCGGGGCAGCAGGTCATAGCCGATGTCGCGCGGCAGGGCGCCCTTGATCTCGTCGATAACCCGCGGATGGAAGGCGTAAAGGCCGGCATTGGTCAAATTGGATACCGGCTTGCTCGGCTTCTCGACGAAGCCGATTACTCTCCCGGTCGGGTCGAGCTCGACGACACCACCTGCGGACGGCTGCTCAGACTGGAAGACGGTCAGGGTGGCGATGCCGCCATGACTGCGATGGCCGTCGATGAGCGACCGCAGGTCGAAGTTGGTCAGGTTGTCGCCGTTGCAAGTCAGGAAGAGCTCTTCATTGCTTACCCAGCGCCGGTTGGCTCGGAGCGTGCCAGCGCTGCCGAGCAACTCGGGCTCGAAGACCAGGCGGACCTCCGGCGGTCCGCTACGCCTGGCGACGTGGCGACGTATGACATCAGGCAGGTGGTGCAGATTGATGAGGACCTCGTCGACCCCTGCCTGGTCGAATGCATCGAGCCAGATGTCCAGCAGCGGCCGGTCGTCGATGACCAGCATGGCTTTCGGGATGGTGTCAGTCAGCGGCCTCAGCCGGCTGCCAACGCCCGCAGCTAGTAGGAAGGCTTTCATCCGCATGCCTTCCTGACCACGCCGAGTGCGCGCATCCGGGCATTGGCTTCGGCGAGAACCCCGTCAAGGCCCTCCATGCCATCAAGCCAGGCGGCGTATTCCGCAACAGACTCGCCGGGCGTGCGCTGCGGCTTCCATCCCAGGCCACCAAGTGCCGTGATGTCGGACAGGATGTGCCGCGTGTCGCCGAACCGGTATTCGCCGGTCACCACGCCAGGCTCGCTGGAACCGTACTGGCGCATGACGATGCCCGCGAATTCCCTGGTCGTGAATGCCTGCCCGCCGCCGACATTGAAGACCCTGCCGACAGCACGCTCGTCCTCAAGGACGAGAAGATTGGCATCGACAACGTCGTGGATGTTTACGTAGTCGCGGATCGCCCCGCCATCCTCATAAAGTGTGGGCGCGATTCCCTGGAGATAGCTCAGGCAGAAGATCCGGCATGCCCCCGAGTACGCGTTATAGACCGACTGCCTGGGACCTTGGACGATGCTAAATCGCAGCGCGACTGTCGGTATGCCGTACCTGCGGCCAAGGTTGGCGGCCACCATTTCCTGGCCGAGCTTGGACATCCCGTACGCATTCTGGGGATTCGAGATGCGCTCGGGCGTTGGCTGCATCGCCATCGGCCCGCTGCACTCCGGGCAGGTAATCTCCCACTCGCCTGCGGCTAGGGCCATCTCCGGGCGCATGCCGGGAACCTGCTCGCCGTCGACAGCGCACCGGTACAGGCCCTCTCCCATGGCGGCCTGGGACGACGCGACCACGATCCGGGCCAGGTCGAGGTGCTCGGCCACGACGATCTCATACAGGAGCGCCGTAGAGACGACGTTGACGTCGGAGAATCGCGAGAATTCCGGGAGGTAGTCCTGGTACGCCGCGAAGTGATAGACAGCGTCCACGCGGCGGAGCAGGTTCGTGAGCAAGTCCCTGTTCCGCACGTCGCCCCGGTAGAAGTCAATCTCGGACCGCAGGTACGCGGTGCGGGGGTTCGGATGCACCGGCGGCATCAGCGCGTCCAGCACGACGACCTCGTGGCCGAGCTCGACAAGCCTGTCGCAGGTGTGGGACCCGATGAAGCCGGCACCGCCAGTGACGAGGACCTTCATGACGACCGGCGATTCCTGCGCGCTGCGCACTCGCGATACACGTCGAGGGTCGACGCGGCCGTCTGTCCCCAGGTGAACTGGCCCGCCCGCCGTAGGCCCTGATCACGCAACCGATCTCGGCTAGGGCCCGCGGCGTCGGCGATCGCCCGCGCGATCGACGCAGGGTCCTTGGGATCGCACAGCACGGCGGCTCCCCCAGCGGTCTCTGGCATCGCGCTGGTGTCCGACGTGACAACTGGGCAAGCGCAGGCCATCGCTTCCAAGATGGGCAGCCCGAAGGTCTCGTTGAGCGACGGATAGACGAAGACGTCGGCCGCCCGGTAGAACCGGACGGTCTGTTCGAGAGGAACCCCGCCGACGAACAGCACGTCTTCTGAGATGCCAAGCTCCGCGCAGAGGGCTTGCAGCTGGTCAAGGTATTTCTCGTCCCGGCCTGGGCCGACGATGACCAGCTGCCGGCCATCGAGTTGGTTGCGCGCCACAGCCCACGCCCTGAGCAGCCCATCGCAGTTCTTGTACGGCCATAGCGACGACACGAAGAGCACGAACGGCCTGGTCACCCCGTACCGAGCAACGCCAGCCCGAGCAGCCGCCGCGTCTCCGGGCCCGAACAGCTCGTGGTCCACGGCTTCGTAGATCAGGCGTAGCTTGCGCGCATCAACTTCGAGGTGACGCTCTATCTCGGACCGCAAGCTCTCCGAGTTGATGATGATCGCCTCCGCCGCCCGCGCGGTGCGCGGATAGTTCAGCCGGCGGTATATCCGCGGCAACATCGAAACGGATTCTGGCGTCGTGAAGGCGTGCATAGTCTTCATATGAATAACGAGGGACCATGACATATTCACTACCGGCGCCATCAGCGTATTGAAGACGTCGATATGGTTCGATGGCAGGCGCAGCGGCGAGTACAGATGCTCGCTGAGCGTGCGTAGGGTCTGCCTCTCATTCGACCACGGATAAGTAATATAGAAGACATTCGGCCCGTAGCCTTGGTGCAGAGGCCGCGACTTCGGGCTTACGAGCAGATGAAGTTCCTCGTCCGACTCAAGCTGCTTGGCCATCTCGGGAATGACCCTGGTCCAGAACCAGTGTGCGCCGGATGGGTTGTCCGGGTCGTCGGTCAGGAGATTTATCGCTACTCGCATGGGTACCTGCCGGCTCTTCGCGGCTACCGGAGCGGAACCGCTCCGCTGGTGGACAGGGCGTTCAGGGGTCACGATCGCTCAGAAGACGTTCGAGGTGATCGCTTCGGCGGACATGCGCGACTGACGTATAAATTGCGCGAGCGCATGCATGACAGCCTGATGCAAGTCCTCGACAATGCCGTAATTCGCAGCTTCGACATGAATGGTCACATCAGCTAGTTTTCTGGCATCGCCGCCGGCAAAACCAGTCAGCGCGATGGTCTTGAGGCCATTATCACGCGCCCAGGCGAGCGCACACACGATATTCGGCGAACGACCGGATGACGTAACCGCGATGAGGACGTCACCGGGCTCGGATAGTGATTGAAGCTGGTAAGCGAAGATGTTGTCGTAGGCGAGGTCGTTAGCGATCGCGGTCAGCAGCTCGACGTTGGCGCAAAGACTCTGCACTCGCGGTGCAAGGTCGGTGGATGCCCGAACGTTCTTGGTGTGATCGCACTGCAAGTGGTTGGCAATGGCGGCCGAGCCGCCATTACCGCATGAGAACACCCGCCTGCCGCCCGCATATGCCTCAAGCAGTATCGCCGCCGCCCGGTCAAGCGCGGCGCCATTAGCGGACTTGGCCGCCTGGGCGATCTCGTCGGCGTAGGTGTCAAAGTACGCCGACGCGAGCGGGTACTGCGTCGCAGGAAACTTCCCCGCTGTCGCGTTTTCGAGTGCGGCGGATGACTGAAGGTCGCGGACCGTGCTCATGCCGCGATGCGCTCAAGAAGAAAGGAGGCAGCGGCCGCGAGGCTGCCGAATGACCAGACCCTGTCCCGCTCGATGGGACTGGCGCCCAGGTAGATCGCCGACGCGCCGACCGCATCGGCAAGGCCGACGTCCTCTGGTCGGTCGCCCACAACCCATGACGCCGTCAGGTCCAGGTTCAACACGGATTGGGCCGCCTTCGCCATGCCAGGCCTTGGCTTGCGATCCTCGCTCGTGCGGGCAAATGCCGGCACGACTCCGGCGGGGTGATAGGGACAGTACAGAAAGAGATCAACATGCGCGCCGTGCAGTTCCAGCCGATCCGCGATGTACTGATGCACCAGCGCGACGTCGTCCAGACCGTAGAGGCCCCGGGCGACGCCTGCCTGGTTGCTCAGCACCGCGACAGGAACCCTGGCCCGGTTGAATCTCGCGATCGCCTCCGGGGCGCCGTCGATGAATTCAACGCGTTCGACCGAACCCACGTAGCCGTGATCGACAATGATCGTGCCATCGCGATCGAGAAGGACACCGGGTCGCGGGGCCGAGCCAGGCTCCCCCGTCGACGGCGTTCCTTTGCCTGCGGGCTGCGTGCATCCATCCGCCCTGTCCGAACGTTGCGCGGTGCCGACGATGACGTCGGCATGACCGGCCGCTGCTGCCGGCGTCATTGCCTCACCTCACCCCGGTAGCTCCGCAGAGGTCCATCAGCCTCGTGTGCATAGGAGCACTGAGTCGTTGGCTCTGATACTCAGAACGCCTTTAGGGTCGTGAGTGGACGAGAAATCGAGTCACTCATTAGTCCTGCCGGGAGTCTCCCGACGATCCCCCGGCGCGAAAGGGTGCACGGGACCGAACCCCGCTGACCGCGCCGAAGAGGCCGTCGGCATCAGTGGGCAACCCGTCCGCTGCGAGCGTGCGTCGGCCGGCTCCCCGGGAGCCTGCCACGCCCAGGCTCTCGTCGGTCTTGTCAGATCCGACCAGCACCGCCGAGACTTGCGTAATCCCCGCGAGCCTGATCATCTCGCCGACGGCATGTATCCGCTCGGCTGTTGACCTGCCAGCGGTCGCGATGGCGACCACGCTGCTCGCCCATTCGGCGAGGTAGTCGCCGCCGAGCG
>WNFK01161689.1_pt1 | contig 12131 bp, 11 predicted proteins | sample 5400281 | NCBI WGS metagenome assembly WNFK01 (sample SAMN13153350, study PRJNA577476) | soil metagenome | isolation source: 20 cm soil on Douglas fir-dominated hillslope | place: USA:California | collected 2013-09-17
CCGCCTCGACTTCATCGGCCTTCACTCCGAACTCCTTGGCGATGGTCAGGTAGCCTTCACCCGCCCAGAAGGCGTCCAGGATGTCCTCAACCCTGATTTTCTGGCGTTCTAGGACCGGCTGGCCGAAGGCAAAGCGAGGGTCAATGATCACATCGGCGCCCTGGTATCTCGTCAGCTTCAGGCGCGTCGCATACCGGTCTTTTGGCCGGTCCCATCGGACGAACTTGAGGTAGCGCTCGATAACTTCGCGGATTGCGATCTGATTGTCTATTGCCCGCACCCATTCGGATAGTTCGCCAGCCCTGGACATGTCCACCAGGAGGCTTACTCCGTCGGTGGCGACACGCTGCGTTGCTAGCGCGTACTCATCGTTGAGGCTGTGGCGCAGGCTGGTAACAGAGTCGCGCAGCCCTTGCGCTGATAGCCCGAGTTCCCGAAACCCGCGCAGGACGTGCGCTTCGATCACTGCTACAAAGGGTAGTGACGCCGCGCGTGGGGCGCGGGGATTGACGATCCGATGAACGAGAGGGGCCGGGCCGGCTTGCCGGCGCGTCCAATCGTTCAGGGTTGATCGAGGTAGACCGAGGTGACGAGCCGCCTCCTCGATCGTGAATAGCGGAACGCTGAAGCGTCTGTCCTCGCTCACTGACAACCTCCCTCGCCGCTCACCCTAACCTCCTGCCCTGTTATTGCCTGGCAGCCGACCCGTTTGGGACTGAGCCTCGCCCGGTCGACGCGGGACTTTATCCGCCCGGGTCCAGGTAGCGGACCGGGCAGCGCGGCCCGCTCGCGTCCGCCAGGCGCTTGTCAGCTGTGACTAGTTCTGCTTCCAGGCGCTCGGCGAGCGCCACGTACCAGGCGTCATAGACCGTGAGGCTGTCGCGCAGTTCCCAGACCCGCCGTGCGAACGGCTCGAACGGATAGCTCATCGTGTTGACCGACAGGATTTCGGTGAGCGCCGTTGCTGCCCGGATCGGGCTGAGCGCGCGTCTTTGAACCAGGCCGCGTAGCGCCGACGTCACCTCTGCCGTGAAGATCGCAGGTACCTGCAGCTCGGCGAGCCGACGCATCTCAACCCGGCCGAGGTCGCCCGACGGTCCGGCGACGACCAGCGCATCTACGACAACAGACGCGTCAAGTACCGTCATCGCCGCCGCCTTCAGTGCGACTCGCGGTCGACGGCGATGATGTCGGCTGAGGAGACGACGCTGAAACCTTCGGAGCCTTCGCTGTGCAGCCGGCGCTCCACCTCAATGGCGATGTCCGCAGGCGTACGCAACTGGGCGCATCGCACGAGCTCAGCCAGCATGTACTCCTGCAAGCTCATGCCAGCGGCCGCGGCCCTGGCCTGGTAGAGCCGGTGAACAGGCTCTGGAATGTTGCGGATCTGGATGGTGGCCACAGCGCTAGTTTAGCGCTTTGCGCGCTGGTATGCATATGCTACGGGCAGACGACGTCGGCTCCGGACGCCCGGCCTGGCTGGCTATGCAGCATGCGAGAATGAGGAACCTGATGGCGGGAGGCGGTCTTGGCTGACGATGCGGAGCGCGGCAAGGCTGCGGCCAGGCGCGCCACGCGATCGGCGCGCGGTGCGGGAACCGCGCTGACGACGGAGCGGGGCTGGCAGTACGCGCCGGCGCCTGAGTCACGCGAGATCGTGTCCATCGAGCCTGAATACGGGTTGTTCGTGGGTGGTGAGTTCGCTCCTGCCGCGAGCTGCCGCGCGTTCGAGACCGTGAACCCGGCGACCGAGGAGCCGCTCACCCAGGTCGCCCTGGCGGAGGCCGCCGATGTCGACCGGGCGGTGGCCGCCGCGCGGATTGCCTACGAGCGGATCTGGGGGCCGATGCCGGGCTCCGAGCGGGCCAAGTACCTGTACCGGATCGCGCGAATTCTGCAGGAGCGCTCGCGCGAGTTCGCCGTACTCGAGTCGCTTGACAACGGCAAGCCGATCAAAGAGACCAGGGACGTCGACATCCCGCTGGCCGCGGCGCACTTCTTTTACTACGCCGGCTGGGCAGACAAGCTGGAGCACGCGGGATTCGGCCCCGATCCGCGTCCGCTCGGTGTCGCCGGCCAGGTCATCCCGTGGAATTTCCCGCTGCTCATGGCGGCATGGAAGCTGGCGCCCGCGCTCGCGGCCGGGAACACCTGCGTGCTCAAGCCTGCCGAGACCACGCCGCTGACCGCGCTGCTGCTCGCTGAGGTGTGCCAGCAGGCGGAACTGCCGCCCGGGGTCGTGAACGTGCTGACCGGTGCCGGGGAGACCGGCGCGGCGGTCGTGGCGCACCCCGGGGTCGACAAGGTCGCCTTCACCGGGTCGACCGAGGTCGGCATCGCGATCGCCAAGACGGTCGCGGGAACCGGCAAGAAGCTCACGCTCGAGCTCGGTGGCAAGGCAGCGAACGTGGTCTTCGACGACGCCCCGGTCGAGCAGGCGATCGAAGGCATTGTCAACGGCATCTTCTTCAACCAGGGCCATGTCTGCTGCGCCGGGTCGCGGCTGCTCGTCCAGGAGTCGGTGGCCGACCACGTGGTCGACCGGCTGCGGCGGCGGCTGATGACCCTGCGGCTCGGCGACCCACTGGACAAGAACACCGACATCGGTGCGATCAACTCGCGCCAGCAACTCGACAAGATCACCGAGCTGTCGGCCGCTGGCGAAGCCGAGGGGGCGCATCGCTGGTCGCCCCCGTGCGAGCTGCCGAAGAAGGGATTCTGGTTCGCTCCGACGGTGTTCACCGGCGTCAGCCAGTCACACCGGATCGCGCGCGAGGAGATTTTCGGGCCCGTCCTGTCCGTGCTGACCTTCCGAACTCCAGAGGAGGCCGTGAGCAAGGCGAACAACACCCCGTACGGGCTATCCGCGGGAGTCTGGACCGAGAAGGGCAGCAGGATCTTGTGGATGGCGCAGAAGATGCGCGCCGGTGTGGTGTGGGCTAACACGTACAACATGTTCGATCCGGCGAGCCCGTTCGGGGGGTATCGGGAATCTGGTTTCGGGCGGGAGGGCGGCCGGCACGGGCTGGCGGCGTATCTGGATGTCTAACAAAATCCCACCGGGCCGGTCGCTGCCCGCTAACGACTCGCCCGGCGCGGCAGAACGCGCGCCGCACGAGCCGTCAGCAGCCAGCCGGCTCGGCGTGCGGAAGACGTACAAGCTCTACGTCGGCGGGGCGTTTCCCCGCTCAGAGTCTGGTCGCTCCTACCCGGTCTATGCGGCAAAGAGCGGCGAGCTGCTGGCGTTTGCGGCTGGTCGGGCGCGACGGCGTACAACCGGGGCCAAGTGCTCTACCGGGTCGCGGAGATGCTCGAGGGCCGTGCAGGGCAGTTCGCCGAGGAACTCGTTAACGCTGAGGGGGTTTCTGCCGCAGTCGCCCGGCGGACCATCGCGGCCGCGATCGATCGGTGGGTCTGGTATGCGGGCTGGCCCGATAAGGTCGCGCAGGTCGCGGGCAGCGCCAACCCGGTCGCCGGGCCCTACTTCAACTTCAGCGTGCCCGAACCGACCGGGGTCGTCGCGGTCGTTGCGCCAGCGGAGTCCAGCCTGCTGGGGCTTACCAGCGTAATCGCGCCGGTGATCGCGACCGGAAACACCACCGTCGTGGTGGCCAGCCAGGACCGGCCGTTGCCCGCGATCACGCTGTCGGAGGTGCTGGGGACCTCGGACGTCCCAGGCGGAGTGGTCAACATAATCACCGGGCACACGGCCGAGCTTGCACCCGTGCTGGCCGGTCATTTTGACGTGAACGCGATTGACCTGACCGGCGTCCCGGCGAGCGGGCGGGCCGGGCTTGAACGGCTGGCGGCGAGCAACGTCAAGCGAGTGTTCTGCGCCGAGGACGACTGGGCAGCGCCGCCGACACCGCGGCGAATGCTCGCCTTCCTGGAGACCAAGACGGTCTGGCACCCGGTCGGGATCTGACCTACCGGCGTGCCTGGCAAAGGTGCTTGCGCATCACCGAAACGGCGATGCCGTCGTCAGCCTCAGCGCCTGCCGTGATCGCAATGGCCGTGGCGATGGCCGCAACTTTCGCGCTGGCCGCCGCGGCATCCGCAGCCACAGCAACACTCGTCGGCGTCACCCATGTCGCAGGGATACAGCGCCGGGCCGACGCCGGCAAGTGCCTGAGCGCGTGCCGTGCGTAGCAGCTCTCTGGCCGCCCGTCGGCTGTTCTCACCCGTACGGGACATCCGCGCCGCGACCAGGCCGGAGACCATCGGGGTGGAGAATGACGTGCCGCTCCAGCGGGCCATCCCGTAAAACGGTCGCTGAACTCCCTGGTACGGTGGCTCCTGGTAGCTGAAGGTGCCGGACGCGTAGGCGTTGACCAGCCCTTCCCCGGGCGCGTAGGCATCGACCCAGCCGCCATAGTCGCTGAAGGCGGCCCGGCTGCGCCAGCTAGACGACAACGCGCCCACGGACACCACCTGCGGAAAAGCCGCGGGCCAGAACGGCCTGCGGCTGCTGTTGTTGCCCGCCGCGGCTACCAGCAAGACGCCCTTGTGGTGACGGTAGCGCTGCCACAGGGCTTCGAATCCCAGCGGCGGTACATCCTTTCTGCTCGACGCACCCGCCGACAGGCTAATGATGTCGGGGCCATCACCCAACGCCGAATCCATGTGCTTGATGATTTCGGTCTCGAGTTGAGCGCCTGCATGGTGGAGCACCCGGGCGACTCGCACCTCCGCCGCGGGAGCCATGCATCGCGCCACGCCGGCGACAAAGGTCCCGTGGCCGGTGTACGCGGGGATATTCGGGTACGCGAACACGTCAGGCTCTCCGGTAACGCCGGCGAGCCACGGATGGGTATGCGCATCATCCAGCAGGCCGGTGTCGATCACGTAGATGAACACCCCGTCACCCTCGCGTCCGGGGCAAATGCCGGGGTCCGGGGCAGCGCCTTGGGACACGGGCTCGGGCTCGGTGGCCGGGCACATGTAGCCCGGGCAGACGGACAGGACGTGGTTCGGGGTCGCGACCCCAACCCCGAGCCGGTCATCGATGAGATCAAGAGCGCTGGTGACCTCGGTCTCCTGCTCATCAGGACCTTGCTGCTCCTGGCCCTCGGCGGGCTCGCGCTGCTCTTTCGGCTGAGGTTCTTGCCGCGGAATGGACCAGACGCTGACCCCGTCGATCAGGCCTTCGCGAAGCTCGCCTCCAACCAGGCTCTCGACCTGGGTGAGGTAAGCGTCGCGGACCAGGATGACCCCTCGTTCGTAGAGGTAATCCAGCTGCTGCTCGTTAGGCCAGGCGCCGATCCGACCCTCAGGAAAGGCTTCCAACACGAGCCTGATCTGGATTTCGGCTTTGCCCGCCTCACCGTTGCGTCGCGCGTTGTCGGTATTCATGATCTATCCTCCCGCGAGATTTACATTGGACGTCGCCGAATATCTAGAAATAGCATCACGGGCATGGCTGGGGGAACCGTGCGGGCCGACGGGCCGCGAGCCGAGACGCTTGACTTGCTGCCGCTGCCCGGGGCTCGTCCGAGGGACGCCCTCGCACTGGCCCGCGCGGCGCTCGCCGCCGACCCTGATCTGTTGGACGCGTCGGTCGCGCACCAGGTTGTCGGAATCGTCCTGCGTGATTTCGGCGATGTCAATGCGGCGATCCGCGAATTGCGAACGGCCGTTCGCCTCGCCCGTGCGGCGCGTTCGCAGGAACGGCAAGCGGATGTGCTTGCCACCCTCGGAATCGCATTGGTTCTGTCCGGCAGAACCAAGTCTGGCCTGGCCAATCTCGAAGCAGCAGCTCGCACGGCCACCGGCGGTCCAAGAGGCCAGGTTCTGGTACGGCGTGGCATCACGCTGTGGGTAGTCGGGCGGCACGCCGAGGCACTGACGGATTTGCGCCGTGCGATCGTCATCCTGCGGCGTGCGGGTGACACGATGTGGGAGGCGCGCACTCTCACCTGGCTTGGGCTGACCAACCTGGCGCTCGGATATACCGAACGCGCGGATGCGAACTTCGTCGCGGCGGCCCGACTGTGGGCCTCAACCAGTCAGGATCTGGAAGTCGCTTACGCGATTCATAACCGCGGGCTGGTAGCGTTCCACTCGGGGGACCTGCCTCTCGCGCTTTCCTACTTCGACCAGGCGGCTCAGCGCTACGACGTGCTCGGCACGCCGACCCCGGACCTGACCATCGATCGCTGCGTGGTCCTCCTTGCTGCCGGCCTGCCACGCGACGCCCTCGAGATGGCTGATGCCACTCTCCTGGATCCAGGAAACCGGCACGGCCCGGCCACGAAAAGAGCCGAGCTGCTGCTGACGGCGGCCAACGCCGCCCTGGCCGCTGGGGAGCCTCTGGCGGCTATGCAGCGGGCGCAGGCAGCTCGCCGCTTGTTCGGATCACAGCAGCGGATCTGGTGGCACGCACGCGCCGACCTTGTGCTGCGGCGTGCCCGTTACGCTGCCTCGGCCGCATCCGCGCGCCTGCTCAACGACACTGACCTGGTAGCCGCCCGCCTCGAGGCGCTTGGCTCGGATGAGGCACCGCGGGCGCGACTTCTGGCCGGGCGGGTAGCGCTGGATCTAGGCCGCGTCGATGAGGCTGATCGTCATCTGATGGCGGCCGCTCGGAGCCGACGGCGCGGTCCTGCGATGTCCCGCGTAAGCGGCTGGCTCAGCGAAGCACTGCGCGCCGAAGCAGCAGCCCAGCCGCGCCGAATGCTGGCCGCCTGCCGCCGCGGCCTTGAGGTTCTGGACGATCATCGGCTTACCCTCGGCGCGTCGGAGCTGCGGGCACAAGCCACCGCACACGGCGCTGAACTGGCCGCGCTCGCGCAGCGCCATGCCGCTCGGGCTCGCCGGCCCCGGCTCTTGCTCTCCTGGACTGAACGGTGGCGCGCCACGACGCTCTCAGTACCCGTTGTCCGGCCTGCAGCCGACCCGGAACTCAATGCGAGTCTCGCCGCCCTGCGCGCCGTAACCAGCCAACTCGAAATGCCGCGACCGCAGGGCATGCCCGCCGTCGCGGTCCGACGGGAACAGCTAAGGCTCGAGGGCGTGGTGCGGGCACATTCCCTGCGGGCAAGGGGCGTTGCAGTTTCCGGACGCGCCCTTGTCGACGTTGCGGAGTTGCTCGATCAGCTAGGCAACGCCAAGTTGATCGAGATCGTCGATGTCGACGCCGTCTTGCACGTCCTGGTGTGCGGGGCGGGACAGGTACGGCAGCACGCGGCAGGCGCCACGGCAGAGGCCATCCGCGCCGCCCAATTCGCCCGCTTCGCCCTCCGCCGCCTTGCTCGCAACCGACCTGGGGACGACCTGGACGGCGCACTGGCCATCCTGAAGACCGCCGGACCGGAACTCCAGGACCTGATCATTGGAGCGGCCGCCCGTCACCTGGATGATAATCCGGTCATTGTCGTACCGCCGGGCAAGCTGCACGACATCCCCTGGCCGCTGCTTCCCGCCCTCGCGACGCGCCCGTTCAGCGTCGCGCCGTCGGCGGGGGCCTGGATGCGTGCGCGCGCTGTCCCGGCCCCGGAACGCAGGCATGTTGCGCTGGCGCGCGGCCCTGGCCTGATCACCGATGGCGCGGAGGTCCCGCTCATAGCGCAGCTTTATGACGACGTCACGCTGCTGACGGCCGGTGAGGCTACGGCAGGGCGGGTGCTGTCCGCTCTCGACGGGGCCTGGCTGGCGCACATCGCCGCTCATGGAAATTTCCGCGCCGACAGTCCGCTGTTCTCATCGTTGGGCATGCACGATGGGCCGCTAACGGTCTACGACTTCGAACAACTGGAGCGCGCGCCATACCGGCTGATCCTGTCAAGCTGCGATTCCGGCGTCCTAGCGCCGGTCGGGGCCGATGAGCTACTAGGGCTGGTCAGCAGCCTGCTGCCGCTGGGCACAGCCGGGATCCTCGCCGGCGTCGCCCCGTTGAACGACCGCGCTGTCGTGCCGCTGATGGTCGACCTGCACCGGCATTTGCGAGAGGGCATGAACCTCGCGCAGTCGATGTGCAGCGTCCGGCAGGACGCCGTCAGCGATCCGATCCGGCACGCAACAGCCATGTCACTCCTTTCGCTGGGCGCTGGCTGACCGGGCAGCCGCACTCGGGTTCACAAAGTGATCCATCTCGTGAGGACGTCGATGCCTGCAGCGGTTCTGCAGCGCAGGCGGAACGGACCAGAGGGGATCGGTTCGATCGAGAAGCAGCCGATCTCGTCCGCGACAGTCGCGGTCTCCGCGCCCGTGCGAGGCTGCACCTTGATCGTCGCAGCCTGTGGCGGGACGACCTGGCCCAGGACCAAGTCCTCGGCCACCTCAAGCTCGATGCTCAGGCTCGCCGAAGTGAAAGTCAGGTTCCGAATGGACGCGGCCTCGGCCCGTGTCCTGGTCACGTCTACGGTCTCGCGGTATGAGTCGTAGGTGAGTTGCGCGAGTTCCCCATCGATGTTGTGCCATGCGAAGGCGCTCTTCGCGGCTTCGACGAATTCGGGCGGAACGGCCTGCCGGGCGCGGTGAGCCTGCCGTAGCGCCGCAAGCAGTTCTTCGTCGTCCCAGGCATCAGCCACCGTCTTCACCTTCCGGATTCTTTGACATTGATAACGCTGGCACTGTCGCCGAGGAAGGCGGTGAGGTGCGGCGAGCGCCGTAGCCGGTCCAGGCATCGAGCACGCGTAGGACCGATGCTGCCGACCGCGATGCCCAACGTCGCGCTGATGTCGGCGTAGTTGCGTGGTGGGTCACCGATCAACATCGACAGCAGCTCGCGGCAGTTCTGCGGAAGCTCAGCAAGCGCAGCGCGGAGCGCCGCATCGCGTTCCGCCACGATGATCTCGTGCTCGATCACCGCGTCAGCATCGTCTGCTGGCATCTGATCCTCGGGAGGCAATGCCCCATGGTCATGCCGGCGAGATATTCGCAGTGCGCGAAGGCACTCACGTTTTGTCGTCGTCGCGATCCAACCCGGCAGCGCCGCAGGCTCGCGGAGCTTGCCGGCTTGCTCCACGAGCAGCAACCAGACGCTCTGGCCAACGTCGTCGATGTCCTGACGGGTCAACTGGTAACGGCAACAGATGGACCAGACGAGCGGGGAATACCTCTCGACGAGTTCATCCCACGCCCGTTGGTCGCCGTCGCCCACGCGCGCGACCAGCGCAATAACCGACAGATCGTCACGAATGGACTGACCTCCAGCCTTCAAGATGCGGTGATCGCACGTCGTCGCAATGGCGGAGTACCCTAGCCGCGCGCTTGATACATGTCGTGGCCCCATGACTCCGTGACGTACGTCCCGTTGATGTCATTAAGGTAGCCATCCCAGGTCTCCGCCGCGCCAGGAGCTGATCCGCTCGATGCACAGAGCGTGAATCTGGTCTCGAATGACACGTACCCGAGGGGCTCAAGCACTCGCGAGTACGCCGCGCCGCAAGTGATCAGCCATCGCCTCGGCCAGAGGTTGTATCTGCCGCGCCGTGTTCGTCTCCGTAGCAACTGAGCGACCGGCCGCGTCGCTCTCGCCCGACGCCCAGGAAGGTAAGAACGGTGCTGACGTTTACATCCTGCCCGGAATGCGGAGTCCTCGCCGAAGTGACGGACCGCTTCTGGTTGCCCAGTACGGACGGTCGCATTGATCACGTGGCCGTGAGCTGCGTGGCAGGTCACCACTTTCGCATGCCGACCGACGCATTGCCGCCAGTGGATACTGTGACCGACGCCGCATCTGCCCGGAGCTAGTTCGCCCTGATAATTCGCCCTGATAATTGGTCCTTGCCGGTTTTGGCCCGCCGCCGGGTAACCGGCCAGAGATCTTCAGCGGCCTGACGCAGGGTGCGCACGGGCCGCGAGGCGCCACCGCGGTGGTCAGATCTGGCCGAACAGGCGGTCGCCGGCGTCGCCCAGACCAGGCACGATGTAGCCGCGCTCGTTGAGCCGATCATCGAGGCCGCCGCTGACGACCTTGACCGGGATCGGGAAGTCGTCGCCGAACGAGGCCTCGACCTTGGCGATGCCCTCGGGGGCGGCGAGCAGACAGATCGCGGTAATCGACGCCGCGCCCCTGGACACGAGCATCTGGAAGACCGTGACCAGGGTGCCGCCGGTCGCCAGCATCGGGTCGAGCACGAACGTGTCGCGGCCGGTCAGGTCGGCCGGCAGCCTGGTCGCGTAGGTAGAGGCGACCAGCGTCTCCTCGTCCCTGGCCAGCCCCACGAAGCCGACATCGGCCTTCGGCAGCAGCCGGGACATGCCGTCGAGCATCCCGATCCCTGCCCGGAGCACCGGGACCACCAACGGCTTCGGGCTGGCCAGCCTGACTCCGTCAGCGTCGGCGACCGGAGTGCGCACCTTGACGCGTTCCACCTTGATATCCCTGGTCGCCTCATAGGCGAGCAGCGTCACGAGCTCGTCGGCCAGGCTGCGGAACACCGGCGTTTCGGTGCGGACGTCGCGAAGCGCGGTGAGCTTGTGCGCGATGAGCGGATGATCGGCGACCAGAGTCTGCATGATCCGTAGTCTGGCAGGAGCGCCGTGCGGCCGGTGCGGGGATAGCGGCGAAGGTCGCGTTCTGGCTGCCCGGCTGGCCGCTAGGAGCCCCGTTCCCCGGGCGGTCGGCCGTGCTTGGGCTGGTACCACGCTGCCGTGCAGCCAGCGGTTCCGCAGCGTACGCACTGATGACCGCGGCCGGGATGGGTCAGTGCGCCCGGGCAATCGCACGGGGTCCAGCTGACGATGACCAGGCCGGGTCCCCAGGGATGACCTGCCGGGCACTGTGCGGGATAGGGCCACCACTGCGGACGCGTCGGCTCACTCATGCACCTAGTAGAACACAGGTTCGATTTCAGGCGCGTCAGTAGGGTGGAGAAGCGGGTGGAGACGGGGGTTCAGGCGCCGAGGCCGCTGACGGCTCGGCGGCGGCGGCCCGGGCCCGCCGCTGGGAGAGCTCCCGTTCGCGCGCGTTGGCGGTGAGCTCGCTTGCCCGCTGGAACTCCGCCTGCGCCTCGGCCTTACGGCCGAGCTTCATCAGCAGATCGCCCCGGACGCTGGGCAGCAGGTGGTAGCCCCGCAGCGACGGCTCGGCCGCCACCTGATCGACTAGGTCCAGCCCGGCCTGAGGGCCGAACGCCATGGACACCGCTACCGCCCGGTTCAGCTCGACGATCGGAGACGGCATGACCTCGGCCAGGATGCTGTACAGCTCGGTGATGCGGGTCCAGTCGGTCTCCTCGGGCCGGAACGCGCGCGCGTGGCACGCCGCGATCGCGGCCTGGAGCAGGTAAGGACCCGGATCGCCGCCTAGGGATTCACCCCGGGCCAGAGCGGCAAGGCCCCGCCGGATCAGCAGCTGGTCCCAGCGCGTCCGGTCTTGGTCGAGCAGCAGGACGGGCTCGCCCGATGGCCCGGTCCTGGCGGCGAGCCTGGAAGACTGAATTTCCATCAGCGCGACAAGCCCGTGCACTTCGGGCTCGTCCGGCGCCAGCTCAGCCAGGATGCGGCCGAGCCTGAGGGCCTCGTGACACAGCGCGGGCCGCATCCAGTCATCGCCGGCGGTCGCCGAGTAGCCTTCGTTGAAAATGAGATAGATGACCTCGAGCACGGAGGCGAGCCTGGCTGGGCGCCCCTGACCGTCAGGGGTTTCAAACGGGACGTGGGCGCTGGCCAACGTCTTCTTCGCCCGGACAATCCGCTGGGCGATCGTCGGTTCCGGCATCAGGTATGCGCGCGCTATCTCGGCCGTTGTCAGGCCGCCGAGCAGGCGGAGCGTGAGCGCGACCCTGGCCTGGACGGGCAGTACCGGATGGCAGGCGGTGAAGATCAGCCGCAGCAGATCGTCGTCGATATCGTCGGAGATCGCCCGGTCGAAGTCGGCCGTGCCGTCGTCGTCAGCCGTCAGGTCCCGGCCGATCTCGGCATATTTGCGTTCAAGATCGCGGTTGCGGCGGAACAGGTCGACGGCGCGGCGCTTGGCGACCGTCATCAGCCAGGCGCCAGGCTTCGCGGGCACCCCATCGTTCGGCCACTGCTCCAGGGCCGCAACGACCGCATCCTGCGCCAGTTCCTCCGCGAGCTCGATGTCGCCGCCCGCGTACCTGGCCAGCCCAGCGATGAGGCGGGCCGATTCCATCCGGATCACCGTCTCGATCGCGGCATGAGCCTGTTGCGGCTTTGACCGCCTG
>WNFK01219711.1_pt1 | contig 12121 bp, 11 predicted proteins | sample 5400281 | NCBI WGS metagenome assembly WNFK01 (sample SAMN13153350, study PRJNA577476) | soil metagenome | isolation source: 20 cm soil on Douglas fir-dominated hillslope | place: USA:California | collected 2013-09-17
GGGACGGCGAAAGTGTCAACACCGTTCCGAGTCTGGACAGCCTAGTGGACGGATCCACCGGCTTCTTCAAGCTCGAGGACACCGGGACCGGGCCGGCGCTGGATGCCGGCCCGCGGATGAATCGCTCGTGAGCGACGGTCACGCGTCCGCCGTGGAAAGGGCGGCTGGTGGCAGCGTGCGTCGTGCTCTGGAGGTGCTGCGAGTCGCCACGCGCCTGGGACTGACTTCGTTCGGCGGTCCGGTCGCGCATCTCGGTTACTTCCGCGAAGAGTACGTCGTCCGGCGCAAGTGGCTTGACGAGGCCACGTACGCGGATCTGGTGGCGCTCTGTCAGTTCCTCCCCGGCCCGGCCAGCAGCCAGGTCGGCATCGCCATCGGCATCACTCGCGGCGGGCTCCCGGGCGGCGTCGCCGCGTGGCTCGGGTTCACACTGCCGTCGGCCGTCGCGCTCGTCGCCTTCGCGTACGGTCTGCGGTCGCTCGGGGTCGCCGACGCCGGCTGGCTGCACGGGCTCAAGGTGGCGGCGGTGGCGGTGGTCGCGCTGGCCGTGTGGGGCATGGCGCGCTCGCTCGCGCCGGACCGCGCGCGGGCCACGATCGCGATCCTGTGCGCCTTCTGCGCGCTGCTGTGGCCAACGGGCGCGGGACAGGTCGCCCTCATCGCGGCCGCCGCCCTCGTGGGCTTGTGGCTCCTGCCCGCGAGCGCCGCCGCCCCCGCGACCGCGAGACCGGTCCCCGTAAGCCGCGCGCTCGGCGCGGGCGCGCTCGTCGTGTTCTTCGGTCTCCTGATCGCGCTGCCGATTGCCCGTCAGCTCGCCGGCAGCCAGGCGCTCGCCCTCTTCGATAGCTTCTTCCGGGCAGGGTCGCTGGTCTTCGGCGGAGGCCACGTCGTTCTGCCGCTGCTCCAGGCCGAAGTCGTGCCGCCCGGCTGGGTGACCAGCGAGGCGTTCGTCGCCGGTTACGGCGCGGCGCAGGCGGTGCCGGGCCCGCTCTTCACTTTCGCCGCCTATCTGGGCGCGGTCGCCGGACCCCGGCCCAACGGCCTCGCGGGCGCCGCCATCGCGCTGGTGGCGATCTTCCTGCCGTCCTTCCTCATGATCGTCGGCGCCCTGCCGTTCTGGGACGCGCTCCGCGGCCGAGCGAGCTTTCAGGCCGCGCTGCGCGGGATCAACGCCGCGGTCGTGGGACTGCTGCTCGCCGCGCTCTATCATCCCGTGTGGACGAGCGCGATCCGCGGGCCGGACGACATGGGCCTCGCCCTGGCGGCATTCGGCCTGCTCGCGTTCTGGGAGGCGCCGGCCTGGTTGGTCGTCGTGCTCGCCGCGGCCGCCGGCGCGCTCTTCGCCCTTGCTCGATAACGCGAGCCCGTGATCTCCTTCGGGTATCAGAGGCTAGATGACATGAAAATCGGCGTTCGGTTGCTGGTCGCTCTGATGCTCGCCCTCGTCGTCGGGTCGGCGTGGGCCCAATCGTCCCCGCCGGTCGGCGCCATCCTGACGCTGCTCCGGACGGGCGGCTACGTCGTCGTGTTCCGCCACGACGCCACGCACGCCGACCAGGCCGACACCGATCCCCTGAACCTGGACGACGTCGCGAAGCAGCGCCAGCTCAGCGACAAGGGGCGCGCCGACGCGAAGATGGTCGGCGACGCGCTCAAGGCCGCCGGCGTCCCGATCGGCAAGTCGATCTCCAGCCGCTTCGCCCGCGCGGTGGAGACGGCGCGATTGATCGGTAGCAAGGACCCGGAGCCCACACTCGACGTGAGCGAAGGCGGACTGGTGGTGAGCCCGAACGAGAACAATCGCCGCGCCCAGGCGCTCCGCGCGATCGTCGCGGCGCCGTCCGCGGCCGGCACGAACACGCTCGTCGTGACCCACAAGCCGAACATCCTCGACGCGTTCGGCAAGGACTGGTTCGAGATCCGGGAGGGCGAGGCGTCGATCTTCAAGCCCGACGGGAAGGGATCGTACACACTGATCGCGCGCGTGCCGATCGATCAGTGGGCGGCGGTGAAGAAGTAGCTCCCCGCGCTACGCGAGCGAGCGCCGCAGGTCGTCGACAATCGCCAGGAACGCGTCGAGCACCGGCGTGCGCGGCTTGTCGCGCCGGAGCACGATGCCGATCTGGCGGAACAGATGCGGGTCGAGCTTCACCGCCGTGAGCCGCCGCGCCCGCACGTCGGCCTTGGCGGCGAACCACGAGGTGATCGACAGCCCGAGCCCCGACTCGACGAGCTTCTTGATCGCCTCGGTGTTGCCGAGCTCCATCGGCAGGGCGGGCGCCGCGCCCCCGCGCTGAAACCAGGCGTCGATCACGCGCCGCAGCGTCGCCCCCTGCTCGAACAGGATCAGCGGCTCGCCGGCGAGCTCGGCCGCCTTCACGCGCCGGCCCCGCGGCCAGCGCCGGCCGGGCGGGCCGATCGCGACGAGCTCGTCGCGATGGAGCGCGGTCACCGAGAGCTCGCGCTCGCGGACCGGCAGGCTCACGATGCCGACGTCCAGCTCGTTCGCCACCACCGCCCGGGCAATCTCCGGCGCGTTGCCGGTGGCCACGACGAGCTCCGTGCGCGGATAGCGGGCCCGGAACCGGCGCAGCGCCGACGGCAGCAGGTAGATGCTGAACGAGGCGCTCGTGCCGAGCCGGATCCGGCCGGCCACGATGCCCCGAAGCTCCTGGATGAGCTCGAGGCCGCGGTCGAGCTCCTGCATGGCGCGACCGGCATGGGCCAGCAGCAGCTCGCCGGCCTTGGTCGTGTACGTCCGCTTGCCGACCCGCTCCAGCAGCGGCAATCCGAGCTCGCGCTCGAGCTGCCGCACCTGCATGCTCACGGCCGGCTGGGTGAGCCGGAGCTCCCGCGCCGCCCGCGAGAAGCTGCCGTGCCGGGCCACCAACCGAAGCGTGTGGAGGTGCGCGAGCTGCACGTTCATGAAGTCAAAAAATATCTGATCGTAACGATCATGACAATTGATTTTACTGATGGTCGCATTTACCGGATCATTCGTCCCGTGGACATGAACCACTACGTCGCGGAGATCATCGCGCGGGAGCGCCTGGACTGTGCGCGGGCGCACGCCGCGCGCCGGAGGCTTCTTCGCGGCCCTCAGGCCGCGCTCGCGCCCGCCGGCGCCTAGCGTCCCCGCCCTCTGCGACGGGCGCGTCGAGATCCGCGACGCGTGCGAGGCGGATCTCGCGCAGATCGCCGCGATCTGGAACCACGAGGTCCTCGGCGCCGAAACGACGACCGACACCGAGCCCAGGGACCCGGCCACCCAGCGCGACTGGCTGGCCTGCCACACCGAGATCTATCCGGTCATCGTCGCCGTGACCGGTCACGACCTGGTGGCCTACGGGTCTCTCTCGCCGTACCAGCCCAAGCCCGCGTTCGCCCGGACGGTCGAGGACTCCGTTTACGTCAGGCAGGACCGGCGCGGCGCCGGGCTCGGGACGATGATCCTCGGCGAGCTGGTGCGGCGCGCCGGGGCGCTCGGCCACCGTTCGATCCTGGCGCGCATCACGGCGAAGAACACCGCGTCGCTCCGCTTACACGCGCGCCACGGCTTCCGGCCCATCGGCCTCGAGCGGGAGTCGGCGTTCAAGCTCGGCCGCTGGCACGACGTCACCATCATGCAGCGTCACCTCGACGCGATCTGAGGGAAGGAGCATCACGATGATCGGACAATTCGACCATCTCATGAAGATCACCGACCGGCCTTCCGCCGTCATGGTCCGGGGGGCAGGATCGTGGATCTGGGATCGGGATGGCAGGTGCTATCTCGACTTCGTCCAGGGCTGGGCCGTGAACTCTCTGGGCCACTCGCCCCGCGTCGTGCTGGACGCCCTGGTGGCGCAGGGCGAGCAGCTGATCAACTGCAGTCCCGCGTACTACAACGAGCCCATGGGCCGGCTCGCCGCCCTGCTCGCCGGGACGTCGGGGCTCGATCAGGTGTTCCTCTGCAACAGCGGCGCGGAGGCGAACGAGGGCGCGATCAAGCTCGCGCGCAAGTGGGGCGCCCGCCATCGCGCCGGCGCCCACGAGATCGTCACCATGCACGGCGGATTTCACGGCCGCACCCTCGCCACGATGGCCGCCTCGGGCAAGGCCGGCTGGGAGGCGCTCTTCCCGCCCGTCGTGCCCGGCTTCCGGAAGGTTCCGCTCGGCAATATCGGCGCCGTCGCCGATGCGATCACGCCCCGCACCGTCGCGGTCATGCTGGAGCCGATCCAGGGCGAGGCCGGCGTCTTCGAGGCCGGCGACGACCATCTGCGGGCCCTGCGGGCCCTGACGGCGGAGCGCGGGATCCTCCTGATCGTCGACGAGATCCAGACGGGTATCGGACGTACCGGCCGTTTCTTCGGCTACCAGCACGCCGGCATCGAGCCCGACATCGTCACGGTCGGCAAGGGACTCGGCGGCGGCGTCCCGCTCGCCGCGCTCGTGGCGGCGGAGCGCGTGTGCTGCTTCGAGCCGGGCGACCAGGGCGGCACCTTCAACGGTAATCCGCTGATGGCCGGCGTCGGCTGCGCGGTCGTCGAAACGGTCAGGCAACCGTCGTTTCTCCAGGCCGTCGTCGCCACGGGTGCCTATCTGACCGATCGGCTCCGGACGCTCGCCGAGCAGCTCGGCCACGGCGAAGTCCGCGGTCGTGGTCTGCTCCAGGCGCTCGAGCTCCGGGGAATGGACGCGAAGAAGGTCTCGGCGACCGCGCTCGACCAGGGCCTGCTCGTCAACGCGCCGCGCCCGGACACGCTCCGGTTCATGCCGGCCCTGACCGTGACCCGTGAGGAGATCGACGAGATGATCGCGCGACTGCGGGCGAGCCTCGACTGAGCGCTCAGGGCTCCGGCGCCGCGCGGCGCTCGAGCTTCCGGAGCGCCGCCGCGACGTCGACATGCCCGGCGAGCACCGGCGCGACCGGATCGCCGAGCTGGGCGAAGCGCGCCGGCGCCGTCTTGATGGTGAAGCGCGCGGGATCGAGCCGGGCGGTCACCTCTTCCCAGCGGAGCGGGCACGAGACCGGCGCCCCGGGCAGCGGGCGCACCGAGAACGGGGCAACGATGGTCTGGCCGCGGCCGTTCTGGCCAAAGTCGATGTAGACCTTGCCGCCGCGCGAGCGCAGCGGGCGCGCGATCGTCGAGATCGCCGGTTCTGCCTCGACGCCCATCACCGCCAGGAGCCGCGCGAAGGTTCGCACCACCTCGTAGTCGTAGCGCGCGCCGAGCGGGAGCAGGATGTGCAGGCCCGTGGCCCCGGAGGTCTTCACGATCGAGGACGAGCCAGTCCGGCTGGTCGAGGCCCGGCAGCCGCGCGCTCCAGAGGTGCAGCGGAATCGTGCCGAGATTCACGACGTAGCGGAGGCTCTCGCGGTCGTCGACGATGAAGTAGTCGATGTCGCGGCCCACGTCGTGCGAATGGATCCGCGCGGTCCTCACCCACGACGGAATCCACTCCGGCGCGTCCTTCTGGAAGAAGGACTTGCCCTTGATCCCGTCCGGATAGCGCGTGAGCACGAGCGGCCTGTCCTTGAGGTACGGCAGGAGCCACGGCGCGACCGCATCGTAGTAGTCGATCAGATCCGACTTCGTATACCCCTCATCCGGCCAGAACACCTTCTTCGGATTCGTCACGCTCACGCGCCGCTCCTCCGCCCCACCCGCACCTCGTTCCTCCCCTCCGCTGGAGCGCCGAAGTGGACGCGCGTTCGACTCGGCAGCCGCGGCGTCCGGAGCTCTGCCAGGAGAGCGCCGCGACTGCTTGGGCGCACCACGAGCGCGACCGCGAGGGGGCGAGGCGGGCTCGGGGGGGTCGGGAGGTGTCACCGGGACCCGTTCCCGTGAACCGGCGTCGGACCCCGAGCGCCCAGATGGAGCCCAGCCACGATCGGGCAGCGCACGCGCGCCGCGTGGTCCCGGGACACCTCCCGACCCCCCCGAGCCCGCCTCGCCCCCTCGCGTCGCCACGGAAGATTCGCGCACACAATCCTCAGGGCGTTTGTCGTCGCGCAAACCGAGGAACGCCGGATGCCGGATCCCCCCGTCGCGCGTCCACTCCGTGAAGCGAACCTGGCACACGAGCCGAGGCTCGACCCAGTGGTGGCCGCGCCCGGTCGGGGTGCCGCGCGCGAAGGGGGATGTCGCGCGCGCCAGCGGCCGGAGCTTCTCGCTGACGAGCGCGAGCGTCCGGTCGTCGAACCCCGTGCCGACCTTGGAGACGTAGACGAGCTGGCCGGCCTCGTAGAGGCCGAGGTGGAGCGCGCCGAAGTGAGCGCGAGTGCCCTGGGGAACGGTGTAGCCGCCGATGACGAACTCCTGCTCGAGCAAGCACTTGATCTTGAGCCAGTCCTTCGAGCGCCGGGAGACGTAAAGACTGTCGCGCTTCTTGGCGATCACGCCCTCGAGCCGCTGCTCGCAGGCGGCGGCCAGGAACTCGGCGCCCTGGCCCGCGACGTGATCGCCGTAGGACACGACGCCGCGCGCCGGCGCCAGGAGCTTCAAACATTCCTTGCGCGTCTCGAGCGGCAGCCGGCGCAGATCGCGGCCGTCCAGCCCGAGCGCGTCGAAGGCGATCATGCCGACCGGCACCTCGACGCGCGCGCGTTCGACGTCGGCGGGGCGCGTGAGACCCATGCGCTCCTGGAGCCGCTGAAAGCTCGAGCGCCCCTCGTCGTCGAGCGCGACGATCTCGCCGTCCAGCAGGAACCGCGCGAGCGGAAGCGCGCGCAGAGCCGCGGCCACCTCGGGATACCGGCTGGTGACGACCTGGCCGCTCCGGCCGCGAAGCTCGACTGTGTCGTCGGCGCGATGGGCGAGAACCCGCACGCCGTCGTACTTGATCTCGAAGAGCCAGTCCGGATCCGTCGGGGGCGCCTCGACGAGCGTGGCGAGCATGACGAGCTCCCCGCGCGGCGCGATGTCGGCGCCCGGCGCGCCGAGCTCGGTCAGGCGCCGGCGCAGCGTCTCGATCCGTTGCGGACCGTCGCGCAGCTCCTCCACCGTCAGCCCGGACAGGACCGACGCCGGGAAGCGTTCCGTGGGCTCCGCCTCGCCCGCGTACGCGTCGGCCTTCTTCAGCAGGAGCCACTCCTTGTCCTTGCCGCTCATGCGGGCGAGCGTCCATCGCCCGCGCAGCTTGAAGCCGAACAGCTCGAACTCGAGCTTGCCGCGCTCGATCTGCTCGCGCGCGGGCTCGGGCTTCACGAGCCGAAACCGGCCGGCGTCCCACACGATCGACGGGCCCGCGCCGTAGTTGCCCTCGGGGATGACGCCCTCGAAGTCGCCGTACTCGAGCGGGTGGTCCTCGACGTGCACGGCCAGGCGCTTCTCGTGCGAGCGCACCGAGGGCCCCTTGGGCACGGCCCAGCTCTTCAGCACGCCGTCGATCTGCAGGCGCAGGTCGTAGTGGAGCCGCCGCGCCGAGTGCTTGTGCACGACGAAGCGGCTACCGCCCGCGGGACTCGGCCCGCCGAACGGCTCCGGCGTCGCCCCGGGGTCGCGCTTTCGCCGATACTCCTCGAGATCGCGGCTAGCCACGCAGCACCAGGATCACGCCGAGCGCGGCCAGGAGGTTGTCGACCGCGTGCGCGGCCATCGACGGCAGCAGGCTGCCGGTTCGCTCGTACGCGAACGCCCACAAGAGCCCGCTCCAGAAGACCGCGGCGAAGCCGAGGACGCCGTAGCCGTGGGCGATCGCGAAGATCGCCGCGCTCAGCCCCGCGGCCATACCCGTTCCGAATCGCCGGCGCAGGGTCGCGAACACCAGCCCGCGGAAGACGATCTCCTCGAACACCGGCGTGAGGACGACCGTGTCGAGGAGAATGGCGCCGACGTCGATCCGCGGGCCCCAGGCGAGGTCGGGATCGAACCATTCGGTCCAGTGCGAGGACAGGCCGAGCCCGCGTCCGGCGAAGTCCATCACCCCCTCGCCGAGCTGGCCGACACCGAGGAGCGCCAGCAGCACGAAGCCGAGGCTTCGGATCCCGCCGGCAACGGGCACCAGCCCGAAGCTCTGGCGGAAGCTCATCTCCGCGGGCCGCACCAGACAGCGGCTGGCCAGGACCAGCACCGGCACGAAGGCGAGGTTCGTCACGAGGTCGAACACGACCCGGTTGAACGACCGCGAATGCTCAGATGCGAAGGCGGAATACAGGTAGACGGCGCCGAGCGTGATCACCCCCAGCGCTCCGCCCCGAACCAGGACCACCGCGCCCTGGCGCCCGCGCCATGGCGGCGGCAGGATCACCGCGCCCACGCGCGCGAAGAGGCGGCGACGCCTCAAGAGCCCGACCGCGACGAGCCCGGCGACGGCGAGCAGCGTCAGCTCGAGCGCGATCATGAGGCGCATCCGCACCAGCACGCGGGTCGACCGCGCGCCCTGGGTCGCCGCGATCGCCGCGAGGGCTTCGCCGTCGACGGCGCGCGCCGCCAGGCGCCCGGCGATCCGATCCCGAAACCAGCCGGGCTCCAGACCCTGCTCGAGCGTCTCGGCGACGACCGTGCCCTCCATCGCTTCGCTCGCGTCGCCGAGATAGGCGGCGACGACAACACGGCCGAACGCGGGGAGCGGATCGGGGCGCAGGGCCCACTCGGCGGCTCGACGCCGCACGCGGTCCAGGCGCCCGGCCTCGCCCTCGAGGATCGCCAGGTGGAGATCCACCGCCGGATCGACCGACGCGGCGGCGAGCTCCTCGTACCAGCGGATCGCCTCCGCGAGATCCTCGGCGGGATCGGTCGACGTCAGGCGATAGAAGAGACGCTCCCACCCCGGCGCGCGCGCGATCGCGTCGTCGAGATCCATCGTCCGTCCGACGATCAGCGCGAGCGCGCGCTCGGGCTCCTCGACCGCCTCCATCCGTGATCCGCCGTACTGCAGCCACGCCATGACGGCGATGAACGCCACGAGGATCAGCGCCGACAGTGCGGTCAAAACCCCGACATGTTGACGCTCGACCGGCGCGGGGACGCTATCTGTTGGTGAGCCCATGCCTGCGCGCATCATAGGGAGCAACGTGCTATCGTGCAAACCATGCCGCCCCACTCCCTGGGCTCGGGGACGATCTCGTTCGGGCTGGTCTCCATTCCCGTCCGGCTCTACACCGCCGCGTCCTCGGCGAACGTATCCTTCAACCTTCTCCATGCCAAGTGTGGCTCGCGGATCAAGCAGCAGACCTTCTGCCCGACGTGCAACGAGGTCGTCGATCGCGCGTCGCTCGTCAAGGGTTACGAGTTCGCGAAGGACCAGTACGTCCGCGTCACCGACGACGAGCTGAAGGGGCTCGAGGGCGAGGCGTCGAAGGTGATCGACATCGCCGAGTTCGTGCCGCTCCAGTCGGTCGATCCGATCTTCTTCGAGAAGACCTATTACCTCGGACCCGACAAGGGCGGCGACAAGGCGTACCGGCTCCTCGCCGACGCCATGGAAAAGGGCGGACGGGTCGCCCTGGCCACCTTCGTCATGCGCGGCAAGGAGAGCCTCGTCCTCATCCGGCCGGCGCGCGGCGGCCTCATGCTCCACACGATGTACTTCGCGGACGAGGTGCGGGACTTCGGCGAGATCGACCGCGGCCAGTCGGCGAAGATCAAGCCGGGCGAGCTCGACCTGGCGCTGCAGCTCATCGACGGTCTCGCCGGCGACGAGTTCCAGCCGGAGCGCTTCCAGGACGAGTACCGCCACCGCGTCCTCGACCTCATCAACCAGAAGGTCGAGGGCAAGGAAGTCACGGCGGTCGGTCCCCAAGTTCAGCGCGCCCAGGTGATCGACCTGATGGAGGCCCTCAAGGAGAGCCTCGCCAAGCGGGTCGCCTCCGGGGAGAAGAAGCCCCTGGCGAAGGCCAAGCGGACCGAGCCCGCCCCGGCGGCGCCGGCGAAGAAGGCCCAGGCCGCAAAGAGGTAGCTCTCCGGCGCCCGAGGGTTAGAATGGATCTGGGCCGCCAATGCCCAGAATTGCCCTCGAGCCGCGATTCCAGGTCGAACACCTGTCGGTCCTCGACAGCGAAGGCAACCTCGACACTGCCCTCGAGCCCAAGCTGTCCGCCGACGAGCTGAAGTCGCTCTATCGCGCGATGGTGCTGGGCCGGCGCCTCGACGAGCGCATGGTGCGGCTCCAGCGTCAGGGTCGCATCGGGACCTTCGCGCCCATCAAGGGGCAGGAAGCCTCCCAGATGGGGACCGCGTTCACCCTCCGGCGGGCCGACTGGATGGTGCCGTCGTTCCGGGAGATTGCGGCGATGATCTGGCGCGGGTGGCCAATCGAAAAGCTCCTGCTCTTCTACGCCGGCCACGTGGAGGGCGGGCGGCCCGCCGACGACCAGCACGACCTGCCGATCACGATCCCGGTCTCGACGCAGCTGCCCCACGCGGTGGGCCTCGCCTACGCCGCCCAGTACCGCGGTGACGACGTGGTCGTCATGGCGTACTTCGGCGACGGCGCCACGTCCGAGGGAGACTTCCACGAGGCGATGAACTTCGCCGGAGTCTGGCACGTGCCGGTCGTCTTCGTCTGCCAGAACAACCAGTGGGCGATCTCGGTGCCGCTGAAGAAGCAGACGCACTCGCGCACGATCGCCCAGAAGGCGCTCGCCTACGGTTTGCCCGGCGTCCAGGTGGACGGTAACGACGTCCTCGCCGTCTACGCCGCGGCGCGCGAGGCCGTCGATCGGGCGCGCGCCGGCGAGGGCCCCACGCTGATCGAGTGCGTGACGTACCGTCTGGGCTTTCACACCACCGCCGACGATCCGTCCAAGTACCGGAGCGAAGAAGAAGTCACGATGTGGGAGAAGAAGGATCCGCTGACCCGCTTCCGCGCCTATCTGGAGAAGCGGAACCTTCTCGAGAGCGACATCGAGACGCGCGTCGACGAGGAGATCGCCGCGGCGGTGCAGCGCTTCGAGGCGACGCCCCCGGCCGATCCGCTCACGATGTTCGATCACGCGTACGCGGAGCTCCCGCCGGACCTCGAGGCCCAGCGGGCGGAGATGGCCGAGCGCGAGGCGGCAGGCCCGCCGCGCGTCGGCGAGCCGACCCCATTGCCCCCGCGCGCCACGCCGATGCGGGGCCAGCGGCTGACGAGGCGCTGACGCCATGCCCAAGCTGAACATGGTCAAGGCCCTCAACCTCGCGCTCTTCCAGGAAATGGAGCGCGACGGCGACGTGCTCGTCCTGGGCGAGGACGTCGGCGTCGACGGCGGCGTCTTCCGGGTGACCGACGACCTGCAGCGGAAGTTCGGCTCTCAGCGCGTCATCGACAGCCCGCTGGCCGAGGCGGCCATCATCGGCACCGCGGTCGGCATGGCCCTCTACGGCCTCAAGCCCGTCTGCGAGATCCAATTCTCCGGCTTCGCCTTCCAGTGCTTCCACCAGATCGAGAACCACTGTGCGCGCTACCGAGCCCGCTCACAGGGGCGCTTCCACGTCCCGATGGTGATCCGCATGCCCTACGGCGGCGGCGTGCGCGCGCTCGAGCACCACTCCGAGTCCGAGGAGCAGTTCTACGCCCACATTCCCGGGCTGAAGATGGTCATTCCCTCGGGCCCGCGCAACGCCCGGGCTTTGCTCGCCGCCGCCATCCGCGATCCCGACCCGGTCATCTTCTTCGAGGCGAAGGCGCTCTATCACGCCGCCAAGGAAGAGGTCCCGGAGGAGAGCGAGACCCTGCCCCTCGGCCGCGCGCAGGTCGTGCGCGAGGGCAAGGCACTCACGCTGATCGCGTATGGCGCCATGGTTCGCGTCGCCCTCGAGGCCGCCGAGGTCCTCCAGGCAGAAGACGGCGTCGAGACCACGGTGATCGACCTGCTCACCATCTCGCCGCTCGATCGGGACACGCTGGTGAGCTCGGTCAAGCAGACCGGCCGCGCGGTCGTCGTCCACGAGGCTCCCCGGAGCTTCGGCCCGGGCGCCGAGATCGCGGCCTCGATCATGGACGGCGCGTTCCTCTCGCTCGAGGCTCCGATCCGGCGGGTGACCGCCTACGACGTGCCGTTCGTGGGGTTCGCCCGCGAGAAGGCGAACGTTCCCGACGTTTCACGCGTCGTCGCGGCCGCGCGCGACACTCTCGCGTTCTGAGGCATGTCCCGGCCGTTCGCGCTGCCCGACCTTGGTGAGGGCCTGACCGAGGCCGAGATCATCAAGGT
>WNFK01178879.1_pt1 | contig 12106 bp, 13 predicted proteins | sample 5400281 | NCBI WGS metagenome assembly WNFK01 (sample SAMN13153350, study PRJNA577476) | soil metagenome | isolation source: 20 cm soil on Douglas fir-dominated hillslope | place: USA:California | collected 2013-09-17
CGACGCGCTGTCTCGGTCCACGGCCGCGCCCTGGTTCCCCGCCTCGGCGAGCTCGTCGAGGGAAGCCGTGGGCAACCGGTGGACGCGCAGGTAATCGATTGTGATGTTACGAAGAACCTGGAAGAACCAGCTCGAAAACTTGCGCCCGGGGTCGAAGGTATTCAGGCGCTGGTAGACCCGCAGAAACCCTTCCTGGGCGAGGTCTTCGGCGAGGCCACGGTCGCGCACGAAACGGAAGATGAAGTTGACAGCGGGCGTCGCGTACCGCGTGACCAGCTCGCGGTACGCGGCTTCAGACCCGGCAAGTGCATCGCTCGCCAGTTCGGCATCGCTCGCGGTGTGCCCCACGGACATCGACTATACGGTGATGGCGTCGGCGTGGTTTCAGGCCGGCCGCCTGTCGCCCAGCTTTCCTTCGGACGAGCGATTCGGATTGACGTCGCAACTCAGACGGGCGGCGGTCTCGGTTCCGTCGAATATCGGGGAGGGCGCGCGTCGAAAGGGCGGAAAGCGTACCTCAATCACCTCGATATCGCGTTGGGCTCGCAAGGCGAGGTCGACGTGCAGTTGGAAATCGCGCGGCGCCTGACATATCTCAGTACCGCCGACTATAAGGCAGTGGTCGAGCGCGTGGATCGCGTCGGGCGGCTCTTGAACGGACTCATTCGATCGCTTCAGCCAACGGATGCGGATTGGACGTAGCCACTATCCACCACCCACCACCAACCAACCACCAACCAGCCAACCAGCCAACCAGCCATCACGGCTTCAGCATCTCGTTGACAGGCGGCGCCGCGAGGCTCGCGGCGATATCGGTCGTCTCGTCTGGAATCGGCAGGCCGTCGAGGTAGCGCTCGGCGTCGATCGCGGCCATGCAGCCCGAGCCCGCCGCCGTGACCGCCTGACGATAGATGTGATCCTGCACGTCGCCGGCCGCGAACACGCCCGGACAACTCGTCTTCGTCCCGTGGTGCGTGCAGACGTAGCCTGCTTCGTCGAGCTCGATCTGCCCGCGGAAGAGCGCCGTGTTCGGCGTGTGGCCGATCGCGATGAACACACCGTCGAGCGCGACGTTGGTGAGCGAACCGGTCTTCAAATGGCGCACGGCGATGCCGGTGACCTCGCCGCGTTCGAGGTCGCTGATGTCGGCGATCTCGGAGTCCCAGATGAACTCGATCTTCGGGTTGGCGTACGCCTTGTCCTGCATGATCTTCGACGCGCGCAGCGAGTCGCGCCGATGGATGACGGTGACCTTCGAGGCGAAGCGCGTCAGATAGATTGCCTCTTCCATCGCGGAGTCGCCGCCGCCGACGACCGCGATCGGCTTGCCGCGGAAGAAATAGCCGTCGCAGGTCGCGCACGTCGAGACGCCGCGGCCCGCCAGCTTCCGGTCGCAGCCGATTTCGAGCCAGCGCGCCGACGCGCCGGTCGCGATGATGAGCGCGTCGGTCGTGACGGTTTTTCCATCGGAGAAGGCGAGCGAGAACGGCCGGTCGCGGAGGTCGACGCGCTCGACGTTCCCCTGCACGACGTCGGTGCCGAAGTGGAGCGCCTGCTCGCGCATCTCGGCCATCAGCTCGGGACCGTCGATCCCCTTCCGGAACCCCGGATAGTTCTCGACCATCGTCGTCAGCATCAGCTGGCCGCCGGCCTCGAGGCCTTCGACGAGCAGCGGCTTCAGGTTGGCGCGCGCGGTGTAGAGCGCCGCCGTCAGGCCCGCGGGGCCGGAACCGATGATGGTGACCCTCCGATCGGCCATGTCTCGATTAGAGATGCTGATCGAGCTTGCGGACAATCTCTTCCTTCGGCACCAGTCCGACGATTTGATCGGCGAGCTCGCCGTTCTTGAAGATCAGCAGGGTCGGGATGCCGCGAATCATGAAGCGGCCCGGGACGCTCGGGTTCTCGTCCACGTTCATCTTCGCCACCGTCGCGCGGCCGTCGTATTCGGCGGCGATGGCGTCGACCATGGGCGCCAGGCGGCGGCACGGACCGCACCATTCGGCCCAGAAGTCCACGAGCGTCACGCCGTTCTTGATTTCGCTGTCGAAGTTGCTGTCGGTGAACGTCTTGACCTTTTCAGATGCCATCGTTTCCCCCCAGCGGGTCCACAAGGATCCGCCCTGCCCCTGACCGGCGGGTCCAAAAGGACCCGCCCTACGCGATAGCGCGTTCATATACTTTGACGTACTGACGCGCTGATGCGTCCCAGGAAAAATCCTCGGTCATCCCCTCGTGCTGAATCCGGCGCCAGGTTGACCGATCCTGGAACACGTCGAGGGCCCAGCGCAGGGTATTCAGCAGCGCCTGGGCCGAATAGGCGTCGAAACTGAACCCGTTCCCCTCGCCCGTCCGCGCGTTGAAGTTGCGCACCGTGTCGGCCAGCCCTCCGACGGCCCGGACCACCGGCGGGGTGCCGTAGCGAAGGCTGTACATCTGGTTCAACCCGCTCGGCTCGAACCGCGACGGCATCAGGAACAGGTCGGCGCCGGCCTCGATCAGATGCGCGAGCGGATTGTCGAACCCGATCTTCGTGCCGATGCGATCCGGATGCCGCGCCGCAAGGCCGAGCCACAGGTCCTCGTAGCGCCGCTCGCCATTGCCCAGCAACACGAACGAAGCGTCGAGCTGCGGCAGCTCGTCGGCGATCTCGGCGATGAGGTCGAACCCTTTCTGGTCCACGAGCCGCGAGATCAGACCAACCATCGGCCGCTCGAGCGCCGCGGCGTCTGTACCCATCCCGAACCGATCGAGCAGCGCGCGCTTCGCCGCGCGCTTGCCGGCAACGTTGGTCGCGTCGTATGGCTCGGGGATATTCGGATCGCGCGCTGGATCCCACTGATCGTAGTCGATCCCGTTCAGGATGCCGACGACGTCGCTGCTGCGGTAGCGGAGGATGCCGTCGAATCCGAAGCCGAACTCGGGCGTCTGGATTTCGCGCGCGTAGCGCGGGCTGACCGTGGTGATCATGCGGCTGAACCCCAGGCCGCCTTTCAGGTAACTGATGCGCCCCCAGTACTCGAGCGCGTCGATGCGCATCAAATCCCACCCCAGGCCGAGCCGCGGCAGCCAGCTCGCGTCGAAGACGCCCTGATACGCGAGGTTGTGAATCGTGAAGACCGCCGGCAGGTTGGCGAGGGCCGCCGGCCCGCGTCCCGTGCGCAGCAGCATCGGGACGAGGCCCGCCTGCCAGTCGTGCGCGTGCACGACATCGAAGCGATCCGGCGTGGACGCCGCCCATTCGAGCGCCGCGAGCGCGAGAAACGCGAAGCGCTCGGGGTTGTCCGGGTAATCCTGCCCGGCGGTGCCGTACAGGTAATCGCGATCGAAGTACGCCGGGCGATCGATGAAGATCGTGCGAACGGGTCCGGGTTGGATCCAGATGCCGGCATCGGCAACCTGGCCGCCGAGCCGCACCGTCACACGCCCCGCGCGTTCGCCTGCGGTGATGCCGCGGTAGCGCGGGATGACGACATCGACGTCGTGTCCGAGTCGCGCGAGCGCCACGGGAAGCGCACCGATCACGTCCGCCAGCCCGCCGGTCTTTGCAAACGGCACAGCTTCGGAGGCGATGGTCAGGATGCGCATGAATCCAAGATTATGTCCGTCCGAGGGCGGCGCTATGGATCCTGTAGGGTCCGGCGTCAGCCGGACCACGATATGATCCTCTTGTGACCGACCCGGCGCGCCCGACTCGACCCGCCCGCTCTGAAACCCGGGAAGTCATCGAGCTCAGATCGATCGGTGAGGCGCACCCGGAGCTCGCCGATGCCGTCGACATGCAGATCGAGCTGCTCGGCCTCCAGCGGCGTGTCCAGGGGCGGGTGCCCTTACCGTGGTTCGAGCTCAACGAAGAGATCATCCGCAAGCACGACGCAACCGGTCAGCCGCTGCTCCGGTTCGAGAACATCACGATCGAATCGAGCGACTTGCGGCTGCTGATGCGGCAGATCGCCGATGTGCTCCGCCGCCACGGCTCGCTGGAGGAGAAGGACTACGAGCGCATCCAGGTGATTGGGCGCGACATGAACCTGCTCGAAGTCGCCCTGCGGTGGTATCGAAGCGGCGCGCGCCATCATTCGGTTGCGGCGGTCGGACTCGGCCATGACCTGCCGGCCGTTGCACAGGAAAGCCGGGACGAAGCGCTGGACCAGGTGATGTCGCTCGCGCTGCGGCCGTGGATGACGCGCTGCGCCGAGGTCCTGCAGCAGCGCACGGAGCTCGCGCTCTGGTCGCACCCGCACTGCGCGCTGTGCGGGTCGGAACCGGACTTCTCGGTGATCACGCCGGCCGCCGAACGTCACCTCATTTGCAGCCGCTGCACGCTGCGCTGGAAGTTCGAGCCGCTGACCTGCCCGTATTGCCGCAACAACGACCGGTCGCGCATCACGTCGTTTGCGACACCGGATGGTCAGTACCGCGTGTACGCGTGCGACCACTGCCACCGGTATCTGAAGGCGTACGACGGACGCCGCGCAACGCGCCCCGTGATGCCTGTCGTGGACAGCGTGGCGACGCTCCCGCTCGACGCGTACGCGATGCAGCGCGGGTATTCGTAGAAGAAGATCTGTGTAGGGGCCTAGTTGACCGCCGGCAGCACCGCCTGAATGGCGGGAACGGCCGTGGTGCTCTGCGCCGGCAGCGGAACGACCGGCGCGAACCAGTCCGACGCCTTCGTCGAGATCCAGTTGAAGAGGTGGCGCGTCTCCCAGAACCGGCCGGGGTTCGATTTCGCGCCGAGCACGACGACCGCGACTTCCGGTCCGCCCTGCGGCAGGCGGAGCAGCGTCGCCAGGCAGTAGCCGGCCTTGCTGATGAAACCGGTCTTGCCCGCCTGCACGTCGACGTCGCCCTTCATGACGAGCTGGTTCGTGCTGTGAATCGTGATCTGGTGGCGGCCCGCGTTCACCGTGTAGTACGGCGTCCGCATGATGCTCGCAATCCGATCGTCGCCGGAGACATACGTGATGAGCCGCGCGAGGTCGTAGGCGGACGATTCGTTGTCCGCGAGCAGACCCGACGGGTCGGCGTACGACGTGCTCGTGAGCCCGAGCTCCTGCGCCTTCGCGTTCATGCGCTCGATGAACCCCGCCGAGCCGTACGACGAGACGCGCGCGAGCACGCGGGCCGCCGCGTTGTCGGAGCCAATCAGCAGGAGGTGGAGCAGGTCGCCGGTCGTGAGGTTGTAGCCGACGCGCAGGTACGTGGTCGACGCGTTGCGCACATCGGCACGCTCGACGACGACCTCACGCGTGAGGTCGGGCGAATTCTCGAGGAACACGACTGCGGTCATCACCTTCGTGATGCTCGCGATCGATCGACGGCTCGTGGAGTTGCTCTCCCAGAGGACCTTGCCGCTCTCCGGGTCGTAGATGATGGCGGCTTCGGCGCGAATGTCGGGCACGACGTTGCCGAGGTCGTCGAACTTGAAGCGCGGCTCGATGGCGTCCCGCAGCGCGGCTGCCTGCTGGGCTGCCCTGACGCGGGCGGCACGGACGCGGGCGCTGCTCGCTCGGCGGGCCGTCGTGGCCGGTTTCCTGACAGCCGGCTGCTTCGCCGTTGACACTGTCTTCTTCTGGGCCGACACCCGATTCGCTGCGCTGGACTGCGCAGGAACGCCCATCGTGGCGACGATCGCCACGAAACAGAAGAGTCTCGACGTACGGAAAAGCCGGGTTCGAATCACGTGCAAACCTTTGTGGAGCAGATTGTTACGGATAGTTTCGGCATTGTAGCAGACAATCTGTAGGGTTCAAGCCTCTTCTGTGGCGGAACTGATGTGCCCACTACCGGCAACGTCGTACTCTTTCCCATCAACTCTGCCGCCCACGTGCTCGGCCGTTCCAAGAAGGGTGCCACGAGATGAACCTGACCGAGACTGAATACGCGGTTCTGCGGCAGACCATCGCGGCGCGCGGCACGGCGCGAATGATCCTCTTCCCTCTCACGATGCTCGGGTGGGCGGCGCTCGCGCTGATCGAGCTGACGTTTGCCGAGGCGCCGGTGGCCTCCCTCTACCCGCTGGCGGTGCTGGTCGGCGGCTTCGAGGCGATTCACGCGCTGCACGCCGGCGTCGAGCGCATCGGCCGGTACCTCCAGGTCTATTACGAAGGGGCGGAGGCCGGGCCGCGCTGGGAGACCACCGCGATGGCCGTCGGCCCGGCGCTCCCGGGCGGCGGCATCGACCCGCTCTTCACGTTGGTCTTCGCCAGCGCGACTTTCGTCAACATGATCCCGGCACTTGCGCTCCAGCCGCGCCCGACCTCGATGGAGATGGGCGTCATCGGCGTGCTGCACCTCGCGGTCGTGATCAGAATTGTTCGCGCCCGCGGGGCGGCGGCGCGGCAGCGCGCCGTCGAACTCGAGTCGTTCCGCGCCATTCATTCGCAAATCCCAAATCCCAAAACCCAAAACCCGAATCCCAATAGTTAAACGACGCCACCGAACCAGGACGAACACGGAAGACCCGCGCATCGGGATTGGATCCTTGAATTTGGGATTTTGGAGCGTTCCCACAATGCGACACGGCGAGTCCCGCGATAGCACACGCGACCGCTCCTACTCGAACGGGGTGTGCGCTCGCGCGCTTCGCATTTTCTAGGATTCCCTGCGATCGACATCGCAGGCGCGCCTCTCGCACACCTGCACCTCGGCGGGCATACTGATTGCACCCGTGTCGCATCGGAGGATTCGAGCCATGAGTCTGGTGCGGCTCCTAGGGTTTCGGACACTCACCTGCGGGTGTGTCATCGGCCGGTATCGTGAGCTTGCGACGAACCGCGAGCTGACCTACATCGAGGAAAAGGGACAGGCCTGCGAGACGTACGGCCATCGCCGCAATCACACCATTGCGGCCGACCGTGCCTCGATCGCGCCCGAACCGCTCGCTGCGGTCCGCGCCAGCTGAAAAAGTTCGCGCCGGGTCCCCCAGCCGACCCGGCACCGATCGACTCCCCCCGTTTACAATCCGGTGTGGTGACTCGCTTCCCGCAGCCCCACACCACCTTCAAGCGGCACGGCGCGACGTTCCGGTTCTATCTCGGCGACTCGCTCGACATCCTCTCGCGGTTCCCCGAAGCCTCGATCGACGCCATCGTCACCTCGCCTCCCTACAATCTCGGCATCCGGTATCGCAGCTACGACGACACGATGCCGCGCTCGAGCTATCTGGAATGGACGGGCAATTGGGTGAAGCTCGCGGCGCGATCGCTGGCGGAGGACGGTTCGCTCTTCCTGAACGTCGGCGGCAAGCCGACCGACCCATGGACGGCGCTGGACGTCGCGCAGGCCGCGCGTCCGCATCTGAAGCTGCAGAACACGATTCACTGGATCAAGTCCATCGCGATCGAGAAGGCGCTCGCCGGCGCGCGCGCCGGGCTCGAGGACGACCTCGCCGTCGGCCATTACAAGCCGATCAACAGCGAGCGCTTCCTCCACGACTGCCACGAGTTCGTGTTCCATTTCACGCCCGGCGGCGATACGCCGCTCCGCCGCCAGGCGATTGGTGTGCGATACCAGGACAAGTCGAACGTCGCGCGGTGGCGCACGGCCGCGGACGACCTCCGCTGCCGCGGCAACACGTGGTTCATTCCGTACGACACCATCCAGAGCCGCGACAAGGAGCGGCCGCATCCAGCGACGTTTCCGCCGCGGCTTCCCGAGATGTGCCTGCGGCTGCACGGGGTCGATCGCATCCGGACCGTCGCGGATCCGTTCCTCGGCCTGGGATCGACAGCCGTTGCCTGCGCCCACCTCGGCCTCAACTGCATCGGCGTCGAGATGGACGAGGGCTACTTGAACGAAGCGATCGCACGGGTGAAAGCAGTCGGCGACGCCCACCCACTTTTCTCATAGGATTCTGTTGTTCGATGCGTACGAGTTATGTAAGCTTCGAACGATGGACCTGCGGCAGCTCGAAATCATCCGCGCGATTGCGGATACCGGCTCGTTCACGGCGGCCGGCGACAAGCTGCACGTCTCGCAGTCGGCCATCAGCCGCCAGATCCTCCTGCTCGAGGAAGAGCTCGGCGAGTCGGTCTTCCATCGCATCGGCCGCCGCATCCGGATCACGGCGGCCGGCGAAGCGCTGCTGCAGCTGAGCCATCGCGTCTTCCAGGATCTCCAGGACACCGTCACGGGCATCAGCGAGAAGCAGGAGTCGCTGCGCGGCGCGCTGCGCCTGGTCGGCGGCATGACCGTGTGCCTCTATGTCTTCCCCACCCTGCTGTCTGAAGTGCGGCGCGTGCACCCGAACCTCGACCTGAAGGTGACCGTCGGCAGCACCGAGCGATCGATCCAGATGCTGCGTTCGGGCTCCGGCGACCTCGGCCTGCTGACGCTGCCGATCGACGCGACCGACATGGTGTCGGTGCCCGTGCTCGAGGAGGAGCTGCTCGTCGCCACCTACCCGAACCACCCGCTGGCGATGAAGCGCCGCGTCTCGCCGGCCGACTTGAACAGGCAGCCGTTCATCCTGTTCGAGACCGGCTCGATTACCCGCCGCCTGGTGGACGAATTCTTCACCCGCGAGCGCATCGAGGCGGAAATCGTGATGGAGACCGAGAACGTCGAGATCATCAAGGCGATGGTCCGCAGCGGCCTCGGCATCGGCATCGTCCCGTGGCAGGCGGTGGCCGGAGATGTCCGCGCCAAGCAGCTTTTTGTCAGCCGCATCGCGGGACATTCGCTGGTGCGGCAGTTCGGCTGGCTCTACCCGAAGATGACGCGGCTGCCGCGATCGGTGGCGGAGGTCCTGCGGGTCTTCGAGACGGTCCGCCCGCGGCTGACGGCGGCGGCGCAGGCGCCGAAAAGCTTATGACTCGGGCGGATGGTCGGAATCGGAAGATTGTATGGTCAGGCGCCGGCTGCTGCCGGATACAATCGCGCTGACATGGACCATCAACTCCCCGTCTCGAACAGCGTCGATCGGGTCATTCATATTCCGTTGTCGGAAGCGGAGTGGCAGGCGTTCCTGGCGAGCACGCCGAAGCCTGTCGACTGGCTGAGGGAGCGGATCCGGGAGGCGATCAACAAATCCCAAAGCCCAAATCCCAAACCCCAAATCCCAACTGCGTGAGTTGGGATTTGCGGTCCTGGGATTTGGGATTTATTTCTTAGCCGTGCTATCGGCGGGCGTCGGCCGGAGCGAGTAGGACGTCCGCGACCACACCTTCACGCCATCACGCCTGGTGACGACCTCGATCCGCCGCGTCCGGCGAAGCGGGTCGGGGTTGCTCGAGTAGAACCCCAGCACGTAGTAGTCGCTCGTCTCCGCGTCGATCCGCTTCAGCGCCTTGTCGAAGTCGTTCTGGTTCACCACCGCAAAGCCGCCGGTCAGGTCCGCGATCGTGCGGAGGCTGTCCACCGTCTTCGACACGTAGGTTTCCCACTCGACCGGATCCACGTTCTCGCCGATGTCGCCGCCGGCGACGAGGCCGCGCGGGTCGATCGTGTAGAGCGTCGCGTTCGCGCGGTTCGCGGCGCGCGTCACGTCCGCCATGTCGCGCACGAGCTCGGCGTCGGCGAACTGCGAGCCCTGCGGCACGAGGTTCGGATCCACGCGGCCGTTGGCGCTGACACAGTTGCTCGCGCTGCTGTCGCTGTTCCCCGACGCGTCGGTGCCGTTGTCGCACGGCCCGAGCTGTTCCTTCAGGCGCGACTTCTCGAACGGGTTGAAGTCGTAGCCGCTGCTCACCCAGATGACGGCCTTGCGGCGGTTGTGCAGCTTCTCGAGGTTCGTCATCAACTGGTTCGCGGTCGTGAACGCGACGTGCGCGCGGTAGCGGAGCTCGACCGGACCATCCGCGCCTTCCTGCCCCTTGATGATTTCACTCGGCTTCAGCCCGCCGCCGCTGATGCGGTTGATCGCGTCGTCGAGCAGCGCGCGGTCATAGGTGAGATCGATCGAGATCGACGAGGTGCCGGTGCTGACCATGCCCCACATGTCGCCGTCGTGGATCAGGTTCTTCAGCATCTTGCGGAAGATCTCGCGGATGCGCGGCGTCTGCTGGAAGTCCATGTGGAGGTCGTCCACGAACAGCAGGAACACGCGGCCCGCGGCGTCGTTGGTCGGGCGCGCGACCGGAAGGATGATGCCTTCCTGCATCGGCGCCGGCGGCGGCGCGAGCGTGTTGTACGCGCGCCCGCCGTGGATCAGCACCATCGACGCGAGATCCTGCCTCACGCCGTCTTCCATGATGTCGAAGTCGGTCGGCTTCAGGTCCGCCATGAACTGATCGGTTTTCGAGTCGCGGACGATCACGTCTGTCGTCACGAGGTCGGCCTGCGATCTGAAGATCGGCGTCTGCTGTTGCTGCTGCGCCGGCTGCTGAGCGGCCGGCACCTGGACCATCGCGAGCGCAAAGGCGCCCGCCAGCAAGAACTTAGCGGTGTTTCGCATGGGCACAGTATAAGACACCGGATGTGATTTTGCGGCAATAGGGACAAAATCAACCCTGGTGTCTTGACGATGAAACTCGCGATCGGGTCGGACCACGCCGGATTTGCCTACAAGGAAGCGATCAAGGTCATGCTGGCGGCCTCCGGCCACTCCGTGCGGGACTTCGGGACCTCATCCCAGGCGACCGTCGATTACCCCGACTTCGTCCGCCCGGTCGCCGAGGCCGTGGCGCGCGGCGAGTTCGAGCGGGGCATCGTCCTCGGCGGATCCGGCAACGGCGAAGCGATGGTGGCCAACCGCATCTGCGGCATCCGGTGCGGCGTCTGCTGGAGCGAGCAGGTGGCCATCTGGAACCGCTCGCACAACGACGCGAACATGCTGTCGCTCGGCCAGCGCACCATCACGGAATCCGAGGCGCTCGCCATCGTCCGCGTGTGGCTGGCGACGCCGTTCGAAGGGGGCCGGCACGTCGCCCGCATTCGCAAGATCGACGAAGGATGTACATGACATGCAGCTAGGTCTGGTCGGCCTCGGTCGAATGGGTGGCAACATGGCACGCCGTCTCGTGGCCGGCGGCCACGAGGTCGTGGTGTGGGATCGCAGTGCCGATGCCGTGCAGACGCTGGCGCGCGGCGGCGCCTCCGGCGCGGGATCGCTCGCGGATCTCGTCGCACGGCTCGCCTCGCCACGCGCGATCTGGATCATGGTCCCCGCCGGCGACGCGACCGAACAGACCGTCACCGCGCTCGCCGAGCATCTCCAGCAGGGCGACACCGTCATCGACGGCGGCAACAGCTATTTCAAGGACGACGTGCGCCGCGCGGCGGCGCTGGCGACGCGCGGCATTCATTACCTCGACGTCGGCACGAGCGGCGGCGTGTGGGGCGCGGAGCGCGGCTACTGCCTGATGATCGGCGGCCCGCAGCACGCGGCCGCGCGGCTGACGCCCGTCTTTCGAACACTCGCGCCCGGCCAGGGGTCGCAGCCGCCGTCACGCGGGCTCGACACCGCGAAGACGACCGCGCACGAAGGGTTCCTCTACTGCGGTCCCTCGGGCGCCGGCCACTTCGTGAAGATGATTCACAACGGCATCGAGTACGGCCTGATGCAGTCGTACGCGGAAGGGTTCGACATCCTGCGCAACGCGTCCGCGAAGACGCTGCCCGACAACCAGCGCTACGAGCTGCCGCTCGCGGAGATCGCGGAGCTCTGGCGGCGCGGCAGCGTCGTCAGCTCCTGGCTGCTCGACCTCGCGGCGCTCGCGCTCGCCGCCGATCCGCAGCTGCAGGCGTTTGTCGGCAGCGTTGCCGACTCCGGCGAAGGACGGTGGACGGTGGACGCGGCGATCGCGGAAGAGGTCTCCGCCGACGTGCTCACCGCATCGCTCTACGCGCGGTTCCGCTCCCGCCGCGATCACACTTTCGGCGAGAAGCTGCTCTCCGCGCTGCGCGCGCAGTTCGGCGGCCATGTCGAGCGTTCCTAACCGCGCCGATCCCTGCATCTTCGTCATCTTCGGCGCGTCCGGGGATCTGACACGCGGCAAGCTGCTGCCGGCCATCTTCAACCTCGCGGAGAGCGGCCACCTGCCGGAGGAGTTCGCCATCCTCGGCGTCGCGCGTCCGCCGATCGACCAGGCGGAGTACCGCAAGCAGATGCGCGAGCAGGTTCGCCAGGTGGAGGGCGAGCCGCTCGAGCCGGAGAAGTGGC
>WNFK01183073.1_pt2 | contig 12097 bp, 18 predicted proteins | sample 5400281 | NCBI WGS metagenome assembly WNFK01 (sample SAMN13153350, study PRJNA577476) | soil metagenome | isolation source: 20 cm soil on Douglas fir-dominated hillslope | place: USA:California | collected 2013-09-17
TCCCAGATCGCCTCGAAGCGCTCCGTGAACGCGTTCCCCAGAATCAGCCCGCGGTAGTCCTTGGCCACCCATGGGGAGATGCAGCATGGTAGGACATTGCCATTGGCGGTGACGTACGCGAGCGTCCACGGACGCTGGCAGCCCGCCCAGTGACGCCTACCGTCGGCACCGCCATGCAAGCTGGCCAGCGGGGTGGTCAGGCCCGAGGCGCGCATGGCGATCCCGTGGCGCGCCGCGAGCGCATCCGCCTCGGCGAGCAGCGCCTGCTCGCGCTCTAGAAGCCGCCCATGCAGCGCATTGGCGTCGGTGGCGAGCCCGAGCCCGTTGAAGACCAGGCGCTGCACATAGACCTCGGCCACGCCGAGACCGGCGGCGAGCTGCACGAATGCAGGGAGCTCCTCGATGTTCGCCCGTGACGCTGTGAACCACAGGGACACACGCGGGGTCGTCCGGCTCATCTCGCGCTGGAGCGCGACGAGACGCGCGACGTTCGTCGTCACGCGCTCGAAGCGATCGACACCGCGGAGCTTCTGGAAGGTCGCCGCCGTCGCCGCGTCGATCGACACGCGGTACTCGTCAAGTCCGCTCTCGACGAGCCGGATGGCGCGCGCGGACGTCAGCCCGATGGCGTCGGAGTTGAACAGGACGGTGGCGACCCGTGTCTTGAGGTACGCGACGATGTCGAAGATCTGGGGGTTGAGCAAGGGCTCCCCGATGCCGTGCAGCACGACGCGATCGAGGGCCGGGAACTGTTCGCTGGCATTTCGAATCGCACCGGTTGGTCGTTTCCAGGTACAGCGAGCGCGGCAAGACACCCACGACCGCCGGCCGACATGACTGAGCCATGGTCAGAGCCCCGAGACCACGGTTGTGCAGGCGCTGCCCACCTTTGGAAGATCCTGGCGAGCGGCGCGCTCCCAGTCGAGGACGATCTGGTCGCCCCGCGCGAACGGGCAGTAGGGGTCCGCGGCGTCGGCCTGCCCGGTCAGCGCCCGGCGACCGGCACAGCCGCCGCGGCACGGACAGCCCACGCAGGCCGCCGGCATGCGCCGCGCATCGACGAACTCTTCCGCCTCCACGATGCCCGCGCCGGCGCGCTCGAGATCCGCGATCGTCAGACGGCTGGCAGGCCAATACGTGCAGGGCATGACTCGACCGTCGGGCGCGATGCGGACGGTCGATCGGCCGCAGCCCGGGCCCGCGAAGTCATCGAGCCCGAGCACACCGGCAAGCACCGGCTCGGTGGTGGCGATCAGGCGGGTGGCGGCGGCCAGACCGCGGAAACCGTCCCAGAACTGCTCGTAGGTGAGCGTGAATCGGTTCGTCCTCGACGGCTGGTAGACGTTGACGCGCAGGTTCGCGCCGAATGCAGCGGCCACGCGAGCCAGCGCAGGCAATCGAAGGTAGTTGATGGTCATCATCACGGCCGTCACGGTGACCGGCACCCCCAGTCCCGCGCAGCGCTCCAGCGCAGCCACCACCGTGCGCCAGTTGCCGGCCCCGCGGAACGCATCGTGCTCGCGCTCGGTCGGAAAGTCTAGGGACAGCTCCACACTGTGAAAGCGCGTGAGCTGCGCGTCGGTGAGGGCGTCGATGCTCAGGCCATTGGACGTGATGCTCGTCTTGATGCCGCGCGCGGCGAGGTCGTCGAGAATGCCTCGGTACTCCGAGTGCAGCCCGTTCTCGCCGACGCCGAGGTTCATCGAGCCGGCCGTCACGGCATCGCACACCCTGCGAACATCAGCGCGCGTGAGCCGTTCCACAACCATGTCCGGACGGTAGCAGTGCGCACAGCGCAGATTGCATTCGTTGGTGAGCCCAATGCCGACCGAAAACGCTATCGCCAACGCGGCCTCCTGCCTTGCCTTCGCTACCACGTGCGATCAGCCGAAGATGTCACAGGGATGTCAAATTGTCGAGACATCGGTCGGCGTCGACGCGAGGCGCCGGCGAACGATCAGGTCACTGATCAGGTCTTCGGCGTGGGGCTCGGCAGCGAGCGGCCGACCAGCGCAGCCTCGCGCACCGGAACCCGCAGCCGCACTGACGACGGGACAAGGCACGAGACATCGTCGCACGCCTGGTAACGCACGGTGACGCCGATCACGTGGTCGCCACCGCCGGGCGCCGCGGCGAATGTCAGCGGTAGCGTGCCGCGCACGATGCCCTCGTGGACCCACAGCCCTTCGTTGAAGCCCGGCCGGGCGAAGCGCCGCGGCGACGGCCAGCGCGCTGGGCCCACCGCGAGGCCGTCGATCGCGTCGATCTCGATCGACAGCGGCGTGAGCCCGTCGCCGGCCGGCTGGCCGTAAACGTGAAAGCCAGGAGCGATCGAGACTTGGACGGTGAGCACGACGCGCTGGAAGAACACGTACGTCGGCGAGTCGAGCCACGCTCGTGCGGTCACCGCCGGACCGTTCGTGGCGACGACAGCCGCCGAGGACTCGGTGACGATGTCGAGGGCCTGCGCGATCAAGCCGGGGCCGGTGTCGCGCTCGCGGTAGCTTTCGTAGAAGCGCTTCTGGGTGACGACGCCGTCGCGATCGAGGACGAAGACGCCGGGGTACGGCAGGTTGATATGCCGCGCGTTGGGCTTGATGCCGTACACGGCGTGGTCCTCCTGGACCCGGTCGTTGATGAGACCCAACCCGCGCATCGCGTGGCTGCCGTCGTCGGACAGCAAGGGATACGTGATCCCGTGCGTTTCGGCGAACCCTCGCAAGATCTCGACCGAATCGTAGCTGATCGCGAATAGAGCCACGCCGTTCGCGGCCAGCGCGGAGGCGACCTGCTGCAGCTCAACGAGCTGCGTCTTGCAGAACGGTCACCACTCCGCACTTCGATAGAACACCACCAGGGCCCGCCGCCCGGCGCGCTGCTCGTGCAGGTCCACCAGCGCGCCCGTCTGGTCGGACAGGCGCACGTCCGGGAAGCGCTGGCCTTCCTTCGGCCCGATCGCGTTGAAATCCCTAGGCGGAAGAGGCATGGCTATCCTCCCGAACGGTCACCGTGCGGTCGCCGACGCGGAGCGTGGCGTCCCAGGTGATCTGGATGGCATCCTTCACGCTCTGGTGCGCGGGACAGCCCTGGACGTGTACAGATAGCGCACGTTCTGTTACCTCCAGAGCGTCCAGGGGCACCGCGAGATCGTAGTGCACGTGGATCGACCGGATGCGGATCGTCTTGCCGATCCCGACGATGCGTCCCTCGACGGTGGCCTTGTAGGACTCGCGGTCGAACGCGATCTTGCGCCCTGCCAGGGCGCCTCGCAGAGTGCCGTACATTCAGCCAGCGACGGCGGCGACGATGTGATCGAGCGTCGAGGCGATCGGCGGCCCTTCTTTGGCGCCGTAGTACTCACGCAGCGCTCCCTGGACACCGTAGATGACGGGTTCGGCGACTTCACCGAGATAGGCGTGCCGGTAGCCGCCCTCGTACTCGAGACGCGCGCGCGAGATGTACTCGAAATCGTCGGGCATGGGTGAGTCCTCCCTGTGGCGTAGGACACACGGTCGGTAGCGGCGGGTTCGCGACCGCTCCGGAGACGATTACCTTCGCTACTTGGTGCGACTTCGTGCCGCGAGGCGACGGAGGGCGGGACCGGATAGTCGCGTCAAAAATCCATTCTTTCCGTAGACTAGCGCCCGGGCGTTTGTAGAACCGGATCGAGGGGGTGTTCCAGTCGAGGACAAATCTCGGGACAAACCAGCTGTCGTGGATGGCGACGATATTCTCGGCACCCTCGTCGCGAAGCTCCTCTATCACTAACGCGTTGAAGTAGGCGTCGAGCGTATGGACGAGGTAGGGCGCGACGTTCTGTGAGAGTTCCCTCTCATCCACACGCCACGCCTGTGCCAGAAACCGCTCTGTGCGTCCGACCTTGCGAGTCACGCCTGAGAGTTGGGCTTCGACGTACAAGGGCGCGTTGAAGGCCGGGATCTTTCATGGAAGACCACGCCGCCGTGAGGTGCCGCGTGCTTGCCGATGTACTGGCAGGCTAGGAGAAACATCTCCACGTCGCCCGACCACTCAGGCGGCAGTGAGTGGAGGAACATCGCGAAGCAACGATCAGCGTGTTTGACCCCTCCGGGGGTGAAGACGTTCGTGTTCCATCCCGGGCCGAAGGTCTGTTGGCTAGGTCCAACACGGTCTGGCCGAGCTTGCCGCCGTAGTTCCGACGCATCCAGATCTCGCCGATGAACTCGGTGAGGCCCTCGTCACCCGGGCCGTCGTAGCCATCCTTCAGGACCTCGTGTTTCTCGTGGAGCGCCCAGAGCCGTTGCGCGAGATACACTTTGAACTTGGGGCTCCGGCTCCCAGCAAGCGCCGCCAGCGCATCGTTGCCGAGGAATGCCGCGAGGACTTGAGTCTGGCTCGCGGAGACATCGCGCTCGATGTAGGCGCTTGCAAGCTTACGGTTCACAACGCGCTCGATCGGGCTCAGCTCTTCGCTGTGTATCCGGCGATGGGCTTCTTTGAGTTTGTACTCGGCATTCCGCCAGCGAACGGATGGCGTTTCAAGAGGCACAACGCTAGTGACAACGCTTTCGAGTACGAACGTGATAGATGGAGCCTTCACACCTGGAACGACATCAGTCACCTTCACGGACTGCACTCACAGTAGCCATGCTCGACCAACGCGGCCAACTCCTGAGAGCAGCCCTCGGGTTCGCCGGCCTTTCCAGGCCACCGTATGACCGCGCGCTCTGGCGCTTCGCACGTCGACTCCTGGGCTGGCATCGGAAGGATTGCGGTCGGCATGGCGCGCCAAGGCTACGACCTCCAACTCACCCGCTACGACGAGCGCGGCTGGCAAGCAACCTTCTACACGACCGGGATGGAGCACTCGCCCACGAGCGCGGCGGGCACTGGGTGGGAGCGCACGCCGTGGCACGCGACACAGCGGGCGGCGTGGGAGGCGCTGAAGAGGCGCGAGGAGGGCAAGTGATGATGGTCTCAATCGAGGAGGAAGGCCGCGCGAGTTTCGAGCGGCGACTACTCGGCAACTACGACCTAGATGCAACGCAGTTCCGGCGTCTCGGCTTCTTCTTCCTCGTTCACCACCACATCGACATCAAGCTCATCGCCCTGGTCGTGAAGAGTGAGACCGACGTTGATCGCGGGGTTGGAGGGAGCTGATCGCGCCATCGAGGAGGCTCAAGGCATCAGACGAGCGGATGCTTGACCACGACGATGAGAAGCGCAATCATATGCCGTGCTTCTCGCCAAACAAGTTCTCGCTCTGCTCCTCGTGGCCCTCCTCGTCGGTGTCTCGACGGCCGCCTTCGCCGATCCGCCAGACCCGACGTGGATCGGCGGCTACTGGGATGACGACGACTTCGACAACGCCGTCAACGCTATCCGCACCGCAACCGCCCTCAAGGCGCCGACGCGAGCACATGTCGAGTTCCTGATCCTGGCGTGTGTCGCGCACGTCGCGACCCCGAAGCAAATTGGCTGGCGGACACCCCCACTCACGGTCGCGGCGTCCCGAGCTCCGCCTGTAGACTCCCCGACTCACTCCTGATCCACAACTAGCGTCGGCTACAAGGCCACCCGTTTTCCGGGAGGCCGCTGACGTTCGACCTCATCGGTTTTCGCGGGGACGTACGCGCAGACTGGTGCGCGTGAAACGCGGAGTTAAAGCTCGCTCGCCCCGACCTGCGCAGGGGGTCGTGCATGTTGAAAGGGTGTCGTTTGTGGTTGACCGTGGCGGTGCTCGCTGCGGCGATCGTCGTGGTGCTGGCGACGACGCGCGGGCGCGGTGAGCTGGCAGTCTACACGAAAGCGGCCTCGCGGCTTCTCGCTGGCGAGGAGATCTATCGAACGAGCGACTACAAGCAGTTCAGCTATCCTCCATTCTTCGCGCTCCCCGCGGTGCTGTTGCTGGCGCTACCGGAAAGCCTTCAGCCACCGGCCTGGTATTTTGTCAGCCTCCTGGCGATGGCGGCGGGTGTCCCCATCGTGCTGTGGCGGATTTGGCCGACACTCCGGGGGACCGGAGAAGGTGTGGGCCCCTCGCGCATGGTGTTCCTCTGGCTGCTGAGCCTCTTGTCGTGGGTGCACCTCACGGCGTCCATCGAGTACGGGAGCCATGATCTCCTGCTCTTCTCCTGCTGGCGCTTGGGGCGAGCGCCTGGGCCGCAGAGGCGCCGGGGTGGGCCGGGATCTTTCTCGGCCTCGGGGCGGCGGCCAAAGCGACTCCTTTGCTCTTCCTCCCCGTTTTCCTGGGCCGGCGCGAGTTCCGCGCTGCTGGAGCCCTCGCAGCCGCCGCGACGTCCGCCACGCTCACTGTGGACGTCCTGTTCCCCGCGGCGGGACGGAAGCCTCTGGGTCGCGGTGTGATACCGGACGTTTCACCCCGCTCGGTTCTCGCCTCACGCGATCACCCCCGACCGCCTGATCTCTTCGACTCTCCCAAGATCTCGGTCGGGTCAGCGGCCTCGCGCCGTCGGTCTCGCCCATCCTTTACCAGTAAGTAAGGAGCGAGGGCATGGTGGCTTCATCGATCATCGGTAGTGACCGCTGGTACCCGATCCTGCTCTTCCTCGCGCTGGCCGTTGTCCTTTACCTCGTGGTGTGGCAGTCTTTCGCACATCTCGAGCGCGTCGAGATGGCGCGCCTTCCGTGCGGCCGCCCGGCGGCGCAGGTCGCTAGAGGTCTCTGCGCCCGCTACGAACTCCGGTACTTCGACGAGCAGCTGGCCGGCTGGCTGTGGTTCGACACCGGCTGGTACATCTCGATCGCCCGCGACGGATACTCGGACGCGCAGGTGCGCGCGTTCAAAGAGGGCCGGCAATCGGCGGTGGCCTTCTTCCCCGCCTACCCACTCATCGTCCGCCAGGTCAATCGCCTCGTGGATTCTTCTGGCGGTGGACACGGGCCCGCCTGTCCCCGAGAGGCCGGCGATTCGCGCTGGTGCTGCTCCTTCTCTACCCCTATGCGTGGTTCCTCTTCGGCACTGGCTACGGCGATGCCCTGTTCCTCCTCGTGACGCTTGGCGCCTTCCTCCTCCTCGAGGCGGAGCACCCCGTTCTGGCAGGTCTCGTGGCCGTGCCGGCGCTGGCCGGACGCCCGACCGGCGTGGCCGTGACAATCGGGCTCCTCGCGGTGACGGCCGCTCGGCGCGATTGGCGTTTCGCGCCGTTGTGCTTCCGACCCGGTGACGCCGGCGTGCTGCTCTCTCTCGGTGGCCTCGTTGCGTGGCTGGCATACCTTTGGGCTCGCACCGGGGATGCGTTGGCCTTCGTCACGGTACAGGCCGCGTGGGGCCAACGGCCTGGTCCGCTCACATGGTTCAAAAGCAACTTCTTCGCTCACCTGCACGACCACGGATGGAGCTTCATCCTCCGGCGGAGCGCACAGGCGCTCTGCGCAATCCTGTTCCTCGCCGCCATCACCGCGGTCTGGCGCCGGTTCGGCTGGGGTTATGCCGCCTACAGCTTGGCGATCATCGGGATCCCCCTCGTCGGCAGCAGCGACTTCCAGGGTCTGGGGCGCTACCTGCTCGCCGCCTTCCCGGTCTTCGCCGTCGGCGGCGCCGTGCTCGATGAACAACCGTGCTGGCGCTGGCCGATCCTCGTCGGAAGCGGTGCCCTCCTCATCGTGTTCGCCGCCCTGTTCGCCACCGGCCACTATATGGCGTAGGCTCGAGGCGACCATCCCTCCGTCCTTCGGGATGCTGACGTTCTTCTTCCCCATGTGGAACGAGGAGGCGATGATCCCTCATACGGTCGGGGTGGCGGGTCAGACCGGGGACGAGTTGATCGCCGCGGGCGAGATCGCGGACTACGAGATCCTGCTTGTCGACGACGCATCCAACGACGCCACCGGCCAGATCGCTGACGACTTGGTCGCCACCGACCCGCGCGTCCGTGTCGTGCACCACGCGGTGAACCACGGGCTGGGCGGCAGCGTCCGAACGGGGCTGGCGGAGGCTCGCGGCGACCTGGTGCTCTACTGCGACGCCGACATGCCCTTCGATATGCACGAACTCGGCAAGGCGTTGCGGCTGTTGCGTGCCTACGAGGCAGACATCGTGAGCGCCTACCGATTTCACCGCATGGGGGAAGGCGTCAGGCGGATCCTCTACTCGTCCATCTACAACGCCTTGGTGAGGACCGTGCTCCGGCTCCGGATCCGCGACGTGAACTTCGCGTTCAAGCTGTTGCGACGAGAGGTCGTCGAGCAACTCGAGCTGCGGAGCGAGGGCAGCTTCATCGACGCCGAGCTCTTGGCCAAGGCGCAGCGGCACGGCTTCCACATCATCCAGTTCGGCGTCGACTACTTCCCGCGGGCACGCGGAACGTCGACGCTCTCATCGTCGGCGGTGATCATCCAGATCCTCCGGGAGTTGGCTTTCCTACTCCCCTCCGTATATCGAGTGAAGCCACGGCCCGGCCGACCGCGCCGGAGCGCATGACCCGACTCCTTATCGTGAACGCCGACGACTACGGGCTGACCGCGGGCATCTCGCGCGCCATCGTGCGGGCGCATCGCGAGGGCATCGTCACCTCGACGTCTGCGCTCGCGGTCGGCCCTGCCTTCGTCCGCACCGCCGCGTGGCTCGACGACGTGCCCGGGCTCGGCGTCGGCGCGCACCTGGCCGCAGTGGGAGAGGACCCGCCACTGCTCTCGGCCCGTGAGATCCCGACGCTCGTCGACGGCCGCGGCCGCCTCGACGTCTCCTGGCGGCGCTTCCTGTTCCGTGCCGCGCTGTGGCGGGAGGTCGCCTCACCCATCTCGACACTCACCAGCACCTGCACCTGTGGCCCTCGATCGGCCAGGCGGTCATCACCTTGGCCGAGCGCTGGCGCGTGCCCGCTGCGCGAGCGACACGATCACTCGGACGGGGTCCGCTCGATTGGGCGGTTGACCGACTGGGACGGCGCTTCGCCCGTCAGGCCCACGCCGCGGGCCTGCGCACGCCCGCGGCGTTCGCAGGGTTCGGCGAGGGCGGCGAGCTCGTCGCCTCGCGCCTCGTCGCTACCATCGGCCGACTCGCCGCCTCGGGCGTGCCCACGGTAGAGCTGGGTGTGCATCCCGGCGAGCACGGCGACCCCGACCTGGTCCGCTATCCGTGGAGCTACCGGTGGGGCGACGAAACCGACGCGCTCGTCTCGCCAGGTGTACGCGCCGCCGTGGCAGAAGGTGGCTTCACCCTCGGCTCGTTCGCAGCGCTGGCGGTCTACGCGCGTGAATGAAGCCGTGGCCCGTTACGCCGCCGCCACCCGGTCCACACGGCTGCACACCCGGTTGCGCTGGTGGTCGTGCCCGTTCCCGGCCATCGAGGCCCACGTGCCTTGGGACGGCGATGTGCTCGAGGTCGGCTGCAGCCACGGGCTGCTCGCGCTCCACCTTGCGCTGAGCGCGCCAGGACGCCGCGTGCGGGGCGTCGACATCGACCCCGACAAGATCGCCGCGGCCCGCGCCGCCGCTGGTGGCGCGGCATCGTTCGACGTCGTACTACCCGGATTCGTTCCGAGTGAGCCGTGCGATGCGGTCGTGATCGCCGACGTGCTCTATCTCCTGTCACCCCACGAGCAGCGCCGCCTGCTGGCAGCCGCGGCAGAAACGCTGCGGCCTGGGGGGGTCGTGGTCGCGAAGGAGATGGGGCTCGAGCCGCGGTGGAAGTTGCGATGGACCCGCTTCCAGGAGACTGTGGCCACTCGAGTCTTGAGGATCACTGACCACATGGGCGCCGGGCTCAACTTTATCCCGCCCGCAGTGATGGCCGATTGGCTGCGTGCCGAGAGACTTGACGTCACCATCCGCCGAGTCGACAAGGGCTATCCGTGGCCCCACGTCCTCCTCGTCGGCCCACGGCCCTCTGCGCGTGACCTACCCAATCGCACTTTTGTTTTTCAGCGCTCTCACGTCGCCATCCGTCATGGAAGATTTTCGTAAGGCCCAAGGCCTAGCCCCGGTGCTCCATGCCGACGACAACGTGGACCTGCCCCACTTCATCGCCTCCCCTATGAACTTAAAGTGCACTCCGCGTGCCGAGAGCAGTGATAAATGCCCGTCGTCACTTCACTGTCTGTCCCACACTCGTGCACAGGAGATTTGCCGGACAACTTGCCCAGAAAGTGACCGCCGATTCCCTCGGCAAATCGCCCTTTTTACCACCTCTAGTGTTTGCGGAACGCGATCGATTTCCCGTCGCATCGTCGATCCCCCTCATTTGGGATAACAACTTGTCCCTCGTTTTTCGGGCTCGCGAGCATCAGGGCCCCTCACACCGGTTAGATAATCTCCGCGAGCCGGTCTGGACGATCGGTCAAGTTTTTTTCTGTGCGCTAGTGCACACAAGGTTGTGGCACGAGTGCTCTGGAGATTGGAACGCGAACGACGGGCGAGAGCGCGGAGTGTGGAGCGCCAGGGAGCGTACTGGCTGCTACTTGGTGCTCTTCCTTGCAGCGAGGCGGCGGAGGGGTTTTCCGGACAACCTCGTTAGCACCCATTGTTTCGCAGGTTTAGCGCCGAGCCGCCGATAGAAGCGGAACGCCTTTTCGTTCCAGTCGAGCACGGCCCACTCGAGACGGCCGCAGCCGCGCCGCACGGCAATGCGCGCCAGCTCGGCCAGGAGCGCCTTGCCGGCGCCGCGTCCGCGCTCCTCCGGAAGCACGAAGAGGTCCTCGAGGTAGAGCGTCGGGCGCCCAACGAAGGTCGAATATGTGAAGAAGTAGAGCGCGAAGCCGATCGCGGTGGGGCCTCGGCGGCAGATCAGCGCGTCGAAATAGCGCCGCCGGCCGAAGCCGTGGCGGCGAATCTGGCCGACGGTGGCCTCCATCTGGTGCGCCAGACGCTCGTACTCCGCGAGCCCGCGGATCAATTTCAGGATAAGGGCGGCGTCGCGCGACGTCGCGCGGCGGATCGACAGTGCGGGCACCGCTACCCCTCCCCGCGGGATCCCCCCACGTCGGGGGAGGGCCGCAGCTCGAAGACCGGATAGCGCGCGGCGATCGGCACGAACGCCTCGGGCGGCGAGCCGGCCGGCACGGGGAAATAGCGCTGGACGACGGATCGGAACCGGTCGAGGTAGGCGCGCAGGGCCGCCGCCTTCTCGGCGTCGGGCACGGCGCGGACCCGATAGGCTTGGCGGCGCGAGCCCCGGGCCAGCGTGACGTCCGGGGCGGCCTCGACGTTCCGCGCCCACTGCGTGCGCCCGCGCGGGGCCACCAGAAACATGGCGCCGCCGATCTCCACCACGCTCACCGGCGTCGAGTACACGCGGCCCGTTCTTCGACCTTTCACCTCGAGCAGGTAGGTGTCGCGCGGGCCCAGGCCCCAGCCGACCAGGATGCCGAAGGCCTTGTTGAACAGCCGCTCGAGCGCGCTCGGCTCGCGAAACGCCGGACCCGACGGATCCACTTACCGCTGGCTCAGGAAGTGCTCCGCGATCTCGAGGGGCCGCGCGATCCAGACGTCCTTCTTGGCCAGGATGTGCTGGATCAAACGCTCGACCATCCGCATGCGCGAGGGGCGGCCGATCACCTGCGGATGGCCCATGACGTTGAAGAATCCCTCCTCCTCGTACGCGCCCTCGAACTCTTCCTTCCAGATCTCGAAGACGTCCTCCTGGCTCCAGATCCCGTTGCCCACCGGCGGCACGGCGCTGAACCCGAAGTACACCCAGTCGTCGTTGACCCAGGCGGTCGGCAGCTCCACCAGCTCGCCGTAGGGTGTCTTGTGGCAGTACGGAAGGTCCGCGTCCATCAAGTTGCTGTGATAGACGAAGCCGTGCTTGCGAAGGAGCTCCATCGTGTACTTGCTCGGATCGCAGGACGGCGCCCGCGAGCCCTGCGGCCGGATGCCCAGCACGCTCTGAAAGATGTCGAGGGTCTTCACGAGCAGCGCTTCTTCCTCCTCGCGACCCGACAGGAAGAACGGCTTCTCGTGCAGGTAGCCGTGGTGCCCGACCTCGTGGCCGCGTCGCAGCACCTCGCGGGCCATGTCGGGGTAGCGCTCGATGATCCAGCCCGGGATGAAGAAGCCGCACTTGATGTCGTACTTGTCGAGGACGCGGAGAATCCGCGGCATGCCCGTCTTGGGTCCGTAGGCGCCCATGCCCATGTGGAGCGGCCGCTCGGCGAGC
>WNFK01203333.1_pt1 | contig 12093 bp, 11 predicted proteins | sample 5400281 | NCBI WGS metagenome assembly WNFK01 (sample SAMN13153350, study PRJNA577476) | soil metagenome | isolation source: 20 cm soil on Douglas fir-dominated hillslope | place: USA:California | collected 2013-09-17
GCGCGCGGAATCACCGTGGTTGTCGTCGAACACAACATGCCGTTCATCATGAACATCTGCGACCGTGTCATGGTGCTGAATTTCGGCCGGGTCGTCACCCAAGGCCGACCTGCGCAGGTCCGCGACGATCCGGCCGTCATCGAGGCGTATCTGGGGGCGGCGCAATGATGCGGCGCAATCGACACCGACACAGCGCGAGCACACTGGGGCGCAACGGCAACGACGCCAGAGCCGCGAGCCGCGAGTCTGCTCCGACCGGCCGCACACTCGCCGTCTCCCAGATCAGCGTGAGCTACGGGCAGGCCGTCGCGATCACAGACGTGTCGATCGACGTCGGACAAGGAGAGGTGGTCGCGATCATCGGGCCGAACGGCGCGGGTAAGACCAGCCTGCTGCGGGCCATCTCGGGCCTCGTTCGCCCGGCGAGCGGTGAGATCTCGTTCGCCGGTCAACGCATCGACGGCCTCGCGCCGGACAGGATCGCCAGGCTCGGGATCGCGCAGGTGCCCGAGGGACGGCATCTGTTCGAATCAATGACGACGCGGGAAAACCTCAAAATCGGCGGCCATCGCAGCACATCCGCCCGCGCGGACCTGGCAACCATCATGGAGCAGTTCCCCATCCTCGGCCAGCGGGGACGCCACCGCGCCGGACGTCTGAGCGGCGGGGAGCAGCAGATGCTGGCCATCGGCCGGGCCCTGATGAGCCGGCCGCGCCTGCTTCTTCTCGACGAGCCGTCGATGGGGCTCGCGCCCTTGGTGGTCAAAGAGATCACCGAGCTGGTTGGCACCATCTCGCAGCGGTATGGGGTTGGCGTCGTACTCGTCGAGCAAAACGCGCGGTTGGCGCTTGCGCTCGCGCAACGCGCCTACGTCCTGGAGCTCGGACGGGTGGTTCTCGCCGGCCCCAGCGCGGAGGTTGAGCAGAACGAGCGGGTCAGATCGGTCTATTTAGCGCGATAGTGGTCGATTGCGCCGCCATCCCGGGACTGCAGGGGGACGATCTCCCGAAAGCTAAGGAGGCGCGAACTGCACAACGCGGTCCTGATCCAGGTATTGCTCAACACGCTCGTGCTGGGTGCTCTCTACACGCTGGTGGCCATCGGGCTGGCCCTCGTCTACAGCGTCATGGGGATCATCAACTTCGCCCACGCGCAGATGTACGTGCTCGGCGCCTTCGGCTTCTACTACTTGTTCGAGGTATCCGGTGTCCCGTGGTGGCTTGCGTCGGCGATTTCGGCGCTGGGTGTGGCGCTTACCGCGGCTGTGGTGGAGACGGTGCTGATCCGGCCGCTGCACGGCGACCCCCTCAGAAGCATGATCGTCACGCTGGGTCTGCTGCTGGCCCTGAACGGCGCAATGATTGCGGTTTTCGGGGCCGACCAGAAGCCAGTCCCGGCGGCGATTCCCGGGGCCTTCGACCTGGCGGGGACCAGTATTTCGCGGCAGAAAGTCGTCACGGTCGGCGTCGCAATCAGCTTGGTCATCGCCCTGTACATCTGTTTGAAGTTGACCCGCCCGGGACTTGCCATCCGAGCCGTCGCTCAAGACGCGGTCGGTGCCCGCCTTCAGGGCATCAGTGTGTACCGAATCAACGCGCTGGGCTTCTCGGTCGGCTCAGGGCTTGCCGCGCTCGCCGGTGGATTGATCCTGCCGCTGACCTCCTCGCTGAGCCCCGCGGTCGGCGACGAGATCCTGCCCAAGATGTTCATCATCGTCATCATCGGCGGCCTCGGAAGCGTCGGAGGCGCCGTGGCCGGGGCCATCACGCTTGCCGCGATCGAGACGATTGGATTCACCTATTTAGGCGAGGTCGCCAACCTTTTCGTCTACCTGCTGGTGCTCGTGGTCTTGTTGGTCCGGCCCGAGGGGATTTTCGGCCGTGCCTAAGACGATGGCGAGTGCGGCACGTGCGGGCCTTACCGCGGCGGCGGTTCTGACCGTCCCGCTCTGGGTCGTTGACCCGTACTACCTTCACCTTGCTATCACCATCGCAATGTTTTCGATCGCGGCCCTCGGCGCGAGACTTTTGCTTCTGCTCGGGCTGTGGAGCTTTGGCCAAGGCGTCTTCCTCACCACCGGCGCCTACATCTCCGCCGTGCTGGCGGTCGATCTCGGGCTGCCATTTTGGGTCTGTGTCCCGGCCGCGGCGTGCGGCGGCGCGCTCGCCGCCGCGGCTCTCGGCTATCCCGCACTGCGCTTGCGCGGGGTCTACTTCGCGATCTTCACGATGGTTCTGGTGTTCGCCGTCAGAGAGGCAATCATCCTGTCGCCGAGCCTTACCCATGGTGCCAGCGGATTCGTCGGAGTTCCGCCGCCGGAGCCGATCGCCATCGGCAGCCTCAACATCTTTGGTCCGCAGGAGCGCTACCTGGTCATAGCGGTGCTGCTGCTCGTCACGATTCTGGTCATGTACCGCATCGACCGCTCCCGGCTCGCAAACGTGCTGGGCGCGATTCGTCAAGGTGAGGTTCTGGCCGGGTCAGTCGGGATCAACCTCACCCGCTACCGACTGGGCGCGTTCGTCATCGCCGCCTTTTTCACCACCGCGGCCGGAGCCTTCTCGGCTCACTATTACGGTGTGGCACATCCCGAGACGTGGGGTTTGTGGCCGTCGATCTTTATCCTTGCCTACGCGATCATCGGTGGCGTCGGTTCTGTCTTCGGGCCGGTCGCGGCGGCCACCATCGGGGTTCTCGGCATCGAGGCGCTGCGGGCCACCGCGGGGCTGCAAGGCGTCCTGCTCGGGGTCGCGCTGATCATTGTCGGGTTGGCGATGCCGGGCGGGCTGACAAGCGTTCTCTCGGAAGCGACCGGCGAACGGCTCCGCGGGATGGTGCGATCAGTGTCACGCGGCACCGCGGGTGTTCGGGCCACGAAGAAGACGGGCCAGCACGCCGACTAGGTCTTCAACTCCGTGCCAACCCCGATGGTCGGGTCATGCTGGCAGGTGTCGGCCGCGCAACGGCTGCGCCGTGTTGTGTTCGAAGATGGTCGCCAGCGCGCGGGCATCCAGGTGCTGCGAATGTTGCAGCTGCTGGGCCAAGTATCGGCATCCCTGCCAGGGCGTGAACGGGAAATCACTGCCGTAGTGCAGTCGCGACGGGTCGGCGACGGCCAGCAGCGCCGCGAGCTGTTCTTCGACCGACATCCCGGCCAGGTCGAAGTGGAGCGTTTTCAGCGCCGCCCGCAGGCTGGGCACATCGGCGCCGTAGGCCAGTGCGGCGGCGAACATATCGATGCGCGACGCCAGCACCGGCAGCACCGCGCCGGCGTGCGGGACGATGATCCGCAGGTCGGGATGGCGGCGCAGCACCCCCGACGGTACGAGATCGGTGACCGCCCGGGTGGTTTCAAACATGAACTCCAGCAGGGGGGCCGGCAACGTTGGTCCGACTGATGCTCGCCGGCATCGCCGCGCTCAGCCTGATTTTGCTGATCATGATGTTCATCACCCGAAGCTTGGTGGCCGCGCTGGTCATCGTCGGCACCGTGGCGCTGTCGTTGGGCGCCTCGTTTGGTCTGTCGGTGCTGCTCTGGCAGGACATCTTGGGCATCCAGTTGTACTGGGTCGTGCTCGCATTGGCCATCATCCTGCTGCTGGCAGTGGGATCGGACTACAACCTGCTGCTGATCTCCCGGTTCAAAGAAGAGATCGGCGCCGGACTCAACACCGGCATCATCCGCGCGATGGCCGGTACCGGCGGGGTCGTCACCGCCGCCGGCCTGGTGTTCGCCTTCACCATGTCCTCCTTCGTCTTCAGCGATCTACGGGTCCTCGGCCAGATCGGGACCACCATCGGCCTGGGCCTGCTGTTCGACACGCTGATCGTGCGCTCGTTCATGACCCCGTCCATCGCAACGCTTCTCGGGCGCCCCCCACCCCGACACCGACCTGGTCACTGGTCTGCTGGCGGGCCTTGCTTTAGGTCTCCTTGGTGATCGGCTTCATCATCGGATGGTCGTACTCGACAGGAACCTCACCAGAGCGTCGGGCCAGATAGGCCTTATCCAAACCGGCATCCTTCACGCCCGGGCGCACGATCGGGATTAGTGCGGCAACGTCTTTCTCATTGCGCGGCTTCAGCTCCATGGCCGCCCGCGTACCCAAGAACCAGCACGAAGTGGCCTCCGGCCGGTAGCTAAGCTAGTCGTCTGTCTCGGAATTGATTGATTTTTCGAGTGCGACGCGGCCGCGTGCGATCTTGGCCAGGATCGACTCGGTGGTGGCGGTCCATACGAATGGTTTTGGGTTGTTGTTTGTGGCGTCGAGGTAGGCCTCGATTTTGGCGATAAGTTCAGCGTTGTGACGCCCGACGTGTGTGACGTGTATCACTCGAGAAACCACTCAGACTTCGGGATTACGTGATCGTCAACGTTTGTTAAACGAGTTAAGCAACTTGAACCCGGGAGCGGATCCCGGAGTGCCAGCGGCCACGCCAAGGGCTCCGGGGCGATTGGCTATTCGAGGTGAGCCATGACGTCAGCGCCTAAACCAGCGCAGATTAGCGACACGACTTATCAAGCGCGGTATTGGCAATCACCGGAGCCAGGGCGCGACCACCCTGATCGCCTTGATGCCCGCCTGTTAAGTATCGCCGGCGTGTGCGTGGTGGGGGCCATGCCGAGCCTCCTGGACACAACCGTGCTCGCCGTGGCTCAACGTACGTTCATAAGCCAGTTCCATTCGACTCAGGCCATCGTCGCATGGACGATGACCGGTTACACGCTGGCGCTTGCCGCGGTGATTCCGCTGACGGGTTGGGCGGCCGACCGTTTCGGCACCAAGCGGCTGTTCATGGGCTCCATCGTCTTGTTTACCGCCGGCTCATCGCTGTGCGCGATGGCGTCCAGCATCCCGCTGCTCGTGTTTTTCCGGGTGCTACAAGGACTTGGCGGCGGCATGGTGATGCCCTTGGTGTTCACCATCGTGGCCCGAGAGGCCGGTCCCAAGCTACTCGGTCGCCTGTCGGCGGTGTTGGGCATTCCGATGCTCCTCGGCCCGGTGTGTGGACCGATCCTGGGCGGCTGGTTGATCGATTCCTATGGCTGGAAATCGATCTTCTTGATCAACATCCCGATCGGTGTGCTCGCCGTTGTGCTGGCCGCAATCGTCTTCGACAGAGATCGGCCCGCGCCGTCAGAGTCATTTGACTTGCTTGGGGTGCTGCTGCTTTTGCCCGGCCTGGCCAGCTTGTTGTACGGCTTTTCGTTGATCCCGCAGGGGGGCACCGCGGCGGACCCCCATGTCTGGCTTTCGGTGACAATCGGCCTGGTGCTGATCATCGGGTTCGTTCTTCATGCGCTGCGCGCTGAGCACCCGCTGATCGACATGCGACTGTTCGCCGATCGGGTTGTCACCGTGGCCAATTTCGCCATGTTGTTCTTCGCCGCCGGATTTTTCGGGGCCGGCTTGCTGTTCCCTAGCTACTTTCAGCAGTTGCTTCACCAGACACCGCTGCAGTCCGGGGTGCATCTCATTCCCCAGGGCGTGGGCGCAATGCTCACCATGCCGATCGCGGGGCGGGGCATGGATCGACGCGGTCCGCGACGAATCGTGCTCGTCGGCATCTCGTTGACCTGCGCCGGAATGGCCCTCTTCGCCTGGCGATCATCGGCATGGGCATGGGGTGCACGTTTATGCCGCTGTCGGCTGCGGCGGTGCAGACCCTCAAGCCTCAGCAGGTGGCGCGCGGCTCCACGTTGATCAACGTTAATCAGCGGCTGGGCGGTTCGATCGGCACGGCGCTTACCTCGGTGATCTTGACCGGCCAGTTCAACGGCAGCGCCAACGTCGCCGCCGCCAACAAACTCGCCGCACTTAACGACCAAGTGGTCAAGCGCGGAGCGCCCGTTCCTCGTTCCGCGATGCCTCCTCAGGCCCTGCCGCCCGACTTCGCACATACCGTGATGCGTGACCTGTCGCACTCGTACACCGTGGTGTTTCTGACCGTCGCCGCGATCGTGGCCCTGACCTACATTCCGGCGGTGTTCCTGCCCAAGAGGCCAGTGCAGGAGGCGGCCGGTCGAACCGCCGCACCAGGTGCAGACATCTCTGAACGCCTGCCCCGGGTCGCGACTACTCGGGTTGATCGCCAGGGCTGGGAGCCGCCGGGTGTGGGGCCGGGTACTGCGCCGGTATTGCGCCAGTACGCGCTGCCGCCCGCCGTCGGATGGCGCGCCCGCTTCAGAGGAACCGGCGAAGCCGGTGCCGGTTTCAATGGCGCAGAAACCGTAGGCACCGCCGAACAGCAGCACGGGATCGGAACTATTTGGGTTGATGGCCAGGGCTGGCAGCAGCCAGGTGCCGGGTCGGGTGGTGCTCCGCTATACCGCGAGTACGCGCTGCCGCCCGCGGTCGGATGGCGCACCGTCAATGGAAATGGAACCGGTGAAGCCGTTGCCGGTATGGGTCGGGTCGGCGCGTTCCACGACGGACGCGACTCAGAATAGGAGTACTAGGTTGAGAATCGCAGTCACCGGCGCCAGCGGGGTCTTGGGTCGCGGTATCGCAGCAAGGCTGCGGTCGCAGGGACACGAGGTGATTGGACTGGCCCGTCATCGGCCGCACAACTGGTTCTCTGATTCAGACTTCGTCGAGGCGGATATTCGCGACGCCGATGGCGTGCGGCCCGCCATCGACGGAGCCGAAGCCGTCGCGCATTGCGCGTGGGCGGTCGGCTCGAATCTGGACGAGCAGATCACCCACGACATCAACATCGGCGGCACGGAGAATGTGCTCGACGCCATGACGCGGGCCGGCAGTCGGCGCATCGTGTTTGCGTCCTCGGTGGCGGCGTACGGCCCGCGGCCAGCGGGCACGCCGCCGCTGACCGAGCAGGAACCGCTGGCGCCCTCGCCTGACGATGTCTCCGGCTGTCACAAGGTGTATGTCGAGAAGTTGTTGGCCGATTCGGGTATGGAATGGGTCGCTATTCGAGCGGCCCTGGCCGTCGGCCGTGAGATGGGCAATACGGTGCTGCGACTGCTGGCATCACCGGCGTTTCCCGACGTGAACGGGTGGGCCGAGCGGTCGTTGCAGATTGTGCACACCGAGGACGTTCATCGAACCTTCGTGCGTGCGGTGCTGGGCAGGCAGACTGGTCCGCTGAACCTGGCCGCCGCCGGTGAGCTGACGTTGCGGGAGATCACCAAGGCCATCGGACGGCCGATGGTTCCGGTCAGCAGGAAGGTCCTCGACGCGGCTGTTGGTGCGCTATATCGGCGCGGTCTTGCGCCGGTTTCACCCGCCGAACTGGAGCTGCTACTGAACTTGCCGGTGATGGACACTGGCCGGCTGCGCCGGGACTGGGACTACACCCCCGCCTGGGAGGCGCGGGAATGTCTCGACGATGTCGCGTTGGCTGTGCGGGGACGGGTTTCGCTGGGCAAAAAGGTGCTGACCGTGCCGTGGCGAGTGGGTTTCGTGCAGGACATCCCGGCGCCTGACGAGCCCCCCGCCGACGGGACGGCGCTCATCGCCGCTGGTCCTGACGGGCTAAATGGAGAATTCGACACACCCGTCGATCCCCGTTTCCCCACGTTCGTTGCCAACAACCTGTCCGAAGCGCTGCCCGGTCCATTCTCGCCGTCGTCTGCCTCGGTGACCGTACGGGGCGTGCGCGCGGGCGCAGTATCGATCATCGAACGGCTCAACGTGACGGGTGTTTTCAACCGGCAGCTGATGACCCGGTTATTCGGCGTCTTCGCCCACCGGCTCTATGCGGGCGTGACGCCGCTCTCCTACATGGCCGAAGCGATGCCCGGCGTAAACCCGGACATCTTGAAAGCGTTCTTCGGGCGAGCGTTCGGCGACACCCCGTTGTTCGGTGCCGAGCGCCCGCCGACCGAACATTGGGGGCCGGCGTGGCGACTGCGCATCATCGCAGGTCTGGGAGCCACCGTCGCCGCGCTGATCGCGGGTTCGAGCAGGGAGTCGCGCGCCTATGTCGCCGATGTGCAACGCCTGGAGCGCCTCGCCGGAACCGACGTCGAGGCTCTTGGCGACGCCCGGCTGGAAAGCCTGATCCTGCTGGGTCGAGACCTCGCGGCGCACGGCTGGGTGCTCGCAGCGTGGGCCGCTTTCTTCAGCGGTGCCGCGGCTACTGCGACACAGGCTCGCGCTGGAGCGACCGCGATGCCGCTCGCCGGACCGGATCTGCCCAGCGCTTGGGCCCTCACCAGCGTGCGCCGACTGGTCGCCGCCGCGCAGCGAGACCCCGTTGCGCTCAAGGTTCTTGGCGGTGAGCGCGACCGGCTCGGTGCGCTCAGACGGCGCGCTCCCGGCTTTTACCGGTTGCTGCTCGACGAGTTGGCCGTCATCGGACACCGCGGGCCCCGGGAGTGCGAACTGGACAGCCGCTCATACGCCGATGATCCCGAACAACTGGTGGGAATCATCGCCAAGTCGGTGGCCGCCACCGACGTCGCCGATCCGGCCCCGTACGGCCGCCCGACGGCGAGAGTGCCGTGGTATGCCCGTCCGGCCGCGTGGCTCACAGCCTGGCAGCTGCATGACCGCGAAATCCGACGCGACAAAGTCGTGCGCGCGACATGGATCGTGCGGACATTACTACGCGAACTCGGGCGGCGCCTGGTCGCCCGCGGGGTGCTGGTCGACATCGACGACGTCTTCTACCTGCTCGTCGATGAATTGCTCGCGTTACCGCCCGACGCCAGATCGCTGGTGGCCCGCCGCCGCGCCGAACGGGCCAGACTGGCCGAATTCACCACGCCGCCGTCATTCTCCGGTTCGTGGGTCCCCGAGGGCCAACCACCGGTTCTCGCGGCAGGAGAGTCGATGAGCGGCCTGGGGGTCAGCGGCGGGCGGACGCGGGGGCGGGTACGCATCATCGATGACAACACCATCGACGATCTGCAGCCCGGTGAGGTCATTGTCGCCGAGGTAACGGATGTCGGCTACACACCGGCGTTTCAGATCGCCGCCGCGGTGATCACCAACCTGGGCGGCGCCCTGTCGCACGCGGCGATCGTAGCCCGCGAGTTCGGCGTGACATGCGTGGTGGACGCACCGCACGCAACCCGGCGGCTCGGAGACGGAGCGCTGGTGGAAGTCGATGGATCCAGCGGCGAGATTCGCGTGCTCGAACTACCTGCGGCCTAGGCCGTCAACCAGCCGGAGGCGTTATCGTGTGGTCGCGCGGCCGCTTGCCGGCAGATCACTGGGCGTGGCCTGTTTTCGCTTCGTCCTCACGGGTGAGGCCCACGGCCTGGATCAGTTCTTCGTGCAGTTCAAACCACACCGTGTGGTAGGAGTCGATGATCGGTTGGGTGAACCACATCGTTTCGCCTGCCCTGATCTTGGCCAACGCCGCAGCCAGTTTGTCACAGTAGGCGGCCAGCCGAGGAATCTGTGCCGCGGCGGCGGTGATGATCGGCACCACGTGCTGGTGCACGCCGTCGAGGCGCGCCAGCACCGCGGCATCGTAGGCGGCATCTTCGTGGATATTAGGTTCGCCGTCTTTGGATTGCCAGTCGACAACCAGTCCCTTGAAATCGGCATTGACGCCGCGGAAGTCGTCGTAGGCGGCTGCTACCGCGGCGGTGCCGATGCCGGAGCGCTCCCGTGCGAGCAGTTCTTCCAGGCGCGCGCGGCCGTCGGCTCGATGAGATCGGCAATAGTCGCCGCGGCGGTGGCCGGGTCTTCGTCGACCGTTGCGACGACGGTTGCCTCGTCCACCCGGCCCTTGAGCCGCATAGCCTGTAACACCTTCAGTTCACTTAATTTACTCATGAGACCGTCCTCGTCGTCTCACGGGCGAAACCGCAGTCATCGTGATGGATGATCATGCAGCGCTGCACCGCCGCAGCGTTTCGCCAGGTCGAGGACCTGGTTGCTGGCGGTCACTTTCTGTTGTCGTCGGTGAGGTTCAGGGCGGTGAGCATGGTGATCAGAGGAGTTGGGCAGACTACATCGGTGTGTCCGGCGGTCATCGCGGCGCGCACGGCGCGCTCGGAGCTGTTTTCGAGGACCGGGTAGTCCCCGCTAGCGTGGGCGCGTAACGGGGAGATCTTCCGTGCGATGTCGGCGAGCTCGTGCAGGTCAGGGCTGTCGTTCTCGGACCATGCCGTGAGTTCCAGAACGCCTTCTCGCACTTCGCCTTCAGTGCCGTCCACGGTGATCAACTTGCCGCGCAGCGCTTCGGCGACCCCGGCGCCACAGCCCACCACCGCGGGCCGTCCGATCTCGCGGCTGATGACCGCGGCATGCGAGGTGGCGCCGCCGATCTCGGTAACGATCGCGCGGGCGGCCAGCATGGCCTGCACATCATCGGGTCGGGTGAAGGTGCGCACAAGGATGACATCTCCGCCCCCCTCGGCAGCATCGAGCGCCTCATCGACGTCGGTGTAGGCCTTGCCCGATGCCACACCGGGACAGACCGCCAGCCCCTTCGCCAAAAGGGGTGCGGCCAGCCGCGTCTCGGGCTGCAGCGACGGCTGCAGCAGTGTTTCGACATCGGCAGAGGTGACGCGGCGTAACGCCTCGGCTTCATCGATCAGGCCCTCATTTCGCAGCTGCAGCGCCAGGCGGACCGCAGCTTGCGCGGAGCGCTTGGCCACCCGGGTCTGCAGCAGCCACAACGTGCCCTCTTCGACGGTAAACTCGATGTCTTGAACGTCGTGGCCCTGCTGTTCGAGTGTGTGCGCGGCGGCGAGCAGCCGCTCGAGGACAGCGGGCTGCTGGTCGCGCAGCGCTGTGATGGGTTCGACGTCGAATGTGCCCGACACCACGTCCTCACCTTGGCCGCCGGGCAGCCACTCGCCGAACGGCTCGTTGGCGCCGGTGACCGGATTACGGGAGAACAGCACACCGGTACCCGAGTCGAGCGCCATATTGCCGAACACCATGGCCTGCACCACCACCGCAGTGCCGTCGAGGTGGCTGTACCCGTGGTAGGTCCGGTAAGCGATCGCCCGCTCTGAATTCCACGACGAGAACACCGCCTTGATCGCTTCGCGTAACTGCTCGCGGGGATCCTCGGGCACCTGCGCCGACTCGTCTCCGCCGAGCACGATACGCCGGTACATCTCGCGCAACCGGTCACGGGTGTCGCGGGCAAATTCCGCCGACGATGCCGCCGCCAGCGCGTCTTCGACGGCGTCGTCAATGCCGACGTTCAAGACGGTATCCATCATTCCAGGCATCGACTGAGCGGCGCTGCTGCGGACGCTGACCAGAAGTGGGCGGGGACCGCGGCCGAAGCCGCGTGATGTGGCGCGCTCGAGCCAGCGCATCTTGTCGCACACGTGGTCCCATATGCTGTCCAGGCAACGCTCCGGATCGGTGAAGAACTGCGCACACACCTCGGTGGTGATCCCGAACGCGGGCGGCACCGGCAACCCGTGCCGGCGCATCGCGTCGATGCCGTAACCCTTGTTCCCCAGCAACGTGCGCGGAAGCCGCGCATTCCCGTCGAGCAGTACCACCGGCGAATGCTCGGTTACTCGCAGGCCGCCGTGCGGTACAACCGGTGTCATCCACTCTCCCTGATCGGTAAGAACCACGTGTCTACAGCACCCTGCCGGATGTGGTGCGACATAAACTTTTTACCATTGCGCCGTTGCAGCAGCCCGGCCTCGACCCGGGCTGCCGTTGCCTCGGCGGTGGCTTTCGCCCCGTCTTCGGTGCGCAGGTAGCGCAAGCCCACGCACGAGGTGTCACGGCGTGGAGCGCGCCGATCGTGGCCGCCGACATGTCGAACAGATCGAACCCGCGCGTGATCGCCCTCGGCGGCTTGCAGGACTGCTGCCTGCAGTTCCCCGACGCTCCGTTGAAGCAACGGCGCACCCGAACTCATCGCCAAAAATCGAGGCCCACCTCGACGCCACAAACAACAACCCAAAACCATTCGTATGGACCGCCACCACCGAGTAGATCCTCGCCAAGATCGCACGCGGCCGCGTCGCAGTCGAAAGATCAATCACTTCCGAGACAGACGACTAGCTGCCGCGGCGGCGTGACTTGATGATCTCAAGGCGTTCCTTGAGCAGTTCCTCGAGTTCCTCGATCGAGCGGCGTTCCCGCAGCATGTCCCAGGGTGTGCGCGGCACCTTGACCTTCTTGGGTTCGGCC
>WNFK01128135.1_pt1 | contig 12087 bp, 12 predicted proteins | sample 5400281 | NCBI WGS metagenome assembly WNFK01 (sample SAMN13153350, study PRJNA577476) | soil metagenome | isolation source: 20 cm soil on Douglas fir-dominated hillslope | place: USA:California | collected 2013-09-17
AAAGCTTCCGAGCCCCTCCTGCGCTTGTTGACCGGCCATTTGCGCGATGAGGATCGGGCCACCGATATTGCGTGGTGAGACATCGCCGGAAACCATTTTGAACAACGCCACCAGCGTCAATTTTGAATAATCGTAAGTTTGATAAAAAGCCCGCACCACCGCTAAACCGGGATTGCCCTTCTCGATAGAAACTTGACTACCGATACCGATAATCCAATCGTCTTTGCGCTCGCCAAAAACAGTGCGGCCCTCTTTTTGGATCGGCTGCACAGTCACGTTAACGGTTTCTGTGCCCCGGCTGATCTGCAGATTAAGTGGCTTGCCGCCGCTCGCTTTTATGGTTTTCGAAAGCTCGTCCCATTCTTTGACGGGTTTGCCGTCGATGGCGACGATCCGGTCGCCCTTAACAATCCCCGCGCGTTCGGCCGGCGAGCCCTTCTCGACGCCGCTGACTTGCGTCGACATGACCGGCACGCCATAGAAGGTGAAAACGATCATTAGTAGAAATAACGCCAGCAGCAGATTGAATCCCGGCCCTGCGATCACAATCGCGATGCGCTTGAGCAGGCTTTTATGCGCGAAGGATTTTTCCACGTCTTCCGGGCGCACTTCTTCATCGGGATCCTCACCGACCATCTTGACGTAGCCGCCGAGCGGAAAGGCGCTGAGCGCGTACTCGGTTTCACCTTTTTTCTTGACCCAAAGCTTGGGACCGAAGCCCACTGAAAAAGTTAAAACCCCCACACCGGACAGCTTCGCCAACAAAAAATGACCGAACTCGTGAAAAACGATAAGCAAGCCGAGTCCGATGATCGCGGCCCCGACTGAATAGACTAGATTTTCCATTGATATCTCCTTCGGCGCTGGCTAGTGGATCCAGGACGAGGCTTTTTCTCTCGCCCAACGATCTACTTCCAGGATTTCTCCGACTTCCGTCGCGCGCCGATTCCTATGTTTATGCATCGTCCGAGTAATTATACGATGAATTTCGCGAAATCCTATCCGGTGATCCAAGAAAGCCGCGACCGCCACTTCATTAGCCGCGTTGAGCACTGTTGGCATGGTGCCGCCCTCGCGCAACGCGGCGTAGGCGAGAGACAGCGCCGGAAACCGTCTTTTTTCGACTGGCATAAAGTTGAGTTGACCCTGGCGCATAAGATCCAGCGGCGGCCAACTGCCTTCGAGCCGATGCGGAAATGCCAGCGCATAGGCGATGGGAATACGCATATCGGCAATGCCAAGTTGAGCGATGATCGAGCCGTCTTGGTAGCGCACCATCGAGTGCACCACGCTCTCAGGATGAATGACGACGTCGATGCGGTCGGGCTGCATATCAAACTCCCACCGGGCTTCGATCACTTCCAGGCCCTTGTTCATCATCGTCGCCGAGTCAATGGTGATTTTTTGGCCCATCTTCCAGTTGGGATGCTTCAGTGCTTGCGCAATGCTGACTTTATCCAGTCGGCTCAACGGCGTGCGCAGAAACGGACCACCGGATGCGGTGAGAATAATCTTATCGACCTCGGCGCGGTGATTGCCCTGCAAACATTGGAATACCGCGCTATGCTCGCTATCGACCGGCAAAAGCCGCACGCCTCTTTGCTTCGCGGCATCGACGAACAGTTCTCCGGCCATGACCAGCGCTTCTTTGTTCGCGAGCGCGATCTCTTTACCGGCGAGAACGCCTTGGAGACAAGGCATGAGGCCCGCTCCGCCGACGATAGCCGCCAGCACCACGTCGACCTCGGCTGCGGAGGCGACGGCCGATGCGCCCGATTCACCCCATAAAATTTCACCTTTATAATTGCCGAGAAGGCGGCGCAGCTGTGGCACATCCTGTTCGTTTCGGATGGCGACACAATTGGGCAAAAACTCTTTGATCTGCTTAGCAAGCAGTGTCAAATTTCGCCCAGCCACCATGCCGTGCACTCGAAACCGCTCGGGAAACTCGCGCACCAGCGCCAGCGTGCTGATACCGATGGATCCTGTGGAGCCGAGCAAGGCGATCGTTTTCACGTGTGAAACACCCTTAGATAGGCAGTCGTAAATACCGCGGGAAAAATCAAGCTATCGAGCCGATCAAGCAAGCCGCCGTGTCCGGGTAGCCAATGGCCCGAATCTTTTACGACAAAAATCCGCTTAATCCATGACTCAAAGAGATCGCCGATCTGTCCTAAGAGGCTCAAAGCCAACGCCAGCGCGAGCGCCTCGATCCAGCCGATGGACTCGAGAAAGAATATCTGACCGATGACGCCGGCGCTCATGCCACCGAGCAGATAACCGCACGCGCCCGCGACCGTTTTTGCTGGGCTCAGTTCCGGTGTAAGCTTACGCCCGCCGAAACGCCGGCCGACGAAGTATGCCAGAGTGTCGCCCATCATAATCACCGATAAAACCCAGAATACCCAGGCCCGTCCATGCGGATAATAAAACAATAAAACCCAATGAGGGAAAAAATATCCAATATAAAATCCGCCGAGCAGCGCAATCAGCAGCCGGTTGAAGCGATCCGGTAATAGCCCGGAGCCGAAAAGATAGGCCGAGAATCCAACCAACAGCACGAGATCGATCCAGACGACGGGATCAAACCGGTCGCCGAGAAATACCGCGCCGGACAAACAAACGCCGAAACCTATACCCATCCATTGGTCTTTTGAGTGACGTGGAAAAGCCATGGCAAAGTACTCTCGCAACCCGACGAGCATCAAAATAAAAAAAACCGCGGAAAACAACCACGGCGGCCCCCAACCGACGAGCAACACCAGCAACGGCACACCAACCGCCGCGGTCGCGAGTCTCGATCTAAGATTGGCGTCCACCGGCCTCCACCGAACGAGAGACGACGTCTTTGAGCTGTTCGTCGGTACGGCCGAATCTGCGCCGCCGCCGCTGGTAGTCGAGCAGAGCCTGGAGATATTCCCTTTCGCGGAAATCAGGCCATAGCGTGGGCGTCACGTATAGTTCGCTATAGGCGATCTGCCAGAGATAAAAATTGCTGACGCGCATTTCACCGCTGGTGCGGATCAAGAGATCGGGGTCCGGCACCCCGCTCGTATCGAGGCGCGCCGCCACGCTCTCTTCGTCGATCAGTTCGGGGTCAAGTTCTTGAGCGCGCGCCTCGCGCGCGATTTGTTGGATCAAGCGCACGATCTCGTCGCGCCCGCTGTAACTCAACGCGAGGATCACGGTCATACGCCGATTATCGCGCGTGAGCTCGATGACCTTTTCCAAAACGGTGCGAACATTGCTCGGCAGCCGCGATCGGTCTCCTACTGTCGTCAGGCGAATACCGTAGCGCATCATTTTGACCTGCTCGGCCACCAAATAATGTTCCAAGAGTCCCATGAGCGCATCGACTTCATCATGGGGTCGAAACCAGTTCTCCGTGGAAAAAGCGTACAACGATAGGTAGCGGATGCCGATCTTGCGGCTCATCTCGACGATTACGCGAACCGAGGTTTTGCCGCGCCGATGCCCTTCTATCCGGCTCTTGCCGCGTAGCTTCGCCCAGCGGCCATTGCCGTCCATGATGATGGCGACATGTTCGGGCAAACGGGATTTATCTAGGCCGTCTAGCTCCATCGCCGCTTTATGGGTGATTGGATTTCATAGATGAGGGTTTTAAGCGATACCGGAAGAACTCCGGATCATGCGACCAATGCGGGAGATTGAAAATACGCAACGCCGGGGTAGCGCGGCTAAACCGCCATGACCTCTTCTTCTTTAGCTTTAACAATTTTGTCGATCCGGCCGATAAAATCATCGGTCGCTTTTTGCACGCGGTCATGACCATGTTTGGCATCATCCGCAGTGATTTCCTTCTTCTTCTCCGCTTCCTTCAGTTGTTCGATGGCGACCCGGCGGTGATTGCGCACGGAAACTCGATACTCTTCGGCGACCTTTTTGACGTGTTTCACCAACTCCTTGCGGCGCTCTTCAGTTAACTGCGGGATTGGAATACGGATAATCTTGCCGTCATTGCTCGGCGTTAAGCCGAGATCAGACTTGAGAATCGCTTTTTCGATTTCCGTCATCGCGGTGCGATCGAACGGTTGAATTACGAGCAATCGCGGCTCCGGCGCGCTCAGCGTCGCCAACTGAATCAATGGAGTCGAGGCGCCGTAATAATCGACCACAATATGTTCGAGCAGCGCGGTTGATGCCCGTCCGGTGCGAATCTTGGTCAACTCCTTGCGCAAGGCACTAACCGAACCGTCCATCTCTTTTTGCAAATGGGTAAAAACAGCCTCGTTCATCGCTTTCCTCCGCTGACCAGAGTACCGATCGGCTCGCCGGAAACGACTCGCTTAATGTTACCCTTTTCCATCAAATTGAAAACGATTATCGGCAAATTATTGTCCATGCACAGAGAAATGGCGGTAGAGTCCATGACTTTGAGCTCACGATTCAGCACCTCGATATAGCTGAGCTCCTCGAATTTGCTGGCGCCCTCGTGCTTGAATGGATCGGCGTCGTAAACGCCGTCGACTTTGGTCGCCTTGAGGATCACCTCAGCGCCCACTTCCATGGCACGCAGGCTGGCCGTCGTATCGGTGGTAAAATAAGGATTGCCGGTTCCCCCGGCGAAGATAACGACTCTGCCCTTTTCCAAGTGACGCGTCGCGCGCCGTCGAATATAAGGCTCGGCCACTTGACGCATTTCAATCGCCGAAAGCACGCGCGTCGAAACACCCAGTTTTTCCAATGCGTCCTGCAAGGCCAGACTGTTAATCACCGTCGCCAACATGCCCATGGTGTCGGCGCTGGCCCGGTCCATACCGATCTCGCTCGCGACTGCGCCGCGGAAGATGTTGCCCCCGCCGACTACCAGCGCGAGCTCGCAACCTAGTTCCTTAACTTCCTTGATTTCCTGGGCGAACGCCTTGACCGTATTGCCGTCGATGCCGAAATTGTGAGCTCCGGCGAATATCTCGCCGGTGACTTTGAGAATAATGCGTTTATACTTCGGCGCGCCGTTATTCATGAAGGTTTCAAAGCGCGTGCTTATTCTTTTGCTGCCGCCTCGCCCAAATGATAGCGCGAGAAACGCCTGATTTGAATATTTTCGCCAAGCCGGCCGATGGATTCGTTAACGATGTCAGCGACCTTTTTGTCTGGGTCCTTGATAAAAGCCTGTTCAAGCAAACAAGCTTCGGAGTAGAAGCGCTCTATCTTGCCCTCGACAATCTTATCGACGACCTTTTCCGGCTTGCCGGTTTCCAGCGCCTGCTGGCGATAGATCGTCTTTTCTTTGTCGAGTTCCGCCGCCGGCACTTCCTCACGGCGCAAATAGCGCGGATTCGCGGCCGCCACCTGCATGGCAATATCCTTGAGCAACGTTTGAAACTCCGCCGTGCGCGCGACAAAATCCGTTTCACAATTGATTTCCACGAGCACGCCGATTTTGCCGCCTGGATGAACATAAGCGCCAACGGCGCCGTCCGCCGCCACCCGATCTGCTTTCTTCGCGGCCGCGGCTAACCCCTTCTGGCGCAGATAATCGATCGCCCCTTGCACGTCTCCGCCGGTCTCGGCTAGAGCCTTCTTGCAATCCATCATGCCCGCTCCGGTTTTTTCCCGAAGCTCTTTTACTGCACTTGCGCTTACTTCCATCGAATTTAAGCTCCTGCCGCGGCAACCCCTTCGTGCGCCGCGCCAGCCGAATCGGCTCCGGACCTATCCTCTTCCTTGCCTTTCACCAAAGACTGCTCATGAAGCATCTTACCTTCGTTAATCGCGTCGGCGATCGAGGAGCAAAACAGGCGGATAGCACGAATGGCATCATCGTTTCCCGGCACTTTGTAATCCACCATGTCAGGATCGCAGTTGGTGTCGATCACGGCAACCACGGGAATGCCGAGCTTGCGCGCTTCTTTAACCGCGATCTCTTCTTGCTTGGGATCGATAACGAAAATCGCGTCGGGAAGCTTGCGCATAGTCTTGATCCCGCCGAGTGATTGCTCGAGCTTGGCCTTCTCGCGCGTTAGCCCTAACATTTCTTTCTTGGTTAAAGCCGCGACGATCTTCGGATCATTCTCCATCTCCTCGATCTTGCGCAAACGCTCGATGCTTTGCCGGATCGTTGAAAAATTCGTCAGTGTGCCGCCGAGCCAGCGATTGTGGACGTGAAACATGCCGCAACGTTCGGCTTCTTCTCGAATCGCGTCTTGTGCCTGCTTTTTGGTGCCGACGAAAAGCACATGACCGCCCGACGCGGCCAAATCACGCACCACGGTTTCCAGCTCCTTGAACATCGTCACAGTTTGCTGCAAGTCGATAATATGTATGCCATTACGGGCGCCAAAAATGTAGGGCTTCATCTTCGGGTTCCAACGGCTTGTCTGGTGGCCGAAATGAACACCGGCCTCCAAAAGTTGTTTCATCGAAATATCGCTCATAATCTACTGCTCCTTTTGGTTTTGTCCTCCCCTTTCTTCATCTCCGAGTCAAACCTCAGGGGCACCTCGACGCGGATCGGAAAGGGTGTGAATTTTTTAACGAAATAGATGCTCGCATGACGGCAAAGCCACCCATGCAAGTCCTTAGCACGCCAACAATTTGAAAAGACTTTGGTAACCCTCGGGGTTTTAACAAAGTTCGGCGGACGACGCAAGAATGAGACGGCGCAGGCGCTTACTGATTCATGGACTCAAAAAACTCTTTGTTCGTCTTGGTTCCGTGCATCTTGTCGAGCAGAAACTCCATGGCTTCGACCACGCTCAACTGCGATAAGACTTTGCGTAAAATCCAGATTCGATTGAGATCTTCTTTTGTGATCAAAAGCTCTTCTTTGCGCGTGCCGGATTTATTGATATCGATGGCCGGAAATACCCGCTTGTCCATCAGCCGACGGTCCAAATGGATCTCCATGTTGCCCGTCCCCTTGAATTCTTCGAAGATGACTTCATCCATTCGACTGCCCGTATCGATGAGTGCCGTTGCAATAATGGTTAAACTGCCGCCATCTTCAATGTTGCGCGCCGCGCCGAAAAACTTTTTCGGTTTATGGAGAGCATTGGAATCGACGCCGCCGGAAAGAATCTTTCCGCTGGGCGGCACGACCGTGTTATATGCGCGCGCCAAACGGGTAATGCTATCGAGCAAAATAACCACGTCCTTGCCGTGCTCGACCAGCCGCTTCGCCTTCTCGATGACCATTTCAGCGACTTGCACGTGCCGCGTGGCCGGCTCATCGAAAGTCGAGCTGATGACTTCGCCGTCCACTGAGCGCTGCATGTCGGTCACTTCTTCCGGCCGCTCATCGATCAGCAAAACGATGAGAATGACTTCCTTGTGGTTGTGTGCGATCGCCTTGGCGATGTGCTGCAGCATCATCGTTTTGCCCGTCCGCGGCGCCGCGACGATCAGGCCGCGCTGCCCCTTGCCCACTGGGGTCAACAAATCGACTATCCGAGTCGTGTAATCATCGGGTTGGCTTTCGAGGCGCAAGCGCTCATTCGGATAAAGCGGCGTGAGATTATCGAAGAGGATCTTTTCGCGCGCTCGTTCCGGGTCCTCATAATTGATGGTTTCAACTTTGAGCAACGCAAAATAACGTTCGCCCTCTTTGGGCGGCCGGATGTGCCCGGAAATGATATCTCCGGTGCGCAGGTTGAACCGTCGAATCTGGCTCGGCGAAACATAGATATCATCGGGACCGGGGAGGTAGTTGTAATCGGGAGCGCGCAGAAAACCAAATCCGTCGGGAAGCGTTTCTAAAACACCTTCGCCGTAGATATGGCCGTTCTGCTCGGTTTGCGCCTGCAGGATCGCAAAAATCAGCTCCTGCTTGCGCATGTTGGCGGCCCCTTCGATATTGAAGTTTTTGCCGATCAGCGCGAGATCGCTGATTTTCTTTTCCTTGAGGGCCTTAAGATTCAAACCGTTATCTTCGACGCCCTCCGGCTCGGCGGCACGAGTTCTACCACGAACCATACGCTATAACTCCTTTCAATGACCTAGACAGTGCCTGGGACAGCAGCATTACGCACAAGTTGCCAGTGAAGTCTGTCAAATCACGCCGGGACTGCACTTCATCGCGCGCCGGAGCAATCTCGGCAGCCGAACCCTCACAACGCTAGGTGCGGCTTCAGACATAGGCATGTCAATGCGACAGGGTGTAGGACGCAGACAGAAATCTCTCTTTTAATAAAAAATCAACTTTTGAGCACTTAGCGCCGGATGAATTCGTTTTCGTGTGGGGAAATGATAAGAATTCGAATTGGGCTTCTCTTGCTAACAATATTATTTTAAAGCACTACGCTTGTCAACCCCCTCGCGCGCGTTGATGAGAAGCCTCGCCCCCGATCTTCGATTTCGCGCCCTCGCAAGCGCAATAAAAGCTTTTCAAGATCACTTGGCGGCGGCGCCACAAACTGCATACGCCGCGCGTTTTGCCCGATCACAAGGGTCAATTTCTCGGCATGGAGCGCTTGGCGCGGAAACCTGTCAATAATCGGGTCGCCCATTAGCTTCGTAGAGTTGCCGTTTCGCTTGCGGCCATAAACCTTATCACCAATCAAGGGATAGCCCATGTCGGCAAGGTGCGTCGACCGGGGATCAAAAGCGAACCGCTTCTCAACCCACCATTCGGTAATCGCTTCTCTTGCTCCACGGCCCATATGCAAGCTCGACATGCGCTTTCGGTCCGAACGGTGCCGTCCGATGGCGCGATCGATCGTCCCTCGGTCTGTCCTCATCCCGCCCCAAACCAAAGCGATATATTCCTTTTCGACGGTACGATTCTTAAATTGGGCTACGATCTGATGAAAAGCACGCATGTTCTTCGCGACGATCATCACACCAGAGGTGTCCTTGTCCAATCGGTGTACAATCCCCGGGCGCCGTTCACCGCCTACACCCTCTAAGTCGGGACAGTGATGCAAAAGCGCATTGACGAGCGTACCGCTGAAACGTCCCGCGGCGGGGTGGACGACGACGCCTGGGGCCTTGTTGACGACAACGCAATCGGAATCTTCGTAGAGGATGTCCAAAGGCAGCGCCTCGGGGCGAAGCTCTGTTTCACGCGGCGGTAAAAAGCGGATGTCGATCTGATCGTCGGATTTGAGGCGTGCACTTGCCTTGGTCACCGCGTTGTTCAGAGTAATTTGTCCTTCGGCGATCAATTTTTGAATCGCCGAGCGGCTTAAGCCGAGCCGCGGCGCCGCACCAGCCATGAATTGCCGCGCCAAAAACAAGTCCAGCCGCATGCCAGCCGCACTTTCGTCAACCCGTAATTGCTCAAGCGTCATTTAAAATAAAAACAATCAATCGAAGAGCGGACAAATCAAGCGCTAGGAAAATAGATTCAAATCCCGAAAAACACCTTGAGCGCTACTTACGTCTTGCCCCATTTGTGCGACCAAAGCCTCGACCGATGGAAAGTGCTTTTCTTCGCGGATTCTCTTCACGAAAAAAAGCCGGACGGGTGCGCCATATATCTCGGCATCGAAATTCAAAATAAAGCTCTCCACCGTCCTCGCTCCCGCGCCAAAAGTCGGGTTAAGCCCCACGCTGCTCACACTTGGCAAATCTCTTTCTCCCAGATGAAATATTGTGGCATAAATCCCGTCTAAAGGTAGCATTTCCGTGCGCGTAGAGATATTCGCGGTCGGAAACCCCAGGTCCCGCCCGCGCCGATGACCCGCGACGACCCGCCCAGAGAGGAAGTGATAACGACCGAGCAGCGCCACGACTTCATTCACGTGGCCGTCTTGAATCAACTGGCGTACTCGCGAGCTGCTCACTCTGGCGCCGTTGACTAAAATCGGGTCGACAACCGCCACCGAGAAGTCGAACCCCTTGCCCCAACGAATAAGATCGTCGACTTGTCCTTGTCTTCCCTGACCAAAACGCAAGTCCTTACCGACCCAAATCTTTGCCGCCCTCAGACGCTCGACGAGAAATCGGCGGACAAATTCTTCAGCGCCGATCTTGGCGAAGCTCAAATCGAAATGTTGCACAACGACGATGTCGACGCCGAGGCTTTGCAGAATCTGCATCTTGTCTTTATGTGCGAGGATCATTTTCGGCGCGTGAGCGGGCGCCAGCACTTTCACCGGATGGGGCTCAAACGTCAACACCACCGAAGGTACGCCGAGCTTCTGAGAATCACGGATGACGCCGCCAATCAGGGCTTGGTGTCCCAGGTGTATGCCGTCGAAGTTCCCCAAGGTCACGACTGATCTTTCGAGAGCGAGACCTGGGTCATCGATGTGGCGAAAAACCTGCATTTTTTATTTTTATACGGGCGACTGACAAAAACCGCGCTCGCGCACGCACCGGTGTCCTAGTCTGCGAAACGAAGAATGGTGGAACTCAAAAGCGCGGAGAACCGGCGGCTTCACGATTCGAGCGATTTGAGCTTCTGCCGGGCTCTCGCGGCCTCCGAAGATTGCGGATACTTCTCTACCAGCTCTTGCAACACCAACCGCGCGTTGAGCTTCTCTCCCAGCTCCGCAAAGGCAAATCCTTGCCGGAGCAACGCCGCCCCAACCTTATCACTTTGCGGATATCGTCTCCGCACCTCGTCGAACTCAACGATCGCTCGGTCGAATTCCTTCAGCCCAAAGTGACTCTCACCGATCGAGTATTGTGCGTTCGGAGCCAGTTTGCTTTTGGGATTGCGTTTGAGAAAGTCTTTGAAGCGGGCGATCGCCACTCGGTAATCCTTTTTTTCGAAGGCACGCCAGCCGGTCTCGAAATCTTTGCGCACGCCGTCGGACTCCGCCAAAGAAAGATCGACATAGTTGCTTTCGGTCTCGGCTTTCTGTGCGGCCTGTTGTTGCATCGATTCACGGAGCTGCTTCAGCTCATCCTCACGGCCCTTGAGCAATTCGGTTTGGCTCTTCGCGTCCTCTTCCAGCTTAGCCAGACGCGTCTCTAGATCTTTTACCCGCTGATCGCCATCCCGGTTTGTCTGGCCAATCTGCCGGCCAACTTGAACCCGGGTCTCATCGATACGTTCCTTGATCGCGCTTAGATCCCGCTGCATTTGCTGAATATTTGCCCGCGTGTCGGCGAGGGTGGAGCGAAAATTATCGACATCGGAGCGCAAGGTATTCATGTCGCCGCGCAAGCGCCGTTGCTCGCGCTCGAGCAATTCGACTTGCTGGGGGTTGACACAGGACGACAGCCACGCGCTGACAAGCAGCATCGATGGCAAAAGGGTAATACTAAAAATTGAGCGTCTCACAACCTTTGCCCCAACTAAGAGGTTGAACGACCTTGGAGAATAACGAAACGCGCGCGCCGGTTTTTCCTCCAACAATCTTCAGTCTGCTCGCGGCAAACTGGAATCTCTTCGCCATAGCTAATCGTCGAAAGCCGGTCGGCGGGAATACCGAGGGTCGCGAGAAATTCGCGCGCCGCTTGGGCTCTTTTGGCGCCGAGCGCGAGATTGTATTCGTTGGTGCCGCGCTCGTCGCAATGGCCTTCGATCTCGACCCGTGCCGACGGATTACTTTTCAGCCAATCGGCGTTGGCGCGCAGGGTCGCTCGAGCATCCGCGCTCAGGTCGTAGCGGTCAAAATCATAAAACACATCCTGCAACGGACTCGATGCCGACGTTGCGGAGGACTTTCCCTCTTGCATTTGTTTCAAGCTGCCGGCGTCGGACTCCTTCGTCCCGCCGCGCTGACCTTCTCCGGCGCGTGCATCGCTCGCGGAGGCATCCGAATCCGATCGGGGCGCTGGGTTCGCACCGGGCTTGTTGGTGGCCGAGGGAGCACAGGCTGCCAAACCGCAAAAAACCATCAGGCCGCAGAGGTGCGATGCGAATCTAATCCGAAATTTCATCTATGCCTCCTGCATTCACGTGGGGGTCGCATTGAATCAGAACTGAAGTGGCAGAGTTAGAGTCAGTCTAGTCGAGAGGACCAATGAGGTTTTGTATCATCCCCCCCCGAACCTGTCAATCTACGTTGGTTGTCTCCGCCAGCTTGCATGACATAGAGATGATATTTGCCGGCTCGGTTCGACGCAAAAGCGATGAACCTACCGTCGGGCGACCAAGTCGGATCTTCGCTATCGAAAGATTCCGACGTCAGCTTGCGCGGCTCACCGCCGTCAACCGAGATCGTAAAAATA
>WNFK01202480.1_pt1 | contig 12087 bp, 14 predicted proteins | sample 5400281 | NCBI WGS metagenome assembly WNFK01 (sample SAMN13153350, study PRJNA577476) | soil metagenome | isolation source: 20 cm soil on Douglas fir-dominated hillslope | place: USA:California | collected 2013-09-17
AAGGGCGCGCGGGGTGCGTCCGCGGGCGGGGCCATCCAGTTGATCACCGGCAGCCTCATTGGTCCGATCATGTCCCGTCCTCAGATGCGGTCAGCGAGCGTGCGCAACTTTAACACCCTCCGGCGGCGATCGCTCCATCCGTGGTCCCCGTCGCCGTGACGTAAGCGGCCAGACTCCGCGGAACCGCGTGAACGTGGGCGAGCTACGAGTCGGAGGTGTGAATGAAGTCGCACTCGAGGCGTACGGTCGCCAGGTCGAGCTCCCGTCCCTTGCCCTCGCCGAGATCCGCGAACCCGATCGCGTCGAGCACCTCGCGGGCGGGCGTGTTCCGTGCCGTGGGGGTGTAGTTCACCCATAGACGCCGCGGCTCGAGCGCCTGGAAGCGACGGACGAGCTCGGCAAAGAGCGCCTGCTCGATGAACTTCCCCTGAACCCGGCACGAGAGCATGAGGTCATCGACTTCGATCCGGCCGGGTTCGGCGCGCGCAACGGCGAGGCCCACCGTCCCGTAGGACCCGAACTTGTCCTCGCAGTCGAGCACGAACGTGACGCGCGACGCGTCGGCGAGGAGCGGCTGCACCTCGTGCCGCTTGTATTTCCTGCCGCTGAAATTGAGCTGGTTGGTGCGCTGAACGAGGTCGTCGATACGGTCGCGGTCGCTCTCCGCCGGCGGACGTACGCGGAGTCGAATGTCGCAGCTCCGCAGGAACGCGAAGTAGTCATCCCCAAACGAGCGCTGGGTGCTCTCGCGGACCATCGCCTCCCGGTACAGCTTCCGACGCGAGCGAGCCTCGGCGGTGTGGGACCCCTTGAAGCGCGGATCGGTGGCGATCCGATCGACGTCGCGGATGGAGATGCACGTCACCGTCGGCTGCGCGGCACGCACCTGCTCGAGCTCGAAGGGATTGTCGTCGACGAAGGCGAACGTGTCGATCCCGATGTTGAGGTTCTCCGCGATCCGCTTGAGAGAGTCGGCCTTCGGCATCCAGTGGATCTCCGGGTACAGGAAGTATTCATCGAGGCCGAGCGCCTCGAGCCTCTGCCACGCGTGATCGAAGGAGTTCTTGCTCGCAATGCTGTGGAGGATGCCCACCTCGTCGAGCTTCCGGATCAGGGCGACCACGTTCTCCTTCGGGCGCACGTCGTCCGTCTCGAGGAGGATCCCGTCCCAGAGCGTCTGATCGAGGTCCCAGACGACGCACTTGATGTCGGGCTTGGTGTCCTCCCTCTGAGTCTTGATCCCCGCGCGGGAGCCTCGCCCGTGGGTGAGCCTCACGAAGTCGGCGGTCAAGAACACGAGCTCCGGCGTCTGGTCCCCGTCGGGAATCAGCGTCACGTCGAACGGGAGCCCGGCCTCGGTGACGGCGGCCAAGTCACGGTGGGGGAACTCATGGCGCGAATAGCCGGGGGGGAGCGTGACCCGCGCCCGAAAGGACGGCAGGGGCGAGGCGCTTACGGGGATCTTGATCTCGGTTCTCGCGATGCTCAGCACGACCTGAAACCGCAGGGGCTCCGGGGTGGGGTTGTAGACCTCGAGGAGGAAGGCATCGGGCTTCACTGTCGAGCCCTGGGCGCGACGGTGAAGCCATCGACTCATCCGCTCGTGGAGAACGAAGCCCACGTAGCTCCAGCGGATATCACGGGTGAGCACGCGAACCAGCCGCCCCAGCCTGTCGAGCACGGCGAGGGTCGTACCGAGCGCGCGCTCCGCGACGAAGACCCCGCGCGAGGGGAACATCCGCGTGTTCCCACGCGCCTCGAGCTTGCCCCACTTCTTGAACGCGATCTGCGCGCCGAACCCGCGGGCGGAGGCGAAGCGCCGATTGCGGAAGGCGCCGTAGCGGAACCGGCGGCAGCGCTCGTCGGGGCGCTTCTCGTACAGGTCGCACGTCTGGTAGCAGGCGGGAGCGGCGCATTCCGTGCAGTGCTCGCCCCAGACGAGGAGGCTCGTGTGGGTGATTCCACGTTCCGGCTCGAAGGGGGAGGACGGCTCGAGCGTGGCGCCGCCGTGGAGGGAGCGATCGAACTTCTCAAATTCGAACATGCTAAGGCATTATTAGCATTGCCCGAAACCCTGCGCAATCTCGCGCGGGCTCGTCAGTGCCTGGAGCCGGGGCCGGGAGTTGAACCCGCGACCTACTGATTACGAAGGCGTCGAAGCACTCTCACCGTTTCAACCACTTCCACGCAACGTCTCGAACTTCCGCGCTTCCCGCTCTCCCATCTGAGGACACGAGTCTCGCCTGATCCTCCGTTTCTCTCACGCTCGGGCACAAATGGGCACAAGAGTTTCAGCGGAGTTTCAGCTCTCGTGGCGGAGCCTTTCAGGGTGAGAGCTGCCCGGCCTCGCGCAGCTCAGGCCGGGCTCGCGTGTTGTACCTAGGGGAGGACAGCACGCCCTCGATAAGAGCAAAGGGTGCTCTAAAGAGGGAACGCCGAAGGTCTGGTCGAGCGTCCGCGTTACACGCGTCGAATAGAAGCCGTACGTCGCCGTCGAGGGTGAGAAAGAGATCGTCTAAAAGGCGAAGGTGGGGCGATAAAGAAAGCCGAGCGCGGGGGCCGGATGATTCAGAAGGGGACGCGGTCGTCATAATAGTGGCCGCGGTTAGACTACTTCTTCCGCTTCGCCTTCGACCATCGCGCCCGCGCGGCTTTCTGCCCGGCAGCTCGACGCTCTTCCTTCGTACTGGCCCGCCACCGGGCACGGACGGCCTTCGTTGCGGCGGCATGACCGCCCCGACGTCCAAGGGCTACCGCGTGGGGGTTCTTCCTCTTCGCCTTACCGGGCGAGAGTCTATCACCCGGCGCCCCCTCGCGGTCTGGTCGGCGGCGAGCCCGCCGGCCGGGCTCCAGAACACGTAAGCCACCTCGCAAACGTGATGCCTTCGAGGCCAGGAGAAGTCTGGCATCGCCGCGACTTTTTGGCGATTTGGGAGTGGTGCTTCGATTGCACTACTAGTCGAGGGAGGAGAGCCAGACCAAATGCTGATGGTATACCTTCAAGTGCTCGAAGCGCACGGGTGGGAGCAGGTGCCCATGACGCTCAATACGAGCATCAGTTTCTTCGCGCACGGGGCGCATCTCCTCGACCGCGTACAGCTCTCCGGGGGGCGCTGGTCACACTATCAGTTCGACGGGACGTCCTGGCTGACGCACGCGAAGGCCCGCGGCGACGACGCCGCCAGCCTCGACAAGTACCTCACCGAGCACTTCCGCTCAGGTGGCCGATGATCCCCTGGTCGGAGTTCGGCTGCGGAGGCTGGTACGAGCGCCTGAACCTGAAGACGATCCCGCCGAGTCTGCCGTGCGGCGGTGACGATCCGGAGCACTACCGGGACTTCCATCCGGAGGTCGCGGTCGTTCATCGCAAGCTGCACGCGACCTGGGCGGAACAGATCGAGGCGTGCCGGCGGTTGTGGTCAGCCTGAGCTGTGGGGATCGAAGCCGATCTTCCGCCGGAGTGCCGGGAGACCAAGAACTCGGACCTTGCTGACCTTGTCGAGTTCGCGCTCTACACCGGAGTCCGCCAGGGGGAGGCCCTCGGGCCCGGAGAACCTCCGCACCGCGGTGTCGCGCCTCGACGACGTGCTGAAGTCCGCTCCGAGCGCCAGCTTGGGCACAAGACGGGCACAAGAAGAAGACTCGCTGGTCGCCTCGAAGTAGCTGCCTCGGAAGACGCCTTCGTAATCGGGGAGCTTGGTGGAGCCGGGGTCGGGAGTTGAACCCGCGACCTACTGATTACGAATCAGTTGCTCTGCCACTGAGCTACCCCGGCTTTTCCACCACTTGCCTGCGCGAGGCCTCGATTTTAGCACCACGTTCCGTTTTTGTCGGCGGCCGTCTTCTCGATCTCCGTGCGGAGGTGGCCGGGCGAGAGGGGGGCATACCGGAGGATCATCTTTCTCATCTCTTCATTGACCTCCGGTCACATGCGCGCAGGTCACGATCGCTCGCGGCGCGATGACCTTCAGGTGGGATGCATCCGTTGGCCGCTTCAAGTGACCGATGGCACAAACCGCTCGGCGGACTCGCGTCCGAGCGTCGCGATAGGTCACGGCCCCTCCACTAGCCCGCGAGCTGGCCCCTAGGACTGGTGGCCGCGACCATCGCCACTCCTCCCTATTGGGCCCTTTGTCCTATCCACAACGCGGTCCTTGCTTTCGAACCCAGACGGGTGTTCACTTTAGAACACTTTTCGGACTCGGAGGCCCGGTCGTGACCAACAGGCTCGACTCCCATGGGAACCCGATCTGCCCGGTCTGTGAACGCCTCATCGCGAATCCCTACACGTGCCCACTCGTCGGCGAGCAGCGGGTGCACCGAGAATGCTGGGCCTCGCCATTTCCGCATAGCGCCGGCGGGGCACCGCGGAAGGCCAGCTGAGGCGAGCATGACGATCCGAGTTGGACTTTCGATAGTCCGCTGGGTCGCGATCGCCACCATGGCCGTCGTCGCCTACTTCCTCGCCGACTGAGCAACCCAGATAGTGCCCGCGATCGAGCGGGCGCTGAAGCGGGCGCGCGAGAAGTAGCGGCGTCATGCCCGCCCCTTCCCACCCTCCAGCGCACGGAGGTGGCGACGGGGCGTATGCTGGCGCCGTAGGCGACGGGAGGGCCCGGTCCCACCATGGGTGATGCGCTCGTCCTGCACCGGCTGCAGTTCGCGTTCACCATCGTCTATCACTATCTGTTCCCCCAGCTCACCATGGGGCTGGCGCTTCTCATCGTGATCATGAAGGCCCGCGGCCTGCGCCCCGGCGGGGAGCGCTGGAACGACGCCGCCCGCTTCTGGATCCGCATCTTCGGGATCAACTTCGCAGTGGGTGTGGTCACCGGCATTCCCATGGAGTTCCAGTTCGGGACCAACTGGGCGGGCTTCAGCCGCTACGCGGGCAGCGTGGTGGGACAGACGCTCCTCATGGAGGGCCTCTTCGCCTTCTTCCTCGAGTCCAGCTTCCTCTCGCTCCTGGTCTTCGGCGAGCGGCGACTGTCGCGGGTCGGGCACTTCCTGGCCGCCGTCGCGCTCTTCCTCGGGAGCTGGCTGTCGGGCTATTTCATCATCGCCACCAATGCCTTCATGCAGCATCCGGTCGGGCACGTGGTGGGCCCCGACGGCATGCTGCGGCTGGCCGACTTCCGGGCCTTCGTCCTGAATCCCTGGGCAGTCGCCCAGTACGCGCACAACATGATGGCCGCCGTCGTCACCGCTTCCTTCGTGGTGGCGGCGGTAGGCGCCTTCTACACGCTCATGGGGCGGCATGGAGACGCGGCACGCATCTTCCTCCGCGTGGGCGTGACGGCGGGGCTGATCGCCGGCCTGCTCGTGGCCGCCACCGGCGACACCCAGGCCAAGCTCGTGGCGCGCCACCAGCCGGTGGCCCTGGCCGCCATGGAGGGGCATTTCGAGAGCGGGCCGCGCGCCGGGCTGGTGCTCATCGGCCAGCCCAATGTCCGCGAGCGGCGGCTCGACAATCCCGTCGTCATTCCGTGGGCGCTCTCGTTCCTCGCCTTCGGCACCTTTCACGCGGACGTGCCGGGCCTCGACGCCTTCCCGGAGCGCGACTGGCCCGACAATATCGAGCTGCTCTACTACGCCTTCCACCTCATGGCGGGGCTGGGTACCCTGATGATCACGAGGGCTGCCGCCCGATGCTCTGGCTCCTCATGCTCGCCTTCCCCTTCCCCTACATCGCGAATACCGCGGGCTGGATGACGACCGAGCTGGGTCGCCAGCCCTGGCTCGTGTACGGCCTCTTCCGCACCGCCCAGGGCGCGAGCCCCACCGTCCACTCCGGCACGGTGCTGTTCACCCTCATGGGGTTCTGCGGCCTCTACTTCGTCCTCGGCCTCTTGTTCTTCTTCCTCATCGGGCGCGAGATCGCGCATGGTCCAGGGCCGGCGCATGCTTGAGATCTGGTACGCCATCGCCGCGCTCCTCTTCGCCGTGTACGCGACCATGGACGGCTTCGACTTCGGCGCCGGCATCGTCTCGCCCTGGGTCGCCCGCTCCGACACCGAGCGGCGGCAGGTGCTGGCCGCCATCGGCCCCTTCTGGGACGGGAACGAGGTCTGGCTGCTTGCCGCCGGCGGCGCGCTCTTCGTGGCCTTCCCGCGCGTGCTCGCCTCCGGAATCTCCGGCTTCTACTTCGCCATCTTCCTCGTGCTCTGGTGCCTGCTCGGGCGCGGCATCGCCATCGAGTTCCGCAGCCATCTCCCGGATCCCCTCTGGCGGGTGGCGTGGGATTTCACCTTCACTGTCGCCAGCACGCTCCTCGCGGGGTTCTTCGGCGCCGCCTTCGGCAATCTCCTGCGCGGCGTGCCCCTGGACGAGGCGGGCTGGTTCTCGCTGCCGCTCTTCACCGACTTCAGCGCGCGCGCGCCGGTGGGGATCCTCGACTGGTACACCGTCTTGACCGGGGTCTTCGCTCTCGTGGCGCTGGCCGCGCACGGCGCGCTGTTCCTCGCCTGGAAGACCGACGGTCCGGTGGGGGAGCGGAGCGTCCGCGCGGCGTGGCGCCTGTGGGTCACGGTGGCCGTGCTCTGGCCCGTGGTCACGGTGGCCAGCCACCTGGTGAACCCCGCGCTCTTCCCCGGCATGGGCCGCCGCGGGCTCGCCGCGCTGGCGACGGCGGTGGCAGTGGCGGGCATCGTGACGGTGTTCGTCCGGCTGCGGCGCGGCGGATCGCTCCTCGCCTTTCTCGGCTCCTGCGCCTTCCTGTTCGGGATCCTCGGGGCGACGGCGGCGTCGTTCTTCCCCGTCATGCTCCGGGCCACCGGCGGTGACGCGCTCTCCCTCACCGTCTACACCGCGGGTGGCGATCCCGCGGGACTGCGGGTCGCGCTGACGTGGTTCGCGGTGGGCCTGACCCTCGCGGTCATCTATCAGGTCGTGGTCTTCCGGCTCCATCGCGGCCCCGCCACCGCGGCGCGCGACGGCGAGGGGTACTAGCGGCCGCTCACTCGCGGACGAGGGCGTCGATCTCGTCGCGGTGCGGGCCGAAGCCGAGGAAGACGCGCTCGTCGATGACCACCGCGGGCACGGTGAGCCGGCCGATGCGCTTGAAGAGGTCGAGGCTGGCGTCAGGATCCCGGCCCACGTCGCGCACGTCCACCGCCACCCCGCGCGACTGGAAAAAGGCCAGGGCGGCTTCTCCGTCGGCATTGCCCTCCATGGTGTAGAGGAGGGCGCGCTTCACTCGAGAAAGGCGGCGGGCGCGTCGAGGAAGCGGTAGTCGAGGTCCGCCGCCCAGCCCGGCGTCACCTGGGCGAGGAGCAGCTCGCGGAAGGCCGCCACCTGATCCGCCGGCAACTGGGGCTGCTTGGCAAGCAGCTCGGCCAGGCCCTCCGGGTCGTTGTAGGCGCGGCGGCTCACCGCGGCCACGTGCCGGAAGAAGCGGCGCACGCGCTTGTCCACCTGGTCCTCGGAGAACATCTGCATGACGCGGGAGACCGCGTCGGCCATCGCCCCGTCGAGCCTGAGATAACCGGCGAACTTCATCGCGCAGTAGGTGACGCCGTCGGGGCCGTCGAGATGCTCGGCATCGAGGAGGATGACCAGGCGGCCGGTGAGGGTGGGCAGGAGCGGCGGGTCGTAGCGGCCCTGCAGATAGTAGACGCGCCGGCCCTCCTCGTTGAGGAGGAACCTCATGGTGCCGCGCCCCCCGTGACCGTCGTCGGCCTCGTAGCCGTCACCCACGCGCCGGATGACGTATTTGCCCTCGCGCAGGATGCGCGCCACCTCGGCGGCGAAGTCGGGGTTGTCGAGCAGGTAGTCGAAGACGGGCTTGCGGCTGCGGAAGGTGATGTCGCGCACCTCGCGCGCCAGCGCGGCGCCGCGCACCACGTCGCGCACCAGATCGTGGGCGGGGGCGTCGAGCCGATCCCAGGGGATATCGCGCTCGCGGCCGGCCGCGTCGAGTCCCAGCGACATGGGCGCGGGCGGCGGCGCGGCCGGGCGCGCGGCTTCGCCGGCGGCGTCGGTCCGCGGCTCCTCGGCGGCAACCGTCCCCGCGCCGAGCGCCGAGCCCAGCGAGAGCCCGGCGGCCACGATCGCGCGCGCCCATCTGCGCATGATGCTCAACCATACCATCGTCGCCTTGACCCTCCAACTACGGGCCTGCTAATATCGCAACCCCGCGACACCGAAAGGAGTTCCTGCATGACCCGGGCGGACCTGGTGGCGTCCATGGCAGCATCGAGCGGCTGGACCAAGGCGGCATCCGACCGCGCCCTGCGCGCGCTGCTGGCCTCCATCAAGACCTCGCTCAAGCGAGGGCAGACGGTGACCCTCGTTGGCTTCGGCACCTTCTCGGTGGGCCGACGAAAGCCGCGCCGGGGCAAGAACCCGCGCACCGGCCAGCCGATGGTGGTGGCGGCGGGCCGCACCCCTCGCTTCAAACCCTCGAAAGAGTTGAAGCGCGCCATCCGTTAGGCTTTTCCGTTTCCTGCACCCGTAGCTCCGCGGTAAGATTTTGTGCAGTGCGCTCGACAGTCGGCTTCTCCGTCACCCTCTGGCTCGTGCTTGCCGCCACCGTCCTACCGGCAGCAGCTCAGAATAGCCAGGGGCTGACCCTCAACGCGGAGGCGGTCCTCCTCCTCGACGCCGACGGCAAGGTGCTCTTCGCGAAGAACTCGGGCGAGGACCACGCCCCCGCCAGCCTGGTCAAGCTCATGACCCTCTATCTCGCCTTCGAGGATCTGGAGGCGGGACGGGCGGAATGGGACGAGGCCGTCACGGTGAGCCGCCACGCCGCGGAGACGCCGCGCTATCGCATGGGGTTGCGCAAGGGCGAAACGGTGCCGCTGAGCACGCTGCTCGAGGGCGTCGGCATCGCGTCCGCCAACGACGCCGCCGCCGCGGTGGCCCAGCATCTGGCCGGGTCCGAGGAGGCCTTCGTCCAGCGCATGAACAACAAGGCCCAGCTCCTCGGTCTGACCTCCACGCGCTTCGCCAATCCCCATGGGCTGCCGGATCCGACCCAGCGCACGAACGCGCAGGACATGGCCGCCCTCATCGGCCACCTCGTCACCGACTATCCCGCCTCACGAACCATCCTGGGGGGAAAGACCTTCGTCTACCGCGGGCGCGTGTACAGCCGACGCATCCCGCTCTTCGACGATCCCGGGGGCGTGCAGGCGCTGAAGACCGGCTTCACCCAGGAGGCCGGCTACAACCTGGCCATCGCCGCCTGGCGCGCGGGCCAGCGCTTCCTGCTCATCGTGCTGGGCGCGCAGACACGCAGCCTCTCCTTCCGGGACGCGCGCAAGCTCCTCCAGTACGGCTTCATCGCCAACGGGCTCGACAGTGGCGACGAGCCGCCCCGCCGCCCCGGCCCCTCGCCGCCCCGCCGCCCCACGCGGCGCTCGAGCGCGGCCATACCCTCCACCAGGTAGGACCCGGGCTCCCGAGCTCGACGCAAGACCCTCGTGACCCCGCCCCGCGCCTTCGTCTTCGACGCCTACGGCACGCTCTTCGACGTCCACTCCGTGGTCGAGGCGGGACGCGCCATCACCGGCGACCCGCAGGCGCTGTCCGCGCTCTGGCGCCAGAAGCAGCTCGAGTACACGTGGCTGCGCTCGCTCATGGACCGCTATGTCGACTTCTGGGAGGTGACGCAGCAGGCGCTATCCTTCGCCCTCCGCCGGCTGGGGCTGCAGCCGAGCCCGGCCCAGGCGACCGCGCTCATGGAAGCCTATCTCTCGCTGGCGACCTTCCCCGACGTCGGTCCCGCGCTGGAGCGACTGGGCGGGGTGCCGCTGGGCATCCTGTCGAATGGCTCGCCGCGGATGCTGGAGGCGGCGGTGCGCTCGAGCGGGCTCGAGGGAGTCTTCGCCCACGTGCTGTCGGTGGACGCGGTGCAGGTGTACAAGCCCTCGCCGCGCGTCTAAGAGCTCGGGCCGCGCGCCTTCGGCCTCGCCGCCGGCGAGATCCTCTTCGTGTCGTCGAACGGCTGGGACATCGCGGGGGCGGCCGCGTTCGGCTACCGCACGTGCTGGTGCAACCGGCAGGGCGCGCCCATGGAAGCCCTCGGCCTCACCCCCGACTACGAGGTGGAGCGGCTGGACCAGATCCCCGAGCGCGTGGGGGTCTAGGACAGGAACTCGTTCGGCTTCTCGAAGACCCCGAGGACGATGCAGCCGTCCGGCGTCCACGCCTTGTGGACCGAGCCGGGCCGGCGCCAGACGAAGTGAGGACAAAGCTTTGCTCGATCCCGACGTGCCGGTGATCGGGGAGGACGGCGCCCTTGTCCATCTTGGTGAGGGACGTCGCCTTGCCCGAGGCGTCCTCGTAGAGCTTCTTGATAAAGACGCCGGGGAACCGGGTGGGCTCCCAGTCGATCTTGTCGACGTCGAGATAGGTGGACCGCTCAGTGGCCAGGATGATCATCGCGCGCCTCCGTACGCCTAGGGTTGCTCGCCTAATGTCGGCGCGCCTAGTGTCGGCGGAGCGAGGCGGGCAAGTCAAGCGACGGGATGATCCTGGAGGCGCCGGGCAAGGCGAGGATCATCCGGTCGGGAGCGCGCTTTACTTCTTCGCGAGCTTCTTCCTCTTCACGTAGGCCCAGATCTTCTTCGTCATCTCCGAGGGCCCGATGGGCGTGGAGCCCATGACCGACTCGAGCGTGTCGCTGCATCCCTTGAAATTGATGGCGTAGCCACCGAATGCCTTCTTGCCCTTCGCCATTCTTCGTCCTCCGTCAGACTATGTGAGCCGACTGGTTCAGGCCGTGAGTGAGTGGGATGTGCCGCCCGGCGCCTCCGGCCGAGGGTATTATCGCGAGCCTACGAGGGAGTGCAAGGGAAAAATACAATCCCTGGGGGGCCTCCCACGAGGGGAGACTACGGGGTGGGGGTATACCCCCCGGGGCTATCGCCCAGGCGATGGTGGTCCGCTACCCCCCCTTGGTGAAGGCCGGCATCACCTCGCGGGCGAACCAGGCGAGCTGTTCCTTGAACTCCTTCGGCCCCATGCCCTCGGCCCAGTGGATCATCATCTGGTCGAGGCCCGGGTACTTGTCCTCGAAGTGCCGGATCCCCTCGATCACGTGCTTGGGCGGCCCGCACAGCCACGCCTTTTGCTCGACGCCGTCGCGGATGCTGGGGATGCGCGCGGGCGCGCCCGGCGTGCCCCACGGGCGCCCATCGGCGTCCGCGTAGCGCACGAAGCCGAAGGGAGCGAACCACTTGTAGCGCTCGTCGTGGTAGGGCTCCACGCGGCGGATGGCCTCCGCCTCGGTATCGGCCAGGTAGAGACCCACGCCCCAGCAGAGATCCTGGCCCAGCGCGAGCACCCGCCCCGCCTTGGCCGCCTCCGCCTGATAGGTGCGCGCGACCTCATCGAAGATCTTCTCGCCGTTGAGCGTCACCATGCCCTTGATCCCGCGCTGGGCGATGTACGGCAGCGTCTTCCCGGAGGCGATAGGCTGCCAGATCTCCACCGGCCGGTGGAGGGGGCGGGGCACGAGGGTGACCTCGCGAAGCGTGTAGCCGCGATAGTCCACCGGCGGGGGAATGTGGTAGTGCTTGCCGTGGTGCGAGAAGGACTCCTCGTTGAAGGCCTTGAGGAGCACCTCCATCTGCTCCTCGAAGAGCTCCTGGTTCGCCTTGTTGTCGAGCATGGGCGCGCCGAAGCTCTCCACTTCTCGAGTGTGATATCCCCGCCCTACGCCCATGATCACGCGGCCGTTGGTCATGATGTCCGCGGCCGCGTAGTCCTCGGCGAGACGGAGGGGATGCCACATCGGCAGCACGTTGAACGCGCAGCCGAACTTGAGCCGCTTGGTCTGGGTGGCGAGCCAGGTGCCGAGGAGGATGAGGTTGGGGAAGACCTCGTAGCCTTCGTGCTGGAAGTGGTGCTCGGCCGTCCACAGGCAGTAGTAGCCCAGCTCGTCCATGTGCTGGGCGACGTCCTTGGCGGTGTGGAAGGCCTCGGCCAGCCGCTCGTTCCCGTAGCGCCGGTCGTCGGCGGGCGTCCCCTGGAGCCCCACGTTCTCCAGCTCGATCTGCCCGACGTAGAGTGCCGAGAATTTGGTGATCATTTGGCTCTCCAGCCTCCATCGACAACCATGGCATGCCCGGTGATGTAGCC
>WNFK01214570.1_pt1 | contig 12087 bp, 7 predicted proteins | sample 5400281 | NCBI WGS metagenome assembly WNFK01 (sample SAMN13153350, study PRJNA577476) | soil metagenome | isolation source: 20 cm soil on Douglas fir-dominated hillslope | place: USA:California | collected 2013-09-17
TGTACACGAGCCCGATCCTCCAGGCGGCCCCAGGCTCGGGGCACGGGTACGACGTGATCGACTACGGCTCGATCAACCAGGAGCTGGGCGGCGAGGAAGGCTACGAGCGTCTCGCCAACGCGCTCCGGGATGCTTGCCTCGGCCACCTGCTCGACATCGTGCCCAACCACATGGGCCTCAACTCGGGCAACGGGCTCTGGGTCGATCTCCTGGAGAACGGTCCCTCCGCGCAATCAGCCCGGTTCTTCGACGTCGAGTGGCACCCGGTCAAGGAGGAGCTGGTCGACAAGGTGCTGGTGCCGGTGCTGGGAGACCGCTACGGCGCCGTGCTCGAGCGCGGGGAGATCCAGCTCGAGCTGCACGAGGGGGCGTTCCGCATCCGGTACTACGACCATCTCTTCCCCGTGAACCCGCGCTCCTACGGTCAGATCCTCGGCCATCGGATCGAGGATCTGGAAAAGCGCCTGGGCACGGGCGAGGTCATGGACGAGCTGAAGAGCATCCTCTTCGTGCTTCAGCACATGCCCTCGCGGCACGAGAAGGATCCGGGGCGGCGCGAGGAGCGGCGGCGCGAGAAGGAAGTGACGAAGCGGAGGGTGGCCGCCCTCTTCGCCAGCAGCCCCGAGGTCCGCGCCCATCTGGAGGAGAACGTCCGCATCTTCAACGGCATCAAGGGCAAGCCGCGCAGCTTCGATCTGCTCGACAAGCTGCTCGACGCGCAGGCCTACCGGCTCGCGCACTGGCGCGTCTCGTCGGAGGAGATCAACTACCGCCGGTTCTTCGACATCAACTCGCTGGCCGCGGTGCGGATGGAGGACCCGGAGGTCTTCGAGCAGGCGCACCGGGTGCCGCTCCGCCTCCTGGCGGAAGGGAAGGTCAACGGGCTGCGCATCGATCACCCGGACGGCCTCGCCTATCCGCGCCGCTACTTCGCGCTCCTCCAGGAGGCGCACATCCTGCAGCGGGCCCGCGCCCGGGCAGAGCAGCGCAACCTCCCCTGGAGGGAGGTTGCGCCGGCGCTGCGGCACGAACTGGCCCAGGCCCGTGACCCCCGCCTCGAGCGGCCGCTCTACGTGGTGGCCGAGAAGATCCTCGCGCGCACCGAGACGCTCCCGGCCGGCTGGCGCGTGGCCGGCACCACCGGCTACGACTTCCTCAACTCGCTCAACGGGATCTTCGTCCAGCGCGAGGCCGCGGAAAAGCTGCAGAAGCTCTACACCCGCTTCATCCACGGCACGATCGACTTCCAGGAGCTCGTCTACCAGAAGAAGAAGCTGATCCTCTACACGGCGATGGCGGCGGAGATGAACCTCCTCGCCCGGCAGCTCAACCGCATCTCGGAAGGCAACCGCTGGACGCGCGACTTCACCCTCTACGCGCTGCGGTCGGCGCTGATCGAGATGATCGCCTGCTTCCCGGTGTACCGGCCCTACATCGAGGACGCCGGCCACGTGGAGGAGCGGGACCGCAAGTACATCCTCCAGGCGGTCGGCTGCGCCAAGCGGCGCAATCCCGCGGAGAATGCCAGCATCTACGACTTCATCGCCGACATCCTCTTGCGGAAGTTCGCGGCCTACGTGGAGGAGAGCGAGCGCCCGGCGCAGCACGCGTTCGCGGTCAAGCTCCAGCAGACGCTCGGGCCGGTGATGGCGAAGGGCCTGGAGGACACCGCCTTCTACGTCTACAACCGGCTGGTCTCGCTCAACGAGGTGGGCGGAGAGCCCGAGCACTTCGGCAGCGCCATCGAAGCGTTCCACGAGCAGAACCGGCTGCGGGCGCAGAAATGGCCGCGCGTTCTGCTGGCCACCGCCACCCACGACACCAAGCGCGGCGAGGACATCCGGGTGCGGATCGACGCGCTGTCCGAGGTCCCGGAGGACTGGCGCAAGACCGCCATCGCCTTCGCCCGGCGGACCGAGGGGCTGCGCCGCGAGGTGGACGGCCGCCTCGCGCCGGACCGCAACGAGCAGATGCTCTTCCTCCAGACGCTGATCGGCGCCTGGCCGATGAGCGCGGAGGATCTGCCTGCCCTGCGCGACCGCCTGGTGCAGTACATGGTCAAGGCGGCCAAGGAAGCGAAGGTCAACACCAGCTGGATCCAGGAGGACCAGCGGTGGGAGGACGCGCTGCGCGGCTATGTCGAAGGCCTGTTCGCGCTCCCGTTCCGGCACCGCGTCTGGAAGGGGCTGCAGCCGTTCGCGCAACGGGTCGCGCAGATCGGCCTGCACAACTCCCTCTCGCAAGTGGTCTTGAAGATCGCCTCGCCGGGAGTGCCCGACTTCTACCAGGGCACGGAGCTGTGGGACCTCTCGCTCGTGGACCCGGACAACCGCCGGCCGGTGGACTTCGAGTCCAGGGGGGCGATGCTCGACGAGCTTCGCGCCTCTTCGCTGGTCCGGGCGGATCTGGCGGGGAAGCTCTACGCAAGCTGGCAGGACGGCCGCATCAAGCTGTTCCTCTCCTACGCGGCGCTCCAGGCGCGCAAAGCGCTGCCGGGCGTGTTCGCCGGCGGCGGATACGTGCCCCTCGCGCCGTCGGGGCCACGCGCCGGGAACCTGGTCGCGTTCGCCCGGACCGGGCCCGGCGGGGAGATGGCCGTCGCCGTCGCGCCAAGGCTCGTCGCCGGGCTCCTGGACGGCGCTCGCCTCGCGCCCGATCGCTTCGCCAACGCGTTCGTGCCCGTGCCCGGCTTGAATGCTGGAGACCGGCTGCGCGACGCCTTGACCGGGGAGGAGCGCGCGGTCGCGGAGGGGGGCCTGCCCGTCGATCAGCTCTTCGCGACGCTGCCGGTGGCGCTGCTCACCACCTCCCGCAGCAGCTGAGCGATCCGGGGCAGCCCTTCGCTCGAGGAGAGGATCTCGAGGGGCGCCAGCTCGGCCAGGAGCCGCGCCGCGTGGGCCGCGTCGTCCAGGTCCGCGAAGAGGATCGCCGGGAGCTTCACCCCTCGGGAGCGGAGCGCCCGCAGGATCAGGATGCCCTGGACCTCGACCGCGCTGCGCGGGTCCGGCGCGCCGCGCTCGTCCACCAGAAGTGCGCGTTGCGTGCGCCGGAAGTCGAGGTCGAGGAGCAGCGCCGAGGCAGAAGGGGCGAGCGCCAGCGCCTCGGCGAAGTGCCCGGCCCGGGCGAAGCGGAACTGCGCTCCGAGGAACTGCGTGAACCGGTCCGTGTATTCGGACCCATCCTCGCAGACCAGGAACGTCATGCGGGCGGGGCCGGGAAGCAGGCGCCCACCGCCTTCGTCCACGGGGGCTCCTCGGTCCGTACCACGACGTGTCCTTGCCACTCGCGCGTGAGATCCCGCACCAGCGCGAGCCCGCGCCCGCTTTCGCGCTGCTCGATCGCTTCCGGCGAGATCGCGTGCGTAGAGGAGTCGCCGACCAGCAGCACGGTGAGGTTCCTGCCGGCGGCGTCCCGCTCTTCACCCAGCCGTACGATCACGTCGCCGCCGTCCGCTGCCGCCTGCGCGTTGCGGAGCAGGTTCGCGAAGATGGTCGAGAGCGCGCCTCGTTCGACCGGGAACTCCACCTCCATGCCCTCGATCAGGATCGAGGGCGCGGTCCAGGGCGAGCCGCCGCGCCGCATCTCCGCCTCCACGTCGCGGATCCAGCCCGCGACGGCGCCCGCGTCGAGCCTGGTGCGCGGGCCGAGGCGGAGCAGTCCGGCCAGCCGGCGGGAGTGCTCGCCGCGCACGCGGGCATCGATGGCCGGGAGCTCCCGGCCGCCGCCGGACGGATCGCGCAGCAGCGCTTCCGCGCGGGCCAGGTCCCGGACCAGCGGACCGAAGATCGGCTCGCGCGAGATCCTCCGCAGCCGGACCCCCAAAGAGCGCGCGGCGGTGCGGAGGGCTTCGTAGTGCCGGGCCACGACCTTCGAGGCCGGCTCTGGAGCGAGCAGGGCGCGGGCGATGTCCTCGCGCCGCGCGCCCGGGTCGGCCGCCATCGCCAGCGCCCCGGCGCGGTGCTTGATCACGTCGTGCCGCACCTCGTGGATCGCGCGCGCCAGGTGCGGAAAGAGCCGCGGCGCGCGGCGCAGGCCAGCCTGCAGCGTCGCGCCCGCCCACAGCCACGTGGCCAGGCCCAGAAGCGCGATCCCCGCTCCGCCCCAGAGGGCGGCCTGCCTCCGGACCCGGGCCCGCGCGGCCTCCCGGCTGCTGCGCAGGAGAGATTCCCGAGTCGCGACCGCGTCGGGAATTCCGGGATCGTCCGGGGCGGCGGCGGCCAGGAACCGCTCCGTCTGATCCAGGGCGGCGTCCTGCCGGCCGCGGGCGAGCTCGATCCGGGCCAGGGCCCAGAGCGCTTCCGGGATCCCCTGCGCCGCGGCCGCGTGCAGCTCTGCCTCCGCGCGCGCGTCCGGCTGGCGCTCGGCCACGCGCGCGAGCCTGCGGAGCGCGGCGGGAGACGGCGCCGCCAGCCGATAGCATTCGAGGGCCAGCGGCAGCTCCCCGGAGAACTCGCGGATCGCGCCGATCGCCAGCAGCCGATCCGTTTCCACCCCCGCCTCGCACCGGTCGCCGATCGCCGCGAGCGCGGCCTCCGGCCGGTCCTCCGCCAGCCGCCGCCGCGCCTGCAACAGACCGAGGTCCGCGCGCGAGGCCGAGACGAGCTGGGAGCGGAGCAGGCGGGCCTCCTCCAGGTGCTGCGGATCGGGCGAGGCGGCGTAGGCGACGAGGTCCTCGACCGCGCCCTCGCGGTTCCCCTGCTCGAGGCGGAGCTGCGCGCGGACGAAGCGGCCCTCGGAAGTGCCGGCTTCCACGGCGCGATCGATGAAGGGCGCCACCAGGGCAGCGGAGCCGCCCGCGCGGCGGACCCGCGCGGCCAGCTCCAGGAGCGCCGTCCCATCGTCGCGCAGCGCCTCGAACGTCCGCTCCGGGACGCTGCCGGACAAGGCGTACAGCGCGGCCGCCGCCTCGACGAATGCCGGCGAGTCCTCCAGCGCCTCCTCCAGCAAGCGTCGCGCGCTCTCCGGGGACTCGGCGCTGCCGGCTTGCTGGTAGAGGGTGCGCGCGCCGGCGCTGGGCTCGCGGATCGCGCTGCCCGGCCCGGAGGGCTGCGCCTCTCCGCCAGCCTGGGCGGCGGCAGCGGCCGCCAGGCGATCGGCCTCCGGGTCGCGCCCGCCCGATCGACGGAAACGATCGAGATGGCGGGAGGCCTCCTGCGGCCGGCCGAGGCGAAGCGCCACGCGCGCGCGCAAGAGCCAGAGCTCGGTCCACGACGGCTCCAGCGCGAGCGCCTCACGCAGGGCGGCATCCGCGCGGTTCGCCTCCAGGAGCCCTCCCTGCTCCGTGAGGATCCGGCCCAGGCGCCGCCAGGCGGCGGCGTCCGCCGGCGCGAGCTGCGTCAGGATGCGCAGCTCGCGCGCCTCCTCGTCGAGCTGGCCGGTCGATTCGAGGCAGCGCGCGCGCAGCCAGTGCGCCGCCCTCCAGGCGGGCTGGGTCGCGCAGAGGGCGGTTGCGTCCGCGAGCGCGCCGCGCGGATCCCTCGCCGCGAGCTTCCGCTCGGCGGACGCCAGCGCGGCGCGCTGCCCGGGAGAGGGTGCCGCCTCGGGCCAGTCCTCGAAGGTGCGCGCCCGCTCGTCGTCCGCGATGCGATCGAGCAGCTCCCGCGCGCGGCGGAGGCGCGCGGGATCCATCCGGGACTCGTCGAGCAGCGCGAGCCGTTGCCGCGCCTGGGCGATCCTTCCGACGCTCCGCTCGAAGTCCGCGACCCGAAGCGCGAGGTCGATCCGCCCGGCCGCGGAGGTCCGCGCGAGCCCGCGCTCCAGGAGAGCCAGCGTCTCGCCGGCGCGGTCCCAGCGGTCTGGAGCCGTAGAGAGCAGCTCGGCGAGGTTGCCGTACGCGTACCAGCGCCCCGGGTTGAGCTGGATGGCCAGCCGGTATGCCCGCTCCGCCTCCTCCCGGTTTCCGGCGCGCGCCTGCGCCAGGCCGAGATCGTTGGCGAGCGCGGCGTTGCGCGGATCCTTCCGCAGCGCCGCGGCGAACGACTGCGCCGCCTCCGCGGGCCGGCCCTCCCGCAGCAGCGCAAGTCCGGGCTCCGCCGCCCCGGCGGCGAGGAATGCGGCGAAGAGCGCGATCACGCGGAGGCTCCCCGGAGGTGGCGCAGCCGCAGCCCGAGCTGGTTCATGCGCAAGTGCACCTTGCGCCGGTTCGCCCCGGGGCCGAACAGCTCGGCCGCCATCCGGTCGAGATTGCCCCCGTGCGCGTGGAAGAGCGCCATCAGGTACTGGCGCTCGACTTCCGCGGAGATCTCCGCGAAGGTCCCGCCCGGTTTGAGCGAGATCTCCACGCGACGCTCGCCGGCGCCGCCGGAGATCACGGGGCCCGGCGCGGCCGGCCGCGGCGGCGCCGGCTTGCCCAGGAGCCGCTCGATCAGCGCCTCGGGAACGGCGAGCAGGGCGGGCGCGCGCTCCGCCCTGGCTGGAGACCCGTCCGCATCGAGGTGCTGCACCAGCGAGAACACCAGCGCGTTGGTGGCGAGCAGCTTGAGCTCGCGGTGGTTGCCGGGCCAGGCGTGCGCGGAGAGGCGGTGCAGCGCGCCCTGCGGGAGAAAGACGGAGAACGCGTCGCGGCGTTGCGCGCGGCCCTGGGGCTTGCCGAACTGGACGGTGTTCTGGTCCTCCGCGTAGTCGTCCGGCGTGGGAAAGCGTGCCAGGTAGGCGCGCACCAGCGGCCGCAGTTGCTCGGACCGGAGCGCGTCGAGCAGCGCGAAGCGGATCAGGTCGGCAAGATCCTCCCGGCGCTCCCGCAGCGGCGGGACGTGCAGCCGCGTGGCCGGGTTGAGGCGCATGTACAGGTCCTGCCGGAACCGCCCTTCGCTGACCAGCTGCGCCAGGTCGGCGTTGGTGGCGGCCACCAGCTTGGGGGCGGCCGGCCGCGGGCGCGAATCCCCCAGGCGCGTGACCATCCCGCGCTCGAGCACCAGGAGGAGCCGCCGCTGCGACTCCAGGTCGAGGTTGGCGATCTCGTCGAGGAACAGCGTTCCCCCGTGCGCCTGCTCGAAGACGCCGGCGTGGTCCTCCATCGCGCCGGTGTAGCTTCCCCTCCGCGACCCGAAGAGGTGGGCGGGCATCAGCGTCTCGGGGATGGTGGAGAGGTCGGTGACCACCATGGGACCCTTCGCGCCCGACCGCGGGTGGAGCACGTGCTCGGCCAAGAAGCTCTTCCCCGTCCCGGTCTCGCCCTCGATCAGGACCGGCAACGGGCTGCGCGCGAGCACCGAGAGCTGCCTGCGCAGCTCGGCCATCGCCCCGGAGCGGCCCCAGAAGACCGGGCCCTCCTGCGCCGCCTGCTGCAGCGCGAGCGCGCGCGAGATCTCGGCCGCAGGACCACCGGGAGCGTCGGGTAGTCATTGCGGAGCTGGTCCAGGATGTAGAGGCCTTGGTTGCGGCGGAGCGTCTCCACGTCGAGGCCGTCCTTGTTCCGGGGCAAGAGCTGCGCTTCGGGCAAGGCGAAGTGCAGGTCCAGGACCACCAGGTCCGGCAAGGCGTCCTCCTGCCGCAGGGCCTGCGCCGCTTCCGCCGCGTCGTGGGCGCACTTGAACGGGCAACCCTTGTCGCGCTCCTCGCAAACCTGGCACGGGTGCTTCCGCCCGCAGCGGGTCACGTAGTCGAACTGCGGCAGGTGCCGGTGGCACATCTCGATGGTCTGGTCGCGGTCGTCGATCACCAGCAGGCGGGGCATCACGTCTCCAGAGAACGCGCGAGGGCTGAAAAAGCATCTTCCAGGGCGAGCACCGCGGTCAGCGGGGCGGGCCACGGTAAATCCAGAGCAGAGACGGCGGTTTGCAAGGAGGCGGCGAAAGCGTCGCAGGCCTGCGGAGGGCAGGGGGAGCCCGGGAGCATCCGGGCGAAGAGCGCCTGGGCGGAGATCGGCGCGCCTTCTGCATCCGTGAGCTGCGTGAGGCCGCGGCGGAGCGCCGAGACGTCCCGCTCGCCGGAGTCGCGCAGGTCGCGGGCTGGCCAGACGGCGCGCTTGACCAGGTCGTGGCGGAGGGCGCGGAGCCAGGGGTGCATGTCTCTATTCTATAGATAAGAGACTCGGGGCCCAAGAAAGACGACGCCGACCACGGTCACGTTCACGTCGCCGTCAACGTCCACGTCGACGACCAGGTCTGGGACTAGGCGAGCTCTGCCACGGTGACGCCGTCGCCGCCCTCGTGCTGCTCCGCCGCGCGCGAGCGGCGCACATAAGGGCTGCGCTGCAGGTGCTCGCGGACGGCCGACTTCAGCGCGCCGCTGCCGTGGCCGTGCAGGACGTGCACGCGATCCTCGCCGGCGCGGGTGGCGCGATCGAGCTCGAGCTCGACGGCGCGCAGCGCTTCATCCACGCGCATTCCCCGCAGGTCGAGCAGCGGAATCCGGACCTGCACCGCCGCGGCGCGCGCTTGCTCGGCGCGCTCCATGCGCTCGGCCCTGGTCTTGCGGAATCCGGCCTGCTTCACCTGCCGCGCGATCGGCAGCAGGTCCTGCAACGGCACCTTGCTGCGCAGGGCGCCCATCTGCACCATCGCGCTCCCGTCGTGCACTTCCAGCACCACGCCCTCGGTGCCGAGGCGCACGTGCTTGACCCGCGCGCCCGGAACGACCTCCGTCTCCGGCAGCGCTTCCGGCTCCTCCTCGCGCGCCTGCTCGCGCTCCTCCTCCGCGACGGCGGCGTCCACCGCCCGCTGCGCGTCCACCGCCTGCCCCATCGACGGCGCCGATTGCAGCCGGGCCACCAGCGCCGCCACTTCGTCCCGGCGCCGGCGCAAGTCCTCGATCAGGTCCGCCCGGGCGGCCGCGCGGGTCTCGCGCTCCAGCTCGCGCAGGCGATCGCGCTCCCGCCGCAGCGAAGCGCGCTCGCGCTCCACCTGCTCGCGCGCTTGGGCCAGCTCCGCGCGCTCGCGGGTCGCTTCCGCCCGATCCCGCTCCAGCCGCTCCACCGCTTGCGAGACCACGGACGCCCCGCTTCCGAGGATCTCGCGGGCCCGCGCGCAGACGTCCTCCGGGAGCCCCACGCGCCGCGCGATCTCGATCGCCGAGGAAGCGCCCACCTCGCCCAGGCGCAGCCGGTAGGTCGGCGCCAATCGGTCGACGTCGAAGCCCACGCTGGCCGGCGCGAACCTCGGGTCCGCCAGCGCCAGCGCCTTCAGCTCCTCGAGGTGGGTGGTGATCAGGACCTGCGCGCCGGCGCCGACCAGCTTCTCCAGCGCCGCGACCGCGATCGCGGCGCCCTCGCGGGGGTCGGTGTCGGCGGCGATCTCGTCGATCAGGGCGAGCGTGCCGGGACCGGCCGCCTCCAGGATCCACTTGAGCGCGGAGAGATGGGCGGTGAAGGTGGAGAGGTCGCGGGAGAGGTCGCCCTCGTCGCCGATGGCCGTATAGACCGTGCGGTAGAGCGGCATCCGCGAGGCGGCCTCGGCCGGGATGGGCAGGCCGGCGCGCGCCATCAGGGCGCAGAGGCCGACCGCGGTGATGGTGACGGTCTTGCCGCCGGCGTTGGGGCCGCTCACGATCAACGCCTGCGCCGGCGCCGGCAGCGCGATGTCGTTGGCCACCACGCCGCCCGACTTGCGCTGGAGCACGAGCAGCGGGTGCCGCGCCTTCCGCAGCTCGAATCGCTCTCCTCCCAGCTCGGGCGCGCCGGCCTCCAGGTCGTCGCCCAGCCGTCCCCCTGCCGTCGCCTCGTCGAGCACGGAGATGATCTCCACGTCGCGCTCGAGAGCGGGCGCCCGCCGCCCCACCGCGCCCGAGAGCTCGTGGAGGATCCGCTGCTCCTCCTCCAACGCGCCGGCCTCGGCGATGGTGAGCTGGTTGCCCAGCTCCACCAGCTGTTGGGGCTCGATGAACAGCGTCTGCCCCGAGTTCGAGGCGTTGTGCACGATCCCGGGCAGGTGCGATCGATGCTCCGCGCGCACCGGCAGCACGTACCGGTCGCCGCGCACCGAGAAGTAGGTCTCCTGCAGCATCGGGACGATCTTCTCCTCCTTGAGCAGCTCCTCGATGCGCTGCTTGATGGCGCGGTGCAGGCCGCGGGCGCGCTCGCGCAGCTCCGCGAGCAGGGCGCTGGCGGTGTCGAGCAGCTTCCCCGCCGGATCGAAGGCGCGCTCCAGCTCCTGCGCGAGCGGCACCAGCTCGGAGAGCTCCTGGGCGCGCTCGAAGTGGATCGGAGCGCGATCCGCCTGCGAGAAGCAGAACCGGCGAGCCGAATCGCTCGCGCGGATCAGGCGCGCGATCTGGAGCAGCTCCTGCGGCTCCAGGGTCCCTTCCCGGGCGGCCCGGCCGAGGGACGGCCGGACGTCGACAGCGTCGGCGAGCGGCAGCTCGCGCTCGTGCCGGCGGAGCAGGCGCGCTTCCTCGACGAGCAGGAGGTGCCGCCGCGCGGCGTCGGCGTCGTCGCCGGGCAGCAGAGCGAGGCAGCGATCGCGGCCCATCGGGGTGCGGGCGCGCGCGGCGAGCTCCGCGCAGAGCTGCCGCCATCCGAGCTCGTGCAGCGCTTTGTCGTTCACGACGCCCAGCATGCGAGGCGCGGAACTTAGCCCCACGGGTGAGGGCCGTCATCCCAAAGGGGCGGGGCAAACCACCCCGCCCTGACATGCGTGTCGTGGTTTCGAGGATGGCGACGGGTTCCAGGCAGACCGTAATCCCGCGAAATCACTCTGGCCAGCCGGCCAGGATGGCATGGGCACGCGAGGTGCTAGAGGGACATGACCCTTGCGACGAACCGAGCGCCTCTGGAGCTCCCCGAAGCTCCCGTTCGCCCACACCTGACGCTGCTCGAAGGGCGCGTGAAGGACTCCGTGCTGGTCGCCCGGGCCCTCACCGACGAGCCGCGTGGCAAGGCGGCGGAGGAGGAGCTCTACCGGCGTTACCGTCCGTCCGTCTCGCGCCTGGCCCTCAGCTTCAGCGAGCTCGATCCGGACGAGGCGGAAGACGTGGTCCAGGAAGCGTTCGTCCGCGCGTTTCGCGCCCTCGGCTCGCTGAAGGATCGCGAGCGGTTCGCCGCCTGGCTCTTCACCATCGCGCGCAACCGCGCCCGCAGCTACCTCACTTCGCGGGCGACGCACTGCAAGGCGGCCGAAGAGGCGACGCGCGAGTCCCAGCTCTTGGAGGACTGCGTTCCCGCCGCGTCGCATGCGCTGGAGAAGGAAGCGGAGCTGCGCGCGGTGCGCGAGGTGATCGACGGGCTGCGCGAAGGGCCGGAGAAGGAGACTGTGCGGCTCTTCTACCTGGAGGGGACGCTGTCGGCGCGAGAGATCGCGATGCGGATGGGGGTTGGGAAGAGCGCGGTCACGATGAGGCTGGAGCGGTTCCGGGCGAAGATCCGGGCGCAGCTGTCGGAGCGGCTGGCGGGGTGAGGAATCGGTTCTACGCCGGGTCGATCCGGAGGATCTGCTCGCCAAGCAGCAAGAGATCTCCCGAGGCTACGGCGATCTGTCCGTTCACGCGGACGAACGTGCCGTTGGCGCTCCCCAGGTCCTTGATGGCCAGGGAGCCCTCGCCCACGATGATGGTGGCGTGCTTGCTGGAGACGTATCCGTCGTTGGCGAAGCTGACGTCGCCCGTGCCGCGGCCGACCAGGTTCTCGCCCGGCTTGAGCGGATAGACATCCCCTTCGCCGCCGCCCTCGAGGAGCTGCACCACCCGCGCGGTGTACCCCGGATTCGGGCTTCCCCAGACCGGCTGATCGGCGAGCTGCTCGGGCTCCTCGGGCATCCACTCGACCCGAAGCCGTTGGCGGCCGATGCGGAGCTCGTCGCCGGACTCGAGAGCGCGCTCCTTGAGCCAGAGGAAGACGCCGTTGGCGGACCCCAGGTCCTGGACCACGAGCTGCGGGCCCTCGAAGCGGAAGACGGCGTGGACCGGCGCGATGAACGGGTCCTTGTCCAGCTTCACCTCGGTCGTCTCGACTTCGCGCCCCACCCGCGTCTCGTCCTTGGTGAGCACGAAGTCGGCGCTGCGGCTCCCATCTCGCGCGATGGCCGAGACGCGCGCGCGAGTCCGCGCCGGCGGCGGAGCCGGTTTGGGAGCCGGGGCCGGGGGCCTCACTTGTCCGGTGATCGGCTTGGGAGGAGGTGGAGGGACGGGGCGGGCGGCCGCGGGGGGCTTGATGGG
>WNFK01113257.1_pt1 | contig 12077 bp, 8 predicted proteins | sample 5400281 | NCBI WGS metagenome assembly WNFK01 (sample SAMN13153350, study PRJNA577476) | soil metagenome | isolation source: 20 cm soil on Douglas fir-dominated hillslope | place: USA:California | collected 2013-09-17
AAGGCATATCCGGGCGTGCAGGTGTCGGTGATCGAGCCGGACGGGCGGTTCGGCCTCGCCAACGGGCGACTCGTCCCTGCCGGCGACGCGCCCGGCACACCGAGCTATCGCATCGGGCGGCTGTACGAGCAGACTGGGACGGCGCTGGCCGGCAAGTATCTCGTCGACGATGCGGGCGCAATCAAATATCTCGTCGATCCGGGTGTGGGCGGACGCGAGCGGGTGAACTACGACGGGCGCGAGATCGACAAGCTGGACTCGCCCAAGGCGCAGATCATGGCGTTGGTGGTGGACGGCATCCTGACGCAGAAGCTTCCCTGGGGACTCATCCTCGTGGGGGCGTTCCTGGCGATCGCGATCGAGCTGGTGGGCATCCCATCGCTGCTGGTCGCGGTCGGGGTCTATCTGCCCATCTCGACGTCGGCGACGATGTTCATGGGCGGCGTGATCCGGTGGCTGGTGGACCGCCGGCGGCAGCCGGAAGAGCGGGAGGGGCCTGAGGCGGACTCGGGTCCGGGAGTCCTGTTCTCGTCCGGGCTCATCGCTGGCGGCGCGATCATGGGTGTCGTGCTGGCGGGGCGGCGCGCTGGGCGAGAGCAACATCCTGTCGTTGTTGTTCTACGTTGTGCTGCTGGCGATTCCCTTGTACCTGGTGGCCCGGCGCGTGCAACGCACCGTCGGTTAACGACAACTCTCCGTCGCCCGCGGCCGAGCGGTGGAGCAGGAGGAATCATGGCCAGCTACGCGAGTCTCCTTGCCCGCGGCGCGGTGATGGCGGCCCTCGGTGGCTGCCCACTCGTCGCGGCGGATGCCCAGCTGCTCCCCGCCACGCTCGTCGGCGTCGTGCGCGATTCCGCCGGGAACCCCGTGCCGGGTGTGGAAGTGCGGTTCAAGGGTGCCGACTTCGTGTCCGTCCGGACCAACGACTCGGGTGGCTTCCGGATGGTCAACCTGCCGACGGGGCTGGCGAGCGTGACGCTCCGCCGCATGGGCTTCGCTCCGGCCAGCGCCGAGGTGCGGCTGCGGTCGGGACGCACCGACTCCCTGGTTTTCTCGCTCACGGCGCTGGCCACGACGCTCGCCGGCGTGCTGGTGGAGGACGAGTACGAGGCGCGCTCGCGCCGGCTGCTCGCCGGCTTCTGGGAGCGGCGCTCACGCGGCTTCGGCTACTTCCTGACGCGCGACGAGATCGAGAAGCGCGATGCGCACGAGTTCGCGGATCTGGCCCGAATGGCGCCCAGCGTGTCGGTGGGCACCCGCAACGGCCGCCGCGTGATCCGCTTCAATCGCGCCGGCAGTGGGCGCGACTGCCCGCCGCAGTACATCGTGGACGGCATGCGCATCGAGAACGGCTCGCCCGACGAGTTCACGCCGCAGGACGTGGAAGCGATCGAGTTCTATTCCGGGCCGGCGACGATCCCTCCGCAGTTCGCGCCGCGGTTCAACTCGTACACGTGCGGCGCGGTGGTGATCTGGACCAGGCTGCCGGGGACGTAACCCCCTGTCGTCCTGAGGAGCGAAGCGAGCGAAGGACCTGCACCTAACCATTGACGTGCAGGTCCTTCGCTGCGCTCAGGACGACAAACGCCGGAGTTGCCGCGGCATTTCCCCATCCGCACCTTTGAGGTCCAACCCAATCCGGACTTCATGCGCCGCTTCGCACTTCTCCCGCTCGTCGTCGCCGTCCCCCTCGCCGCTCAGTCTCCCGCTCCCCGCCCCGCCGATCTCGTCGTCACCAACGCGCGCATCTATACGGTCGACGACGCACGGCCAGTCGTTGCCGCGATGGCGATTCGCGATGGGAAGGTGCTGTTCACCGGCTCGCAGCGCGAGGCGATGGCGCTCCGTGGCGCCGGCACCCGCGTCGTCGATCTCGGAGGGCGTCCGGTCATCCCGGGCATGGTCGACGCGCACGCCCACCTGCTCGGGCTCGGACAGTCGCTGCGCAACGTCGACCTCGTCGGCGCGAAGTCGTACGACGAGGTGATCGCACGCGTCGTCGAGCGGGCCAAGAGCCAGCCCGCTGGCACATGGATCCTCGGGCGTGGCTGGGACCAGAACGACTGGGGCGACACACGCTTCCCCACCCACGAGGCGCTGTCGCGCGCGCTGCCGAACCATCCGGTGTGGCTGACACGCGTCGACGGACACGCGGGGCTCGCCAACGCCGCCGCGATGCGCGCCGCGGGCGTCACCGCGGCGAGCGTCGATCCCAGTGGCGGCAGGATCGAGCGCACCGCGACGCGCGAGCCCACCGGCGTGTTCATCGACAACGCGAAGTCGCTCGTCGAGCGGGCGATCCCCGAACCGACGCGCGACGACACGCGCCGCGCGATCGCCGCGGCCATCACCGAGTCGCACCGGTGGGGGCTCGTCGGCCTGCACGACGCGGGTGAATCGCGCGCGACGATCGATCTCATGGAGGAGATGGCAAAAGCCGGACAGATCCCCTTCCGGTTGTACGTCATGGTGAGCGACGACTCGGCCGCAATCGCGCACTACCTCGCGCGTGGCCCGCAGAGCGCGCTGTACGACGACCATCTCTGGATCCGCGCGTTCAAGCTCTACGCCGACGGCGCGCTCGGCTCGCGCGGTGCCGCGTTGCTGGAGCCGTACAGCGACGATCCGAACAATCGCGGTCTCCTCCTCAGCGCTCCCGCGCATATCCAGGACGTCGCGACCCGCGCCCTCCGCGCCGGCTTCCAGGTGAACACCCACGCCATCGGCGATCGCGGCAACCGTGTCGTGCTCGACGCGTACGACGCGGCGCTCAAGGCGAGCCCCACCGCCAACCATCGCTTCCGGGTCGAGCACGCTCAGATCCTCAATCACGACGACATCCCGCGCTTCGCCGAGCTGGGGGTGATTCCGTCGATGCAGGCGGTGCATCAGACGAGCGACATGTACTGGGCGGGGAGCCGGCTCGGGCTCGGCCGGCTGCTCGGCGCCTACGCGTGGCGCTCGCTCCTCAACACGGGCGTCGTCGTGCCGAACGGCAGTGACTTCCCCGTGGAGGCGGTGAACCCCCTGCTCTCGTTTCACTCGGCGGTGTCGCGCCAGGACGCCGATAACTGGCCAGCAGGCGGCTGGATGCCGGAGCAGCGGATGACTCGCGACGAAGCGCTCAAGTCGATGACCCTCTGGCCGGCCTTTGCCGCCTTCCAGGAGTCGATGATGGGCTCGCTCGCGCCGGGCAAGCTCGCCGACTTCGTGGTGCTGGATCGCGACATCATGACCGTGCCGGACCGCGACATCCTCGGCACGAACGTCCTGGCAACCTATATTGGAGGAAAGGCGGTGTACGCGCGCGCGCGGTGAGCGCGCACGGCACTGCCACCGGCGACCGAGGCACATGGTCCAACAGCAGTCCACCGATCTCGATCGAGCGACGAAGGCGCCGCGGTACCCGTGGCTGACGAGCACGGTGCAGGTGCGCGTGCGCGCCATCCTGCTCGGCGTCACGCTGTTCGTCGGCCTCGTCGTGTGGGTGTGGCACTCGGTGGGGGCGAGCTCACCCCAGCCGGGGGCCTTCATCGACAAGCTGCGCGTCGTCGGGATCATGACGTGGCTGTACGCGCTCGTACAGATCCTCGACATGCGCTTCTGGCACAGCGGCATCGCGCGCCGACGCCGGATCTCGCTCGGGATTCCCGAGAGCCTCATCGCGTGGCTGTTCGGCCAGATGCTGGCCTGGTTCGGCATCGTGTACTACGGGTTCACCGAGGACGCGCGCTGGTATGTCGCGGGCCTCGTCGTGCTCCTCCTCACCTTCGTCGCCTTTCCGATCCGGCGTGACGACTGAGCCCGGCCGCTCGGCGGTGCGCGTGGTGTCGCTCCTCCCGGCCGGTACGGAGATCGTCGCGGCACTCGGCGCACTCGAATCCCTGGTCGGCGTCACGCACGAGTGCGACTTCCCGGCCGAGGTGTCGCGACTGCCTCGCGTGACGGCCAGCGCCATGGATCGCGACGCGAGCTCGCGGGCGATCGACGCCGCGGTGCGCGCGCTCTCGAGCAGCGGCGCTCCCGTCTTCACGCTGGACGCCGGCGATCTCCGTCGCCTCGCCCCGACGCTGATCCTCACGCAGTCGCTGTGCGAGGTGTGCGCAGTGAGCGAGGGCGACGTGCGCGCGATCGCCGAGGTGCTGTCGCCGCCACCGCGCGTGCTGCCGCTCGTCGGCACCACGCTCGACGGGGTGTGGGAGGACGTCATCGCCGTCGGCGCAGCGCTGGAGCGGAGTGCCGCAGCGGCCAATCTGCTCGCCGCGATCGCACAACGCCTACGGCGCGTGCATGAGACGCTCAGGCCCGCCCGCGCCCCTCGGCCGCGGGTCGCTGTCGTCGAGTGGCTGGATCCGCTCTTCGCCGCCGGGCATTGGACGCCGGAGCTCGTCCGCCGTGCCGGCGGCATCGACGTGCTCGCGACGGCCGGTGCGCACTCGGTGACCGTGACGATGGACCAACTCCGCGCCGCCGATCCCGAGGTGCTCCTGTTCGCCCCGTGCGGCTTCGACGTCGAGCGTACCGAGCGTGAAGCCCGCGGCCTCCTGGCGGGCCCCGACTGGGATTGGGCGCGGGACCGAACGGCCTGGGCAATCGACGGCAACGCGATCACGAGCCGGCCAGGCCCGCGCCTGGCCGACGCGGTGGAGGTGATGGCGGCGATTTTCTCCCCCACCCTGTTCGCCGCACCAGCGCCGTCCTACGCGCGCCAGCTCGCCTGACTGTCCGACTGTCCGACTGTCCGACTGTCAGACCGTCGTAAACCAGATCCTCACCGACACCACCAGCAGCAGCACGGCGAACGCGCGCTTCGCGGCCACGGGATCCAGGCCCTGCGCGGCGCGGGCGCCGAAATAGGCGCCCACCAGCAGGCCGAGCGCGATGAGCAGTGAGGCGGTCACGTCCACATGGCCATTCTTGTAGTACTGCCAGGCGCCCAGGGCACCCACTGGCAGGAGTAGTGCTCCCAGCGACGTGCCGGTGGCGGTGGCCGGCGACATGCGGGCGATCAGCAGCAGGGCCGGCACGATCAGGATGCCGCCTCCGATGCCGAACAGCCCCGACAGCACTCCGGAGGCGAGGCCGATCACGAGATAGATGAGTGACATGGGTGTGCATGCTGTCGTCTTCCCTTCAGCCGCGCAACCGTCTGGCCCATCGCTTCCTCGACGCCGGGGAGTGGACTAGCATTCGCCACGCGAACCGCGATCCACCTTCATGACTGCCCCGATGCTCAGTCCGTCTTCGATCACCTTCCTGAAGCGTCTCCTCGACGCGCCCGCTCCATCGGGCTTCGAGACGGCCGCCGCCCGCGCCTGGCGGGCCGAAGCCGAAACCTTCGCCGAGAAGGTGACCGTCGACGTCGCGGGCAACAGCATGGCCGAGATCAACGTTGGTGGTGCGGTGACGATCATGCTCGACGGTCACATCGACGAGATCGGCGTCATCGTGCAGTACATCGACGACGACGGGTACATCTACATCGCGCCCATCGGCGGCTGGGATCCACAGGTGCTGGTTGCCCAGCGCATCCGCTTTCTCGGCCGCGACGGCGACGTGCTCGGTGTCGTGGGCAAGAAGCCCATTCACCTGATGAAGCACGACGATCGCGAGCGCGCGAGCAAGTTCGCCGACCTGTGGGTGGACATCGGCGCGAGCAAGCGCGAGGAGGCGGAGGCGCGGCTGCAGGTCGGCGACGCCGGCGTGATCGACTCGCGCAGCATGGACTTCCCCAACGGCCGTCTCGTCTCCCGCTCGATCGACGACCGGATCGGTGCCTTCATCGTGCTCGAGGCGCTGCGCCGCTACGCGGCGAAGCCGGGGGCGGCCCGCGTCGTCGCGGCGGCGACGACCCAGGAGGAGATCGCCTGGCATGGGGGCGGCGCGCTGGTGTGCGCCCACTGCATCAATCCGCAGATCGCCATCGTCGTCGACGTCACCTTCGCCACCGATCATCCGAACATCGAGAAGAAGGAGATCGGCGACCACCGCATGGGGGGCGGGCCGATCATCAGCCGCGGCGCGCTCATCTCGCCGGTGGTGCACACGCTGCTGCGCGAGACGGCGAAGCAGCACGGCATCGCGCACGCCGTGCACGCGGTGGGACGCGACACCTCCACGAACGCCGACGCCATCCACATCGCGCGCGAAGGCGTGGCCACCGGACTGGTGTCGATCCCGAACCGCTACATGCACTCGCCGAACGAGATGGTCGATCTCGCCGACGTCGACAATGCGGCGACGCTGATCGCCGAATTCTGCCGCAGCGTCACGGCGCAGACGGACCTGACGGCGCGATGACCCGTGATCGGTGAACCGTGAGCCGTGAGCCGTTACGGTTCACCGTTCATCGTTCACCTCTCACACGCGGTTCCGCCTCCCCAGCGCGTAAACGGCGGTCGCGCGCACGTCCTCGTCCTTGTCGCCCTGCAGGGCCGTGAGCGCCGCGAGCGCTTCAGGTGTCCGTGCCTCGGAGAGCGCCTGCACGGCCGCGACGCGCAGCGCCACCGGCTTCCGGCGGAACATGCCCTTGTCCGGCTCGGCCGTCGCGACCAGGCGCGCTACCGCTTCCGGCGTCCCCAGCCGGCCGAGCGCGAGGAGGAACGCCGCGCTGACCTCGTCGTCGCGCTCGTCGTCGAGCGCCCGGAGCAGGAGGGTGGTGACGTTGGCCTCCTTCCGCCCCACCAGCGCGGCGGCGGCCTGCATCCGGATCTGTGGCGCGCCGTCCTTCAGCCCGTTCTGGATCGTCGGCAGCGAGAGCGTCGTGCCGAGTCGCATCAGGGAGACCGTCGCGGCGTGCCGCACCCGTTCGTCGTCGTGGTGCAGGAGGGCCGCCAGCGGCCTCTCGGCCTCGCGCGCCTGCATCTCGCCCAACACCGCGGCGGCGTTGCGCGCGACGTACCAGCGCGCGTCGCCGAGCATGTGCAGCAGCGTCGGGATCCCCGCCTGGAGGTGCACGAGCGCGTCGAAGTAGACGCGCCGCTCCTTCCTGCCCTCTTCCGCCGCCAGCTGCTCGATGAGCGCGTCGGCTCCGTCGTCCCCGGTTCGCGCCAGCACCGCGAGCGACTCCTCGCGTCGCTCGCGCGCCAGATCGGCCACGAGGGCGTGGAGCATCGCCGGCTTGGTCAGCCGCTTCACCGTGAGGACGAAGGCGCGCTTCACGTCGGATTCGTGCGCGTCGCGCTCGCGCCGTACGATGCGATGGAAGATCTCCGTCGCCTGCGCCGGCCGGCCGTCGCGCAGCGCCTCCTCGGCCCGCGTCGCCAGGTCGGGGAGCAGATCGAGCAGCTTCGGCGACGACGCGCCGGCGTCGAGCTGCGCGAGCAGCACGTCCTGGCTCGCGGCCGGCGCACGCGTGCCGGCGAAGTGATCGAACATCCCGCCCCCGCCGCGCGTCTCCTCGGCTGGCGGCGCGGCGGCGGCGCGCGCACCCGAGCGCTGCGGACGCTCCCGTGCGGGAGCGCCGCCCGGCGGAGCGTCCAGCACTTCCCCGAAGTCCAGGTCCGGCAGTTGGATGGCGCTCGCCGCCGGCGGCGCGGGCACCACGGCCGAGCTGCCCGGCGTTCGAGGACGGCCGACGAAGCGGACCGTCGCGAACGTCGCGGGAGGCGTGCCCGCCGCCGGGCCGGCACACAGGGCACGCGCGGCGCCGAGGAGATCGGCGGCCGCCGCAGCACGATCGACGTCGATCGCGCGGAGACCGTGCGCCTCCATCCGCGCGACGACGTCGGACACGCCAGGGAGCGCGGGAGAGAGCGGCGTGCCGTTCGCCGTCAATTCCACGCCGTTCGTCGCGAGCGCGACCGCGCCCTCGCGGCCGATCGTGACGAGCGCGCGCAGCGACCCCTTCTGCTCGCTCGTGTTCGCCGGCTCGCGCAGCAGCAGCCAGAGGAGACGGGCGAGATGGCGGGTGAAGGTGGCCGAATAGTCCATGCGCGTGGTGTCGAGGCGCGGTGGCGCGCCTTCCGGGGGCATAAGCTACCGTCGAGCGCGACGTGCTCGCCACTGCGGAGGGGCAGCATCGTTCTCACACCTGTGACCTCGATGCTGCCATCTCGATGCTGGTCTCGTCGTCAGACTCGAGATGCAGACTGGCCACGCCAGAGCGAGCGTATCTGATGCCTCGACCTCGACAGCGAGACCAGCATCGAGGTCTCAGCCTCGAGTCGGCAGAGGTGAGACCTGCGTCGGGTTTGGAAGGAGCGCCCGCCGCTGTCACCCAACCGAAGCCCAGTTCCGAATCCCGCGGCACGCCTCACGTGGTCCCGCCGCACGTGACAGCAGGGTGCAGGTCCTTCGCTTCGCTCAGGACGACAAGCAGGGTTCACCCGGCCGCTAGTGCGTGACCGACACATTCGGCGGCCCGTCGAGCCGCCTCGCGCTCGGCCGGATGTCGAACACGCCGTTCGTGAAATCCAGGTGCATGCGCGTCGCCAGCGCGACGTCGGCGCCGATCATGCCGCCGGTCGCCACTCCCGATGCCGACCGGATCCAGCGCGACATCGCGTGGCTGGCGGACGACCGGCTGGCCGGGCGCGGTACCGGCACAGCCGGCAACGACAGCGCGGCGGCGTGGCTCGCGCGCCGTCACGCCGCGCTCGGACTCCGCCCGGTGCTCGCCGATGGTGGCTACCGGCAACCGTTCGTGGCTCGCAGTGCGCAGATGGTGCACTCCGGACAGCCTGATGGCGCGCCGACGCAGAACATCGTCGCGATGGTGCCGGGCNNGAAAGACGCGATCCGCAACGGCGCGGATGACAATGCGTCCGGCACGGCGGCGCTGCTCGAGCTGGCGCGCCTGTTCGCCGCTCGGCCGCCACTCCGTTCCATCATCATTGCGCACTTCGGCGCCGAGGAGCTGGGCCTCCTCGGGTCGCAGTGGTTCGTCGACCATCCTCCGGTAACCCTCGACCGCATCGCGGCAATGGTGAACTTCGACATGGTGGGCCGGCTGCGGAACGACAAGCTCATCGTGTACGGCGTCGCGAGCGCGAAGGAGCTTCCCGCCATCGTCCAGGAGGCTAACGTCGCGCCCGCGTTGACGATCAGCGCCGTCGGCGACGGATTCGGCCCCTCCGACCACAGCTCGTTCTACGCGAAGGGCATCCCCGTCCTCCACTTCTTCACCGACCTGCACGACGATTATCACCGCGCCACCGACGACGCCGACAAGATCAACGCGGCGGGCGAGGCGCGCATCGTCGCGCTGGCAGAGCGGGTCGTGCGGACGATTGCCGACCGGCCGACGCGGCTCACGTCGGTGATCGCCGCCGCGCCCGCGCCGACGACCGGAGGGCGCGAGGGCTCCAACGTCTACCTTGGCTCGATCCCCGACATGAGCGCCAGTGACGCGCCGGGGCTGCGGCTGACCGGCGTGCGCGCCGGCAGCCCGGCTGACGCCGCGGGGCTGCGCGCGGGTGACGTGATCGTGGAGCTCGGCGGCCGACCGGTGCGGGATCTCTACGCCTACAGCGACGCGCTGTATGCCCACACGCCGGGCGAGCGCGTGGACATCGTGTTCCTGCGCAACGGCGAGCGACAGACGGCGACGGCGACGCTGGGGAAGCGCGGCCAGTGACGCGCCCGACGGCGCGCGGCGCACGCTGATGCCGCTCACCGTCTGGTCGTCGGCGCGCTATACCTTCCCCCTCCCGCCGGGACACCGCTTCCCGGTGGAGAAGTACGCGATGCTGCGCGAGCGCGTCGTCGCCGAAGGCATCGTCGCCCCTGAGCGCGTGCTCGACCCCGATGGTGCCACCGACGAGATGCTCCGACTCGCGCACACGACCGACTACGTCTCGCGGTTCACCGCCGGCGCGCTGTCCGACGCCGAAGTGCGCCGGCTCGGCTTCCCGTGGTCGCCAGCGCTGGTAGAGCGGTCGCGCCGCGCCGTGGGCGGCACGGTGGCGGCGGCGCGGCACGCGCTCGCGCACGGCACGGCCATGAACCTGGCCGGCGGCACTCATCACGCCTTTCCCGATCACGGCGAGGGGTTCTGCGTCTTCAACGACGTCGCCATCGCGATCCGGCAGCTGCGCGAGGAGGGACGGATCCGGCGCGCCGCGGTGATCGACCTCGACGTGCACCAGGGGAACGGCACGCACGCGATCTTCGCCGGAGACGCCGAGGTGTTCACCTTCAGCATGCACGGCGGGCGGAACTATCCGTTCGAGAAGGTGGCCGGCACGCTCGACGTCGACCTTGCCGACGGCACGGGGGACGCCGAGTACCTGCGTGTACTGGCCGACGCGCTGCCGCGCGTGCTGCATGGCGCGCAGCCCGATCTCGTGTTGTATCTCGCTGGCGCCGATCCGCACGAAGGCGATCGGCTGGGCCGGATGAAGCTCACCTTCGCGGGGCTCGAGCGGCGCGATGGGATGGTGCTTCAGGCATGCCGTGAGGTGGGGTTACCGGTCGCGGTCATGATCGCCGGCGGGTACGGGCACCGAATCGAGGACACGGTGGCGGTGCATGCGGCAACGGCGCGCATCGTCGCGGCGATCGGCTGATCGTCGAGCCCGCCGGAACGGGGGAAAGGGATTCGATCAGGCCCAGGCGCGTAAACGCTTGGTTCTAAATCCTTTGGGTTCGGTCACGCTGTCCTGCGCACCGGCGGCCCAGTGACAGCGGCGTGACGCGCTCTTACGTGCCGCACCGGATTGACGTACTGTCTGCTCCCCCACCGCCGGCGCACCCGGCGCCGACGGCTCTCCCTGTTACAGGAGCAGCTGCCATGCGCCGCCGCGTGCTGTTGTGCCTGACGCTCATCGCGATGAGCGCCTGCAATGGCGACAAGGTCGTCCAGCCGACCGCGTCTCCAAGCTCATCCACCAACGCAATCTCCGACGCCACGCACTCCGCGCTCGGCGTCGCGAGCAACTCGGATTTCTTCTTCCTCCCGCCCATGGTGAAGAATCCGAGCGGAAGTCCCCAGTGGAACGCAGGCGCCTTCAATCCGGATCTGAAGCCGACGGTGGAGATCTGCGATCTGAGCGCGACCTCGGAGAGCGGCGTCGCGACCGCATCGTGCGTCGCCACCACGTCGTACAGTGCGAGCGTGAGTCCCGCCGACGAACAATATCAGCTGAACTGGAAGATCCCCAAGTCCAGCACGATCTTCCATCGGATCACGGTGAAAGTCGGCGCCACGCAGCTCGGCTTCGCCGACGTGGAGACGGGCACCAGCGGGTCGGCGCTCAAGAACGTCGCCACGGGTGAGTTCGTCCCGCTGGTCGACGGCCAGACGCTGCCGATCAAGTTCCGCATCGAGCGCTATGCGCTGTGCGCGGTGCCGGGCACCGGTCCCTGCACGTCGGTCTCCGGCGACCTCGCGGTGGCACCCATCACCGCATCCAGCGGTACGCCGGACGCGAGCGGCATTTCGAACGTGGTCGGTGTGACGATCCCGGTCCAGCAGGCGACGACGCCCGGCACGGTCGTAACGGTCACCTTCGCGCCGTGCCCGAACCTCAATCCAACGGTCATCGACCTGCCGACGTTCGGCGAGTGCGTGCGCGTGACGACCGACCCCGTGCGCCCGCGGCTGACGAATCCGGCGATCGTCTTCGTGTGTGCCGTGGGAGTCAGCGCACCCCTCTTCGGCGGATTGAGCGAGGAGCAGGAGGAGCGGGTCACGCTTCATCGATACGACGCCACGGGACCCCATCAGGGGCTCGTCGCCCTGCCGCATGCCCATGCCTGCACGCCAAGCACGCCGGGGGGCGTCGCCTCCACGAGCCCGACCCTGCGCGGGATGCTGGCCAGTCTCGCGCACCGGCAGTTCAGGAGTGCCGCGAGCCAGGCCGTCGCGCTGCTCGCCCCCAAGCCGCTCTATGCGGCCCGCCGGTTCATCGATCTCGGCGGCGGCGGATTCACCGACGCGTTCAGCGATTTCCAGTTTGCGTTGCCCGCGAAGATGGAGATCGTGCCCGCGACCGACAACCAGGTCGTGCCTCCGGGAACGACGCTCAACCCGACGGTGAAAGTCACCGATCTTGGCGGTGAAGCGGTGCGAGGCGCCGTCGTGCACTTCTTCAGCAACGATCCGGCGAGCGCACTGGGCATCCCTGTCATCACGG
>WNFK01240655.1_pt1 | contig 12077 bp, 11 predicted proteins | sample 5400281 | NCBI WGS metagenome assembly WNFK01 (sample SAMN13153350, study PRJNA577476) | soil metagenome | isolation source: 20 cm soil on Douglas fir-dominated hillslope | place: USA:California | collected 2013-09-17
ATGCGGCTGACTTGGGCCGGCTTGGTGAGCTCACCCATGATTTTCACGCCGCTTGCCATCATCTTGAGTGAAAGGTCGGTGATGGGGCGGTCCACCGTCACGATGTACTCCTTCTCGTGATTATTCTCGGAACGCAGGATCTCGTTGACGATATCGCCGTTGTTCGTCAGAAGGATCAAGCCCTCGGAGTCCTTGTCCAGGCGCCCGATCGGAAAAATGCGTTCGGGGTACCCGACGAGATCGATGATGTTGTCCTCGATGTGAGCCTCGGTGGTGCAGGTCACGCCGACCGGCTTGTTGAGAGCAATGTAGATCTGCTTTTTCTTGGCGCCCAGGGGTGCGCCGTCGACGCATATTTCATCGCCGTCGACGACGCGAGTACCCAATGCGGCGACCTGGCCGTTGCAGGTAACGCGGCCCGCCTCGATCCACTTGTCGGCCTCGCGCCTCGAGCAGACGCCGGTTTCGCTGATGTACTTGTTGAGCCGCAACGTTGCTAGGAGCCTGTGTGACTAATGATCGCCGTCACGAGGGTGCGACGCATGCGTCGCACGGGCGACCATGGATGGTCGCCCAGGGCTTGCGCGGAGCAGGGACTGCGCAGCGCAATGACCCATATCGAGCAGATTTCTGCGATCGAAACGCTACGCATAGTGGGTACTATGTGAGTGAAACGATCGCAGAAATATGCCGATATGGGGCGGCCGCAGTAGGCGCATCATTAGTCAGACAGGCTCCTAGGGGCCGGCTCCGCAGGCTTCTCCGCAGGCGCAGCGTTTAGCGGCCTTGCCATATAGCGGAATTGGGTCTCGCCGATCGTGACGGCATCGCCGTAGGTCGGTCTGGCGCAGCCTCAAATCGTTGGCCAGATCCGAAATCGCGATGGCGGCATCCGCGATACTGCGTCCGGGCGAGGAATCCGATTCACCGTAGCCCGGCAGATCGGGCGCATAAACGGACCGCACGCCGGCGAGCTCGGGCAGAATTCCGCCGAATGTGCGGCTCGAGGCATCGATGGGATGCAGACAAATCAATGTCACCTGTTCATCGAAGCCGCCCGTCGTCGGGAAAGCCGTACGCACATGCAACTGCCCGAATTGGCAATCAAAATAGGCCCGCCGCGTGCGCACGGTGACGGGCAGAGGGGATAACTTCGGGGCCTTAATCACTGCGGGCTCTCCAGCAAGCGTATATTTGTTGCGCGAAGCATACGCGAAATCGCCCATTGGCCCTCGCCACGGCCAGCCGGCGGCAACCGTTATCTGTTGCTTTTGTGCTACATTAATTTTTGCACTTCTTTGCAATAGGGCTGGCTTCGGCGCCGGCTGAGGGCTAGAGTGTTGCTCGAACGCAATAGGATTCTAGGGAAGTAAAAAGACCAATCATCGCCAGAGCGCAGCATAACGGCGCCACAAAAGGCATGGGGACCTAAAAGCCGGGCAATGCCCGGCTTTTTTATTGGCCTGAGCGATCCCATACACGTGACATCGTGAATCCACTCGACCGGCCACCCCTGAAGCCCACGATCTCGATCAGGCGCCGTCCGTCTTCGGACAGGCTGTATTGTTCTTCAAACGGCGGGCGATCATCGTCAGGATCTCCAGCCTGAACGACCAGAGTCTTTTCAGCCCAACCACAATGCGGCGACGGCGGGTCGCGTCCCGAGTGATGTCGATGACCCTTCCCCGCATCCATGGGCTGACAGACGCGATTGATTCCGTCCGAGGTAAAGGCCACGACACCCGCGACCTGCTTGATTTCGAGCTGCTTGCCCGGCCAGCGTAGGCCATCGCTCATGACACTGACCGGCGGCATGACGGGACCGCCCGGACCACCGGGAACCACGCCGCCCGCGCCGCCTCGCCCACCGCCCTGGCGGCCGCCGCGACCGCCCCCCGAACCACCGCCCGAGGTGCTCTGGCCCTTGGCGGGACCGTTGATCTGGGCCTGGATCAATCGCTGCGGATCGTCGCTGTCCGCGTCGTTGAGCTTCCAGCGTCCGCTGAAATCCACGCCGGCGGGCGGCGCCTGCTCGAGCCCTTCGCTCGCACACGCTGAGAGACACATCACCGTCACAACCACGACGAGCCGCATGCCTCAATATTAATTGAAGCTCGCTCGCACGGGTATAGCGGGAGAGGAATCAGCCGGCGGAGCGGCGTGCTCGAGGGGCTGTCCGCAAATCCTTTGGTCCGCAAACCCACACGCGGCCTTCGAAAGGCTGAAAGCACACGCGCAGCGCTTTGGTCCTGCGCGTGGTTTGAGTGCCGCAGGCAATTTTTCCGTCCGCGAGATCGGCCTTGATCAAGTCGACCAGGGAGGCACTGGGCTCGCCTGCATCCGTCGGCGGCAGCGCGTGCGCGATGATTCTCGCCTGGACTTCGTCAGCGCGCGTGGCATTGCCGAGCACGGCACGCTTGAAGCGGTCGAGCACGACCAGTACCGAACTCAAGGTATTGTCGGTCACATCGCTGGGACGGCCGGTTCCGCCCATGAAACGCAAATGCAACAAACCGCCGACGCCTCGACCCTCATCATGCAGGCAAAGCGCGAGGGCTCCGTGCAGATCGGCGATCATGAGCATGGGTTCCGGCGAGACATGATAAGTGTCCGGCGCGACCATGACTTCCGTGAGATCTGTAGCCAATGCGGACCCCTCAACTGACACCGCGAATGCTGCACGTAACCGTAAATTCCCTCTGCCGAGCCAATCACGGTTTCGCACAGGACCAGGAGTCATAAGCTCATGCTTTCCTGTCATTGGCGGCCCAGGGGGCACCGGACGTATCGTCTCGGTCTATGTATCGGTATGACGCAGTCGACAAAACGCTGGTAAGGGAACGCGTCTCACAGTTTCGTGATCAGACGCGCCGCTTCCTGGCGGGCGAGCTCACCGACGACGAATTTCGCCACCTGCGCCTGCGCAATGGCCTGTATCTCCAGCGCCACGCCCCGATGCTGCGCGTGGCGATCCCGTATGGCCTGCTGTCGTCGACACAACTGCGTGCTCTGGGCAGCATCGCCCGCCGCTACGATCGCGGCTACGGGCATTTCACCACGCGTCAGAACATCCAGTACAACTGGCCCAAGCTCGAGCAGGTTCCGGATATCCTGGCTGAACTGGCAGAAGTCGAGATGCACGCGATCCAGACCAGCGGGAACTGCATCCGCAACACGACTTCCGACCACCTGGCGGGCGTAACTCCCGACGAGCTGGAAGATCCGCGCCCGTGGTGCGAGCTCATACGTCAGTGGTCGACGTTCCACCCGGAATTCACCTATCTGCCCCGCAAATTCAAGATTGCGGTCACAGGGGCGGCCCAGGATAGGGCTGCTTCCCAGGTTCATGACGTGGGCGTGCACATCGTGCGCGGACCCGGCGGCGAGCTGGGCTTTGAAATTCTGGCCGGAGGCGGCCTTGGGCGCACGCCCATCATCGGACAGGTGGTGCGCGAATTCCTGCCGCGCGAGCACCTGCTCTCGTATCTCGAAGCCATCCTGCGCGTATACAACTTGGAAGGACGGCGCGACAACATCCACAAGGCACGCATCAAGATTCTGGTGAAATCCTTAGGGATAGATGAATTCAGGCGGCGCGTGGAAGCAGAATGGGAAAACACGCGCGCCGGCGGCCTGCGCGTCAATGACGCAGACATCGCGCGCCTGCGCGGCTTCTTCAATCCGCCGGCCTACCGCAAGCTGCCGGATACGGAACCCGCGGCGGGTAAGAGCACGGCATTTCGCGCCTGGTACCGCTACAACACCACGGCGCATAAAGTGCCGGGTTACCGTGCCGTGTACATATCGCTCAAGAAGCCCGATGTCGCTCCCGGCGACATCACGGACACTCAGATGGAATTGGTCGCCGATCTCGCCGATCGCTTCAGTTTCGGGGAAGTGCGCGTCACCCACACGCAGAACCTGTTGTTCGCGGATGTGGAACAGGACAAGACATTCGAACTCTGGCAGACGCTCGAGAAGGCGGGTCTCGCCACGCCGAACATCGGCACCTTGACCGACATGATCTGCTGTCCGGGATTGGATTTCTGCAGTCTCGCCAACGCCGGTTCCATCGACGTGGCGAAGCTCATCAATGACCGGTTCGACGACTACGATTACCTCTACGATCTGGGCGAGCTCGAGATCAAGATGTCGGGCTGCATGAATGCCTGCGGCCATCACCATGTGGGGCACATCGGCATTCTCGGCGTGGATAAGAGCGGCGAAGAGTGGTACCAGATCACCATCGGCGGCGCGGCGGGCGCGGACGCATCCTTAGGAGAGGTCATCGGTCCCTCGGTGCGCAAGATTGAGGTGCCCGAAACGATTGAGCGTCTGCTCGAAGTCTATGTCGAGCGGCGGCAGCCGGACGAGCGCTTCCTCGACGTCGTGCGCCGTCTCGGCGTGAAGCCTTTCAAGGAAAGAGTGTATGCCGCGCCGGCTGCTGCGTGACGGTCGCATCGTCGACGATGACTGGTTGTACCTGGCGGAAGCCGAGGGCAACGCGGCTGCGCCGCTCATCCTGACCCTGGCGGAGTGGCAAGCTGACCGCGACAAGTGGCTAGCGCAGGACCGGCGACTGGGGGTCGTGCTGTCGCCGGCTCACAAGGTGGAATTGCTGGCGCCCGATATTGCGCGGTTTGCCCTGGTCGGCGCGGACTTTTCCGGACCCAGCGAGGGACGCGGGTACTCGCAGGCGCGCGAGCTCCGCGAACAGTGGAAGTTTGCCGGCGAGCTGCGTGCCACGGGCTATGTGCGCCGCGATCAACTGTTCTTCATGGCCCGCTGCGGCTTCAACAGTTTCGAATTGCCTGATACCGACATCGAAGCGGCGCACGCCGCGCTCGCGACTTTTTCGTGGGCCTATCAGCCGTCGAACGACGCGGGGCTAGGAGCCTGTCTGACTAATGGGCGCCGTCACGAGGGCGCGCCACATTGAGCAGATTTCTGCGATCGTTTCGCGAGCATAGCGGGTACTATGTGAGTGAAACGATCGCAGAAATATGCCGATGTGGGACGGCCGCAGTAGGCGCACATTAGTCAGACAGGCTCCTAACGCTCAGGCTGCGACGCCGCTAGCGGGATACACCTGTCGGCAGACCCTGGGCGCAGACCTCTAAGCGCACGATGGGTCCGATCACCCGCACGGCAACCACGGTTGCCGGCCAGCCCATCCCTTCGGGTCCGATTTCAATTTCGTGGGGTCGAATCAGCGCGATGTTATTCGCATCGCCCGTACGCACGTCCGCGGCCGGCGAGATGTCGATCGGCCCGAGATAGGCGCGGCCGTCGCGGAGGTGCACCGGCAGTTCGTTGACCTGACCCAGGAAACGGTGCACGAAGGCCGAGGTCGGCAAGTCATACACTTCGCCCGGAACGCCGGATTGTTCGATTCGTCCGCGATTGAGCACCACGATGGTATCGGCGACCTCGATCGCTTCCTGCTGATCATGCGTCACGAAAATGCTGGTGAAGTGCAGTTCGTCGTGCAGCCGCCGCAGCCAGCGGCGCAGTTCATGGCGCACTTGGCTGTCGAGGGCGCCGAAGGGCTCATCCAGCAACAGTACATCGGGATCGACCGCCAGAGCGCGCGCCAGAGCCACGCGCTGCCTCTGGCCGCCCGATAGCTGCGCAGGGTACCGATCGCCCGCCCAGCCGAGCTGCACCAACTCCAGCAGCGACTGCACCTTGCGGCGCATTTCCGCCGAGGAAGGCCGTTCGCGCCGCGGTTTGACCTTCAAGCCGAAGGCGACGTTTTCGAAGACCGACATGTGGCGGAACAGAGCGTAGTGCTGGAATACGAACCCGACATTTCGATCGCGGATCGGCCACAGGGTCGCGTCGCGGCCGTCGAACAACACCTGTCCTTCGTCCGGCGTCTCGAGACCGGCGATGATGCGCAGCAGCGTGGTCTTGCCGCAGCCCGAGGGACCGAGCAGCGCGATCAATGCGCCCGTCGGGACGTCCAGATCGATGTCTTTGACCGCGGCGAATTCGCCGAATTGCTTGGCTATGCCGCGTAAAGCGATGCTCATGTCTTTTCCCTCCGCGTCCGATCATGCGCCAGGCGGGCCGCATGCTTGAGCTCCGGTTGCCGCCATTCCAGAAAGCTCTTGCCCACCAAGGTCAGCAGCGCCAGCAGGGCGAGCAGCGATGCGACGGCGAATGCCGCCGTGTAATTGTATTCGTTGTACAGAATCTCGACGTGCAGGGGCATGGTGTTGGTCAAGCCCCGAACGTGCCCGGAGACCACCGAGACTGCGCCGAACTCGCCCATGGCCCTGGCGTTGCAGAGCAGGACGCCGTACATGAGGCCCCAGCGAATATTGGGCAGGGTGACGCGCCAAAAGGTTTGCCACCCCGTGGCGCCGAGCGACAGCGCCGATTCTTCATCGTCCTTGCCCTGGGCCTGCATCACCGGAATGAGCTCACGGGCAATGAACGGGAAGGTGACGAAAATCGTGGCGAGCACGATGCCCGGCACCGCGAACACCACTCGGATGTGGTGAGCCTTGAGATATCCGCCGAACCAGCCGTGCGAACCGAAAAGCAGAATGAAGATGAGTCCGGCGATGACCGGCGACACGGCGAACGGCAAGTCGATGAGCGTGATCAAGGTATTCTTGCCGCGAAATTCGAACTTGGCGATCGCCCACGCGGCGGCCACGCCGAACACCAGGTTGAAAGGAACGGCGATGGCTGCGACGGTGAGCGTGAGCTTCACCGCGGCCCAGGCCATCGGATCGGAGATTGCGGCAACATAGGCACTGACGCCCTTGGCCAGCGCCTGGACGAACACCGCGAGCAGCGGCAGCACCAGAAACAGGCCCAGGAACAGCAGCGCCGCCGCAATCAACAGCAGGCGGCCCGGCGCGGCACGGCGCACGTCGATGCGTGCTTCAGCGGCCGCCATGTCGCGACAGGGCCCAGTTTTGTAAAGCGTTGATGCCGAACATGAGTGCGAAGGACAGGACCAGCATCACCACGGCGATGGCCGTGGCGCCCGCATAGTCGTACTGCTCCAATTTGGTGACGATCAAGAGTGGCGCGATTTCCGATTTCATCGGCATGTTGCCCGCGATGAATATCACCGATCCATACTCGCCGACGGCGCGCGCGAAGGCGAGTGCAAATCCCGTGAGCAACGCCGGCCAGAGCGCCGGCAATATGACGCGTGCAAAGGCCTGCAGCGCCGAGGCGCCGAGAGTCGCCGCGGCCTGCTCCACTTCCCGGTCCAGATCCTCGAGCACGGGCTGCAGGGTGCGCACCACGAACGGCAGGCCGATGAACGTCAGCGCCACGACTATGCCTAAGGGCGTGAACGCCACGCTGATCCCGAACGACTTGAGCCAGATCCCGAGCCAGCCGTTGGGCGCATACAGCGCGGTCAACGCGATGCCGGCCACGGCGGTAGGCAGCGCGAACGGCAAGTCCACCATGGCATCGACGAGCCGCTTGAACGGGAAGGAATAGCGCACCAGCACCCAGGCGACCATGAACCCGAAGATCACGTTGATCAGCGCGGCCGTCAATGAAGCGCCGAAACTCAAGCGCAGGGATGCGACCACTCTGGGGGCCGTCACGACGTCCCAGAAATGGCCCCAGCCCGATCCCAAGCTGCGAAAGAACACCGCCGACAGGGGAATCAGCACGATCAGCGACAGATACACCATGGTGTAGCCCAAGGTGAGGCCAAAGCCGGGCAGCACCCGCTGCGGCAGCCGCCGCGGCGTGGGCTCCTTGACTTCGACTGCCGCGACGGGCGTTGCCATGGGTGTCCCAAAAATAGAGTTGCGCGCCAATGCCGGCACAATCGCCGGATACTGATCTGAAGCGCTCTTCAGGACCATGCGCGATTACTGGCCGTAGATTCTGTCGAAGGTACCATGGTCCGCGAAATGCGTGGCCTGGGCACGGGTCCAGCCGCCGAATACGGCATCGATGGTAACCAACTGTGGAATGTTTGCGAATTGTGCCGCGTATTGCGCCGCGACCGCCGCATCGCGCGGGCGGTAAAAGTGCTTCGCCGCGATTTCCTGGCCCTGCTTGGAATAAAGATATTTCAGGTATTCCTCGGCAACCTTGCGGGTGCCGTGCTGGTCGACGTTCTGGTCCACCACGCTCACCGGCGGCTCGGCCAGGATGCTGACCGAAGGCGCGACGATGTCGAACTTGGCGGGCCCCGACTCCTTGACGGCGAGATGGGCTTCATTTTCCCAGGCGAGCAACACGTCCCCGATGCCGCGCTCCACGAAAGTGACCGTCGCGCCGCGCGCGCCGGAATCGAGGACCGGTACATTGTGGTAGAGCTTCTTGACGAAGCCTTCAGCGGCGGCATCGCTGCCGCCGGGCTGCTTCAGCGCCCAGGCCCATGCCGCCAGATAGTTCCAGCGCGCCCCGCCCGAGGTCTTCGGACTCGGTGTAACGACCGAGATGCCCGGCCGCACCAAATCGCCCCAATCATGAATATTCTTCGGATTGCCTTTGCGCACCAGAAAAACGATCGTCGAGGTATAGGGCGTACTGTTGTCCGGCAATCGCGACTGCCAGTTCGCCGGGATGAGACCGGCCTGGGCCGCCAGGGCGTCGATGTCGTAGGCCAGTGCCAGCGTCACCACATCGGCCTCGAGTCCCTCGATCACCGAGCGCGCCTGCTTGCCCGATCCGCCATGGCTTTGGTTGACCCTCACGGCGTCGCCGGTCTTGCTCTTCCAGTACGCCGCGAACGCCTTGTTGTAGTCCTCGTACAGCTCGCGAGTCGGATCGTACGAGACATTCAGCAGCGTGGAGTTCGCCGCGTGCGCCGCCGAGCCCATTAATATGACGATGAGCGCCAGCGCGAACCAGAAATACTCGCGTCCGACGCGCCTGCCGTTGCCCTCGATCATTGACTACCACCCGGAAGCGCACTCGATCAGCGAATAAAGAAGGCTAACGGCTGGCGCCGCGGCCCGGAACTACTATCCCGATATCTGCATATACGCTTACGGCATGTCGCGGAGCGGAATGTGCAGATCGCCCAGAATACGGTCCACCTCCTCCTGGGTCTCCAATTTCTCGGTCTCCCGCACCAACTTGCGGGGCAGGTGGGGCGCCAGCAGCTCGATGAACTCATACATGTAGGCGCGCAGGAGCGCGCTCCGCCGGAACCCTATCCAAGTGGTGTGTCCCTCGAACAGGTGGCTCGCATCGAGTACTACCAGGTCTCCGTCGGTGGCGGGATCGATGGCCAGCCGGGCCAAAATACCCACCCCTAGGCCGATGCGCACATAGGTCTTGATGACGTCCGAGTCGCGCGCCGTCAACGCCACGTCGAGCGACAAACCGGCTGTTTCGAACAGCGCGGGCAGTGAGGATCGGCCGGAAATGCTGAACACATAGGTAACGATCGGATACTGCGGTACGACCACCGCTCGGTGCCAGCGATACACCGGGAGACGCACCAGATGCGGAAATTGCTCCTCCGAACCCGTGGCTATGGCGAAATCGACGCGATCGCGCGCAACCATTTCGGCAATTTGCTCCGACGTGCCCTGATGCAGATGCAGCCGTACCTTCGGATATTTCAGCCGAAAGGCGCGAATCACCGGCGGCAGCACGTAGCGCGCCTGGGTATGTGTGGTGGCGATCGACAGAGTCCCGCCGTCGGCCTTGCGCAGCTCCGCGGAGGTGCGGCGAATATTCTGCATTTCCCGCAGGATACTGGCGGCGCGCGAAATGATTTCCTCACCGGCGCCGGTGGTCCGAGTCAGCGCACGGCCCTCGCGCTCAAACAGCTGAAAGCCCAGTTCCTCCTCCAGAAGCTTGAGCTGCCGGCTGACTCCGGGCTGCGACGTGTGCAGCTGGCGCGCGGCCGCGGTTATGTTGAGGCCGTTTTCATGGACCGCCACCAGATAGCGCAATTGCTGGAACTTCATCGCCGGCCGGCCTTATCGTTGATTGGTGTTCGGCGCATAGGATATAAGTTTAAACCGCTCCGCGCGCTAAGAAGCGGCGCCCGCCGCCATCACCAAAACGCATGTCCTCATGCGCTCTAATTCGTTTCGCCAAGGCACGGTCCGCCCTATAGTTTTGCCTCTGATATTGAAGCGAACCAGCGAGACCCCCCTTGTTCGAGCTCTCCAAGGCCCTGCGCGAGCGCGCAGAAGACAGCATTTCACAACTCCGCAGTGCAGTCGCGGAATACAAAAACGTGTGTTATGCCAATAGCTTAGGGCCTGAATCCATCGTCCTCACCGATCTCATCTGGGGGTCGGTGCCGGAACTCATCGAGCGAGTACAGCAGCGCTACGGGCGGGCCCTGACCATCTACTATCCCAAGACCTCGGACTTGGAACGCTGGGTCGGCGAGAACGGCATCAACGGGTTCCGGGACGGTCTCGAGCAGCGTCGCGGGTGCTGTGTCGTTCGCAAGGTGGAGCCGTTCCGCCGGGCCATCGCCGGCCGCAGCGCCTGGGTGACCGGCATCCGGCGCGGGCAATCAGCCAGCCGCGCGCTGGCCTCACCGGTCGAGTGGGACGGCGAATACGGCCTCTACAAGGTGAGTCCGCTGCTCGAATGGTCGGAAAATGAGATCTGGGAGTACATTCGCAAGAAGCGGCTACCCTACAACGCCCTGCATGACCGGGGGTTCCCCAGCATCGGTTGCGCGCCGTGCACGCGGGCGGTGCAGCCCGGCGAAGACGAACGCTCGGGGCGCTGGTGGTGGGAACGCAGCGATTCACGCGAGTGCGGGCTGCATCCGCGCCGCCAGCCGGCGGTGTTGGCGGCGGCGCGCGCATCCAAGCAGTAACGGGCCACGTAAAAGGCCGAGGATAGCGTGTGAATTATTTTCCGGTCTTTTTCGATCTCACCGGACAAAAAGTGCTCGTCGTCGGCGGCGGCGACGTGGCGCTGCGCAAAATCTCGCTGCTGGAGCGAACTTCTGCGTTGATCACCGTCGTGGCCCCCGACGTCGCGCCCGAACTTCTGGCACGCGCCGCCTCAGGGAAGCTGAAACTCGCCGTCCGGGAGTTCATCCCTGCGGATTTGGACGGTGTGCGCTTGGTCATTGTCGCCACCTCGCGCCGCGCCGTGAATCGATGGATCGCCAACTTGAGCGAGTCGCGCAATATTCCCGTCAATGTGGTCGACGATCCCGAAGCGTCGCGCTTCATCGTGCCCGCAATCATCGATCGCGATCCCGTACTGGTGGCGGTCTCGACCGGCGGTACATCGCCGGTATTGGCGCGCCGACTGCGCGAACGGCTCGAAGCGTTGATCCCCCGAAGAATCGGTGAATTGGCGTTGTGGCTCAAGGCGCTGCGCAGTGCCTCGCGCCGGAAACTGCGCGGCACCGAGGAGCGACGGCGTTTCTTCGAGGCGATCGTCGACGGGCCGGCGGCGCAACGCTTCGCCCTGGGCGACGCCCAAGGCGCGCGGCGCATCGCGCACCAGCTCCTGGCGACGACCTCGACCGCGCCCCGTGCCGCGGGCGACGTGACGTTGGTGGGCGCCGGTCCCGGGGATCCGGAACTCCTGACGCTGAAGGCGCTGCGCGCTCTGCAGGATGCCGATGTGATTCTGCACGACCGCCTGGTCGCTCCCGAAGTGCTCGACCTCGCGAGGCGCGATGCGGCGCGGATTTGCGTGGGCAAGGCGGCCGGCACGGCAGGCACCACGCAAGAGGAAATCAACGCCTTGCTGGTCAAGCTCGCGAATCAGGGCAAACGCGTGGTACGCCTCAAGGGCGGCGATCCCTTCGTCTTCGGGCGCGGCGGGGAAGAGCTGCAGGCACTGGCAAAAGCCCAAATCAATTTCTCGGTGGTGCCGGGCATCACCGCGGCCCTGGGGGCCGCCGCCTATGCCGGCATTCCGCTGACACATCGCGACTTCGCGCACAGCGTGAGCTTCGTCGCCGGTCAGCGCCAAGGCCAGGGTCCCGAGCCCGATTGGCGCGCACTGGCGACGCCGGGAGCCACGGCCGTGTTCTATATGGGGCTGGCGCGCCTGGATCACATCGTGGAGAAACTCTTGCAGCACGGCGCGTCGGCCACGCTCCCGGCCGGCATCATTGCGCAGGCCACGACGCCAAACCA
>WNFK01210919.1_pt1 | contig 12073 bp, 9 predicted proteins | sample 5400281 | NCBI WGS metagenome assembly WNFK01 (sample SAMN13153350, study PRJNA577476) | soil metagenome | isolation source: 20 cm soil on Douglas fir-dominated hillslope | place: USA:California | collected 2013-09-17
GCTGCTCGCTCATGCGGCCTAAGCCCACCGCCATCGAGCTCTCGGCCGAGCGGCGTGACTCGACGCGCACGTGCAGGTCGCGGGCCGCCAATTGCGCCGCCTGTGCCTCAGCGCGCGCCGCGTTGAGTGCCGCGCGCCGTTGCTCGCGCTCGCCGGCAAGCACGCGCTGGCGCCCCTCCAGTTCGGCAGATAGTGCCCGCGCGCGCGCCAGCTCCGCCGCCGCGCGTGTGAGGGCCTCCTGGGTCGCCGCGCGCTCGCGCGCCACCTCGCCGGCGTCGTGAGCCAAGCGCTCGCCCCGCAAGCTCGATTCCTCGGCGCGCGCACGGCCTGCCTCGAGCGTGCCGAGAAGACCGGCGTGTTTCTGCTGGGCTCCCTGGATCGCCGCCTGCGCCTGCTCGCGACGCTCTTCCGCCTGCGCCAGGCGCTCGCGCGCCGCGCTCAGTTCGCCCTCCACTTGCGCGACCCGCTCAGCGGCCGCCGTGGCTGCGACGCGCAGTGCCTTGAGGCGATGCTCGCGCTCGAGCACGCCCGCGCGCGGGTCCGGTCCGCGGCTTACGCGCAGCCAGTCCCGCCCGACCCATTCGCCTTCGCGCGTGATGAAAGAGCGTCCCTCGGGGAGCGTCGCGCGGGCGCGCAAAGCGTCCTTGAGGGATTCGGCCGTCAACACTCCGGCGAGCCGCGCGCTGACCGCCGCCGGCCCCGTGACGTGCGCGGCAAGCGTCGCCGCCAGGCCACCCGGCGCCGCGCTGCCGCTCTCCACCAGCGTGACCCGGCCGGTCGCAAGCCCGCTCAGCGCGGCCGACACTTCCTCCAGCCGCTCGACGCACACGGCCTCGAGATAGTCGCCGAGGACGGTTTCAACCGCCCGCTCCCAGCCGCTCTCGACCTCGAGTGCTGCCGCGAGCCGCGGCCGCGCCGCGAGCCCGGCACCGCGCAGCCACTCTGCCGCCTGCCCGGCATGGTCGGAGAGGGCCGCTGCCTGCAGGGCCTCGAGCGAGGTGAGCTCGGTGCGCGCCTCCTCGCGCGCACCGCGCGCCTGCTCCAGGTGCTGCTCGGCTGCCAGCTGCGCGGCGCGCCGCCCCTGCAGGTGCGCCTGGGCCGCCGTGAGCGCCCCGGTGAGCTGCTCGCTCGCGCTGCGCGCCTGCGCTTCCTGCAGCGCAAGGTGCGCGAGCTGCTCGCTCCCCTCCTGCGCACCCAGAGTGTGCTGCTCCGCGGCCAGGCGCTCGGCCTGCGCGCTCAGCTGCCGCAACTGATTTTCCAGCTGCTCGATGCGCGCCCGCTCGACCTGCGCGGTCTGATCCGCGGCGCTCACCGCCCGGGCGTGCGTTTCCCAGCGCTGCTGCCAGTCCTGCAGGGCGTGCTCGCTCGCCTCCAGAGCCGCGCCCGAGTGCTGCTCGGCGTGCTGCGCCGCCTCGCGCGCGGGCGTGAGCCGCTCGATCTCCGCCCGCAGCGCCTCCACCTGGCGCGCATCGCGCTCGATGTCCGCGCCCAGATCAGCGAGCGTGGCGTGGGCCTGCGCGAGATCGGCGCGTTGCCGCTCGCGCAATTCGCGCGTGTGCTCGATCGACTGCTCGAGGCGCGAGATGTCGGCACCGACCTCGTAGTAGCGGCCCTGAACGGCCGACAGTCGCTCGCTGTGCCCGGCGTGCACGGCACGCTGCTTCTCGATCGCGGCCTCGGCGGCGCGCTGCTCCGCTTCGCGCTCGCGCACCGCCGCATCGTGCACTTCCGCGCCGCTGTCGAGATCGCGCAGGCGCAGCGCCAGCAGCTCCGCGACCAGGCGCCGCTCCTGCTCCTTCAGCGCCTGGTAACGCCGCGCGCTCGCCGCCTGGCGTTGCAGGTGGCGGATCTGTTTCTCGACCTCATCGCGCACGTCCTGCAGCCGCTCGAGATTCTCGCGGGTCTCGGCGACGCGCGCCTCGGTCTCCTTGCGCCGCTCCTTGTAGCGCGAGACACCGGCCGCCTCCTCGACGAAGGCGCGCATGTCCTCGGCCTTGGCGTCGATGACGCGCGAGATCATGCCCTGCTCGATGATGGCGTAGCTGCGCGAGCCCAGACCGGTGCCGAGAAACAGGTTGGTAATGTCCTTGCGCCGGCAACGCACGCTGTTGATGAAGTACGCCGAGGTGTCATCACGCGCCACGTTGCGCTTGAGTGAAATCTCGCTGTAGTTGGCGTAGGCGCCGCCGATCTTGCCGTCCGCGTTGTCGAATACCAGTTCCACCGAGGCGCTGCCGACCGGCTTGCGTGCGGCCGAGCCGTTGAACACCACGTCCGCCATGTTGTCGCCGCGCAGAGTCTTGGCGGACAGTTCGCCCATCACCCAGCGCACGGCGTCGATGACGTTCGACTTGCCGCAGCCGTTGGGGCCAACGACACCGGTGAGATTACTGGGGAAGCTGATTTGTGTGGGATCGACGAAGGACTTGAAGCCGGCAAGCTTGATCTTGGTCAGCCGCATCGTACTTTCTTCCGCCCCTGGGCGGCCCCGAGGATGGTGTAGTGTAGAGGAATATGCCCCAGGCGCCCACAACGCAGCTCGAGACCTTCGCCAACCCCGCTACCGATGACTACACGATCCGCATGCAGATCCCCGAGTTCACCTGCCTGTGTCCGCGCACCGGGCAGCCGGACTTTGCGACCCTCGACCTCGAGTACGTGCCCGACCGGGTGTGCGTGGAACTGAAATCCCTGAAGCTGTACATCTGGTCGTTTCGTGACCGCGGTGCGTATCACGAGGCCGTGACCAACGAGATTGCCGATCATCTGCAGGCCACACTGCAGGCGCGCCTCCTGCGGCTGACCGCGCGCTTCAACGTGCGCGGCGGAATCTACACGACCGTTGTCGCCGAGCGACGACAAGAGGCCTGGGCTGCCCCGGCCGCCGTCCTGCCCTAACCACCGCGCCACGGAAGCTTCGCGCCGCCCGCGCCAGAACACCTGTACAGCCCGGGGTCGGCCGGTATAATCGCGCGTTCTTTACGAGGCTGATGCTGTTTTGAGGAGCCATTGATGCCGGCCAAGAGACCTGCCCCGAAGTCCGCAAAGGGCAAGAAGGCGGCAAGCCGGCCAGTGGTCAGAAAGGCGGTCGGCCGCAAGGCCGAGCCGGTGCGTGCCGGGGGAGCGGTGGCGCATGCGCGCAAGATCGTGGCGGCGCCGAAAAAGCCGCTGCCAGCCGTGCCCGCCACCGGGGGTGAGCCGCCGGTCGAGCCGAGAAAGCCGATCGCCGCGAACCGTTCTGCGGCTGCGCCCGCCGTGAATGCCGATGGCGACGATGGCGAGACGATCGAGCCGGGGAGCCTGCTGGCCGGTCCGCGCAACGTACAGCCGTACATCGTCAAGCGCGGCGAACAGTACATGAGCAAGCAGCAGCTCGAGCACTTCCGCTTCATTCTCAACAGCTGGAAGCGCGACCTCATGGTGGAGGTGGATCGCACGGTCACGCACATGAAGGACGAGGCGGCGAACTTCCCCGATCCCAACGACCGCGCCACCCAGGAAGAAGAGTTCAGCCTCGAGCTGCGCACGCGCGACCGGGAACGCAAGCTGATCCGCAAGATCGACGACGCGTTGAAGCGCATCGAGGACGGCTCTTACGGCTACTGCCTCGAGACCGGCGAGGAGATCGGCATCAAGCGCCTGGAAGCACGCCCCGTCGCCACCCTCAGCATCGAAGCCCAGGAGCGCCGAGAACGGCGCGAGCGCCAGTACGGCGACCGCGACGACCGCTATCGCTAGCGCTCGCGAGCTTGAGCGCGCGCCCATCCGCCGCCAGCCCAGGCTATGTCGGGCGCTTCGCGCCCTCCCCGACCGGATCGCTGCACCTCGGCTCGCTGGTCGCCGCGGTGGGCAGCTTCGTCGATGCCCGCAGCTGCGGCGGCCGCTGGCTCCTGAGGATGGAGGATCTCGACGCGGCGCGGGTGATACCCGGGTGCGCGGACGAGATGCTCCATACGCTCGAGGGCTTTGGCCTGCACTGGGACGGCGCCGTCGAGTACCAGAGCGCCCGCACAGAACACTACGCGCGCGCGCAGCAGGCTCTCACCGCTCTCGGCCTCACTTTCCAGTGCAGTTGCTCGCGCCGCGAGCGCACCCCCGAGGGCGGTTATCCGGGGACGTGCCGCGACGGCCCCAGGCGCCGCGGACCCACCGCCACGCGCTTCAGGGTCGAGGACCGCGTCGTGTCCTTCGAGGATCGGGCGCAGGGGGTCTGCCGCTTCCCGTTGGGCGAGCGCGGGGATGTCATCATCCGGCGCCGGGACGGCGCGTTCGCCTACCAGCTGGCGGTGGTGGTGGACGATGCGCTGCAGGGCGTGACCGATGTGGTGCGCGGCGCGGACCTTCTGGACAGCACGCCCTGGCAGCTGGCCCTGCAGGGTGCGTTGCAGCTGCCGACTCCCCGCTATGCGCACCTGCCTCTGATCACCGAGCCCGGTGGCGCAAAGCTCGCCAAGTCCAGGCGCTCTGTCGCCCTGGATCCGGCCCAACGGGGCCGCCAGCTGCAGGAAGCCCTCGCCCTGTTGGGCCAGGAACCTCCAGTTACGCTTAAGTTCGAGTCACCCCAAACGGTGCTCGATTGGGCTTGCGCTCATTGGGATCTGGACCGGTTCCAGGGCGTGCGGCAGGTGCGCGCTACGCCCGCAGGTCATTCCTGAGAGCAGGAGGGTCGCTTTTCCGAGTTGGGTTCGCGGTGCCAATGTAATATGGTATATGCAGACGCCCTGCACTAAGGAAGGTGCAACAACCCATAGTGAGGGATCTGTCATGAGCGAACCGCGCACTATTAAGAAGTATCCGAACAGGCGGTTGTACGATACGGTCGAGAGCCGCTACATCACGCTCGCGGACATCCGCCGGCTGGTGATCGAGCGCGTCGACTTTGTGGTCATCGACAAGAAGACTCAAGGGGACATCACGCGTTCAATCCTGCTGCAGGTCATTGCCGAGCAGGAACACGACGGCGAGCCTCTGATGAGCTGCGACTTCCTCTCGCAGGTCATCCGCTCCTACGGCGACGCCATGCGCAGCATGGTCGGCAGCTACCTCGAGCAGAGCCTGAAACTGTTCGCGAACTCGAACGCCGGGCGCGGACCGCCGCCGGCTTGAAGGCGCAGGTCCGCGCTCAGCCCGCCTCGACGTCGCGCATCGACAGGCGGATGCGCCCCTGGCGGTCGACCTCGAGCACCTTCACGCGAATCACGTCGCCTTCCTTGAGCTTGTCGCTGACACGCTCGACGCGTTCATTGGAAATCTGCGAGATGTGCACCAGGCCGTCGCGGCCGGGCAGGATGGTCACGAAAGCGCCGAAATCCATCAGGCGCGCGACCTTGCCTTCGTAGATCTGACCGACCTCGACGTCGGCGGTGATGAGCTCGACGCGCCGCTGCGCCTCGCGCCCGGCGGCACCCGACACCGAGGCGATCTTGACCGTGCCGTCGCTCTCAATGTCGATGGTGGTCCCGGTCTCTTCGGTGATCTGGCGGATGACCGCGCCGCCCTTGCCGATGACGTCGCGGATCTTCTCCGGATCGATCTTGAGCGTGATGATCGACGGCGCCCACTCGGACATCTTGGCGCGCGGCTCACGGATGACCCGGTTCATTTCCTCGAGGATGTGCAAGCGAGCGGCGCGGGCCTGCTCGAGCGCGACGCGCATGATCTCGGGCGTGACGCCCTCGACCTTGATGTCCATCTGCAGTGCGGTCACGCCATCGCGGGTGCCGGCGACCTTGAAATCCATGTCGCCCAGGTGATCCTCATCGCCCAGGATATCGGTGAGCACCTGATAGCGGCTGCCTTCGAGCACCAGGCCCATGGCGATACCGGCCACGGGCGCCTTGATCGGTACGCCCGCGTCCATCAGCGACAGCGAGGTGCCGCACACGCTCGCCATCGAGCTGGAGCCGTTGGACTCGAGGATTTCGGACACCACACGGATCACGTACGGGAAGGCGGTCATATCCGGCATCACCGCCTTGACGCCGCGGCGCGCCAGATTGCCGTGACCGATTTCGCGTCGTTTCGGCGCGCCCATCATGCCGGTCTCGCCCACCGAGAACGGCGGGAAATTGTAATGCAGCATGAATGGCTCGCGGCGCTCGCCTTCCAGAGCGTCGATGATCTGCGCATCGCGCGTGGTGCCGAGAGTGGTCGTCACCAGCGCCTGGGTTTCGCCGCGGGTGAACAGCGCCGAGCCGTGGGTGCGCGGCAGCACCCCGACCTTGACGGTGATCGGGCGCACGGTGCGCGTGTCGCGCCCGTCGATGCGCGGCTCGCCGTTGAGGATGCGCTGGCGCACGATGTTGCTCTCGATCCTGAAGAGCACGCTCTCGACAGTTTCCGCGCTCCACTTGGGGTGCTCGCCGCCGGCGAGCGTCGCGACGGTCTGGGTCTTGATCTCGCCGAGGCGCGCGTGTCGCTGCTGCTTCTCGGTGATGGTATAGGCCTGGGCCAGCGCCGCCTGCGCATGCAGGGTGACCGCGCTCGTCAGCTCCGGGTTCTCCACTGGCGTCTGCCAGGTCCAGCGCGGCTTGCCCACCTGGGTGGCGAGCTCCTTGATGGCGCGGATGGCGACCTGCATCTGCTCATGTCCGAATACGACCGCACCCAGCATGACCTCCTCGGACAGGCCCTTGGCTTCCGACTCGACCATCAGCACCGCGTGCTCGGTACCGGCCACCACCAGATGCAGCTGCGACTGGCTCAGCTCGCTGGCCGTCGGGTTCAGCAGATAGCGGCCGTCCTTCCAGCCGATGCGGGCAGCGCCAATGGGTCCGCTGAAAGGAACGCCCGACAGCGTCAGCGCCGCCGAAGCGCCCAAGAGCGCGGGGATGTCCGCATCGATGTCCGGGTCCATCGACAACACCGTCGCCACGACCTGCACGTCGTTGCGGAAACCATCCGGGAACAGCGGCCGGATCGGACGGTCGATGAGCCGCGAAGTCAGCGTCTCCTTTTCGGTCGGCCGGCCTTCGCGCTTGAAGAACCCGCCGGGGATTCGTCCCGCGGCGTAGGTCTTCTCGATGTAGTTGACGGTCAGGGGGAAGAAATCCCGGCCCGGGGCCGGGGTCTGCTGTGCGCAGGCGGTGACCAGCACCACGGTGTCGCCCATGGAGACGCGCACTGCGCCCTCCGCCTGGCGGGCGATCTCACCCGTGTCGATGGTGACCGTATGCTGCCCATAAGAAAATGACTTGCTGACGACGCTCAAGGCTCAATCCTCGAAAGTGGAAGGTTCAGGCACAAAAACACAAAGGCCGCGCGTATGACGGCGGCCCTTGGGTTTTCAACGGCGAAGCCCCAGTCGCTCGACGAGCTCCTGGTACTTCTGGGGTTGCGTGGCTCTGAGGTAATCGAGGAGCTTGCGGCGCTGGTTCACGAGCTTGACCAGCCCGCGCCGCGAGGAGTGATCACGCTTGTGCGCGGTGAAGTGCTCGCCGAGGCCGTTGATGCGCTCGGAGAGCAGCGCGACCTGTACTTCCGGAGAGCCGGTGTCGGCTGGTCCGCGGCGGAACTGCGCGAGGATCCCGCCCTTTTTCTCGCTGGTTAAAGCCATTGCGCGATAGTCCTAACTACTTGTCTTAAGAGCCCTTTTGATAAGCGCGGGATTGTACCCGGCCGGGCCGTCCTGCCACAAGCTGCACGTCAATGCGCGAGCACCAGCGAGCGAATCTGTCGCGCCAGGGTCTCGCGATCCCCGGGCTGAAATCCCTCGTGCCTCCATTGAATCTGGCCGCTGCGGTCGATCAGAAAGCTGGTCGGGATGGCCTTGACGCCGAACTTCCCGGCGAGCAGACCGTCCGGGTCGAAGACGATGCCAAAGCGCGGGATGTGGTCCTGAAGGAACCGCTCGGCATCGGCATGCACGTGATCTACGTTGACCGCGATGACGACAAAACCATCCGCACCCAGCTCGCCCTGCATGCGGCTCATCCAGGGAAACGAGCGCCGGCAAGGTGCGCTCCAGGATGCCCAGAAATCGACATACACGACCTGCCCCCTGAATGCGGCGAGGTCGAGCAGGTCGTCTGCGCTCGCCGCGCTCGCGGCCGGCGATGCCAACACGGGGAGCAGGACCATCACTCGGCCGAGCGCCGGCAGGCGTCGCATCAGCATGCGCATCGCGATGAGGATAGAAGGTCACGCTTAAGGCACACTTAAGCAACGCGGTAATGAAATGGCGGGCAACCGGGTCGGGATAGCGCGGTGCGGATTCTGTTGGTCGAGGATGACGAAATGCTCGGCGAGGCCGTCCGGGACGGACTGCGTCAGGAGAGCCATGTCGTCGATTGGGTACGCGACACCGGTGCCGCGCTCGCGGCCTTGTCGACGGCGAGCTTCAGCGCGCTGGTCCTGGATCTGGGGCTGCCGAGCAGCGACGGATTTGCGGTGCTGCGCTGGCTGCGTCAGAACGGCCAAGCCACCCCGGTTGTCATCGTGACGGCCCGCGATCGCGTCACCGACCGCATCGCCGGTCTCGACGCCGGCGCGGACGACTACCTGATCAAGCCCTTCGACATCGATGAGCTCGGGGCACGGCTGCGCGCCATAACGCGCCGCGCGCTCGGGTGTGCCGAGTCGATGCTCATCGTGGGTGAGGTGGTGCTCGACCTGCGTCAGCGCGTGGTCACCTGCCAGGGCGAGCCCGCCGGACTGACCGCTCGCGAGTACGCGGTGGTCGAGCTTCTGATGCGCAAGGCCGGCTGCCTGGTGACCCGCGCCGAGATCGAGGAGGAGCTGTATGGATTCGAGGATGACATCGCCAGCAACGCGATCGAGGTCCACATCCACAACCTGCGGCGCAAGCTGGGTCCGCGCTTCATCACCAATCTCAAGGGACGCGGCTATCGCGTCGAGACCGCCCGTTAGCGCCGAGCGACCCTGGTCGCTGCGCCGGCGCATGGCGATCGCCGTGGTGAGCGCTGCCTGCCTGGTCTTCATGATCCTTGGGCTGCTCGTCTATCGCGCGGTCGCAACGAGCACGGCCAGGCAATTCGACGAGTTGCTGCAGCAGCAGGCGGAGCTCGCCCTGCGCTATGCCGATCACGAGTACCGCGAGGGCGAGACCGTCGTACCCGCATCGCTCAGCAACGGCGGCCAGCCAGTGCAGTTCGACGTCGTCTACCAGATCGCCACGCGCTCGAATCAGCTGCTGTACCGATCCCCGGGGGCGCCGCTTGCCACGCTCGCCGGCGGCGACGGTCCGGGCTACTCCAACACCGTGCTCGAGGGCCGCTCCTGGCGGGTGTACTCACTGAGCTCCAGCGAAACCCCGCTGGTCATCCACATTGCCGAGCCGCTCGAGTACCGGGATGCCCTGCTGTCCCGCACACTGCGCGCGGTCGCACTGCCGCTGCTGTTTGCGCTCGTGCTCCTGACCGCGCTCATCGGTGTGGTGACGGAGCGCGCTTTCCGCCCGGTGCGACGCATCGCGGCGGATCTTGCCGGCCGCGGGGCCGATGATCTTTCCGCGGTCAACACGACGGAGATGCCGGTCGAGACGCACGCGCTGGGAGTTGCGCTCAATGGGCTGCTGTCCCGGCACGCGGAGATTCTGGCGCGCGAACGACGATTCACCGCAGAGGCTGCGCATGAACTGCGCACCCCGCTCGCCGCGCTGCGCGCGCAGGCGCAGGTCGCCGCCCGTGCCACCACGGCCTCCGAAGCCCGGCGCGCGCTCGAGAAGCTGCAGGCCAACATCGACCGCACCACGCACCTGATGAGCCAGCTGTTGTCGCTGGCGCGCCTCGAGCCCGGATCGGCAGCTGGCGCCGGCCAGACCACGCCGGCCAAGGTCGTCATCGATCTGGTCATCGGAGACCTGGCGCAGGCCGCACGCGAGAAGAAGGTCAATGTCGCGGTCTCGGGCTGCCTGGAAGTGATGCCGGGCTCCCCGGAGGTGCTCTACCTGCTGATCCGCAATCTGCTGGAGAACTCCATTCGCAACGTAGGTGAGCGGGGTCGAGTGGCACTCGACGTGACGACCCGCGAGCGGTCCGTAGTGCTATCGATCAGCGATGATGGACCGGGGATTCCCAGCGAGCAGCGCACACGCGCCTTCGAGCGTTTCTACCGCATACCGGGCAGTCCGCCGGGTGGCAGCGGCCTGGGTCTTTCGATTGTCGGGCGCGTCGTCGAACTCCTGGCCGGTGACATCGAGCTTTCCGAGCCGGCAGGCGGCAGCGGTCTCATCGTCACCGTTTGCTTGCCGTTTCGGATCGCGGCGTAGATTTGCGATAGCGCGCCTATTGCTGGGCGATAACGCCGGCATCCATATTGCCGTTGCTCCAGGTATAGCCGTTGCTCCAGGTATAGCCGTTGCTCCAGGTGTAGCCGTTGCTCCAGGTGTAGCCGTTGCTCCAGGTGTAGCCGTTGCTCCAGGTGTAGCCGCTTCCCGAGGTGTACGACCCGTTCCAGAAGAGCCCGTCCAAGAGCAACGGAATGAGTTCGAGCACGTCCTTCACTATGCAGACTAAGGTGCCGACCAACCACCCGACCAAGCCGCTGCCACGCGAACAGGTGGTGGTTTTCTGGTCTTGCATGATGTAGTAGTTGCCCTTCGAATCCCGATTCGCTCGCCCGCCATAGTGCTGCTGCCCCGAGAGATCGAGCGCCACGTTCAATCCCTGATTGGCGCAGTTGGTGGCGGTGCCGTAGACGGCGTCGTGCGCATTCACCAGACCGGTTCCCTGTTGGAACACTGTATAAGCCAGCGAGCCTTTGGAGTTGACGGCCGGATGAGCTCCGGACATCAATCGGCACTTGACCTGATCCGGAGTCAAGGACGGATCTACCTGCAGCATCAGCGCGACCACACCGCTTACCACGGCAGTGGCTTGCGACGTGCCCGACATCGTGAAGTCATCGTACGGTCCGACCCACTGGGGAAACTGCGCAGCCAGCGTGCCGTTGTTGGGCGCGTAGGCGAGCATGTGACCGCCCATCCCCAGGATTTCCGGCTTCACGAAGCCCTCGTACGTCGGACCGGCGGAGGAGAAGCTGGCGAGCTGGTACTGCAGCGGCTGCATCGGGTGATACGCGTCGGTTACCGCACCCACGGTGATGACGTAGGGGACGTTGCCGGGGGCGTTGATGGTCATCGGTTGCGGCCCCCGATTGCCGGCCGCGGCAACGACCACAATGCCGGAAGCCCAGGCGGCCATCACTGCCTGATCGAGCGGATCGTCCCAGTACGGCGACTGCGGCGGAGCTCCCAGGGACAGGTTGATCACGCGAATGTTGTATCGGAGCCGTTGCGTGACGACCCACTGGATACCGCTGATGACGTCGAAGTACCGGCCGGCGCCGGTGCTGTCCAGCACGCGTACGGAGACCAGATTACCGCCGGGTGCGACGCCCTGAAACTTACCGGTCGTGGCCACGCCACTGCTGGCGATGATCGACGAGATGTGCGTGCCGTGACCGAACAAGTCGTTGATACTCTGGCTGTAGTTCTGCAGTGCGGCGGTCAGGCTATACGTCGACTGCGTGCGCGCCTGGATCACGTCGTACTGGGCGAGCACGTGCGGAGTCTGGTACGGCGTCGTCTGCAGAGGACCCAGATTGCTCCACACTCCGGAGTCGAGCACCGCGACCGTGACACCCCGTCCGGTAACGCCACCGACATGCAGGTTACTGGCAGCAACCTCCGACGGGTAGTTGGTCTCGGGCAGGACACCGGCAGGTGAGCTCGCTTGCACCGGTGAGTCTTCGAAGATGCGCAGACGCGGGACATCCGAGGCTCGCAGCGCTTCGAGCTCGCGGTCATCCAGTGCAGCGCCTACTGCGCGGATAATGGAAAGCTCGCCGGTCACCAAGCCGCCGACGCGCACGACAGCGTCGCGCGCAACTTCGACGCTGTCGGCCTGCACGATGTAATCCTGACGTACGCCCGCCTGTGCCACTGGGGAAGGCGGTGTAGCCCGCGCAGGGGCTGGCGCAACTGCGACCGCTATCGGGACTACCGGCCGAGACGCAACGGTCACCGGCGACGGCGACGGCGCGTCACTTCGCAACATCAGCGCCAACAGGGCCAGCAAGAGACTCGCGCCGCAGGCTGCAAGCAGCCAGAGCC
>WNFK01134798.1_pt1 | contig 12072 bp, 11 predicted proteins | sample 5400281 | NCBI WGS metagenome assembly WNFK01 (sample SAMN13153350, study PRJNA577476) | soil metagenome | isolation source: 20 cm soil on Douglas fir-dominated hillslope | place: USA:California | collected 2013-09-17
CCCTCGCGGTGATCCAGCGCTTCGACCGGGCCTGGCTGGTGGCGCATCCGGAGATCCAGGCCTCGGTGCGGCAAAGGGCGTGGACCGGCACCACTGTGGTCGCTCGCGAGTTCATCGTCCACGCCCTGGCCGGCCACTTCGCCGAGAGCGTCGTCGGCCTCCTGGAGGCGGACTCGCTCGAGGCGGCGAGGGCGGGGGCAGCGCGTCTGCTTGGCGCCGGTGCAACCTCGAGGTCCGACACGCTCCTGGGCATCCGTCAGGCCGTCGCCGCGCTGTGAGGCCGGCCGACGGAAGCAGCATGACCACCGTAACGCTCGTCAGGAAGAGCGCCTATCACAACTCGGTGCCACTGCCCGCCCTGGCCCGGGGGCTGCGCGCGCGCACGCGAGACTGAGGTGGCCGCGCCGACAAGACCTCATGGCGCCAGGCGCTGCGCGATCCGCTGCGGGGCCCCAAGCTCAACGTGATGCGCGCCGGCGACGGGAGCGCGATCAAGGACCAGAGTCGGGGAGCGCGGCGCGCACCGAGGCGAAGGGCGCGGTCCAGCCCACGATGCCGCCCTGCGCGCGCACCATCTCGAGCGTGGCCTCCTTGAAGGCGGCGAAGTAGCTCTCGGTGGCGTCCTCCACGAGCAGGCACTCGTAGCCGCGGTCGTTGGCCTCCCGCATCGTGGTCTGCACGCACACCTCGGTGGTCACGCCGCCGAGGAGAAGGTGCGTGATGCCCTGACCTCGCAGGAGCCCGTCGAGCGGCGTGGCCCAGAAGGCCCCCTTGCCGGGCTTGACGATCACGGTCTCCCCGGGGCGCGGGGCGCACGCGGGGACGATGTCGTTGCCCGGCTCGCCGTCGACGAGGATCCGGCCCATCGGCCCCGCGGCCCCGATCCGGAGGGCCGGCGCGCCGCGAACCAGCTTGGCGGGCGGGCAGTCGGCCAGATCGGGCCGGTGTCCCTCTCGCGTGTGCAGGACGCGGATGCCTTTCGCGCGGCACCATGCGATGAGCGCGGCGACGGTGGGCACGATGCGGGCGAGCCGGCTCACGTCGTTCCCGAGGGCCTCGCCGAACCCGCCGGGCTCGATGAAGTCGCGCTGCATGTCGATGACCACGAGCGCGGTGCTCGGCACCGCGAAGGCGTACGCGTACGGGCGGGCGGCGATCTCGGCCACGACGCGCCCTCAGCCCCGCGTCGCGTGGTGGTGGCCCGCCATGGCGGGCCCGATCACGGCGATGTCGGCGGCGCCGATGGACGTCTCGTGCACGAAGCGCCCGCCGGACATCACCACCACCCGGTCGGACAGGGCGAGGATCTCGTCGAGGTCCTCGCTGACCAGAAGCACCGCCGCCCCCGCGTTCCGCGCCGCCAGGATGCGGTCGTGGATCTCCGCCACCGCGGCGAAGTCGAGCCCGAACACGGGGTTGGCGACGATCAGCACCGACACCGACTCGGACAGCTCGCGCGCCAGCACGGCGCGCTGCACGTTGCCGCCGGAGAGCGTGGCCATGGGCGCGTCGGGGCCCGCCGCCTTCACCTTGAACTCGGCGATCCACCGCACCGCCTGGGCGCGCAAGGCGCCCCACCGGAGCCACGGGCCGGCGGCGAGCGGGGGCCGGTCGAAGTTGCGCAGGGCCATGTTCTCGGCCACGGTCATCCCGGGCACGCAGGCGTTGCGGAAGGGCTCCTCGGGCAGGCTGAAGGCGCCGTGGAAGCGGATCGCTCCCCGCGTGGCGCGGTAGGGCCGGCCGTCCACGCCGACGGCGCCCGCGGTGGGCTCGCGCTGGCCGATGAGGGCCTCGACGAGCTCGCGCTGGCCATTGCCGGAGACGCCGGCGATGCCCACGATCTCTCCCGGGCGCACCGCGAGGGAGACGCGGTCCACCGCGACGAGCCCGGCCTCGTCCTCGACCACGAGCCCGTCGATGACCAGGCGGGCCGCCCGGCCCGGATCCCACCCGTTCATGCGCTCGGCTTGGGCCTCGGGGATCTCCCGCGCGCCCACCATCATCTCGGCCAGGCGTGCGGGCGTCAGCTCGGGCACCCGCCCCTCACCGGCGAGCCGGCCCCGGCGCAGCACCGACACCGCGTCGGCGAACGCCATGACCTCGCGGAACTTGTGGGTGATCATGAGCACGGTCACCCGGCCGGCCCGGGCCATGGCCTGGAGCATGCCGAGCACCTCGTCGGCCTCGGCGGGCGTGAGGACGGAGGTCGGCTCGTCGAGGATGACGAGGCGCCGGCGGAGGTACAGCAGCTTGAGGATCTCGACCTTCTGCTTCTCGCCGGCGGCGAGCTGCCACACCGGCCGGTCGAGATCGAGGGCGAACGGGACCGTGGTCATGAAGGCGGCGAGCCGCTCGCGCTCGCGCCGCCACTGGACGCGGAGCGGCACGTCGTCGCGCGCCATCACCAGGTTCTCCGCCACCGTCATGCTCGGCACCAGCGTGAAGTGCTGGTAGACCATGCCGACGCCGAGGGCGTGCGCGTCGGCCGGGGAGCGGATGTCCCGCTCCCGGAGCCCGACGAGGACCGCGCCCGCGTCGGGCCGCTGGTAGCCGACCACGCACTTCACGAGGGTGCTCTTGCCCGCGCCGTTCTCCCCGAGAAGGGCGTGGAACGATCCAGCGGCCACGCGGAGCGAGACGTCGTCGAGGGCGGTGAAGCCCCCGAAGCGCTTGGTGAGGCCGATCACCTCGAGCTCGAGGGCGGTCGCGGTCACGCGCGGCGCTCGAGGGCGGCGAGCAAGGCCTCGGAGCGGGCCACCGCGCCGAACACGCCGCCCTGCATCGTGACCATCTTGACCGCGGCGCGGTGATTGCCCGCGTCGGTGGCCCCCGTGCAGTCCTCGAGGAGCAGGCACTCGAAGCCGCGGTCGTTGGCCTCGCGCATGGTCGTGTGCACGCACACGTCGGTGGTGATGCCGGTGAGCACGAGGTTCGTGATGCCGCGGGTGCGGAGGATCAGCTCGAGGTCGGTGGCGCAGAACGAGCCCTTGCCGGGCTTGTCGATGACCGCCTCGCCCGGGGCGGGCGCCAGCTCGGGGATGATCTCCCACCCGGGCTCCCCGCGGACGAGGATGCGGCCGCAGGGACCGGGGTCGCCGATGCCGGCGCCGATGCGGCGGGACCGCCAGCGCTTGTTGGCGGGCAGGTCGGACAGGTCCGGCCGGTGCCCTTCCCGCGTGTGGATCACGTGAAAGCCCGCCGCGCGCGCGGCCTCGAGCACGGCCTGGATCGGCTTGATGGGCGAGCGCGTGAGCGCGAGGTCGTAGCCCATCACGTCGACGTAGCCGCCGACGCCGCAGAAGTCGGTCTGCATGTCGATGACCAGGAGGGCGGTGTTGCCCGGACGGAGATCGCCGTCGTACGGCCACGGATACGGGTCGGCCACTACGAAACGCTGCGTCATCGTCGTCACCTCGCTGCGCTCACGCGCCGGGGGCGCGCTAGCGGTTGATGCTCAGCTCGCCGGGGGCGCCCGCGAGCGTCCGGCGCGGCGAGCACGTCGCGATCATGATCCCGAGCGTCACCACGTACGGCGCGGCGTTGAACAGATAGTAGCCGCCGCTGATCCCGATCGACTGGAGCGCCGGGCCCAGCGCGCTCGCGCCACCGAACAGGAGCGCCGCGTAGAAGCAGCGGAGGGGATCCCAGCGCGCGAAGATGACCAGCGCCACCGCCATCAACCCCTGCCCGCTCGACAGGCCCTCCGTCCAGCTCCCGGGATAGTACAACGACAGGGACGAGCCGCCCACGCCGGCGAGGAAGCCGCCGAGGGCGGTGGCGAGCGTCCGCACCGCCGGCACGCGGTAGCCCATGGCGCGCGCGGCGTCCGAGCTGTCGCCGACCATGCGGGTCACGAGCCCCCAGCGCGTGTGGCGGAAGGCCCACCCGAGCCCGAGCGCCAGCGCGAGCCCGATGACGAAGAGCGGGTTCACCCCGAGTGCGGTCCGCACCTGTGGGGACGTGCTCCACGCGCCCAGCGGAAGCGACGGCAGCATCGACGCCTCCGGCTGCACGTACGGCTTGCCGAGGAAGAAGGCGAGGCCGGTGCCGAGCAGCATGAGCCCGATCCCCACCGCGATGTCGTTCACCCGGGGCAGGCTGCACACGAACCCGTGCATGAGCCCCAGGGCGAAGCCGGCGCCCCCCGCGGCGAATACGCCGGCCCACGGGTCACCCGTTCGGTACGACACCGCGTAGCCGACCATCGCCCCCATCACGAGAATGCCCTCGAGCCCGAGGTTGATCCGCCCGCTCTTCTCGGTGATGCACTCGCCGAGGCTCACGAACAGGAACGGCGTGCTCAGGCGGATCGCGCCGGCGAGCACCGCGAGCGGCACGCCCCACCAGCCGATCCCGGTCATCGCTCACGCCGCCGGCCGGAAGATCTTCAGGCGGCCGTAGAGCGCCTCGCTCGCGAGAATGACCATGAAGGCCACTCCCTGGAGCACGAGGACGGTGGCGTCGGGCAGGTCGAGCCGACGCTGGAGCATGCTGCCGCTCGCCGAGATGCCACCGACGAGCACGGCCACCGGCACGATCGCCAGCGGCTGCTGGCGGGCGATGAACGCGATGAGGATGCCCCCGTAACCGTAGCCGGCGACGAGCGAGGCGTTCGCGGTGCCGTGCACGGCGGCCACCTCGACCATGCCGGCCAGGCCCGCGGCGGCGCCGCCGAGCCCGCAGGCGGCCAGAACGAGGCCGCCCACCGGCAGCCCGGCCAGCCGCGCCGCGCGCCCGCTGCCGCCGACGATGCGCAGGGCGAAGCCCACCGTGGTCCGCGCGACGAGGACGTACATCGCCACGCACAAGATCACGCCGAAGCCGAGCCCCCAGTGGACGTCGAGCCCGGGCAGGTGCCCGAGCATGTTCGCCTCGCCGATGGGCATGGTGGAGGGCTTGTTGAGGCTGGCGGGATCGCGGAGCAGCCCCTCGACGAGGTGGTTGAACACCGCGATGGCGATGTAGGTCAGGAGCAGGCTCGAGATCGTCTCGTTGACGCCGCGGTAGTGGCGCAGGGCGCCGGCGAGGCCGATCCAGGCCGCGCCGACCGCCATGGCGCCCGCCGCCATCGCGAGCTCGATGGCGAGGGGCGCCGCGCCGCCGAGGAGGTGGCCGATGACGGCGGCGGCGAGGCCCCCGAGCACGAGCGCGCCCTCCCCGCCGATCACCATGAGCCCGACCTGGGCGGGCAGGGCCACGCAGAGCGCGGTGAGGATGAGGGGCGCCGCCCGGACCAACGTGTTCTGCCAGGAGAACGCGGACGCGAAGGCACCCCGGTAGATCAGCGCGTACACCTCGAGCGGGTTCTGGTTCAGCGCGGCGACGAAGAGGCCGAACAGCACCATGGCCGCCGCGAGGGCGGCGACTGGGAGGACGACGGCCTCCGCCGCCGCCCCACGCTCTTGCCGGGTCACACCTTGCCGATCACTCCCTCGACGAGATAGGCCATCTGCTCGAGCACCACCTCGGTCTGCTTCTGGGAGACGCCGGCGTCGATCACGGTCTTGCCGGTATTGTCCTTGAGGGGCCCCTTGAAGATCACGAAGTCCCCGTTCATCATGCGCGCCTTCACGCCGTCGGCGTTCTTGCGCGCCACTTCGGAGACCGCGCGGCCGTAGGCGGAGGTCTTCACGAAGCCCTCCTTGAGGCCCCCGCGCAGGAAGTTGACCATCGGCTTGCCGGCCTGGGCGTCCTTCACGTGCATGGTGTAGGGCGTGAGCCAGTTCCACTCGGCGCCGGTCAGGTAGCCCTTGGGAGCCAGCGTCGCCTGGTTGGCGTGGTAGCCACAGACGAAGACGCCGCGGCGCTCGGCGGTCTCCACGACGACCTTGGGGCTGTCGACGTGACACGTCAGGACGTCCACGCCCTGGTCGATGAGGCTCTGGGCGGCCTCCGCCTCCTTGACGGGCAGTGACCAGTCACCGGTGATGACCAGCTGGGTGGTGATCTTCGGGTCCACGCTCCGTGCGCCGAGCGTGAAGGCGTTGATGTTCCGCAGCACTTGCGGGATCGGCTTGGCCGCGATGAACCCGAGCTTCTTCGTCTTGCTCGTGTGCCCGGCCACGACCCCGTTCAGGTACTGGCACTCGTCGATGTAGCCGAAGTAGCTCCCGACGTTCTTCGGGTGCTTGCCCTCGGTCCAGAGCCCGCCGCAGTGGGCGAAGCGTACCTTCGCGTATCGCTCCGCCATGCGGAGGATGTGCGGATCGAAGTAGCCGAACGAGGTAGGGAAGAGCAGTGTCGCGCCGTCCTGCTCGATCATGGAGGCCATAGTCTTCTGCACGTCCGTGGTCTCCGGCACCTTCTCCTGCTCGACCACCGTCACGCCCGGCATCTTCTTGATCGCGGCGGCGGCCTGCGCCTGGGCCTGGTTGTAGCCGTAGTCGTCGCGCGGGCCCACGTAGATGACCCCGATGACGAGCTTGTCCGCGGCGCGCGCGGGGCGCGGCCGGAAGAGCCCCAGGGCCCCGACGGCGCCCGCGATCCCGAGCGTCTTGAGGGCATCGCGGCGGCTCCCGTGTCCTGTCATGTCGAGCATGTCCCTGCTCCTTGGAGAGAGTGCTTGTCGAGGAAGCGACCCGTGGCGTCCTACGCAAGCCGCGCACCAAGGCCCGCCCGCGCGCCAAGCGTGCGTCCCGAAACGGATGTACCCGGAAGCCCGGCGACCCCGGCCTGCTTTATTCTTGAGCACAAGCGACGCGTCTGCTCAACCCTTGAGCGCAGGCCCGGACGCGCGGACGCCGTCGAGCAGATCCGCTGGGCCCACGGGCGAGGCGTCAAGATCCTGGCCGAGACCTGCCCCCAGTACCTCGTCCTGACCGCCAACCGCCTGCACGTGCCCGGCTTCGAGGGCGCGAAGTACATCTGCAGCCCCCGCCGCGTGACGAGGCGAGCCAGCAGGCGGTGTGGCAGGGCCTCGCCTCGGGCGTCTTCCAGGTCGTCTCCTCCGACCATGCCGCCTTCCGCTTCGACGACCCCGAAGGCAAGAAGCGCCACGGCGTCGGCGCATCCTTCACCCAGGTCCCAAACGGCATTCCCGGCGTCGAGACCCGGATGCCCCTCCTGTTCTCCGAGGGCGTCGGCAAGGGCCGTATCGATCTCCGGACGTTCGTGGCGCTCACCGCGACCAACGCGGCCCGGATCTACGGCCTCTTCCCGCGGAAGGGCACGATCGCGGTCGGATCCGACGCCGACGTAGTGGTGTGGGACCAGGACCGCGAGGTCGTCATCACCAGCGACCTCCTGCACTCCGCCTGCGACTACACGCCCTACGAGGGCATGCGGGTGCGCGGCTGGCCGACCGTCGTTTTCTCGCGGGGCGAGGTGGTCGTCGAGGAGGGCAAGCTGCTGGTCACCCCCGGACGGGGCCAGTTCCTCCGCTGCGGCCGCCCCTCCTCTCTGCCCGCCTGATCCCGCCCGCCCGGTGCCCGTTCCGCGGACACCGGGCGTGAGGTTGCCCGGAACTTGAGCAACCGCCAGCGGAGGCGTCTGACCTAAATCACTGATTCGCCGCGGCTCTCGCCGTGGCACACGCGGTGCAGTCCCCCGTCGGCGGATCCCCACTCCAAGGAGGCTTGGACATGCGCAGCGCCCTCAGCGGTAGGCAGACGGCTCATCGGTGGCTGGCCCTCGCGATCCTCACGATAGCGCTCGGCGCCCTGGCCGCCCTCTCCGGCCAATCCGCGGCCTCCGGCGAGGCCATCACCCGCGGGCTCACGGTGGCCATCGACGAGATCAACGCCAAGGGCGGGGTGGTCGGCGGTCGCACACTCGAGCTCGTCCGCCGCGACGACGAGTCGAACCCCTCGAAAGGTGTCACCGCGGCCCGCGAGCTGATCTTCAAGGAGCAGGTTGCGGCGCTCTTCGGGGGCATCGACTCGCCCGTGTCACTCGCCATCGTGCCGATCGCCAACGCCGAGAAGAAACCGTTCATCGGTGTCTGGGCGGCGGCGACCGGCATCACCCGCAACGGAGCCAACCCGAACTACGTCTTCCGGGTGTCCGCCGTCGACGTGATCGTGGACAAGGGGCTCATCCAGTATGCGGCCCGGACGTACGGAGCCAGGAAGCCCGGGCTCATGCTGATCAACAACCCGTGGGGCGAGTCCAACAACGACGGGCTCGGCAAGGCCGCGGCCGCGCAAGGCGTCACCATCGCGGGCGTCGAGAAGTTCCAGACCGAGGACGTCGACATGGTGCCGCAGCTCTCGCGCCGCGCCGGGCGCCCAGGTCGTCCGCGCGCTCGACCGGATGGGCTGGGCCGTGCCGGTGTTCTCCCACTGGGGCGTCTCCGGCGGCCGGTTCGTCGAGCTCGGCGGGCCGAGCGCGAGCAAGGTGCACTTCGTCCAGACCTACAGCTTCTTCGGCGACCAGTCGCCGCGCGGCAAGCACGTGCTCGAGCTGCTGATGAAACGCTACCCCCAGGTGAAGAGCCCGGTCGACGTGATCGCCCCGGTGGGCACCGCCAACGCCTACGACGCGCTGCACATCCTAGCCCGGGCCATTCAGACCGCCGGGGCCACCGACGGGCCGAAGGTGCGGGAGGCGATGTACAAGGTCGGCCGCTACGAGGGGCTGATCAAAACGTACGATCCCGCGTTCACCGCGGACAACCACGACGCGCTCAGCGAGAACGACTACGTCATGGTCCACTACACCGACAAGGGCGAGATCCTCCCGGTGAAGGGCAAGTAACGGCGCCGACGGCCCCGGCAAAGACGCCGATGCTCGTCCTCTCCGCCCTCATCACGGGGACCGCCACCGGCAGCATGTACGGACTCCTGGCCCTGGGCTTCCACGTCACCTGGGCGGTGTCGCGCACGGTCAACTTCGCGCAGGGCAGCTCGATGATGCTCGGGGCGGTGCTCCTGTACGGGCTCGTCGTCACCCAGCAGTGGCCCGGCGGCGTCGCGGTGGCCGCCGCCCTCGTCCTCTGCGGTGCCTACGGCCTGGCCGTCGAGCGCTGCGTGGTGCGGCCGTTCGTGGCGCGCCGCTCGGACGCGTGGCTGATGGCGACGGTGGCGGTGGGGATCGTCCTCGACAACGTGGCGCTGTTCACCTTCGGCAAGGAGCCGCGGGCGATGCCGTCTCCCCTCACCCACCATACCGTGCAGGTGCTGGGCGCCGGCGTCTATCCGCTCCACCTGCTCATCCCCGCGGTCGGCCTCGGCATCGCAGCCACGCTCGGCCTGGCGACGCGCTACACCGTCTACGGCAAGGCCCTGCTCGCGGCGGTGCAGAGCCCCCAGGCGGCGCGGCTCGTCGGGGTACGGGTGGAGACGGCGACGAGCGCGGCCTACGCGCTGTCCACGATCTTTGCGGGCGTGGCTGGCGTCCTCATCGCCCCGCTCGTCACGGTCTCGGCGGGCATGGGCTGGGTCTTCGGCATCAAGGCCTTCGCGGCCGCCATCCTGGGCGGCCTCGACAGCGCGTGGGGCGTGGTGGTGGCCGGCATCCTCTTCGGAATCACCGAGGCGCTGGTGACCACGCTGCTCGGCTCGACCTACACGAACATCTTGTCGTTCGGCGCGGTCATCCCCGCGCTGGCCCTGATGCCGCACGGCCTCCTCGGCCGCGCGGGCGCCCAGCGCGTTTGACGTGCGCGGCCCCCTGATCGGCTCCGGCGTCCTCCTGGGCGCCGTCGCGCTGTGCCTGGCTGGCGACGGCTACCAGACGTACCTCCTCGGCCTGGTCGGGGTAACCGCGCTGGTGGCCACTGGCCTCAACGTGCTGATGGGGCTGACCGGCCAGACCTCGATCGGCCACGTCGGCTTCTTCGCCATCGGCGCGTACACCACCGCCATCCTCACCAAGGACGCGGGAGCGAGCTTCTGGCTCGCCCTCGTCGCGGCGGGCGTGCTCGCCGCCGTCGTCGGGGCCGCGCTCGCGCTGCCCGCGCTGCGGCTTTCGGGCCCCTACCTCGCCATGATCACGCTGGCCTTCGCGTTCGTGGTCGAGCACGGGGCCATCGAGTGGCGCGGGCTCACCGGGGGCTCCAACGGGATCATGGGCATGCCACCGGTCTCGGTGGCCGGTGTCGCGCTCGATGCGCGCGCGCTGGCCGCGGCCATCGCGGGGGTCACCGCCGCCGGGGTCGCCCTGTTCTGGCTCATGAGCCGGAGCGGCTGGGGCTACGCCATGCGCGCGGTGCGCGACGCCGAGACCGCGGCGGCGGGCCTGGGGCTCCACACCATCGCCATCCGCGCGACGGCCTTCGTGGTGTCCGCCGTCTATGCCGGCGTGGCCGGCGGGCTCTTCGCCCCGCTCACCGGGTTCGTGAGTCCGGAGACGTTCCCGCTCATCACCTCCATCATCTTCGTGCTCGTGGTGATGGCGGGCGGCCAGGGCACGGTCGTCGGGCCGCTCGTCGGCGCGGTCATCGTGGTGCTGCTGCCCGAGGCGCTCTCCTCCCTCGCCGAGTATCGGCTGCTCTTCTTCGGCGCGCTGCTGTTCGTGGTGCTACTGATCGCCCCGCACGGCGTGGTGGGCGCGCTGGCCGCGCGCGTCGGTCGGGCGGCTCGGACGCCGGTCCCGGACCGCATCGACGTCGCCCGGTTTCTCGCGGGCGGGCCGGCGGCGGTGACGGCGACCCGCGGCGGCCTGGTCGCCGACGGCCTGGCGCGCGCCTTCGGCGGCGTACGCGCCGTGTCTGGTGTCGGCTTCACCGCCCGGCGAGGCGCGATCACCAGCGTCATCGGGCCGAACGGTGCGGGCAAGACCACGCTGATCAACCTGATCAGCGGCGTCACCCGGCCCGACGCCGGGCGCGTGCGCCTCGACGCGCGCGACCTGTCGGGCCTGTCCGCCCACGCCGTGGCGCGGGCCGGGGTCGCCCGCACCTACCAGACCTCCCAGCTCTTCGCGGGCTTGTCGGTGCTCGACAACGTGCTGGTCGGCCTCCAGCGCGGCCGCCTCGGCTCCCCGGTCTCGCCCCGGCGCGCGGCCGGCTCACCGGACATCGCGATCGCCGCCTCACTCCTCGCCTTCGTCGGCTACGCCGGGAGCCTCGACGCCTCCGCGGGCGCCCTGGCCCACGTGGACCGGCGCCTGGTTGAGACCGCGCGCGCCCTTGCCACGCGGCCGGCCGCCCTGCTGCTCGACGAGCCCGCCGCGGGACTCAGCGCCGAGGATACCCGGCGCGTGGGGACGCTGCTGCGGGCCATCGCCGACTGCGGGGTAGCGGTGCTGCTGGTCGAGCACGACATGAAGCTGGTGATGGACGTCTCCACCCACGTGGTCGTCCTCGACGCCGGGCTCGTCCTGGCCCAGGGAAACCCAGCCGCGGTGCAGGCCGACCCCGCGGTGCGCGCCGCCTACCTGGGCGAGCGGCGATCGGTGGACCGCGCGCGGGCCGGAGCGGCGCCGGCTCCTCGCGACATTGCCCTGAACGTGGCCGGCCTCGTGGCCGGCCACGGCGGCGCGCCCGTCCTGCCCGGCCTGAGCCTCTCGGTGGGCGCGGGCGAGATGGTCTCGGTGCTCGGCGCCAACGGGGCCGGGAAGTCGACCCTGATGGCGGCGCTCTCCGGGCTCCTCCGCGCCGAGGGAGGCGGCGTCCAGCTCTTCGGCACCGACGTGAGCACGCTCGACGCGCCGGCCCGCGTGCGCGCCGGCCTCGTGCTGGTCCCGGAGGGCCGCCTGGTCTTCCCCGACCTGAGCGTGCGCGACAACCTGCGACTGGGCGCCTTCCTCCGTCGCGACGCCGACATCGCGGCCGACATCGAGGCCATGCTGGCGCGGTTCCCGCGTCTGCGCGACCGGGCCGACAGGCGCGCGGGGCTGCTCTCGGGCGGCGAGCAGCAGATGCTCGCGCTGGCCCGGGGCCTGATGGCGCGCCCGCGCGTCCTGCTCCTCGACGAGCCCTCGCTCGGTCTGGCCCCGCAGCTCGTCGAGCAAGTCTTCGAGGAGCTCGCCGCCCTGCGCGACGCCGGCCGGACACTCCTCCTCGTCGACCAGAACGCCGAGCTGAGCCTCGCCATCGCCGACCGGGGCTACGTGCCCGACCGCGGGCGCGTGGCCGCCGAGGGGCCCGCGCCCGCGCTCCGCACCGACGGCGCGCTGCTCGACGCCTACCTG
>WNFK01197369.1_pt1 | contig 12071 bp, 9 predicted proteins | sample 5400281 | NCBI WGS metagenome assembly WNFK01 (sample SAMN13153350, study PRJNA577476) | soil metagenome | isolation source: 20 cm soil on Douglas fir-dominated hillslope | place: USA:California | collected 2013-09-17
GAGAGCCGAATACCCGCCCGTCCCACTATGTCATATCCAGATTGGTCGGTGAAAGAGGTGCCGGCCTCGAATCCAGTACTGTAGACCAGGCAATCCAACTCGAACAGCTGACCATCGACGATCACACCGGACGGCACGACCTCACTGATTCCTTGCCCCATCGTGTCGACCAGGTGAACATTCGGACGGTTGAAGGTGTCCAGGTATTCGTCGTGGAAGCACGGCCTCTTGCAGAACGCGCGATAGTAGGGCTTCAGCGCGTCAGCGACTTCCGGGTTCTCGATAATGGAGTCGACCCGAGCGCGAACACGCTCCATCTTCACAAAGTCGGCGAGCTCTGCGAACTTGCTCGTGGCGTCGACCTCACCGTCAGGCCGAGGGAGGTAGCCGGGTAGATCCGTGAACGCGTTCGTCCATCCGTCGCTGACCAAGTCTTCCTCAACGGATCCGCCCTCAACAACCGAATTGAAGTTCCACATTCGGTCTCGCTGCCAGCCCGGCCTAAGGGTAGCCGCCCACTCGGGGTCAGTCAGTCGATTGTTCCGTTCGAATATAGCCGAAGGGGTCCGTTGAAATACGTGGAGACTCTTAGCCGACGCACCTAGGTGGGGCACGGCCTGTATGGCAGTAGCGCCAGTTCCGATAATGCCAACCCGCTTGTCCGCGAGCTTGCTGAGCGTCCCGTTTGCATCGCCGCCCGTATATGCGTAGTCCCAACGGCTGGTGTGAAAGGCACGTCCGGCGAACGATTCTAGTCCGGGCACAGCAGGAAGCCTTGGCTTGTTGAGGGGCCCCTTGGTGACGATAAGGAACCGGCTCCGGAATCGATCCTTTTTGTCAGTTTCGATTAACCAGCGTGAATCCTCCTCACACCACGTAACCGCCGTCAGCGCTGCTTGAAAACAGGCATCGTCATATAGGTCAAAATGCTTAGCGACGCCCTGGAGGTGGGCGAGAATCTCTGGCTGGTATGCATACTTCTCGGTCGGAACGTACCCAAGCTCTTCCAGGAGAGGAAGGTAAATATAAGACTCCACGTCACATTGCGCGCCCGGGTACCTGTTCCAATACCAAACTCCGCCCACATCGGACGCAATATCGATCAGCCGAATGCGCTTCAGTCCTGCCTTCCGGAGGCGTGCTGCTACGGACAGGCCGGATATGCCCGCGCCAAGAATCGCCACATCGACATCGTCCTCAAGTGGTTGAGTACGCGGTGTCGATACGAACGGATCGAAGTCGTAGTCGGGGAATACGTCGTCATACCCTACGTACACCGCTTTGGGACCCTTCCGAGTCCTCTTATCACGTTCCGAGCGGTATCGGAGTCTCATCGACTCCCAGCGAGCTAGTAACTCTTCCTCGTTCTCGAACGCTTCCAACGCATCCTCCAACTTTCTGCCTGCTCTAAATGGAAAAATTCGACGCTTGGGTACTCACTTATCCGCTCGAGACCTTCCTCCACACACACTCGGGAAGCGTCGGCGAAACAGCGGGAGGACAAATCGCTTCGAACAGTTACCGCCGGGAGCCCGATCCCCGACGAACAGCCTGATAAAACTATTCCCAGGACGCCGCACCCGCAAAACGTGCCGTGAAAGACGGACAGGGGCTTTCCGGAAATTCCGGTACGTCTAGCGGCCTCTCCACATCCGTCACCTTGGGTCCGAGGGTACTAGCCAAACTGTCAAGAAATGCAAGGTCGAAGTGATAGACCGCAGCCGCAGTTTGCGACGTAATCTTTTTGATCTCGTCATACGGCATATTTGCGAAATTTCGCCGGAGCGCGAGTTCGGTGTGCGGCCAAGTACCTTCGTGGTGTGGGTAGTCCGCACCCCACATCAGCCTGTCCACTCCGACTTCGTGGCTTGTCGCGATATCGTCGTCGGTGAAGAAAGTGCCGACATAGCAGTTCGTCTTGAAGTATTCGCTCGGTGGTCGGGTCAGTCGCGCAGTTGCCGCCCCAGCAAAGAGGTTCTGCAGTGAACCTCGCGCCGAGGACGCATAATAGAACTGATCGAGCCGCTGCAGCAGCTCCGGAATCCACGAGCTGCGTGTCTCCGTGTACACAAGCTTGAGTTTCGGATAGCGGTCAAATACTCCCGCAAAGGCGAGTTGTTGAAAAGCTCGCTGGGCAAACAACTGGGATTCTAGGGCACCAATTGCCGGAGCCGCCCATCCGGCTCGGTTCTCCGCTTCTGCTACGAATCCAGCGTGGCGATGGATAGGCATATCTAGCTCTTCGCAAATCTGCCACACGTGGTCGTACTCCGGATAGTATAGGTTTACCAACTTCAGATGATGATCCGCTGGGAGCAGAATTCCCCTGAGTCCGTTCTCCTTGGCCCATTTAATCTCGGCTACTGCGGCGTCGATATCATCGAACAGAACCTGTGCGATGCCGGCACGCCGACCAGGCACCTCGGCGCAGAAGTCTGCGAGCCAGCGGTTATGAGCCTGAATCCCGGCCCATCGCTCTTCATACTCTGATTCCGACGTGGGCCCAGGAGCTGTGAGATTTCCGGAGGGATAAAAGGGTGGCACGGTGTTCGGAAAGATGACCTCTGCGACGATTCCGTCAGCTTCCAGGTCTTGCTGCCGTGCCGCGCTATCCCAGTTCACTGGAGCCATGAACGACGCGGCGCCCACGCGATTTTTGACATCGGTGTCGGCGTCGAGCGACTCCCATCCGTCCGAGAAGGTCGCGGCCCACTCGTCGAATCGGTCGTGCAGCCTGGTGGGAAGGTACTCTTTGTACCCCTCGATGGGCGCTCCGGCATGTGTGTCGCTGGAAATCAATGTGTAGCGCCGATCGACCACATCGGTCCTGACTTCATCTTCCTGCACGATTCATGTCCTTCCGGTTCGCTACTGCCGACTGCTGCCGAACGCGTTGATCTAAGCGCGGCGTCACCAACGACGAACCCGGAAGCGCCACTTACGGACCCCGCGTTTCCCGCTCAGCGGATTGTTTTTCCATTTTGATGGTAAGCAGGTGAGACTGTCTTGTCAAGAGTCATACTGTCTACTCATTGGATCGCGATAATGCACCCAGCGGTAACTGGCTATTTCGCTGCCATCCTCGAGGCCGCCACACGCCCCTCCGACGGGTTGTTTAGCTGCCGGAACGGCACTGGCTGCGAGGCCGACTGGCCTTGATTTGCGAAAGAACATCGCGGTATTCGCTGTAAATACCGCGACGGCACTTAGATGATCTTTAGGGGAATCATGGATGCAACACCGAAGCGTTTAGAGCTGATCGGCAGTTCGTCACGGTCGTTGCGATAGAAGAACGGGACCTCTGGTAGATCGCTTGGTTTCCGAGGTCTGGTTGTGACGACCGATCCAGCACCCTTCGGATCGCACTTTACGTGCGCTTCGATGACAGTTTGATCGCACTACCCCGGCATGAGGGCCGCAGAGTACTGGCGCGGAACTGCTCACGCAGGCGGTGGCTCAGTCCCGGCTCAATGTCCGCTCCGAAGCCCGGAATCAAGCTGGCTGACGGCCACACGATAGCTGCCGTATCGCGGGGCGATTTTCGCGACCGACCTGATCGCGTCGGTGAGCACCACCAACGGATCCCGAGTCCGGTCCGCGATCGGCGAGGTCATGCGGTTGCGCAGGATCGCCACCGCCAGGCGGTCATCTAGATCCGCGAAGCCCAGCTGGCCGCCGGACCCGGCGTGCGCCAGCACGGTCGACCCGCGGCCGAGCGCGTGGTAGTAGGAAGGCCCGCTGAACGGCACGGGAAGGTGGAAACCGCTGTGCGAGATGACCCTGTCGTCCAGCGCGAACTCGTCGTCGCTGATCGGGTCGTTCGGCGTAGCGCACCAGCGGACCCGCTCCTCCGAGAGCAGCCTGACGCCGTCGATCTCCCCACCGTTCGCGAGCATCGCGAAGAAGCGGGCGACGCTTTTGGCGTCCGCGATCGCACCCATGCCGGGCAGGCAGGCGGCGCGGACATCCTCCCGGCCGAAGTTCTCCGGTGTCGTCCGCAGCGACGGCGGGATCGCCTTCAACAACACCCGCTGAGCGGGCGTCAGTGTGGCCGGGTCCATTTCGGCGGACGTCCTCGCCATGTCGTCGCGCATGATCGCCACACGGGAGTTCACGTGCGGTGGGATCCCGAGCCAGAGGTCGTCGATCCCGAGGGGTGCGCAGATCTCGTCGGCCACGAAGCGGTCGGCGCGACGCCCCTGCGGATCAGCGCGCCGCACGAGCTCGCCGACGATCCAGCCGAACGTGTAGCCGTGGTAGGGCGTCTTCCGCCCGATGGGCAGGGTGGGCGCCATCGCGGCGATGGACGCGACCATGTCGTCCCAGTCGCACATGCGCTCGATCGTGACGCCGGGCGGCATCTCGGGCAGTCCGATCCGATGGGACAGGGCGTGGATGACGAGCGCGTCGGCCTTGCCGTTCGCGGCGAACTCGGGCCAGTACCGCGCCACCGGTGCCTGGTAGTCGATGTGGCCCCGCTCGGCCAGCATGTGGAGCGCCGTGGCGATCATGGCCTTCGTGATCGAGAAAATGTTGAAGACCGTGTCCGGCCCGACGCTGCGGCCAGTGCCCTCGTCGGCCAGGCCTGCCCCGGCGTCGACGATCAGCTCGCTACCGTGGTAGGCGGCGACTTGGACCCCGATCTCGCCAAGATCGTCCACGACCCGGTGGAGCGCCTCGGCGATCCGTTCCTCGCCGTCAGCCTTGCCTTTCACCCACGCCATGACATCCTCCGTGACTCGGTCAGTCGTGCATCACGCGTGGCCCGGCATTCCTCCAACGCGTGCAGGATCCGCGCCAGCTCGGCCACGGCGGGCTCGTACTCGCCGTTGGCGAGGCAGTCGGCGACCTTCGTCTGGAGGACCTCGGCCGTCGCCGGCCGCGTGGCGTGACCCGGCGGCGCATCGATCCGGACGCGGTGCCGCTTGCCCCCTTCCGTCGTGACCTCGACGCATGCGAACCCGCCGGACCACTGGTCAGGTCCGAAGGGTGGCTGTGGCGACTCCTCGACGCGGACCCGGCCGGCGAGCTCGGCGACGTCGCGATCCAGCACTCCGCGCGGGCTCATCGCCGAAAGCGGCACCTCTCCGTTTTTGAGCGCGTAGGCGACGACATACGGGACGCTGAACGGCCTCTCCCCATCGGAGCGGGGTAGCCGATCAAGCAGCGGGTCCGTGGCGTGGGGATGCAGCGTGACGAGCACGTCCGCCACCGCTGTCGGGTCCGGCATCACTTGGTGCAGTTCCAGGGCGGCCGCGGCGGCCCGCTGGAGTTCGTAGCAGCAGGGCAGCAGCTTGGTGTTGACTCCCAGCCGGCCGTCCGCCGGACGCTGGTCGAGTGCCTTCAGGACGGCCTCCGGGTCTGCCGGCACACCGAAGACGGCCAGGAAACCGGCTGATCCGCCGATGGAATCCGGGTCGGCGGTGACGCCGCGGCGCGCCAGCACGACCGCGCGGATCGCCGCTGCGGCCGCCGCGCCTGCGTGCAACGGCTTGGTGTCACTTCCGAAGTTCTGCCGGTACCCGCTGGCAGCCGACGCCGCGATCCCGATCGCATTGCGCGTGATCCGCTGGTCCACCCGCGCCAGCCGGCATATTCCCGCGGCGGCGGCGACGCCGCCGAGAGTGGCGGTGGAATGCCAGCCCCGCCCGTAGTGCGCGGTCAGGTTCACTCCCTGGGCCAGCGCGGACGCCACCCGCAATGCGACCGCATAGGCGGCCGGGACGTCCGGATCGGCGGTGGGGAACGCCTCCAGATAGGCGAAGAAAGCCGGGACGACGATGCAACTGAGGTGGCCGCGGATGCTGTCGCTCATGTCGTCGTAGTCGAGGGCGTGCGCGGACACGGCGTTCGCGAACGCCGCGTCGACCGCGGTGGCCCGCCCGGTCGAGCCGAACAGGGTGCAGGGGTGGCCGGAATCGGTCGCTATCGTCTCCCGCACGGCCGCGGCGACCCGGCTGTGCGCGCCGCCTAAGGCGACTCCGACCGTGTCGAACACGATATCGGTGACCTGGCGACCAGGAGGGCGGGGCGCCGGCGGGACGCCGACCGTGAAGCGCGCCAGGACCGCGGTCAGCGGATCGGTGTCGGGCACTGGGCCCCCTTTCCTCACGACCGGCCTGGCACGCGGTCGTCGAGGTCCACAAGCACGATGCGGTCGTGCACCAGCCTCTCGATGTCATCGTCGGCGTATCCGATGGCGCGAAGGATCGCCTCACCGTCCTGCCCCAGCCGCGGGGGGAAGGCCTGTCCTTTTCGTTCGGCGCCGACGAACATGATCGGGGAGCCGACCGATTCGAACGTGCCGCGGACCGGATCGTGGGTTCGGCGCAGGATGTCCCGCTCGGAGTCCCTGGCGTCGGCCAGTGCCTCGGGCACCGACTTGACGAGCGCGGCGGGCACGTTCGCCTCCGTCAGCCGACACCACAACGAGGTCTTGTTCGCGAGACGCTTCGACGCTGAGCTGTACCGGTCGTCGTCGAGGAGCTCCGCCACTCCCGCCGCCCGGCACATGGCGACCCACATGGCCTCGGTGTTGGCGGTGATCACGAACTGCTTGCCGTCCGAGCCCTGGAAGGACCGGTAGGTCGGGATCGAGTCGTGCCGCGCCGCCTGCGGCGGTGGTGCAACACCGGAGAGCAGTGTATAGGAGGCCTGATACGACAGCATCGATAGCATCGAGTCGAGCATCGAGATGTCGATGATCCGCCCCTGCTGCCCGCGCCTGACGTCGGCGAGCGAGGCCAGCAGGCCGATGACCGCGTACATCCCCGCGATGAGGTCCCCACCGGGGATCCCGAGCCGGACCGGCGGCCGATCCGGCTCCCCGGTCAGGCTCATCACGCCGGAGAGTGCCTGGACGATCATGTCGTATGCCGGCAGGTGCGAACGGGGGCCAGTTTGTCCGAACCCGCTGATCGAGGCCCAGACCAGCCGGGGGTGGTCGGCGGTCATGTTCGCGGGGTCGATACCGAGTCGGGTGCTGACTCCGGGGCGGAAATTCTCCAGGACCACGTCGGCCGTCCCGATCAGCTTCCGCAGGATCTCCAGGCCGCTCGGCGTCTTTAGGTTGAGGCAGATGCTGCGCTTGCCGGCGTTGTGGGACAGGTAGTAGGCGCTATCACCATCGACGAAATGCGGGGGGATGTGCCGGCTGGAGTCACCACCGGGCGGTTCGACCTTGATCACGTCGGCTCCCAGGTCGACGAGGATCTGCGAGGCGAACGGCCCGGATAGGAAGGTCGTGAGGTCGACGACGACCACGCCGTCCAGTGGCCGCCCCGGACGAGTGCGCGGCTTCTCGGTGCTCATCGCGGAGGGACGGGTCGCAGAACATCGATCGCAGCGGTGACACCGTCATTTGCACACTGGTCAGCCGCCTCGACGAGAAGACTTGCCAAGGCCCGCGCCTCATTCGGCGTCAAAGCCACGACCGAGTACCTGCCCTTAAGATGATGCGCAAGTTCGACTGCCTGCATAGAGCGTGTTCGGTCCGCGAGCTCGTAGTCACCGCATACGACACCGACCTCGAAGCGCTCACCGCTGAGGGCGGATGCCGAAATGGACATCGCGACGTCGCGCGTGGCGCTGTAGTGCAAGCCCACCTTGCCCGCTCCCTTAGACGACGTATCCCCCCGCCGATGATCGGCCACGCACCACTGCGGGCAACTCAGCTGACCCATCGCAGCACCCTCCGCCTCATCTCTTTAGTGGTCGTCATAGGGCTCTACGCCGCCTCGAAGACGTGGACGGCGCACGAGCCGTGGTCCAGGCCGGCGATCCCGCCGCCGGTGACATGGGTCAACCCCAATCGGGCGTCTTCGACCTGCCGCCGGCCAGCGGTACCAGTCAGCTGCCAGAACAGCTCGACCGCCTGCGCCACGCCACTGGCTCCGACGGGGTGTCCCTTGGCCAGCAGGCCTCCGCTGGGGTTGACGACCACGTCGCCGCCGAAGGTCGTCGCACCCTTGCGAATGAGCTCAAAGCCGTAGCCGGCCTCGGCGATTCCCAGCACCTCGTAATACACCAGTTCCGCGATCGAGAACGCGTCGTGCAGCTCGATCACATCCATGTCATCCGGACCGACGCCGGCCATCTCGTACGCCTCGCGGGCACTGTCCCTGGTGATCTCAGGGGCGATCATGTTCCGGTAGCCCTCGGCAACCGTGCCGGAGTGCAGCACGGAGGCCCTGATCCGGACCGCCGGCGTAGAGATCCGGCGGCGGACGGCCTCTGACACGATGACCACCACCGCTGCTCCGTCACTGGTCGGGCAGCACATCATCAACCGGAGCGGCTCCGCGATCGGGCGCGACGCGAGGACCTCCTCGGCCGAGGTGACGGTACGCATCTGGGCGAACGGGTTGAGCGAACCGTGCTGCCGCGACTTGACGCTGACCAGGGCGAGGTCGTGCAGCGTCGCACCGGTCTCGAGGAGATAGCGCTGCGCGCGCATCGCATACACCGCGGGCATGACTATCCCCGCTCGCACCTCGCGGTCCTCGGGGGGCAGCGGCAGCGTGCCTCCACCGAACTGGGTCAGCTTCTCGACACCGATCACGACGACGACGTCGTGGCGGCCCTCCCGTACCGCGTGGAAGGCTTCGCTGATCGCGGTGGCACCACCGGAGCAGGCGTTGTCCACGTTGACCACCGGGATCCCGCCCAGGCCGATCACCTTGCAGATACGCTGCCCGGTCAACATCCCGCCGTAGGCGTTGCCACAGTAGACCGCGCCGACTTCCTGCCGGCTGATGCCTGCGGAGCGCAGTGCCTCCACCAGCGGTGGCACGCCGAGCCCGGCGTAAGACGAGTCCCGGTGCTTGCCGAACGTGGTCATCGCGGCACTGACGATGAAGGCCTCGCCCATCTAGTTTTCCCTTTCGAGTTGGTCCACCGGCGATCGAAGTGGATGCGGTCGCTTACATCGGCCGGAAGAACCAGTGGTCGCCGTCGAGTTGCAAGGTCACGGCCTGGTCGCAGCGCAGGTCGTCGCCCAACGCGCGGACCGTGCCGAACACGCGTGCGCCACCCGGCAGGTCCACGTAGCCGTAAACGTGGGGCCCGTTCGGTCCGGTGTGGACAATGGTGAAGGCGTACAGGTGACCGTCCGGGCTCAGCCCGGCGGGCCGCACCGTCACCGCACCGCAGGAGCTGCAGATCTGCCGCCGCCCGGCCATCGACACCCCGCACTCGGTGCACTCGGTGCCCACGAGGACGGGCCGGCCGTTCTCGTCGGTGCTGACCTCCGGGCCGTCGGCCAGGTCCGGGACCGGCAGCAGAGTGGACTCCCCGCGGGTCGACGCCTGGTCGCTACTTATCGAATTCATGCCCGCCCTCCTCGGTCGCTGCGTCGCTCACCGGCCGAGCGGGAACGGGCCGGAGAGCCGCTCCCGCACCAGCCGATCGGCCCAGTCCGCCCGGTTGTCACTTCGGTACTGCTCGGCGAGGCCGAGATCAATCTTGTAGAGCCGTGCCGCGTTGAGGCCCAGGATCTTCTGCTTGACCTCGGTGGTCAGTGGCGCGTACCCGAACTTCTCGCACATGTCGTCTGGGATCTGGAACGCGCGGAACGCGTCGATGAGCGGCTGAGCCGACCCATACCAGATGCTGTCGGTTCCCCAGATGACGTTGTCCTCACCGAAGTACTTGATCATTTTTCCGAGGAAGTGCGCGGCCGCCTGCGGACGCCGGACCAGTGAGAACCACGTCGTCCCGAGCTCGGGGTAGATGTTCTGCCCCGGTCCGATCCCGCACTCCTCGGCCGACCGGATCAGGCGGTTGGTGCCGAAGGAAGCGCTCAGGTCGCTGTACTCGGCCTCGTCGGGCGACTTGCCGACCGGGTCGGGGAACTCGTAGCCCGAGTGGTAGACGACGAAGCTCAGGTCGGGAAAGGCCCGCGCCGCCGGCCCGATGTCGCGCGGCGATCCGTTCTCGGCGACCTGGGAGATCCCCTTGTGGACGCAGACGAGCGGGACTCCGAGGCTGCGGGCCCGTTCGAGGAAGGGCTGTCCGAACTGTTGGTCGTCGAGCATCCAGGAACCCATGCTCGGGCCGCTATCGGTCGGGGACTTAAGGCCCTCCTGGTGTGTGTACACCTTCCAGCCGACCGGGGTGTAGCGGTCGTTCCACTCCTCCATGGCCTCGTACTCGTCCCGGAAGTTGGCGTGCACGACGACGTGGTTGAGCAGGCGACCCGGTCCGGCGTACTCGTCGACCAGCGCCTTCGTGGCAGCCATCTCGTCGTTGAAGAGGTTCCGGTTGTCCGGGTCGTGCCCGGGCCCCGAGGTCAGCACCGCCACCGAGTTCTCGGTCTCCAGGAAGACGTTGCGGACGTAGTCCGCCGCGGTGAACGCGGTGATGTCGTCGAGCTCGGTCCACCACGTCGGCATGAGGGCCTCGTAGATGCGGCGCCGGACGGCTGCGTGGTGACCCTGGGCGGCCCGGGGTGCGAGGTAGTGCGTCTGGACGTCGATCACCGGGGTGCTGCCGCTGAACGCCGCGTCGGCCGCGGCGGCGTCCTCTACCGCCTCGGCCGGCACTTGGTAGTAGTCGTGCCCCGCCTCGGCGTTGATCGACAGCAGGCCGGCCGCGGTCGTCGTGCGTCCGCTCGAGTAGCGCCGCGCCTCGACGTGGTGTCGGGCCGCCGCATCCCGCAGCCGGTCGCGGCTGCTCGCCGCCGCGCGACGGTCCTCCGCCCGCAACGGTTCCGGCGCGTACTCGTCGGTGTGCAAGGGCTGCAGGAAGACGGGATCATGAACTGGTCGGTCGGCCAACACTGTTCTCCTGGACGGTGGTGCGGAGGTCTGGGTACCAAGCGGCGGGCTAGTCGACGGACGGGACGTAACCGAAGGGCTGTCGGATCACGAGTGCCGTTCCCTCGCTCTCCGTCACGAGGACCCGTTCACCCAGCAGGGCGCGCGAGTCGTAGCCGATGGCGAAGCTCGGCCCGATGAACAGAGTGGAGTCGGAGACCTCGAACGTCTGCCGGGTCCCGTCGTCGGCACTGATCGTGCACGTGCCATCGTCCCCGGCGACCAGGACGCCGAGAACCGGCGACTTCGCCGAACGCCGCCGGATGCGGAAGTCGATCGACAAGCGCAGCCGGTCGTGCTCGTTCGGCAGGCCACTGTGCGGGAGGAAGCGATCGAAGATCACGAGATCGCCGGGCGCATAGTCGGTGCGGGCGAAGGACTCGAGCGGGATCCGGTCATTCGGTATCGACCGTGCGTCCTTGCCGCCGCTGACCAGGTCAGGAAGCATCGAGCCGTCCCGGTGCATCCCGGGGACGAGGGCGATGCCCCCGAGTTTCTCGTCGATGTTCATCAACGGGATCCAGCAGGTGAACAGCTCGAGCCCTGGCCAGTACGGCCCGTCCTGGTGGATGAAGTCCCAGGTTCCGGGCTTGCCGGGCCAGGTGAACTGATAGTCGCCGATCGGCAGGACCACGCCCGGCTCGCCTAGGACGAGCTCGTAGAGGGCTTTCATGGACGGGTGCGTCGCGAGCGACTCCCAGGCGCGAGTGGTCGGCAGTCCCGGCGACTTGGTGCTGCCGTCTCCGGCCGGGTTGGCGTAGAGGCTGGAGATGTCGGCGCCCTCCCAGAGCGGCTCACCGTCGGCGACCCTGATCGCGTCCCGCGCCTCGAACCAGGCCATGACACTGCGCTTCGCGTGCGCGACGACGTCAAGCCTGACGACGTTGCGCAGGTGCAGGTATCCATCCTCGGCGAAGCGGGAACGCAGGGCCGACGGATCGGTCAAAAGGTCATTCGATGTCCGTAGTTGTTTCATCGTGAGCACGCTCCTTGTCAATCGGTGTGGCAATCGAGCAAGTCGGAAACTGTCCCCGCCGGTTGTTGTGCCGGCGCACCGATCGCGTCGACGACCGATACGCCCCGCTCCCCGACGATGACCGGGTTGAACTCGATGAACTCGAACCCTCCCCCGGTCAGCACGTCCAATGCGGCCGTCGCCAGGTCCGCCACAGCGGGGACGTCGTAGGTCCGGCCGCCGCGGTAGCCCTGGAGGATCACGCCGAGGCGTGAGCGCCGCAGGGCCTCTAGGCGTCGTTG
>WNFK01065845.1_pt1 | contig 12068 bp, 6 predicted proteins | sample 5400281 | NCBI WGS metagenome assembly WNFK01 (sample SAMN13153350, study PRJNA577476) | soil metagenome | isolation source: 20 cm soil on Douglas fir-dominated hillslope | place: USA:California | collected 2013-09-17
TGGGTGCTCGTCAGGCCGAGCGACGCGGCGTAGTTCTCCATGACGGATTTCCCGCCGGCGAACGTGCCACCGCCGTACTTGTAGAAGATGCCCTTGGTCATCCGGTTGTCGGAGTTCCACATCATCTGCTGGTCGGCGTTCTTCAAGTTCGTCGTTGACGTGCTGGCGTAGTTGTCCGGGCAGATGCCGACGTTATTCGGGGCGGCCGGGTTGTAGTGGTAGGTGATCGTGTCGGTGTCGTGCGTGTTGCCCAGCGACTCCTCATGGATGGACTTCGCGTGGTAGAGGACCTTCAGCGCGCTCGCCGGCTCGTACTGCTTGGTCTCCTGCAGGTTCGCGAGAGCCGAGCCGTTGGTCTGCTCCAGGTAGAAACCGTAGGCACCGGAATCGACCTTCGGGCCGATGATGTTCCACAGCTTCTCCGACAGCGTGTTGGTGTTGCGGGTCTCGATGACCGCGTAGGCGTTTCCGTACCTCGTGACGTCGATGATCCGTTCGCCCTGCTGCAACGCGCGGCTGACTGCTGTCCCAAGACTCTGGCCGTAGTACCAGTACCAGCGAGTGCCGGGGTTGGAGTACATGATGGCGTTGAAGGTGCCGTCGCTGTTGTGGCTGAGATCGACCAGCCGCGCGTGGTTGGTCGTGAGGTTGCTGCTGACGCTCGACGTGCTCACGTGGTAGTACCACCACCAGCCGGTCGCGTTGGATCCGGTGTTATCCACCATGATCGCTAGGTACCCGCCGCTCGGATACGGCGTCAGGTTGATCAGCCGCGCGTGGTTCGCCGACAGATGGCTGGCGATGTCCGTCGGAGATACGCCGTAGTACCACCACCAGCCCTTCGCGTTCGTGCCGGTGTTGGGCACCATCACCACCGCAAACCGAACGCCGCTCACCGTGTTGTATGCCTGCGCGCTGATCAGCCGGGCGTTGTTGGTCGACAAAAGAGAGCCGACCTGGGCCGCCGTCTGGCCGTAGTACCACCACCAGCCGCTCGCGTACGAACCGGAATTCCTTACCATCTCGACGGTGAACGACGGAATGGATGCGTCATCCACTCCGATGTCTGTCAGCCGCGCATGGTTGGCCGACAACAGGTTGCCGACCTGGGTGGCAGTTACGCCGCTGTATGTCCACCAGCTTGTCGGCGTCGTCATCTGCCGATCGTCAGCCGGACCGGTGGAGGCGCTGGCCGGCCCAGCACCGATCGCCACTACCACCGCGAGCTGCGCGACTACACCGAGGGCAAGCAGCAACGCCTTGAATTTGCGCGACATGTCGGTGAATCGCCGTCCTGACTTTAGGTGCCGCATTCCCACCCCTACTTGTGAATTCCGGGCGCTGAGTGCGGCCCAGCAACACAGTAACGACCTAAGGCTGGGCAATTAGTATCGCTTTGGTCCGAAAGGGTCTCTATCCAGTCTCACTGGCCCATTTAGCCAGGAGACGCGGCCAGGATCAGGCCGCTGGTGGGAACTCCCGTTCCTGCGGTCACCAGGACGGGACCATCTCCTGGTACCTGGTTGACCGAGGTCCCGCGCACCTGCCTGACGGCTTCCGCGATCCCGTTCATGCCGTGGATGTACGCCTCGCCGAGCTGGCCGCCATGCGGATTGAGTGGCAGCCGCCCGCCGATCTCGATCGCCCCGCCGGCAATGAAGTGCCGCGCCTCACCGCGCGGGCAGAAACCCAGCTCTTCGAGCTGCATTAGAACATACGGCGTGAAGTGGTCATACAGGATCGCTGTCCTGATGTCGTCCGGTCCAGTTCCGGCCTGCCGCCACAACTGCCGCGCGACCACGCCCATCTCAGGCAGCCCCGTCATCTCGTCGCGGTAGTAGCTGGTCATGGTGAACTGGCCTGGCCCGCTGCCCTGGGCCGCGGCTAGGATCACGGCCGGCCAGGCTCGCAGGTCCCGCGCCCGCTCCAGGCTGGTCACGACGACGGCGACCGCGCCGTCGCTCTCCTGGCAGCAGTCGAGCAGCCGCAGCGGCTCGGCGATCCAGCGCGAGGCCTGGTGGTCGGCCAGGGTGATCGGCTTGCCGAAGAACCACGCATTCGGGTTCGTGGCGGCGTGCCGCCGGTCGGCGACCGCGACGGTCCCGAAGTCGGCACTGGTCGCGCCGCAGGCGTGCATGTATCGCCTGGCCGCCATCGCCACCATGGCGGCCGGGGTGGACAGGCCCATCGGGTAGTGCCAGCCGTTGTCGATCCCCGACGACGTCGGCGCCTGTGCCGCGCCCGCTGACACCTGGCCGAACCGGCGGCCCGACCGCTCATTCAGCGCCCGGTAGCAGACCACCACGTCGGCCGCGCCGGTGGCGACTGCCATCGCGGCGTGGTGGACGGTCGCGCATGCGGCTCCGCCGCCATAGCCAATCTGGCTGAAGAACGTCAGCTCCCCGATGCCGAGTTCGCGGGCGACCGCCACCTCCGCATTACTGTCCATAGTGAAAGTAACCAGACCCTGGACGTCTGCCGCACGCAGGCCAGCGTCGTCCAGCGCAGCCCTGACAGCCTCGGCGGCCAGCCGGAGCTCGCTGCGGCCCGAGTCCTTGGAGAACTCGGTCGCCCCGATGCCGACGATCGCCGCGGCCGGCGGCCGGGCCGGCGCCATCAGCCAGCACTCCCTGGCACGTCAAGGAGAGCGCTGGCGATGATGTGGTCGCCGAGGCTGCACCGGCCCGTGACCTTGACCCGGCAGCGGTCACCGCAGCGTCCCGGCGTCCGCTCGGCGACGTAGCCGGTAAAGGTCAGCGTGTCGCCCGCGTAGCACGGGACGCCGAGCCTGATCGAGATCTCGCGGACGATCGACTGGTGCCCAGCCCATTGCGTGATGAACCGCTGGACAAGGCCGGTGTCGGTGAGGATGTTGAGGAAGATGTCCTTGCTGCCGCTGGCGACCGCCAGGCCAACGTCGTGGTGCACGGGCGTGAAGTCGCGGGTCGCCAGGGCGGAGGCGACGACGAAGGTCGGGGTCACCTCGAGCGCCATCGCGGGCAGTTCGTCTGGCCCTGTGGCGTGACCGCGGGCAACCTGCCTCGGCCGCCAGGCCGGCAGGGTTAGACCGTCATCGACCCGCAGGTACTCGATCTGCACGGGCATGCCGATCCTGACCTGATCCGGGCTGATTGCCGTCATCTCGCCGAGCACGCGGACGCCCTCGTCGAGCTCAACCAGCGCGATCACAATCGGCAGCCGCTTGCCGGGCACAGGCGGATGATGATGCACGACGTAACTGAAAACTGTGCCGGTCCCAGCCGCCGCGACGTAGCCGGGATCGGCTGAGCCATCCTGCTGGCCCGGGGGGACGACCCCCCGGAACCCCCCGCAGTCCGGACACATTGGCCCAGGCGGGTGCCGCAGCGTTCCGCATTCACGGCAACGCTGAATCCGCAGCTCGCGCGCCAACATGCCGTCCCAGAAGAACCTGGTGTCGGGCGAGACGACGGGCCGGATCACGGCTCCGGCATCCGGCGCTGTCGCGCTCGGACGCGTGGCGGGCAGCACTTTAGCCTGCGGGTCCGTGCTCGCCTCCCGCCCGTCGCCCGCCGCCGGAGGCCGGAATTTCAGGATCCGGAAATCCATCGTGGCGACGATTTCGCCGCCGCTGTACCAGGTATTGCGGGTGGTGAAGAACCAGCCCTCGCCCAGAGCCGTCTGCTTGGGGCCGATGAGGTCAGCGAGGCTGACCCGCAGGCTGATCCGCTCGCCTAGCCGCACGTAGCGGCGGAACACATGGTCGGAGTTGGTCGCGACGACGGACGTGTACCCGGCGTCCTGCAGTACCGCCACCATCTGGCTCGTCGGGTCGCTGGCATCGGCGCTGCGTCGCTGACCTGCCATCGTCCAGACCTGCGTCATTGCCGGGGGCGCTACCAGTCCGCCGTGCGCCGAGGCGGCCGCGAACCCGGCGTCGGTATAAACGGGGTTGGTGTCGCCGATGGCCTCGACCCAGTTCTCGATGATGGGCAGGTTGACCGGGTCGCGGGCGACGCGCGGGCTGCTTTCGCCGAGCGCCTTGATCCGCTCCGCCTCGGCGCGGATCAAGGCCGCCGTCTTTCTCATCGCGGTACTCGCGGCAGCCGCAGCCCGGCCACTGCGATCAGTTCGCGCTGCACCTCGTTCACCCCGCCGCCGAAGGTCAGCACCAGGTTCCGCTTGTGCTGCACGTCCAGCCACGTCATCAGGTCGGCAGCCGCCTCGTCGGCCGGATCGGCGTGCCTGCCCACGACGTCGATGAGCAGCTGTCCGAATCGCTGTATCCGCTCGGAGGAGAACACCTTGGTGGCAGAGGCATCGGCGATCTCCACGGTGTCGGACGCAGCGACCTGCCAGTTCAGCAACTCGTTGACCCGCAGGTTCGCGCCGACCTCGGCGAGCGCACGCCGAACGTCGGGCTGGCTGGCGATGGGGCGCCCGTCTGGCCCGCGGGCTGCCGAGGCCCAGCCCAGGGTCCGGTCGTACAAGACACCGAGCCGGCCGGCCGGCCCGAGCATGACCCGCTCGTGATTGAGCTGAGTCGTGACCAGCCGCCAGCCCTGGTTCTCTGCCCCGACCCGCATGCTGGCAGGAACCCGGACATCAACGTAGTAGGTGGCGTTGACATGGTGCGCGCCATCGCACGTGATGATCGGCGTCCACGAGAACCCGGGATCAGTCGTGTCCACGATCAGGGTCGAGATCCCCTTATGCTTGGGGGCGTCCGGATCGGTGCGGCAGGCCAGCCAGATGTAGTCGGCGTGGTGCGCCCCGGTCGTGAAGACCTTCTGGCCGTTGACGATGTACTCGTCACCATCCCTGACGGCGCGCGTGGTCAGCGCGGCCAAGTCGGTACCTGCGCCCGGCTCGGTGTAGCCGATCGCGAAGTGCACCTCTCCCGCGAGGATCCTGGGCAGGAACATCGCCTTCTGCTCAGCGGTTCCGTGCGCCTGCAGCGTCGGCCCGACCGTCTGGAGCGTGACCGCGGGCAGCGGCACGTCTGCCCTGGCCGCCTCGCTCACGAAGATCTGCTGCTCGATCTGGCCGAACCCGCGTCCGCCGAACTGCGCTGGCCAGCCGACGCCGAGCCAGCCGTCGCTGCCCATCCGCCGGATCAGCTGCTGGTAGGCCTTGCCATGTCGGTCGGTGCCCATGGCCTCGCGCTCGGCGGGCGAGACGAGCCCGGCGAAGTAGGCCCTGAGCTCATCCCGCAGGGCGAGCTGAGACTCCGTCAGCCCGATGAACATGCCAGCCTGTGGCGCGCCGCCAGCCCGCAGTCCCCCGCCGCCAGCCTGCAGTGGCCCGCCGCCAGCCCGCAGTCCATGATCGTGGTCGTCTCTCAGTCGTAGTTGCTGAGAGAGTTCCAGATTATGAGAGTCCTCCGCGGTCAGCGCCTCAAGACGGCAGTCCGCGCCGCCGACGAACCTGGCCAGGTCAGTGATCATCGCCGAGTAGCGGTGCAGCGGATAGCTGATGTCCAGGCCGATTCCGCCGTGCAGCTGATGGCAGGTCCGCAGCGCGGCCGGCGCTTCCCTGGCGAGCCAGTACGCCGCGACGCCGGCGTCCTCGCTGGCGTCCAGGCCCGCCGCGAGCCGCCAGCATGCCGAGACCGAGGCGAGGTGCAGTGTCCGGCTGGCGATGTAGACGTCGGCGACCTGACCGGCGACCGCCTGGAACGCGGCCAGCGGTCGGCCGAACTGCTCGCGGCTCGCGATGTACTTCGCGGTCAGGTCGAGAGCTCCTGCGACGGCCCCGTCGGCCATCGCGGCCGCCCCGGCGAGGGCGAGCAGGTACAGGTCGTCAACCGCCGCCGCCCAGCGCTCGCCGTCCCAGGCCTCCGCCCCAGCGGCGCCGGTCGCTGCGGCTCCGCCGTCAGCCCCGAGAACTCCGGCGATCGGGGCGGCGTCCAGCCGGACCGTGTACTCCGGCGTTCCGCCTGACGACGGTGTCGCTGCGACGCTGACGCCAAGTCCCGCTGCCTGCACCACCACGACAGCGCGGTCAGCGTGTGCGGCCGGGCCGTCAGCCTCGTCCTGACCGTCAATCTCGTCCTTGCCTGCGTCAGCCAGCACTGCCGCCGGGACCAGGATCCAGCTCGCCTCGCCGGCGTAGGGCACCCCGACTTTCGTGCCGGTGACTGTCCCCGGGCTGGCACCGTCCAGCACCGCCACAGTTGCTGGAATGGCCGGCATGCCGGTCGACCGCTCCCGCACGGCCGCCGTAAGGATTGTCTCCCCCGCGCCGACCCCGGCCAGGATGCGTTCTTGCAGCTCACGGCTGCCCCAGCGGACGACGGGCAGCGATCCGAGCATGATCGTCGCCAGCGCCGGGACCTGCACAGCCTGCCTGCCGACCTCGGTGAGCAGGACCGCGGCCGCGCCTGCGCCGAGGTCGTCGCCGCCCATCCAGCCAGGCAGCGTCAGGGCGAGCAGTCCGGTCTTGGCAAGCGCCTGCCATGCCGCCGCCGGATCGGCCGCGCGGAGAACCTCAGCAGCCGAGGCCGCGATTACGCTCTGGGCCTCATCCAGCTCGAAGTTCATTCAGCGATCCTCCCTCGGCAGGCCCAGCACGCGTTCGGCGACCAGCGACAGCAGGATCTGGGTGGTGCCGCCCGCGATGCTCAGGCACCTGGTCAGCAGAAAGCGATCGACTGCATCGGCCGCGCGACCGTCGGCAGCTGCTCCCTGGAGCCCGGACAAGGCGAGCGCCGTCTCAGCGACCGCCTGCCGGTGCGCGACCCCGAGCAGCTTGCGAACCGCAGAGGTCTGGCTCGCCTCCGCGCCCCGGGCCACGGCGCTGGCGAGCCGGTCATCCATCACAGACAGTGCCAGGCCTTCGGCCAGCCTGGCCCCGATCTGGTCAGCCACCACGGGGTCAGTCACTCCCCCGCCTTCCGCAGCAGCCGCGAGCAGTTTCTCGGCGTCCTCGCCGAGCCCTGCCCCGCGCACCATTGCCACGCGCTCGCTCGCGAGGGTCGTGCGCGCGACCCGCCAGCCCTCACCCGGCTGGCCGACGACGCAGTCGTCCGGCACGAACACGTCGTCGAGGAAAACCTCGTTGAACATCGCGCGGCCGGTGATCTCACGCAGCGGGCGCACGTCGATGCCAGCGTCGCGCACCGGGACAAGGAAGTACGTGATGCCCTTGTGCTTCGGCGCTGCCTGGTCCGTGCGGGCCAGGCAGATCGCCCAGTCCGCCTCCCGGGCCAGCGAAGTCCAGACCTTCTGCCCGGTCAGCCGCCAGCCCCCACCCCCCGCCAGCCTCCCCATGCCCCCTTCGCTATCCCCCTTCACCCTGACTGCCCTGGTCCGCAGCGATGCCAGGTCGGAACCAGCCTCAGGCTCGCTGAACAGCTGGCACCAGACGATCTCGCCGCGAAGTGTCGGCCCCGCAAACCGGTCGAGTTGCTCCGCGGTGCCGTGCGCGAGGATTGCCGGGATGGCCCACCCTCCGATGCCGAGGTCGGGTCGCTCGATCCCGGCCCTGGCCAGCTCCTCATCGATGATCATCTGCGCCGCCGGGCCGGCGGCCAGGCCGTAGGGCGGCGGCCAGGCCGGCGCCGCGTACCCGAGCTCGGCCAGCCCTTCGCGCCAGTGATCAGGCGGCGTAGCGGACACGGCGCTGGCGACGACCCGCGCCGCCGCGCGGATGTGCTCGGCGCCCGCGATCTCGTCATCGCCGAACGCCTGCCCGGCCCCGCGCGGTTGATCCGCACCTGCGCTCTCGTTGTCACCAGGAATCCGCTGCCCGAGCCGGTGCCGGCGCGCGCCGGCCAGGGCCAGACCAGCGGTCCTTGACCGCCAGGCCCCGCTGCCTCCCAGCAGGCTACGCAGCGACAGAGCGCGGCGCAGGTACAGGTGCGCGTCGTGTTCCCAGGTGAACCCGATCCCGCCAAGCACCTGGATGCAATCTTTCGCGTTGTCCACTGCGGCATCGAGCGCGACCGCGGCGGCACCGGCTGCCGCCAGCGACAGCTCGTCTGCTCCCTGATCCGCCGCGCACGCCGCATCCCACGCCGCCGCGGTCGCGAGTTCGGCCCGGCAGAGCATCTGGGCGCACAGATGCTTGATCGCCTGGAACGACCCGATCGGCCGGCCGAACTGCTGCCTCGTCCGCGCGTGCTCGGTCGCGGTCTGGCTGCACCAGGTCGCGACGCCCGAGGCCTCGGCGGCGGCCAGCGTCGCGGCCAGGTCGGGAACGAGCCGGTCGGCGGCGCAGTCGAGCATCATGCCCGGGCGAACGGCCACCTCATCGAGCCTGACGTCGCCGAGTGTCCGGGAGAAGTCGACCGGCGACCGGGGTGTTAGATGGACGCCCGGCTGGCCGGCGTCGAGCACAAACCATGTGCTGCCGGAGCCGGTTGCTGCCCCGAGCAGCAGGTGGGTAGCGTCGCCGGCCCCGAGTACAAGGCTCGCCGTGCCGCTGACCCCTAGCATCCCGTCGGCCGTCACGGTTCCGCTCACGCCGTCGGCCGTCATTGCGACGCCGGCCAAGGACGAGCCCGCCGCCAGCGCGGCCAGCAGCGCCGACAGATCGCCGCCAGTCCGGGCCGACCTGGCCAGCACCAGCCCCGCGAGGAGCGTAGGCAGCACGGGGCCCGGAGCGAGCACGGCGGCGAGTTGCTCGACAACGACTGCGACGTCGGCAGTCGTGCCGCCCGCCCCGCCGATGTCCTCCGGTATCCCGATCGCAAAGATGCCAAGCTCGGTCAGCCCGGCCCAGTCGCCCACGGCAGCCGCCTCCTGCCCCCGAGCCATGGGCGATCGGGCCGGCCCGCTTCGCCCACCGAGCGACGGACTCGACGATCGCCATCTGCTCGGTTGTGACGGCGATGGGCACTGCTCCTCCTGCTGCTCCTGACGCTCCGGCGCACAGAAAATTAGAACACGTTACACTAACAACGGCTAGCGCGACGCCAGCCTGAGCTCGCGGGCAGGCTGAGCTGGCGAGGCCAGCCTCAGCTCGCGAGGCCGCCAGCCTGAGCGCGCGAGGCCAGCCTCCGCATCGGCCATTCAGGCGCGCGGGGCAGAGTTCCTCGCGGCGCGATGCTGGCGGGCGCAGGGACGGGGACGATCGGCGACGCTCCGGCGGTGCCGACACGACGAGAGGCTTAGAGGACAGCTCAGAAGACCCTTGCCGCGCCTGTGACCTCAACCGGTCCGGCCGAGAGCGAGCTTGGCTCGGCGGCGCAGCGGGAGCGGCGGAAGCGGATACTCGACGCGACCCTGGCGCTGGCGTCCAAGGGCGGCTACGACGCCGTGCAGATGCGGGAGGTCGCCGAGCGGGCCGACGTCGCGCTTGGCACACTCTACCGGTACTTTCCTTCCAAGATCCACTTGCTGGTCTCTGGGCTGATCAGGGAGTTCGAGCGGATCAAAGAGAAGCTGGACAAGCGGCCGATCCCCGGTGAGGTGCCGGCCGACCGGATCATCTACGTGCTGAACAAGGTCACCAAGAACATGCAGCGCGAGCCGCTGCTCACCGAGGCCATCACCCGGGCCTTCATGTTCGCCGACCCGAGCGCCGCCAGCGAGGTAAACGCAGTTGCCGCGCTGCTGGAGCAGATGCTGACCAACGCGATGCACGAGGGCGAGCCGACCAGCGACGAGCGAGCCATCGCGCGGGTGATCGGCGACGTCTGGCTGTCTAACCTAGTGGCCTGGGTGACCCGCCGCGCGTCGGCGACCGATGTGTCCCGCCAGCTCGAGCTCGCGGCACGGCTGCTGCTCAGGTAACAGGCTCCTAGTGTCCCGCGCGCCGCGGCGCAGCATCTTGGCGGTCAACTCGGCGAACCACCGCTCGATTAACTGCCACGACGAGCTTGTTGGGGGTGAAGTGCATGGGAATCGCGGGTGGGCGTCCAACCACTTCTCCACGGCCGGCGTCGTGTGGGAAGCGTAGTTGTCGGCCACGACGTGGACTCCCAGGTCGGCGGGGACCTGCTCGGGCGGGTTCATGTACAGCCCGACCACGTCGTGCACCTTCTCGATGAACAGCGGGTCGGCGCTGACCTTGAACTCGGACGGAACTTCCACCCGCAGGCCTGGACCACCTTCCAGGACGCACCATGCGGTCACGCTACCGACGTATATCGTCCCATGGCCCGATAATGAGGCTGACTGACCGATGTCATGGAGGCGTTGATGCGGACCTCGATCTCTGTGCGGCTCCTGACGGGAGCGATGTGCGCTGCCTTGGCGATGGTGCCCGGCGGCGTCGCGCGCGGCACGACCGGCGCGGCGGCCACCCAGGCGGTGCCATCCGCCCGCCCGACGGCGGTCACGCTGATCACCGGCGACCGCGTGCTGCTCGTCGAGCGACATGGGCGCCCATCGGTCACCGTCCAGCCCGGGTCCGGTGGTTCAGGGGCTGGTTTCGTGAGCTACGGGACTCCGTCAGGCGATGAGTACGTGATCCCGGACATCGCCTTGCCTGCAGTAGCGAAGGGCGTCCTTGACCGGAGCCTGTTCGACGTCACGTTGCTGCGCAAGCTGGAAGGAGCTGGTGCGGCGCTGCGGCTGGCAGTCAGCGAGCGACCCGGCTGCCAGGCCGGCAGGGCGCGCGCCAGGCACATCGTCCTGCGCGTGGCTGAGTTCGGCCGCTTTTGGCACCGGCTGCGGTCCGCCGCCTCGCCGACCGGGCTCGACCGGTGCATCGGTTCTATCCGCGTGCTCGGCCCTGGGCGCACCAGCTCGCCGCATCCCGTGCACGCGACGGTCGGAAGGTCCAGCACGTCGACGCATAAGCTCACCATCTCGGCAATCGACCGCAACGGCAATCCTTCCGGCCTCCAGGCCGGCGAACTCGACAGCTTCCGGCCAGCGGACCAGACGTCGGGGAACCTGCAGCGATTCCTGGCCTCAGGGACCTACCAACTGCCCGCAGGCACGTACGTGCTCCACGGACTGGTAGCTACCGGCACGTACGGCCAGCCCGGATACTCGCTGACATTCGCGATGATGGTCATCAACCTGACGCAGGACACGACCGTGGTTCTCGACGCCCGCAAGGGTGTCCCCCTCAAGGTCAGTGTCAACGATCCGAACGCTGTCCCCTATGCGACCTACATCGGGAATCAGTACAAGGACGGAAAGTACCTCCTGTCCTCAAGCGTTGCGTGGGCGGGTCCTGCCGCGCTCTACGCCACGCCTATGACAGCCACTGGCATCGGCTTCTTCTGGCACACGACTTGGCTGCAGAGCGGATGGAGCATCACGTCGCCCAGTAAGTTCCGTTATGACCTTGGCCAGAGCTACGACAATGGCGTCCCTTCGAGCCTGTCATTCTCAATCGACACGGCGACGCTCGCCAGTATCCGTGTTCATTACGATGCCCAGGGCGCAACAGAATACGCTCAGTTGGTTCATTGGCTTGCCTTCTCCGATGGAGGCCAAGAGGGCTTCCAATTCGTGAGCGACACCATATTTCCGGAGACGATTACGCTCTACTTCACTCCTGGTGCGGGATGGCTCAGGTGGATGTGGCTGGTGAATCCGCCTCAGGGTCCCCGCGCAGATTATCCGACCTACATGCTGTTCTCGCGGCACGCCGCCACATATCAGGCGCGAACCTATTGGCAGACCTGGGACAGCCTGGTCATCGGCCCAGACGCGCCCCCGACCGACTCCTGCGACCAAGCCTGGGCTGACAACATCTTCGGAGACGGCCAGCCCGGCACGGATGCTAGTGATCAGCGCACCACCGCCGCTGTGCTCCGCATCTACCGCGACAGGAATCTCTTCGCAAGCTTCAACTTGCTCAAGACACCATACTTGTATCTCTGTCAAGTGCTGCGGCCAGGTGACACGCTCGAGGTAACGGCGACGAGACAGGACCCGCAGACGCCAGTGTCGCTGATAGCGGGCGAAAAGTGGAAGCTCGTTCGACGGCGGTTGGACAGCCCGGTGCTCCCGCTTCAGTTCGTCCGGTTCAATCCGGTCGGCCTCAGTGACCTCGGCCAGGCGCCTGCGGGCACCGCCACGCACATCGACATCCACGTGAAGTCTCAGCCGGATGCACCGATCCCCGACGTCACCTCACTCCACGTCGAGGTCTCCTTCAACGATGGCCGGACCTGGCGCAACATT
>WNFK01196086.1_pt1 | contig 12068 bp, 10 predicted proteins | sample 5400281 | NCBI WGS metagenome assembly WNFK01 (sample SAMN13153350, study PRJNA577476) | soil metagenome | isolation source: 20 cm soil on Douglas fir-dominated hillslope | place: USA:California | collected 2013-09-17
AGCGGACGCGAGGCGGTCGTTCACGCGGGAGCTTTCGATGAGCCGCTTGGCGCGGCACCGGACCGGCAAGCTCAGTGATCGTTGCGCACCGATTGGTATGTCCAGGGCGACGGACTGCCGGTGCAGGATTAGATTCGCCGGGACGCGCCCGTCGCTCCCGCTAACCCCTTGTCGCGCCAGTCATCCCCGGCGGCAAAAAATTTCGCTTCCCCACCGATGAGATTCCGATGCCCCGCCGGTTTCACGGGATGAGACCGGCATTTGCCGGGCAATGAAAACTCAGAGGAGAACGCTATGAACATCGCGAACAAGAGTGTTTTGATCACCGGCGCCAACCGCGGCATCGGCCGCGCGCTTGTCGACGAGGCGCTTCGACGCGGCGCGAAGCAGGTTTACGCGGCGGCGCGCAGCCCGTTCCAGCACGCCGACAAGCGCGTGACGCCGCTGGTGCTTGACGTGACCGACACCGCACAGATCGCGCGCGCAGCCGGCGCGGTCGAAAACCTCGACGTACTTATCAACAATGCCGGCATTGCCATCTACGACGATCTCAGCCATCCCGAGGTCATCGAGCAGCATATGGCCGTCAACGTGTTCGGAACGCTCAAGGTGACGCGCGCTTTCCTGCCGCAGCTCGTGCGCGCCAAGGGCGCCATCGTCAACAACCTGTCGCTGGCTGCGATCGCTTCGCTGCCCATGATTCCCGCCTACTCCATTTCGAAGGCGGCCGGATCGAACATGACGCAATCGTTGCGGACCCTCCTCAAGAGCCAGGGCGTGACGGTCCATGGCGTCTTCCTGGGCCCCATCGACACCGACATGAACCGCGGCCTGGAAATTCCGAAGGCCCCGCCGGCCGCGGCAGCGCAAGGCATCTTCGACGGTCTAGAGAAAGGCGAGGAGGACATCTTTCCCGATCCCGCATCCCTTCCCGCGGCTGAGGGCTGGCGCGCCGGCATCACCAAGGGGCTGGAGCGGGAATTCGCGGCCTTCGTGCCGCCAGCCGTGGCCTGACCCATCCCGTCACGGCAACACGAACAGGAGTTATCGATGACCATCCAAAGCTTCACCACGACCTTCTCGGTCGACCAAACGCCGAAACAGGTTTTTGACGCCATCACCAATGTCCGCGGATGGTGGTCGGGAAATATCGAGGGCGGCACTGCAAAGTTCGGCGACGAATTCACCTACCGGTACCAGGACATCCACTATTCCAGGCAGCGGCTGGTTGAAGTCGTCCCCGACAAGAAGGTCGTCTGGCTGGTGGTGGATTCCTATTTGTCCTTCCCGGAGGACAAGACCGAGTGGAACGGCACCAAGGTGGTTTTCGAGATCGCGCGCAAGGGCAACAAGACCGAGGTCCGCTTCACCCATGAGGGCCTCGTTCCCGACTATCAATGTTTCGACAAATGCTCGAGCGCATGGGGTTTCTATATCAACGACAGCCTGAAGAGCTTGATCACGGCAGGCAAAGGCGACCCGAACAAGAGTGAACGCTGAGCAAGACCCCGATCATCGCAAGATGGTCGGGGTTTTGGATTCAAAAAATCTCGCCTCCACCGATGAATTCCCGCTCTCTCCCCGGTTTCACCAATGAGGGCCGCATCAGCGGCGGCCCACCCAAACAACAGGAGGACAACATGCTTTCCCTGACAGGCAAGACCATGGTCGTGATCGGGGGTAGCCGTGGCGTCGGACGGCAGATTGTGGAGGCCGGCATCCGCAATGGCGCGCGCGTGCTGGCGGTGGCGCGCGGTGAGGGCCGGCTCGCACGATTGGCCAGGGAGGTTCCGGGCACCGAGACTCTGTCGCTCGACGCGACAGACGAAGCCGCGCCCGCAAAAGTGTTCGGCGTGCTCAAGCCCGATATCCTCGTTGTCGCCGCCGGCGCGTTTCCGCCCGCCGCACCCCTTCATGAGCAGAACTGGCACGAGTTCGCCGTCAACTGGGAGAGCGACGTCAAGATCGCCTTTCATTTCCTGAAAGCGGCGCTGTCGACGCCACTCTCTGCGGGGAGCACGGTCGTCCTGATCTCCTCGGGCGCGGCGCTTGCGGGCTCTCCGAACTCCGGCGGCTATGCCGGCTCAAAACGCACCCAGATCTTCATGGCCAATTACAGCCAGAAGGAATCCGACCGCCTTGGGCTGGGCTTGCGGTTTCTGGCGCTCGCGCCGCGCATGATGCCGGACACCGAGCTCGGCAAGCATGCGGTCGCCGGCTATTCCCGCTATCTCGGCATTTCCGCGTCGGATTTTATCAAGAGCATGGCCACCCCGCCCACCTCTTCCGTTGTCGCAGCAGGTGTCATCGAGCTGGTCACCAGGCCAGATCGGCCGAAAGAGAGCGTGTTCGTCGTCAGCGGAAAGGGCCTCGAAGCTGTCGCTGCATGACGGCGCCATTGAAGAAGCGCAATTCGAGGTCCAGGATGTCGGTTGCCATGACAGCGGCGGAGCCATCGCGCGAAGGCAAAACGTCGGACCGTTCAAACCAGGCGTTTGAACGGCTCGCCGAACCGCTCCGCCGCGAAATCAAGCTGCATTGCTATCGCATGCTGGGCTCCCTGCACGATGCCGAAGACCTCGTGCAGGAGACATACTTGCGCGCCTGGCGCAGCTTCGAAAATTTTGACGACGGAAACTTTCGCGCCTGGCTTTACAAGATCGCGACCAACGCCTGCCTCAATGCGCTCGAGAGCCGCAAGCTCGCAGCGCGCATGCTGCCTGACCAGCAATTTCCTGCGACCACAGAGATGCCGAATGGCCGGCCTGCCGCCGACGTAGTGTGGCTTGAGCCCTACCCGGACTACAATCTCGAAGGCATCGCTGACGACGCGCCGACGCCGGAGGCGCGCTATATGTCGCGCGAGGCCGTGAGACTAGCCTTTGTCGCGACCATTCAGGGGCTGCCGCCGCGCCAACGCGCCGTGCTCCTGCTCTGCGATGTGCTCGGCTGGGCTTCGAATGAAGCCGCTACCCTGCTCGGCGGCTCGACAGCTTCGATCAACAGCGCGTTGCAGCGGGCGCGCGAGACATTGGCAAAACGCTATCCCGAAGGCCGGCCGCAGGCCGCGCCAAAACCTGATCCCGCGCAGCAAAGGCTGCTCGGCCGCTACATGAGGGCATGGGAAGGGCTTGATCTCGACAATTTCGTCGCTCTGCTCAAGGAGGACGCGACCTACACCATGCCGCCTCTGCCGCAATGGTACCTTGGACGCGAGGCGATCCGCACCTTCTTTGCCTTTGCGTTCAAGACCTATGGCGGCTTCCGCATGGTGCCGACGGCTGCGAACGGCGAGCCAGCATTCGCGGCCTATTCGCGCAAGGACACCAATTCGCCGTGGACCGCGCACTCCATCCACGTGCTCACACTGGAGCAGGAAATCATTTCCAGGCTGACCCTGTTCTACAAGCCCGACGGCCCGCGCCTGTTCGATGCCTTTGGGCTGCCGCGCGTGCTGCCGGAGTGACTGGTGCTGGTAGCAGTTTCTTAACACACATGACGCACGCGCATCTGCGTCATCGACTTGCGTGAGGCATCTGCAGCTCGGCAATGCGATTGTCGGCGCGGCGCAGCCGCCGGCAAAGCTCGCGGTTGATATTCTGCATCACCTTTACGCATAGATGTCGGCCTTGTAGTACGTGTAGAGTTGTCCGGCCGTGAGCTCGTACAGCACGGTTGGGCTCTCTGCGACGACGGCAGCTGATCGGGTCTGCATTTCGATGAGTGTCATTTCGCCGAAAAAATCGCCAGGCTCGAGACCCGCCATGCGAATGACGCGCCCCGAATCTCCACAATTTATCCTGACAGTTGTCCTTGAGCGGATGTCAGCTAACTGGAGATCAAGAGACGATCACAACGGCCTCGCGCGGCGTTGCGTTCTCGTCCGAAAGTGACCCAGAGCTGACCTGCTGGACGATGCCAAGCCAAATTGTTCCAGCTCCGACGAAAATTTTTTCAAACACATAGCCCCGTTCACGCAAGCACTTATGTTGGAAATGCTGCCGGACAGGTTCGACCATTGGCCCGCAAGCGCCTGCCGGCTGCGGTTTTGACTGTCTGGAGCTTACGTGCCCCTTTTTGTTGGCCAGGTCGTGGATCTGAGGAGACAACTCGCGAGTCAAGTTGCGGGCTTTGCTGCCGTGACAATTGCAGCCGCGGTGCTCATCGGGTGGTGGGTGGGGCTGCCACTGCTGTCGAGCTGGGGCTCGGACGCTCATCCACCCCGGCAAGGACTTGCGGGTCGCGTTCGCGGTCGGCCTCGCGGCAGCCGGCCTCGCTGCGCTCGGCCTGGCCCTGGCCCTGTTCAACATCGAGCTTCGCCTTGGCATCGACCGCTGGCTGGCGCCGTCGGCTGCGGTGCCGGAACTGGGGCCGGCTTTATTACGGGTGGCAATCGCAGGGACGCTGGGGTTTGGGCTCGCGGGCGGCGCGCTCGCGCTAGGCCGTTTCGAAACGCACCGCTTCGCCGCGACCATGCTCGCCAGCGTCGCCGGCGCCATAGCGGTGTTCGCTCTGCTCGGCTACCTGGCCGGCATCGACACGCTGTACCGCTCGGTGTCAGTCAACTCGCCTCCGCTGCCGACCGTCGCTGGCCTGCTCTGCGTCGCCGGGGGGGTCCTCTTGCGGATCGGAACGATGCCCGTACTCCGCAAGTCCCGGCCGTTGTGGCACCTGCTGGTGATGCTCGGATGCGCGATCGTTGCCCCGCTCCTGCTATTCGGCGTGTACGCGGCGTTTCGCATCGCCGACGCGCAGCTCCGCGACATTCGGGAAAACCTGACGATTGAAGCAGGTACTTTGTCGGCGAACGTTGACCGTGAGATCATCGGCGAGATCGAGAGATTGCAGGCGTTGGCCGCCTCGCCGTCGCTGCGCCAAGGCGACTTCGCCGAATTCCAGCGCCAGGCCGAGGCCTCGCTAGTCTTGCGCAAAAGCGGCAACATCATGCTCATCGATCGCAACATGCAGCAGCTCGTTAACACCTGGGTGCCGTTCGGCAGGTCCTTGCCAAAGACGGCTGCTCCGGAAGCCGTGGAGAGGGCTCTCGCAACCGGCAAGCCGCAAATAACCGGCCTGTTCATGAGCTCTATCGTCAAGCAGCTTGTGGTCAGCATCATCGTGCCCGTGCAGGTCGATGGCGAGAACCGCTACGTTCTCGCGAGATCGCCCAATGAGCACGCTCTCGCGGGCCTGGTCGCCGCAAACAAGGTGCCTCCAGGTTGGCAGGCGAGGATTTCCGACGCCACGCACCGCATTATCGCGCGATCCGGCCACGAGGATACGTCCACGGGGAAGGAGCTGCCGCCAGCACAGTGGCATCGCGCGGAACCCGGCGGCATATTCGAGTTTATCGACTCCGAAGGGCGGCCATCGCTGGAGGCACCCGTGTGGTCGGAATTGACGGGCTGGGAAATCGCCGTGTGGGCGCCCAAGGCCTTGCTCGAGGCTCCGGTTCGGGCGCAGTGGCGGACCCTCGGCGTCATCGCATTGCTGGCGATTGCACTGGTGGTTGCCTTGGCCTCATGGCTGGGCCGGATTATCGCGCGTTCGGTCGGCCACGCGGCTGGCGCTGCAATCGCTTTGGGAGAGGGCGGCCCGCTACCGCAGAGCGGAACCCCCGTCGCCGAGGTCGACACGCTAATGGCGGAGCTTCGAGGAGCCGCCGCGAGGCGACAGACGGCAGAGGATTCATTGCGCGAAAGGGAGCGCCAACTCTACGCAAGCAGGGCGCGTCTGCAGTTTACCATCGACGCAGCCCGGCTTGGGTCATGGCAGTATGATCCGTCCCGCCGTGTCTTCTCCTGGGATACACGCTCTAAGGAAATTTTCGGCGTCGCCGAAAATGAGGCCACTCTCGAAGAGTTCATGAACCGGGTGCATCCGGACGATGCGGAAAGGGTTTGGGCGGCCTACCACGCGGCGCTCGATCCCGCCGAACCGCATCGCACCGCGACCGAGTTCCGGGTCAGGCGGGGAGACGGCGAGGTCCGGTGGGTGGAGACCTTCGGGCAGGCTTATTTCGAGGGCGACGGGCGCGAGCGACGGGCCGTCAGCGTCGTCGGCACCGTCGCGGACGTTACCGAACGCAAGGAACGCGAGGAAAAAGAGCACCTCCTCATGCGCGAAGTCAGTCATCGCGCCAAGAACATGCTCAGCGTCGTGGCCGCGATTGCTCACCAGACCGCCACCAAGAATCCCGAAGATTTCGTTGAGCGTTTCTCCGAGCGCATCCAGGGGCTTTCAGCCAGTCAGGACCTGCTCGTCCGGAGCGACTGGAACGGGGTCGAGATCGAGGACTTGGTTCCCGCCCAGCTCGCGCACTTCGCCGGCCTCATTGGTTCTCGTATCGCCGTGCACGGCTCCAAGCTGCGCCTGAAGGCGGCTTCCGCGCAAGCCATCGGGCTCGCACTCCACGAGCTAGCCACCAACGCCGGTAAATACGGGGCGCTCTCGACGGATACGGGTCGTGTCGATGTCTGCTGGGGAAGCGATGGCGACACCTTCACCATGAGTTGGACCGAGCGCGAGGGACCGCCGGTGTTTGTGCCGAAGCGACGCGGGTTCGGCACCATCGTGATGGAAACGATGGCGGAGCGCAGCGTGGACGGCAAGGTCGACCTTGATTATGCCCCTTCAGGCTTGACCTGGCGCTTGACCTGTCCAGCCGCGAACGCGCTGGAGCCCCGGGAACGTGAGCAAAATTTCATGGGAAGGGGAAAATCGAATTGACGGCACGAGAAGTACGACAAGGACTTCGTGCAACCGGAGCCGGCCAAGCCGGTTGGCCCGATCCAGTCGACTTGGGCTTTGAGCAAGTCGGCAGCTATCTGGGGTACACCGGTCGTGATGCCAACATGGTCACGAAGGCGGCCCGTGACCCACAGCGTACATCTAAGACGCGGCCTCGTCGTTCTCTTTATCCAACGTGTTGGTCTCGCCGCGGACCGATGCGCCCAGCGAATGTTTCATCTTCGCCGCCAGGAAATTGACGCATAGACGAACCTTGGCCGCGGCCAAACGGCTGTGCGGGTAAACGGCGTGGATGGGGGATGCCGGAAGACGCAACTGAGGCAGAACCACCTCAAGCCTGCCGGCATCGACATCGTCACGCACGTCCCAGATCGACTTCACTACTAAGCCCGCGCCTTCGAGCGCCCAAACATGTGCCAGATCGCCGTCATTGGTAATGAGTCCACCCCTCAAGCGGACTGACGATCCATCAACGAACGTCCAATGGTCGAGGAGTGGCGAACCGTAAATAATGCAATCGTGGGAAAGTAAATCCTCGATCATTTGGGGACGACCACGTTGCTCGAGATACGTTGGCGCGCCGCAAATGACGCGATGATCCGGCGCCAGTACACGCGCGATCAAGCTGGAGTCTAGGAGCGGTCCAAATCTGATCGCCAGATCAAAGCCGCCGTCCACCAGACTGACAATGCTGTCCGACGCTTCGAGGTGAATCTGCACGTCAGGATGGCCTTTTTGGAACTCGTGCATCAGAGTGGCAAGGTGGCGCCGCCCGAACGCAAAGGTGGACGTGAGTTTTAGCAGGCCGATTGCTTTATCGCGGCCTTGCGTCACTTCCGTTTCGGCTTCGTCGATTTCTGCCAAGATGCGCACGCAACGGGCGTGGAATGCCGCTCCTTCGTCCGTCAACGCCAGGGTACGGGTGGTGCGATTTACGAGTCGAACGCCCAGCCGCTCCTCCAACCGCGCCAGTTTGCGACTGATAACCGCCAGCGAAAGGTTGAGATCGCGAGCCGCACCCGAAAGGCTGCCCGCCTCGACCACGTGAACGAAAGCCACCATGTCAGAAAAGTTGTCGGCCATACTCTTGCGGATACCACAAGAGACATTCGACAATAAGGCCTATTCTTTCTGAAACAGAGAGAGACTAACCTACTCCGTGGCAGCAATGCATTGAAGGGGCAAATGGCAATCCAGAAGCGTGACGTGATGTTCAAAAGTGGCGAAACCTTCGCCGCTGCCTGGCTTTTCTTGCCGGACCAAGCCCGACCAGGGGACCGTGTACCAGCCGTCGCCATGGCCCATGGTTTTGGCGCTGTGAAGGAAATGTATCTGGAGCCGTTCGCCCGTCGCTTCGCGGCAGCCGGTATAGCCGCTCTTGTGTTTGACTACCGGAGTTTCGGGGCGAGCGGCGGCGAACCGCGACAACGCGTTCTCCCCCGCGATCAGATCGAGGATTATCGCAACGCTCTGACCTGGCTTTCACTTCAGCCTGAAATCGATGCAGACAAGTTGGCTGTTTGGGGCACCAGCTTCAGCGGCGCTCATGTCATCGATGTCGCCGCCCATGATAGCCGCGTCAAGGCAGTGGTCAGTCAGGTTGGCCCCATGGATCTCGCTCAGATCACTCGCGAGGTCGTCGGTCCCAAACAGTTTGCCGGACTTCAGCAAATGGCGATTCAGGAGCGAACCCGTCACGCCACCGAAGGCGGCGAACACTACGTCCCCAGCGCTGGTCGGCCTGGTGAAGGAATGGCGCTGCAAGCGGATCAGGACAGCTATGACTTTGGCACCCGGGCGAAAGCAACCATCGCGCCAGCATGGCGCAATGAGGTGACCCTGAGTTCGCTTGATGCAATCCTCGAATACGCGTCGGGCAGGTTCATTGATTTGGTCGCACCGCGTCCTCTGCTAATGATCCTGGCACGCAACGATGCAATCGTGCCGCCAGACTCCATACGCCAAGCCTTCTCCCGCGCTGGTGAACCTAAACGCCTAATGGAAATCGAAGGCGGCCACTACTCTGTTTACAACGGACCAGGTGCCGAAGAGGCGGGAAAGGCCGCAACTGACTGGTTCGCCGCGCACCTCTTGCACGCCAGGGGTTAGAAAAATCTATTACATTTATCGGGTGAAAATCCTGGCGCGTAAGTCCGCTGTTGGCCCGACTCTGCCGTCACCAGCATCCGCCGGCATGGAAGCTATCTGGGGATAAGCTGCCGTCAGTGGGGACGGTGCACGGATGCGATCCGTTCCAGGGCGTGCCCCGCGGCCCACAAACGACATGGCCGATCCGCTATTCGATCACCTCGTCGGCGGCGACCAACAGCGTTCTCGGAATCGTGAGACCGAGCGCCTTAGCGGTCTTCAGGTTGATGGCGAACTCGAATTTAGTCGGCTGCACGACCGGAAGGTCAGCCGGCTTTTCGCCCTTGAGAATACGGCCGACATAGAGCCCGGCATCGCGAAAAACAGCCGCAAAGCTGGCACCGTAACTCATCAGGCCCCCTGCCCTCACGGCCTCCACTGAAAAGTGCACAATTGGCACCGCGTAAGGCGCGCTCGACTGAATGAGTCGCTCACGCTCGGAGAAGAACAAAGCATCGGCAGAAATGGCGATCGCCTCAACGCGTCGCTCCGCGAAATTTGCGAAAGTCGCATCGAACTCACGCGCCACCCTTGCATGGCCCACTTCGACTGTGCTGTCCCAAGTGCGCACCGCAGCCCGCGCCGGGTCAACATCTGCAAGATTGCCGGATTGTCTGGATTTAGAAGAAAGCCAAACCGTCTGGCGTTCGGAACCAGGTCGTGGAGCAATTGGAACCGCTTTTGCAGGAGTTCGCCCGCAACGCTGGTAACGCCGGTAATGTTTCCGCCGGGCCGGTTGAGGCTGGCAACAAGACCCAGTCCTACGGGGTTTGAGCCCATCGCGAAGACGATCGGAATCGTTGAAGTTGCAGCTTTGGCAGCACGGGTCGGCAGATTGTTTCCGATGGCGGCGATAAGCGAAACCTTTGCGCGTACGAGATCTGCCGCCATTTCCGGCAGGCGGTCGTATTGATCGTTCGCCCAGCGCTGTTCGAGAACTACGTTTTGGCCGGGGACGAAACCAGCCTCCTTTAGACCCTGCATGAATGCGGCCATGCGAGACGCATACGCCGCCTTAGGCCAGCCCGCAGCAACGCTAAGTCCTGCAACGAACTCCCGCCGTCTCATCTATGATCCCCGCGGTCTGATTTTCCTAAGCATATAGCGTTTGGGTGCGCTGTGGAACCGCGGCGCGGAGCCGTCTCCGCCAAGCGGGGATGTCTCTTGTTGGCCCAAGGCTGCCCCGATCCGACCGGATCGAAATGGGTCCGCTTCCCGAGGAGCACCGGCCGCGAATAGGCGCGCCGGCCAGACGGTCGATGCAGCCGAGTTTGACCCTCACCGGACATTCACTCCGTGCGACGCTCCTTTCGCAATTCACGGAATGCTTTGTGTGAAAACTGCCAACTATTTTCCACCGCGGTTATTTTGGCAAGGCCTTCCGTCGGGCTCGGTGCTTACGAGCCCGGCGGGGCACTCGTTCATCGTGAACTCGTTACTGCATCGGATTTTTCACCACGTATTCACCGATCTGAAGCCCCATCTCCGTCCCCACGCGGGTCGAGAAACGGTAATGAAAGCCCGCCCAGATGCGGGCATTTGCAATCTCTTCGGTAAAGGCCGTCATGTTGGTCCAACGGTGGGTTACGCCGGGCGCCGTCGGGCTGGTCGTTGCGATCTCCGGGATTTCCGTGGTTCCCAGCGCCGCCTTGACGACGCCCGCGACGCTGCCGCTCAGGATGCAATGTGCGCACGGATATTCAGGGTGCATCGGCGTGGGGGCAATCGGCTGCCAAGTCGCCTCACGATCGGTGGCCGGGTGGCCATCGATATCGCCGTTGCGAATTGCCGTGATCGGCCGCCAGAAGTTGTAATGGTACTTGGCGTCCAACACAGCAATCAACGCGTCGTTAAGCCCAACCGCCACGAGCGCCATGAACCGCGCGCTTTCGACGACACTCATCTGCTTTGCGGTCACGAGTTGGCGTACGAAGGGGTGATAGGCCACCGGCGCACCGGCGAGCCAGAACCGGGCAGTCTCCGTCTGCTGGGCCGTTCGCTTCGTGCTGTTTTGTCCGCCATAGTCCTTGAGCTCATTGTAGTCGGTTGCCCACTCCGTGCTTTCTAGCGAAATCGGCGGACCTGGTCGAAATTGGGACCCCTTGGCCATGGCGAACGGCTTCACGTTCGGCCAAAAGGAGGCCAGCGTGATCGCGGTCGGCACATAGACGCCGGGCGTGGTCCGCGGCCGGTAGTCATCGGGCGCATCGGAGCCGTCGTTCGCCCGCGCCTCCAACACCTTGGCCGCAACGGCCTCGCCAAGCTTGACGCCGTCCGACTTCGCCGCGCCATCCGGGATCGCTGCCAGGTAGGTCGCGAGGGCGCCTTTCATTTCATCCGCTGTCTTTGCATCAATTGTCGCCAGTACTGCAGCGGCTGCCGCCGCAGCGGCGGCTTCCTTCGACGTGGCGGGAGTTGCAGGCAGCTGCACCAGATACCGTCTGTAGCGCCGCTCGATCGAATTGACTGCGTCGAACATCGCGGCGTGGACCATGCCCATGAAACGCTGAGCCATGTATGGCACAGTGCCGCTAAGGCTGGCCATTGGGGTAACGACAACGACGGCTTTGTCATCCCAGTCGGTGATGACGTTGGCGCGTCCCGCCGCAGGGGTGCTGACCGAAATCCAGGCTCCGATCATCGCGGCCGGAACCGAACGGCTCATTGTGTGGACCATTGATGTACCCATGTTCTCCTCCATGACATCCAGATGTTAAGAGCATGTCGCTTGCCCTGCGCGAAATTGCAGAAGTTCTCGTCGAGGTGCATTTGGCCGCCCCGCAGTTTCCCGGGTGTCCCGGCACATGCGGGAGCGTTCGTTTGAATCGGATATTTTGCAATTATATTCGAGGAAAAACCTTCCGAGTGTGAGGTGGATCACACTTCATTGCTGCCGCATGTAATCGGGCCCACCGACCCGGTGGTCCGCTTTCAGCGGATAAGCAGCGGTACGCCGACTCAACTGGAAACCGCCGCCTTTGGTAGAGTCGAGATGTGGCGCGGTTTCTGTAGGTCGGACATATCCGTTTCCGCCCCTTTCGTCTGGCGGTGCCTTAGTGGTTCGACCGTGGCTCCGTTTCCACATCCCGCTCATCGAACCGGACGTGCAGATTTCCCGCATCCGGCTCTCGGACAAGACCTCACGCCTTTGCTTTCGCGTGCAACGCCAT